>Ga0182016_10004007_pt1 | contig 16514 bp, 16 predicted proteins | sample 712S2MmetaG_FD_120491 | JGI IMG/M metagenome (GOLD analysis project Ga0182016, IMG submission 120491) | Permafrost microbial communities from Stordalen Mire, Sweden - 712S2M metaG | ecosystem: Environmental > Terrestrial > Soil > Wetlands > Permafrost | place: Sweden: Stordalen | collected...
CTGAACGACCGCTCCCTCGCGGTCGCGGCTCTGTAAACACTTACAAACATTGAGACGCCATTCTGAGCCGCGCGCGCCAGCAAGCGGTTCTTAACCAAAATCCCGAAACTGTTTAAGCACCCCCCGTCATGTAGCCTGTCCCCGAAATAGCCTGCGCGGCGGTACACTGTTCGCTGAATGATGCTGGCCACTCACAAGTCGCCTTTCAGCGGCGCCTGGTACCCGGAGGATGCCGCCGAGGTGGAGTGCCTGCTCCTGGAACGGTTCGCCGAGTCCGAACGCCGCACGGGCAGTTTTCTCTTCCCGGGAGCGTTGGGCTATGTGGTGCCACACGCCGGTCCGGCTTACTCCGGAACGGTGGCCGCGGCGGTATATCGCTCCCTGCGGGAACAGCGGCCGGAGCGGATTGTGATGCTGGCTTTTCCGCACCACGGCGGACTGAGCGGGGTAGTTTCGCCGGACACCGAGCGGATCTCCACACCGCTCGGCGAAGTGTCGCTCGACGGCAGTTTCGGCGGCTTCCCCCGCGTGCCGGAATCGCAGGTGTGCGATCATTCTTTCGAAATCCAATTGCCCTTCCTGCAGACCGCGGCGCCCGGGTCGCGTCTGACTCCGCTCTACGTGGGCCGCATGGATGCCGCTGAGCGGCGCGCGGCTGCCAGCCGGCTGGCAGCGGTGTGGCGGCCGGGCGTAGTCTTTTTGGCATCCTCCGATTTCACCCACTACGGCCGCAGTTTCGGGCACGTGCCATTCCCCGCCGACGGCGATATTGCCGCACGCCTGCGCGAGTTGGATTACACCTGCCTGGACGCCGCCGGCAGCCTGGATTCGGCGCTTTTCCTGGACACCATTGGCGCGCGCAAGGCGACGGTTTGCGGGACCGGTCCAATCGCGTTGCTGCTGGATGTGCTGCGCGCTTTGGGAGACGACACCATCTACCAGTCGGTCCTGGATTATCAGACATCCGGCGAGATCACCGGCGACTATCGCCAATCGGTGAGCTATGCGGCCGTAGGATATTTCCCGCGCTCCGCTTTCGAACTGGACGAGGGCGACCGCCATGCGCTGCTGGATGCCGCCGAAGCGACGCTCGACGGCTTGCGCCAGACCGGCGAGCGGCGTTGCGAGGTGGCCGCGGGATCGCCGCGGCTTTCGGCGCACAGCGGAGCGTTCGTGAGCTTGCATCAAGGTGAGGAGCTGTTGGGGTGCGTGGGAAATTGCGCGGGACGCAAGCCGCTGCGGGAGGAAATCGGCGACCTGACGCTGGCCGCGGCGCTGGACGATCCGCGGTTCCGCCCGGCGGCCGGCGAGCGGGGGCCGATCGATATCGAGCTCTCGGTGCTGACACCGTTGCGCCGCATTCGGGATGCGGCTGAGTTCCACGTGGGCCGGCACGGAGCGCGGCTCAGTTTGGGAAACCGCTCCGGGCTGCTGCTGCCTCAAGTGGCGGCCTCACGCGGGTGGACCGCCGAGGATTTCTGGCGCGCTTTGGCACGCAAGAGCATGTTGGCTCCGCACGCCTGGTGCGATCCGAAAGCGCGCCTGGATATTTTCGAGGCGCAGGTTTTCGGGAAGTAAGCGGTCGGCTTGCAACGAGCAACTGACTGCGCTGGCGTTTGGCCGCTTCCCAGCGAGTGGGATGACTCCGGAGGTGGGGCAGGCGGTGCTCGCCTGCCCGCTATTCCGTTTGGGCAGCCGGCCTAATTCAGCGCGGGCCGACCGGCAGGCGAGCACCGCCTGCCCCACCCCGGGACCTCTCGCCATTGTCCCAGGCCACCCGGCCCCCCCGGCTGAGAGCTGAAAGCCACCCACCCATGCGAACATGGAAGTTGCCCATGCTTCTCAGCCCCGCATTCCGCCCGGTGCTCGATCCCGGCTTCCAGCCTGCCTCGCTGTGGAATCGTGCCTACCGCGCCCTGGTATCCCGGAGCGGTGGCGGCGTCCCTCTGGCTTTAGCCCTGGAACGAAGCGACGGCGCCGTCTCCGTCCTGCGCACAGCCATTCTGCCCGATGATGGCCAGACCACCGAAATCAACCGGCGCTACGTGGAGCGTCTACTGAAGTTTCTGCTCTGGCAGAAAGGCGGCTGCCGCATCACCGTGGCGGGCGGCGCGGACCTCGGCCCGTACCTGCGCAGCGTCTATGCCCCGGCCGGCGATCGCGCCTTCGACTACGAATTCATGGGTGATCGCATCTACGGCAAGCCTCTGACCATCGAGTGCGCCCCGTTCGACGCGGCGCCGGTGGAACACGAAGCCGCCGCTCCCCTGGGCCGCCACCTGGACGGTTGCCGGATCGGTTTCGACCTGGGCGCCAGCGATCGCAAGTGCGCCGCCGTGATCGATGGCAAAGTCGTCTTCAGCGAAGAGGTCGGCTGGCATCCTAGCGTACAATCGGACCCGCAATACCACTTCGACGGCATCCACGATTCTCTGCGGCGCGCCGCCGCCCATCTGCCGCGAGTCGACGCCATCGGGGGCAGCGCCGCGGGCGTGTACGTCAACAACGAAGTGCGCGTCGGGTCGCTCTATCGCGGGGTGCCGCGGGAATTATTCGACAAACGCGTGAGGCGCCTGTTCTTCGAACTGCAGGCTGCCTGGGGCGGCATTCCCTTCGACGTGGTGAACGACGGCGAAGTGACCGCGCTGGCCGGCTCCATGGCGCTGCGCGATAACGCCGTGTTGGGTATCGCCATGGGCAGCAGCCTGGCGGCGGGCTACGTCACGCCGCAGGGCAACATCACGGCGTGGCTCAACGAACTGGCCTTCGTCCCGGTGGATTACCGCGGCGACGCTCCGGCCGACGAATGGTCGGGCGACCGCGGCGTGGGCGTGCAATACTTCTCGCAACAGGCCGTTGGACGCCTGCTGGCGCCGGCGGGGATCGATCTGCCCGCCGAAATGCCGCTGCCCGTGAAACTCGAACAGGTGCAGAGCCTGATGGCCGCGGGCGACGCGCGCGCGCGGCGGATCTACCAGACCATCGGCGTATACTTCGGCTATGCCATCGCCACGTACGCCGATTTCTACGACGTCCGCAATCTGCTGGTGTTGGGCCGCGTGCTCTCCGGCGAGGGCGGCGACCTGATTCTCTCGATGGCCCGGGAGGTGCTGCGCGCCGAGTTCCCGGAGATCGCCGAACGCGTCCGCTATCATATTCCGGGCGAGCAGGAAAAACGCCACGGCCAAGCTATTGCCGCCGCCAGCCTGCCCGCTCTTCTTCCTACTCAGGAGCGATAAAAATGCAATTTCATCATGCAACCGCCGACTTTTTCGTACCCGACAACGTTGCGCCCGACGCGGCGCTGGCGCGCACCACGCACATGGGCATCTCCGCGCACCAGGACGATATCGAGATCATGGCTTATCACGGGGTGGCCGAATGCTTCGGCCGTTCCGACCGCTGGTTCACCGGCGTGGTGGTGACCAACGGGGCCGGCAGCCCGCGATCGGGCATCTACGGCGAGTACACCGATGCCGAAATGCAAAAAGTGCGCGTACTGGAACAGCGCAAGGCCGCCTACGTGGGCGAGTACGCGTGTCAGATCCAACTGGGCTTCACCAGCGGCGAAGTGAAGGACGCGAAGGAGCCCGGGGTGATCGCCGACCTGGGCCGGATTCTGCTCGCCGCCAAACCGGAATACGTATACCTGCACAACCTGGCGGACAAGCATGACACGCATGTGAGTGCGGCGCTGCGGGCGCTCACCGCCCTGCGGTCGCTGCCGGCAGGGAGCAGGCCGCGCAAGGTGTACGGTTGCGAAGTGTGGCGCGATCTGGACTGGCTGATGGATGACGACAAGCAGATGCTGCCGGCCTCCTCGCGTTCGAACATCGCGGCCGCGCTGGTGGGGGTGTTCGATTCGCAGGTGACGGGCGGCAAACGCTACGACTTGGCGACGGCCGGCCGGCGGCTGGCGCACGCCACATATTACGCCGCGCATGGCACCGACCAGGAGAGCGCGCTCAACTTCGCCATGGATCTGACGCCGCTGGTGGAGGATCCTTCGGTGGATATTGCCGCTTACGTGCTGGCGTTCGTCGACCGGCTTCGCGCGGACGTCGAGCAGCGCGTGAAGGCGTGCGCGGGGTAAGGCTACTGCTTTGGTGGTGCCTGCGGCGCCGAGACTGGCCCAGGAAAGGCGTTAGATGGGGCGCGCCGAGATGACGGATGCGCGCGATGTGGTCGTTTCGGCCTGCCCGTTTTATCGCTACTTCTCGGAAGGCCGTTTGGGGTCAGCTTACGGTATGGCGACTACACGGCCAAATGCTCGGTGACGAACACTGTTGCGAAGTGAGATAATCTGCTCGTGCCCTATTCCACCAAGAGGGACGATTGCATCTGGCTCAAACATCTATCCCCAGATCTACGGCTTGTCCTTTCGCGGCTTGCTGAGTCAGAGCCAGTGTGTTTGAATCTGAATGGTCACGAGACCGTTTGGTGTCGCATGCGCAGTGGCCCACACGGGCCGACCCAGGGAATTCGGGTTACGCGCGGCCATGAATTCTGGAGATCCGTTCCTCGCGGAGCGGGATTTTCGGTGGAGCTAGGAGCTGGAAGTGGGCCACCTGTGGCTGTGAGTGAACCCGCGGCCAAGCCCGAACACCCGAGGCAACAGGCTCCAGTTTTGGACAACGACGGTCGTTTCTTCGGCGAGTATCTCTTCGCAGATTACTCGGGTGCTGCTTCGAGATACGGTCAGAGGAAGTCGATCAAAGTCGCGTTTGCCAAAGCGCATTTCCCGGCATCAGTGGACTCAGGGGTCTTTACACGTGAATCGCTACTGGATTGGATGCATCGGAAGCTCCTCGACGCTTCGGAGTGTGGCGTAAGGGTTTGTCTTGGACAGGATCACTCTTACGGGTTTCCGTTGGGCCTTACGCGAGAACTTGGAATTGCCGCGCAGCCGTGGCGGTCGGCGATTGCAAGTTTTCTCGACGGCAGCTATGCATCTGACGCCCCTCGTTTCACGGGTGTTCCGGAATTTACGGCGGGTATCAATTCGTGGCTTCGATTGCGCGGCTTTAAGGATTACTTCTGGTCGGCCACGCAGAAGGGATATGGACTGCCTTCTCGCAATCCGCGAGTGGCGACGGATGAGGCCTTTTCGCGTGTCACCGATACGCGACGGAGCAGTTTCGGCCGGGGTTCGCCAATGCCGTTCAGCAGAGTGGGCGACAACGGGTCGGTCGGCGGACAGGCGCTATGGGGACTCACGATGCTACGCCGGTTGATTGCGCTGTGTGAACGTGACGGGATTCTACTTCGTTGCTGGCCGTTCGACGGATTGACGGTGAGCTCGAAGAATTATGAGAATGCACATGTCCTGGTGGAGGCGTATCCATCGGCGCTCCGTGCTGCTTCCGTGGCGCGGTCGGATTCGGCTGATGCGTTGTGCACTGTGGAGGCGCTTCGGATGGCGGATGCGGAGGGGCGGCTCGGCGCGCTGCTGGATGTTACTGGGATTGCAGAGCGGTTGCAAGCTGCGGTGCGATTTGAAGGTTGGATCGTTGGCCAGGAGATTTAGCAGGGGCAAGGCACGAGCTGGCGACTACGCGTCCAACTGCCGGGTGACCTTCTTGGAGTCCCATGCGACGTGGCGGGAACCGGCCGCCCTTCAAGGCGAAATAGTGGTCCCATCGGATAATCTCACCCGTGTCAGGGTCTCGAACGTCATCTGGCAGCCGACAGGACGCGAGCAGTGAATCCGATATGGCCCGTTTTTCCCATCTCGGGAATTCAGGATCAGTATCCGGCTCCGAGTGGCCCCTCTCCAGGTAGCACACAACGACGGTCTTACTGCGGTCCCGCGTGAGTCCGCGGACTAAGGGTCGAAAGTCGGTGTCCGCGCTCAGTAGCAGTGCCCCATCATATTGCGAGGCATCGCTCAACAGCTCAACATATCGACGGCGAGACGGACGTCGGCCTCCTTCTCCCGGCGCTTAGTTATGCTGTCTGGATCTTACTGGAACCGTCCTGGTATGGGCTGTAGGCCGGTGGCGATCTCAAGGGCTCGAAACCACATCCGGGAACGCTCAGGTTCGCCTTCGTTGATCTCATCTCGTTTATCAGTGACCGCGCCTTCGGAACCCTCTGGATCGACCCCGGTGTTCAGGTGTCATACGACCAAGTACACCCAGCGCAAAACGGCGTAGCACTGCGGATTTTCACGACATTTGTTTAGCGCGTTCCCCGCGCATCGACGCTTTCCGGGGCACGTTCTTTCTGAGCCTGTCGCGCTTTGTCGGCTTGCCCGACTTACGGTGCCGAGTTCCAATCCTACTCGGACCTTCGTACCTGCCAGCCGCTTCGGCCGCTGCTTCCACCACGAACAGGTTCAGGCTTACGCCTTCCTCCTTCGCGCGGGCAGCAATCTGTGCGTGCATGGTTTTCGACATGCGCACGCGGAACGTGCCGCTGTAGCTCTGGCGAGAACTGGGCTTCGGCAGTGGCTTGCCATCTTGCAAATAGCACTTCAGGCTGCCTTCCAGGGCATCCCGGCCGTTGGTAATCGCCTCTTCCGTGGTTTCGCCATCAGACTGGCACAGTGGTACATCCGGGTATTCCACCAGGTAGCCGCCCCCTTCTTCGGCCGTCAGCTTCCGTACCGTAAACGGGTAAGCGTCCAGGCCCAGTTCCCCTTGTTTCTTCATCCTTCCGTGTCCTTTCGGCCCGCCAGCTTGGCATCCAACAGTTCGACAAATTGCTGCACGTAGACCGGCTTTATGGGCCGGTGGGCGGGCACTGGCAGGTACCCTGGGTCGAACGTGAAAAACACATGGCTAGTGCCATTTTGCCGGTAGGCAATACCGTGGTGCCTGGCAAGTGTCTGAAGATCCTCAATGCGCCAGTTCCTGGCGTTCTTTCGCATGCTTGCGAGGATCTTCCCGGCGCTTGCCATACCTGATCATGGTACCGAATATGGGGCCACCGAGCAACGAAAAGGCCACCGCACTTACCCCGATGCCCGTCCCATAAAACAGGTCACGCGCCAACTGGAATTGGGCAGCACGCTTGCACCAACGTCGCGAACCTGTCGATGGCGCGGACCGCGGACCGCGGACCGCGGACCGTGCCACCGAGCTTTCCATACGGTCCGCCCTGAGAGCCAGCTGGGCGCGGGCTCTCGCAGCAATTGCTGACCGAATGCGTGCTGCTCTCGCTGGCGGCCTCCATCGCCGGATTCTTCGTCGCCTTCTGGACCACGGCCATCGCCGCCAGGCTTCAACCCGCTCCCCTGGCAACACAGGCGTATTCCATTTTGGATGGCCGGGTGCTGTGTTTTGCGATTGCGGCATCGCTTTTCAGCGGGTTGCTTTTCGGCGTCCTCCCGTCGCTCGACGCCGGCCGCGCCCACACGTTCGGAACCCGCGCTTCCAGCGGCAGGCGTGGTTCGCGGCTGGTTCGCGAAGCGCTGGTCGCGGCGCAGGTCATGCTGACTATGGTTCTTCTGGCGGCTTCGATCTCGGTGGGCCGGGCGTTCGTCAATCTCATGCACATCGATCGCGGGTTTGACCGGACCGGTCTGATTACCGTGAATGTGTCGCTGGAAGGAACCACGCATCGGACCGAAGCCAGTTGCCTGGCCTATTTCCAGGAAGCGCTGGCGCGACTCCGGAGGCTCCCGGGAGTCCGCAGCGCCAGCGCAACCGAGTCCCTCCCGCTATATGGCAAGGGCTTCATCGGAGGACGATTTCAGATGGACGGCCGCGAAGCCAAGGACAGTTCCATGGTGGTCCCGGTGTTGCTCGACTATTTCCGGACCATGGGCGGGCGGATGCTGTACGGGCGGGAATTCAACCAGGCGGAAATACGGGACAACGCCCGTGTTGCGGTGGTCAATGAAGCGTTTGCGAGCGAATTTGGACGGCCGGCCGATGCCGTGGGCCGCGAAATTGCCGTCGGCAGGAATCCTCCATTCAGAATCGTGGGCGTCGTCAAGGGGATGGACTATATGACCGATGGCGCAAACGGCAACCAGATGTTTATTCCCTCTCACGCGCCGGGCGGCAGGTCCTCGGCCTTCGTGGCCAAGGTCGAGGGGCGCGCCGAGGACCGGGTGGCCATGATTAGCGATGCGATCCAGTCGGTGGACACCGAGGTCCCGGTGTTCGGCGCGAAAACCATGGAGCAGCGGCTGGATGACGCTCTTGCCCGGCCGCAATTTTACCGGACGGCAGCCTTTTGCTTCGCCGGGTTCGCGGTGCTGCTCGCGATCATCGGCATCTATAGCATCGTTTCCTACACAGTCGCGCGGAGGACCCCGGAAATGGGCGTCAGAATGGCTCTGGGCGCTACACCGGCACGGCTCCGGGCAAGCGTCCTTCGGCAGGGCCTGATCCCGATTGGCGCGGGAGCAATTCCTGGAATCGCGGGCGCCGTGCTCAGCGGACGGCTGCTCGAGAGCCTGGTGGACGGTGCGAAATCCGTGAACGCCCCGGCATATGTGGCCGCGCTTCTCTTCATCACCTCGATAGCGGCGATTGGCATTTGGGTGGCCACCCGCCCCATTGCGCGGCTCGATATCGTGGAGATTCTGCGCGCCGATTAGGATTCCCAGGGCAAGTACGCCGCGCCGTACAGGCCGGCCTCGTTGCCCAGCGTGGCCTTGGCGATCGCCGGCCGCGTGGCGCGATAGGTGAACGAGCGTTGCTCCACCACGCGCAGCATCTCCGGAGCGAACAAATCCCAAGCCGGCAGCGGACCGCCGCTCAACAGGTACAGCGGGAAGTTGAAGGTATTCACCAGCGTCGCCAGCGCGATGCCCAGCGCTTCGCCCATCGAAGTCCAGATGGCGCGCGCCTTGTCGCCCGCCTCGCCCGGCTGCCCCGCCAGATCGGCCACATCTTTCGACGAAAGATTCTCGCCCAGGTGCAGCATATGGGCCATGGCCACTATGGCGGTGGCCGACGCGTGCTTTTCCAGGCAGCCCCGATTCCCGCACCCGCACGGGTTGCCGTTGGGAACCACGGTGATGTGGCCCAACTCGCCGGCCATCCCCACGAACCCGCGCACGATGTGTCCGCCGGAAATGATGCCGCCGCCGATCCCGGTTCCCAGGGTGAGCAGCACCAGATCGTCCACCGCCTTACCGGCGCCCATCCATTTCTCGCCCAACGCCGCGGCATTGGCGTCGTTTTCGAGAACCACCGGCGTACCCAGGCGGCGGCCGATCTCGTCGCGCACCGGGAAATTCTCCAGGTAGGTCAGGTTATTGCTGTTGGTAAGGAAGCCTTCCTTGATTCGGATGAAGCCCGGCACGCCCACGCCAACGCCCTTCAGACCGTCCGCGCCATGCTGGTCGCGCAGCTTGGAGATCGCCGCCACGATATCGCGCAATACCGCCTCGCGCCCGTCCCTGAAATCGGTGGCGCCGGAGATCTTGTCGAGCATCTTGCCGGAGCGGTCGATGGCCGCCGCGCGCAGGTTGGTGCCGCCCAGGTCCAGTCCGATGGAGTATTCCGCCATAGCTACGGCATGGTAACATGCTGCCTGTGAATCCGCTCAAGTCACGACGATCGTCGCTCCGGGCGGCTCCCGCCGCGCTGGCGCCATTCGCCGCCGGGCAGGCACAGACCGGCGCGCATCAAAGCTGTGGTTCGCCCTCTGCGCCCCAGGCCAGAGTGTATACTGCACCCTGCCGATGACTGCTCAATTCCGTGGACAGGTGCCCCCATCTCCGACTCGCCGCCTCTCGATCCGATGAATTCGTTGCAGCGTACATTTCGATTCGGGCTTCGTCCAATCGCTTTTCCAAAACCCCACACAACTCGCACTGTGGTATTGTAGGCCGACTCGCCCACCGTGGGGCCTGAACAAGCGGTTTGATCGGCAAGGTCAGGGCACATTGCTCACAGACCACCGGAACTGCTCCTCTTTGGTCAATTCGCCGCTTGACGGCCTCGCTGATAACGACCTTTCGCCCGCATGAACCGCAACGGTGGTCCCATGTGTGATATCGCCGGAATTGAAAGCGGCGGTCGTTGTTGTCCCACAGAGGGCAAATGATAGCTTCGGTCATGCAGCGGTCACTTCATTCAGCATAGACCAGACAGAACGGCCTGAATTCGTTGAGCTTTCCTTGCCTTGGGCGCAAGGGGTCGGGCGTTCAAATCGCCCCGCCCGACCAATAGAAGCAGTAGATTCACGGAGTTCTCCGAGCATAGTCGCGCGGAAGACGGCGGTACGACGACTATCAGAGGAGCGCGCTGAAAAAGCCTGCCTCACAATTCATAACCGAGCAATGTAAGTTTAGTGCCTGGGATCGTTGTAAGAGAAATTCATCTGCACGTGAATCTCGCCGCCTCGATACTGCGCCGGTAATGGCCCGAAAGGGCCACCGCCGCTGATGGCCGCGATGGCGGTGTTATCCAGAGTGGGATTGCCCGTCTGCTGCGCGAAGGCCACCTTCCGCACCGTGCCGTCGCGCTGGATGGCGAATTGCACCGACACATAGCCCCGCAGCCCCGCCTTTAATACCGCCGTCGGTAAGATCGACTTCCAATACCGCCGGACCGAGTCCAGCACTTCTTCCAGATAAGGGCGGAAATCCACACCCTGGGGGTCGCTAAGTAACTGCGGCAGGTCCGCGCCGGAGGAGGCCACCGGACCGGTGCCGGGAATGTTCGCGCCGCCTCGCCCCTGCAGGCTGCCGCGGATGGCGCTGGCCACCGACGGGCCTGCTATGTCCACCACACGCTCCCCCGGCGGCACTACTTTGACCGGGTTTACATCCTCAAACGACGGCTTGGGCTGGGGAACTTGCGGGGACTGCACCGGCAGCGTCAGCTTGGGCGTTTCATTGGCGGCAATCTGCAGTTTGGGCGGTTCCGGCAGAGGCGTTTGCGGCGACGCTTTGGGAGGCGGCGGTGGCGGCGCTACAGGCTTGCGCGGCGCCGCTGCCTCGGGTTCGGGAGATGGACCCGAAGGAGCCTTGATGCGCGGAGTCATGTCCGTGGAGCGAACCGCGCGGATGGTCTTGCTGGGGTTCGGCTCCGTCTGGGTCAACGTCAACGGCGGCAGGATCAGTGGCGTAACCACCGTCTCCCGGGCCCTGGGCGACGGCTGCATGAACGTCTCGGGTACGAACAGCACAAACATGATGGCCGCGGCGTGGGTCAGCAACGACAAAATGGCCGACCGGCCCATGCGAGCGCGTCCGCCGGGCTCGCTCCAATCCGTCAGCAGATGAAGTTCGGCGTCGGCGGGAGGTTGGACTACAGTTTCCATCCGGCTTCCAAAGACCGCGAAACTATTTCCGAGTGCTCTTCGATTTTATCAAGTATGGCCAAAGCGGTCCCGAGTGTTTGACGCGCCGCGGCGCCCGAACATTTCGGGAATTTTCGACTTTCTACACAGTCCAGGAAGGCGTCGAGCTGCAATTTCAGTGGCTCCCCGGCGGTTACCGCCGCTTTTTCGAAGCCGATTTGCCGGTTTCCGCTCACCGAAAAGACCATCAGGTCCTGACGGCCGTAATCCAGCGACAAATATTGCTGCGGCTGGAACAGTCGCAGCTTGCGCACCCGTTCGGTGGAAACCCGGCTAGCCGTTAGATTGGCCACACAGCCATTGGGAAACTCCAGCCGTACGTTGGCGATATCCACTTTTTGCGACAGAACGCGGATGCCCGCGGCGCGGATTTCCTGCGGTTCGGCCTTGGCCAGCGCCAGCACGATATCCACATCGTGGATCATCAGGTCGAGCACCACATCCACATCCAGACTGCGGAGGCTGAAGATGTTCAGCCGGTGGATTTCGAAAAACAGGGGCAGCGTCGCGCGCCGTTCCAGCTCCGCCACCGCCGGGTTGAAGCGCTCCAGGTGGCCCACTTGCAGGATGCGGCCATGCCGTTCGGCGGCGTCCACCATGCGGCCGGCGGAATCCATGTCCGGGGCGATGGGCTTTTCCACCAGCACGTCGATGCCGGCCTCGAGCAGCGCGCCCGCCACGGCTTCATGGGAAGTGGTGGGAACGGCCACGATGGCGGCATCCACCTTGCCGGCCAACTCGCGGAAATCGGTGAGCGCTTCCGCCTGGTAGAGAGCGGCGGATTCGGCGGCGCGAGCGGCGTCCGCGTCCACCACGGCACAAAGTTCGGCGCGTGCGGATTCGTGGACCACGCGGCAGTGGTTCTTTCCGAATTGCCCGGCGCCAACTACAGCCAATCGATGTTTCGGCAAACTAAAACCCCATAATGCAAATATTGGCCTGGTTGGCCTGTTGCAGCATTTCCTCGCGGTCCAGCATCAGGGTGCGGCCAGCCTCCACCGCCAGCACCGTGGTCCCCGTTTCGCGCATCACCGGAATGGTGCCGAGCCCCACCACCGGGACATCGAACAGCAGGTGCTCGCGGCGGCGCGCCACTTTGATCAGCGAGAGGCGGCGGCCGTTTACCAGCCCGGCCGCGCGTCGCAGCATGGCGTCGGTGCCCTCCATGGCTTCGAGCGCCACACAGGCGCGCTCGCAGATGGCCACGCTCTGGCCCACGTCGAAGCCGGCCAGTGCGTTGCCTACGCGGCGGCCGTATTCGATATCGGCGGTCTCCTCTTTTTCCGGTTTGCGCTTCGTCATGGCCCCGGCGGTGGCCAGCATGGGCTTCAGCAGCGCCGTGGAATCGGAGAGGTGGATGCCCTCGTCTTCCAGCACCTTGATGACGCCGCCAATCAGGCCGTCGGTGTTCTTGGATGGCAGGGCAGCCAGCAGCTTGAGCAGGCGCCAATCGGGCACGATGGAGGAAAAAATGCGGGCATGCTTCACCTGACCGCACATCACCACCTCGGTGATGCCTTCTTTTTTGAGGATGTCGATGAGCTTACTCAGTTGCCCAAGCGAGATCCAATAGCAGCGCGGCGCCAGCGCTTCCACGCTCTTCGACGCTTCCTCCTGGATGGCGATGACGGTGACATCGTGCCCCAGTTGGCGCGCGCTTTCCAGAGCGAGCTCGGGGAAGCGTCCGTTGCCGGCGATGAGTCCATAGCGCATTTACTGGACCACCCGAAAACAAGAAAATGGCCACGGATGAACACGGATAAACACGGATAAGACAATTCTTGTTCCAGTGGATTTATCCGTGTTCATCCGCGTTCATCCGTGGCCATTCATTCTTACTTGACTACCCCGCGCTCCGACGTGCGGATGAATTCCAGCAGTTCGTCCACCTCGGCGCATGCCGGCACCTCCGCGCGAATGCGCTCCACGGCTTGCGACGTATTGAGGTTCGACCGCGTCAGCAGCCGCAACGCCGTCTGCATCGACTCAATCGCCGCTTTGGAAAAGCCGCGCCGTTCCATCCCCACACTGTTGGCGCCGAAGACGCCGACCTCCGGCTTGTAGCTGGTGAGGGAGTACGGCATGATGTCCTGCTTGATCACGCTATATGGCCCGATGAAGGCGTGGCGCCCGATGCGGCAGAACTGGTGCACGCCGCTGAACGGGGCGACGTCCACCCAATCCTCAATGATCACATGGCCGGCCAGCCCCACGCTGTTGCCGAGAATGACATGGTCGCCAATGCGGCAATCGTGCGCCACGTGGGCGTAAGTCATCAGCAGGTTGTCGCTGCCCACCGTGGTTACCAGGCCGCCGCCCGCGGTGCCGCGATGGATGGTGACGAATTCGCGAATGCGGTTGCGGTCTCCGATGCGCGTCTCGGCGCGCTCGCCTTTGTACTTCAGGTCCTGCGACGCCACGCCGATGGAGCTGAACGGGAAGAAGATGTTGTCCTCGCCGATCCACGTGGGGCCCTCTATATAGAGATTGGCCATCAGCCGCGTGCGCGCCCCGATTTCCACTTCCGCGCCCACAATCGAGTACGGCCCGATGTCGGCGCTCCCGGCGATGCGCGCCCGCGGGTCCACAATAGCGGTGGGATGAATCGGCATGGGCTACGTAGTGGCTGGGGCCGGCGGCTTTTCGGCCTTATCGGCCAGCTTGCACATCACTTCCACTTCCGCCACCACCACGCCATCCACGGTGGCCACGCCGGCCATCTTGGCGACGCTGGCCTTGCGCTTGAGAATCTTCATTTCCATGCGCAGGGTGTCGCCGGGCACCACCGGCTTGCGGAAGCGGGCGTTTTCCACGGCCACCAGCAGCACCAGTTTATTCTCCCGATCGGGCATGGACTTCAGCACCAGCACACCGGCCGTCTGGGCCATGGCCTCGATGATCAGGACGCCCGGCATTACCGGAAAGTCTGGAAAGTGTCCCTGGAAGAACGGCTCATTGGCAGTCACGTTCTTGATTCCGACCACGCGGTCGGCCTCCAGTTCGACAATCCGGTCGACCAGCAGGAAGGGGTAGCGATGGGGCAGAATCGCCCTGATTTCATTGATATCCAAAACCGTCATGGAAGCTGTATTGTATCGCGAATCGGCGAAGGGCCTGTTTCGTGACGTATCATGAAGGAGAGAATCTCTCAAGAGACAGCCATGACTATCGACGAACGCCTGGAGAAACTGGCGGAGCGCACCGAGGCAATTGCCCAGAGCGTCGAACTCCTCACCAGCTTCCACTTGGATAGCGAACGGCGCCACGAAGAGCGCTTCGCCAAGACCGAGGAACGCATGGTGAAACTCATCGATTCCATGAACCGCCTCGCCAACATTGTCATCCGCCATGAAGAGCGGTTGGACGACATGGAAGATCGGCCGCACTGACAACCGTGGACCCCCTGCTCTCCTATCTCGCGGCGCACCAGTGACGACCCCGCGGCGGTGAACCGCTTCGCCAAAACCGTCATGGAAGCCGTATTGTATGGCGAATCGGCGAAGGGCCTGTTTCGTGACGTATCATAAAGGAGAGAATCTCTCAAGAGACAGCCATGACTATCGACGAACGCCTGGAGAAGCTGACGGAGCGTACCGAGGCAATTGCCCAGAGCGTCGAACTCCTCACCAGCTTTCACTTGGATAGCGAACGGCGCTATGAAGAGCGCTTCGCCAAGACCGAAGAGCGCTTCGCCAAGACCGAGGAACGCATGGTGAAGCTCATCGATTCCATGAACCGCCTCGCCAACATTGTCATCCGCCATGAAGAGCGGTTGGACGACATGGAAGATCGGCCGCATTGACGACCGTGGACCCCCTGCTCTCCTATCTCGCGGCGCCCCAGCGCCCCATCGCGGCCTTGATCCGCCAATTCGTGGAGTGCGAATCGCCCAGTGACGACCCCGCGGCGGTGAATCGCTTCGTGGAACTGGTGTCCGACACCGTTGCGCCCATGGCGCGGGTGAAGACCCACGCCGGCGGAAAGTTCGGCCGGCACCTGGTGTGCGAAGTACAATTACCGGGCCGAAAAAAGAGCGGACAAGTGCTGGCGCTGGGCCATGCGGACACCGTCTGGCCGCTGGGAACGCTGCGCAGTATGCCGTTCCGCGCCGCCGAAGGGCGCCTCTGGGGACCGGGCGTGTTGGATATGAAGGCGGGAATCGCGTTCTTCATTTTCGCCGCGCGCGCCTTGCGCGAACTGCAGATTCCGGCGCCGTCGAAGGTGCTGCTGCAACTGAATTCCGATGAGGAAGTGGGTAGCGAAAGCTCGCGTCCGCTGACGGAGAAGAATGCCGCCGCGAGCAAGGCGGTGCTGGTGCTGGAGCCGGGCACGGGTCTGGCCGGCAAGCTGAAAACGGCGCGCAAGGGCGTGGGAGATTTCACCGTGGCGGTGCGCGGGAAAGCATCGCACGCCGGTGTGGATTTCGCCGCGGGGGCCAGCGCCATTCTGGAACTGGCGCGGCAGCTCGACCGCATCGCCGGGTTCACAAATATGGCGAGGGGCATCACCGTGAACCCCGGAACGATCGCCGGCGGCACGCGCTCCAATGTAGTGGCGGCGGAAGCGCGCGCCGAGGTGGACATCCGCATCCTGAAACTCAAAGATGCCGCGGGACTGGAGAAGAAATTCCGCTCCTTGCGGCCCTTCGATTCGCGCTGTTCCATCGAGGTGACCGGCGGACTGAACCGGCCACCCATGGAACGGTCGGCCGGGATCGTGAAGCTATTCCGCACGGCGCGGAAACTGGCGCGCGAACTGGGCGTGGAGGTGGAGGAGTCGCTCACCGGCGGCGGGTCGGACGGCAATTTCACGGCTGCGCTGGGAGTTCCCACGCTCGACGGCCTGGGCGGCGTCGGCGAGGGCGCGCATGCCGCGAACGAGAGCATTCTGGTGGATCGCATGGTCGATCGCACCGCGCTGATCGCCAGGCTGCTGGCGACGCTGTAAGTTTGCAGAAGCGGGTGTTCGGTTGACTCAGGTAACAGCCCTGCCGGCGGCGGAGGCAGTAGTCTCTGGACTCCTGATCTCATGGAATTGGGCTGAGCCTGGGGGTGGGGCCAGGCTTCAGCCTTCCCCAGAGGGGACCCCGGACTTCAGTCCGCCCGCTGCAGGTCTCACATCGTTGGCAGGAGGGCGGGCTGAAGCCCGCCGCAGACTGAAGTCTGCCCCACCTTCGAAACGCTCGCCAGCGAGTAGCGGCCCGAAGTGGCTCACCTTATTTCCCCGGGCCAACCGAAATTGCGGGC
>Ga0182016_10004008_pt1 | contig 16513 bp, 15 predicted proteins | sample 712S2MmetaG_FD_120491 | JGI IMG/M metagenome (GOLD analysis project Ga0182016, IMG submission 120491) | Permafrost microbial communities from Stordalen Mire, Sweden - 712S2M metaG | ecosystem: Environmental > Terrestrial > Soil > Wetlands > Permafrost | place: Sweden: Stordalen | collected...
CCCGAGAAACGACAAAACTGGATTGCCCAGGTAGCGGTGCAGCGGGGGCATCGCCCGCGGTCCGATCCCCCCTAGGAAGCGGTTACCCATGACTAGGTCGGCCCCCGACCGGAGCTGCTCGACGAAGGGACCCAGTTCCTCGAGGGCGTAGCTGTCGTCAGCGTCCGCCATGACGACATACTTCCCCCGAGCCGCTGCAATGCCGGCTTGCAGTGCGGCACCGTAACCACGAATAGGTACCTCGACCAATCGCGCACCCTCGCTGAGCGCAATCTCCTGACTCTTATCCGTCGAGCCATTATCGGCAACGACTATCTCTGCTCGGAGGCCGAGGTGTTCGATGGCGGAACGAGCATGGTTGATGCAAATTGCCAAGGTCTCGGCCTCGTTCAGACAGGGCAACAGGACGGTCACCTCCAGGCCACTCGACGCGCTGCCCGGCTCAGTTGCGAGACTCTGGTGGTCTGTCAGGTCGGCCATTCTTCAGCGGCTCCCTCGGTCACGGCACTTATTGGTGAAGACCTCTAGGATCCCTCCCAAAGCCCACTACAACGAGTTGAGATGTCTCGGCAGACAACCCCCAACTCCAGATACCGATCATAGGACGGGTTGTTGGTGAGTTTGGCAATATACGGTAAGTAACGTGACGGGGTTGAGCGAAGGCCTTCTCCTGTTTCGACGCTGGCAACCTCTGTGAGGCACAAGCATCGCGCACCTTGGTCCAGCAGCGGGCAAACCGCATCCCAGGGGCCTTCCGGTCGAGGTGGGCGGCCACTTACGGACTGCTGATGACCACCCTGCGTGGCGTAAACATGCAAGGCCCGTGCCGTTATGGGGTTTGCCGCAGAAGCTGATGAGTGGGTCGCCCGTGGTTAGAAGATGGCCGATCGAGCATGTGGGGTCGTTGAGGCAGAGGCCGCTGGCCACCGTCGACGGCCTCTCCTGGGGTACCTGTAAAGCTGCCTGTCGTTGGGTAGGGTTGAGTCTTCATAGCCGTCTTTGCTCGCCAAGTAGCGGCAAACCCCCAGATGTCGAGCGGTCCGCAGTAGCGCAGACGGTTTAGTGACAGCGGGCCGCCGTTGTCTGTGCCGGTGATCTAGGCGTAGCCGTCGCGGACAGTTGTCCGCGACTCAGCCCAGGCCTTCGTTCGCGTGGACGTAGTTAGAGGCGCGGCTCGGGTCTGTGACGGGTCTGGTCAGGTATGGCCATTGCCGCCGAACCTAGGTTTGTTCCGTCAGGCGGCTCGGTGAGCTTAGAGGCGGGTGAGGAACTCGTCCAGGTCGACGCGTCCTATACGCCAGTCGAAAGCTGGGGTCAGGCCGTTGAGCGGTCGTCGAGAGCTGCCAGGCGCTCGGCGATCTGGTCGGTGTCGAAGAAGTCGTTGGGGCTGATCACCTTGCGCCTTGATCATTGAGGCCACCGTGAGCGGGGTTTCTGTCCGTACCCTTGCGAACTCAAGGTTCACGTCCTGGGTACCGGCACCAGCCGGAGCGAGGTCTCCCGCACCTTCAGCGCCTAAAGAGCGTCTGTAACCGCACACCGTGTCCCAGGCCGTCGTCATCGCCACCGGGTTTTCCGAGCGGGGCTCACGTGAAGAATTGAGGCCGGGGTGACAACCTCAGGGGTCGGGTTCTTCTGGCGAGGTATTTTGACCAACGAGCGCAAGAGTGCGCACGAGATCGAACCTCCAAGGCGCGCGCCCGTTCATCTCCGACCAGGAAGCCGACGAGTGGCGTCCTGCGCCGCTGCCTGCGAAGAACAGCTCACCAGCGATAACGCGACCACACAGCCCGCGACCCGCTGACCACCCTGCCCAACTCTCAGCAGACGATGGTGGTGGCCGCCTCTCGAACTGTGTTCGCCTATGCCACCCGCTCTGAGGTCACCGCCCAGTACGGCCACGCGGTGGGAACGTTCGCCTCGCCATTGCCCAAGGGCTCGGGCAGCATGGCCGAGGCCAAGGGGGACGTCCTGGCCCTTTCCGCCTTCCGCTGGGCGCAATGCGCCTGTGGTTGACAAACTTGCTTGTGCGAGGCGACATGCAGCTGAAGGCACGCTACCTGGACGGGCGTCCCTCCCGTCACCGAACTCCACACCCCTGGGGACACTAGCATGGCTCCGACATAGGAGGGAGCCGTGACCACAATTGCAATCACGGGCGCAAGTGGCTACGTCGGTGGCAAGATTTTGGCCTGTGCCCGCGAGCGCGGGCACAGGGTGATCGTGGTTGGAAGGACACCGGTCGCCGGGACCGACTTTCGGTTCTTCGATCTAGCGGACCCCAAGCTGCTCGATCTGGAGGGGGTGCAAGCGGTGATTCACGCTGCGCACGATTTCTCCGCTTCTGGCCCAGCGATCGTTGAGCGGAACCTCGGTGGCGGCGAAGCGGTCCTTGAGTCGGCGATTCGCGCCCATGCCCGGCCTGTCATTGTGTCCACCCTCTCGGCGTTTGACGGTTGCCGCTCACGCTATGGGCGCGTAAAGCGCCAACTTGAAGAACGCTGGGCGGCACAGGGTGGAATAATCCTCAGGGCCGGGGTCGTGTTCGGAAAGGACGCTGGCGGAATCTTCGGTGCACTGAGAGACGTCATTCGCTGGACTAACATCGTGCCACTCGTCGCACCGCGATCGACACCGTTCTATGCGACATATGACCGCTCGCTAGCCGATGCCCTACTGAACGCGGCGACCTCTAATGGTAGCCACCCGAGCTCCATCGCTCTTGCCGCGAACCCGGAGCCGTTTAGCTTTGCCCACCTTATAGAGCATATTGCCAGTGGAACCGGCCGAAGAATCCATCTAATTCCGGTACCGCCCCACCTTGCCTACTTGAGCCTCGCTACGGCCGAACGTCTAGGCATTACCCCACCATTTCGTAGCGATTCGGTCCTGAGCCTACTAAGACCAGTACCTCCTGACCAACTCGCACGACTGCCTCTTGCAGACTCGACCTTCCCGCCGCTTGATACTCTGTTATGGGCATCGGACGATAAATCGCATCCGAGCGAGTCACACGTTGGACCTCCGACACAACCGTGACTTCTCTCTCCGGAACACCCTCCTCCATCAGGGCCGTTACCTCGTCACTAACTAGGTTGACCTCGCCAAGCTCGCGCGCCATCCGATGGGGAGCAACCGCTCTCGTTGTTATGGTTGCGCTCGTATGGACTCTTTTCGTCGGGGCCCACGCGTACCAACTGAACTACGAAACATCAACGGGAACCTACTCCGCCCTACATTTTACAAGAAGCGCCTTGTCCTGGGGCCTCCGCAGGGCCCTCACGACAGCCCCGAAGGGCATCGGGCTCTTTCTGCTTGATTCCCTCATAGTCCTTGGCATGGCTGGACCCGGAAACCTTATCCGGAACAGGGTCTTTCGACTCCAAGTCGACAGCATGCCTGAGTGCCTGCTCATCGATATCGCCCTCGGTCTGATGGCGTATGTCCCGGTGGTGCTGGCCGTCGGTACCTACATTGGTCTCAGCGCGGGGATCATGGGCACCATGACCACCGTGTTTCTCAGCCCTAGTGTCCTCGTGCTACGTCGAGTGACCGAGTGGCCCCGTTATCGCAACGATGTCTGGACCTGGGTACGGCAACACGTCAGACGCGCCACGGTTCCCACCCTTCCACTCGGCTTGTTGCTTGTAGTCACGCTCTACTTCCCTTTGCTGGGATCGCTCGGCCCAGTTGTTGACTGGGACGCGCAGGCCTACCACCTCGCCGCCCCCAAGCACTATGTCGAGATTGGGCATTTCTACAACATTATTGCCGCGACTCATGACCCGTACCTTGACCTCAACCCATATCAAGAGATCACGTACACACCCTTCTTTGCTATGTTGGGAGTGCACGCCGCTAAACTCATAGGCTGGTTTGATGCCACCATTACTTGCGCGGCGATGATTCTTTTCACTCGGAAGCATTTCGCGTCAACCAGAACGGGCCTGTTCGCTGCGCTCACCTACCTTAGCATTCCACTGATCTTCTGGGATGCCAACAGTGGTTACAACGATATAGCCATGGGCGCGTTCTCCTTTCTCTCATTCTACGCTATCTGGGCTTGGGTGGAGCGGTCGAGCGAATGGAACTGGGCCTACTTGGCTATGGCCTTTGCAGGCTTTTCGCTGGGGATTAAGGAGTTCGGACTAATCACACTGGTGGTTATTGCTGCTACCCTGGTCGCGAGAAGTTTCTGGTCGAGGCGTCGAGACAAGGTGCGCGGGCACCTGGTTGCCCTCCGTATCATCATTGCTGGGCTTGCTGCTGTAGTTACGTGCCTGCCGTGGTGGATCAGGGCAGCGGCGACAACGGGAGACCCCATTTTCCCCGCAGGCACAGCAATTTTCCCGACACCCTACTGGAACCAAAAACAAGGCGCAGTGCTCCTAGCTCAGGACACAACCACACACAATTCCTGGCTCAGCCTTCTGTCCGGCCTACCTCACAGCATTTGGCTCCATGCCGTAGACCCCGTAGGCTCCCCGCCAGCGACAGATGAGATCGTTGGCCCGTTCTTTCTAGTGGCTATCCCGGTTGGCGTTCTGTTGATACTCATAACACGAGGGAGACCTCACCCCGTGGTCATCTTCGGCTCACTCTTCAGCGTGGCCTGGCTCTGTGGCTGGTGGATTGCCGACTCGATAAGTGCGCGTTATCTAATTGGCGTTGCACCGGTTGCTTGCGTCATCATCGCCGGCATTGTCAAGCACGCCTGGGGACGTCCTCGATTTACGACGAGCGCTGTGAGCGTACTCGCAGGTATCCTGGTGTGTGTGGGCATTTCGGGAATGCAGCTGTTCGGGGGCTTCCTAAAGGAAGGAGGTACGGGAGCCGGTGTCGGCATTGTCACTTTTCAGATTGATTATTTGTACGGTTCGGCTACCGACTTCGACGTGGCCGGTCGCTGGTTCCCCATAATCAGTTATATCAATTCTCACTTTTCAGCTAAGGGGACAAAGATGTATGATGATGCCGGTGAAGTGCAAGGTTATTTGTTCCTCAACGCGGAGATCTTTAACGGGGTGCAGGCTGGCAGCCCTCCCGACATGGGTCAGTGGACCCTGTATAGCCCGCGCGCGTACAGCGACATGCGGCAACAGCATGTGACGTTACTGGCGGCCCCAGCAGCCGACTCAGCAGCGCTCGGGCGAGCTCCGTTGGGTGAGCATCTTTCACTCGTATTCTCTGCCGAGAGCATAGATCTTTATCGCCTGGTGCCGTCTTGAACGCAGAGACTGGAAATTGTCTTGGCACCTGTGCCGAGTGGCGTGGGTGGGGCGTTACCGGGCAGCCGAGAAAGCCTTGGAGGATAAGTGCAATGCAGGCCTGCCGGAACTGGTGGCGACCTGGGACGAGCGGACGCGGCGGGGGAAGCCGGCCAGGATGGCTTTGATCGGTGACGCTAGGCCATCGAGGGCGTCGTAGGGTGGCTGGGCTCAGAGGACGTAAAGGCCATAACGCCGCCGAGCTGGGAGGCGGTCTTTCCGCCGACATGCGCGGGGTCATCTGCGGGCTCTTCCAGGATCACGTCGACTTGAGGGCCGAGCGCGAAGAGGGGGTCGGCGACGTCGCCGGTGCTGCAGGCGTCGTGCACGGCTCGCTCGAAGCCGGTCCTGAGCGGCCCTTGGCTACCTGCGTCCCGGAGCTTTTACACCAAATCTCGGACGGAACCGCCGCACCGCGGGGGAGAAGGGTATTCTTCGTTATCCGAGCTTGGCACCGGCGAGGACCTAGGGCTCCTACCTTCGGCTAGGATTCGACGATGGTCTCACACCGAACTGGTGGATTCTGTCGTCAACTCAGAGGCCAGCACTTCAGGGGACGGTTGCGGAGTGGTAAGCTAAAGAGGGAAAGAGTGACCCAAGATGAAGCCTCAGTTAGCACAGCAAGTCAGTAGTTCGGTGCCCACCCGTAGTCCGACGCGGTACTGGACGATCCGGGGACAGTGAACCGTGCTGGCTAATGGCCTTCTGTCACAGGGAACGTTCCTGGTGACCGGAGGGGCTGGCTTTATTGGCTGCGCAGTCTCGCAGGTTGTGGCAGCATCTGCCGAGCGCTACGTCGTCGTCGACAACTTGCATTCTCAAGTTCACTCGGCGGCCTTGCGACCGGATCGTTTGCATAAAGCCGCAGAGCTGGTTGTCGCAGACATCACTGAGGCGTCTACTTGGGAGAGACTCCTTGAGGAGGTGTGCCCGACTGTCGTAATTCACCTGGCTGCCGAGACGGGCACCGGGCAGTCGCTTGTCGAGTCCACCCGACATGGGATGGTCAACGTCGTTGGTACGACCCAAATGCTGGACGCGCTCACACGTCACGGAGTACGCCCAAACCATGTTGTGCTGACCAGCAGCCGAGCCGTCTACGGTGAAGGCGAATGGGTTCGCGCCGACGGGACCAACTTTTACCCCGGCCAACGTACACACGCGCAGCTTGCAGCGGGGTTGTGGGACTTTCCGGGAGCATCCCCCCTGGCAAGCAGCGCTTCACGAACCAAACCCGACCCGATAAGCATCTATGGTGCGACGAAGCTGACACAGGAGCATGTGCTAGGCGCTTGGTGCCGCTCTAATGACGTTCCTCTGACTGTCCTTAGGTTCCAGAATGTTTACGGTCCCGGACAGTCCCTTACGAATTCTTATACGGGCATTGTGGTCTTGTTTTCACAGCTGGCGGCTCTCGGCAAGAGCATACCGCTCTACGAGGATGGGAAGGTCACTCGTGACTTCGTTTTTGTCGACGATGCCGCGGCGGCGATCTCTGCAGCGCTCCAGCATCCAGGGCGAGAGACAATTACGATCGACATTGGCTCAGGCGAGGGTTTGACTATACGGGCGCTGGCTGAAGAAATAGCACGACTTCATAAAGCACCATCTCCCACCGTCACCGGCATGTTCAGAGATGGCGATGTCCGCCACGCCACTTGCAGTGTCAAGCTCGCCTGGGAGCTTCTCGGATGGGTCCCTTGCTGGGAACTGTCAAAGGGTCTTCGGGCGTTACAGAATTGGGTTATGAAAGAACAAGGCGCAAACTAGGCGAAGCAAAAATCTTTCGGGCGCCTTCGTGCCGTTCTTCTACTTTACTTTTCGTCTAATGCTGCGAGCGAAGTCCCCCGCGGCGCGTAACGGCCTCGTGACTCGCCACGATGTAGTTGATTCGAAGATTCCCCGAATCTTTGCCAGCTCCTCTTCCAGAGCGGTGTTGCCGCCTGGAGGTAGGCCTCGTTGTAGGTCACGTACCCCAGTGATGGAACCGGGCGGGAAAATGCAGGGGCGCCGGTCGAGTTTAGCGATAATAGCCCGGTGCGCGTTGTCCCATTCTGTCCTGGTGTGTACTGACATGGAACTCCACCCGATCTTCCAACGCCGGTATATGCTAGTGACATTCTCGCTTGAGGCGACGCCGCAAAGCAATGCCGCCTGAAGGAGGACGTCCCAGTCTTCAAGAACGGGTAAAGACTCGTCGAACACGATACCAAGGTCGCGGAAGCAGCTCCTGGGAAAGGCGAGCCCACACGGTGGCGAATGGTTCTCTGCTAGGTGATTAAAAAGGTCGAACGCGCTAGGAAATGGAGTGCGAATGCCGGACACAGCATTGTACCCAGCTCGATCAGGCCACTGTCCTCGTGAAACGTCTTGCTCTGCGACGACAGCCCTCAGGACCCGGCCGGGCCACTGACAAGACAGATCCCTGAACGTCTCGACCCAATTGCCCATCACGAGGTCGTCGTCGTCGAGTACGGCGACGTAGCGACCGCGGGCTTCCTTGACGCCGACATTAAGTGGGCGACAGCGGCCAGGGCCGGTGACCGGGATTATACGGAATCTCCACGAGACGGCGGGAGAGAGGGAGTCGGTTAAGTAGCGGATGTGATCAGCCTGCTCCGGCGTTACGTTATGTGCCAACAGCAATACCTCGAAGTCCTGGCACGACTGGGCCGTCAGGCACAGTATGGTTTCCTGTAAAGTCTCGAGACGTGTCCCTTGGGTCCTTGTCAGGACACTGAGGAACGGCGCCTCTTCCGGGGGCTGCGACGCTGCGGGCCGTCTGGGCCCGGGCACGTATGTTCGCACGAACTGGTAGACGTTGCCGCCAGGTGAGGATTGGTCGCGAATATGTCTCAAGGCGGAATTAAGCGGTGTGCCAGAAAGCAGCGCCACATTATCGGGTGGAAAATGCTGGTCGGAGTTCTCTAGGCAAAAGTCAGCTTTCGCGATCTCTCGCCATCCCGCTAGCTCCGCAAGAGAGGTCAGCGAAACTTCATTGTAAAAACCGACATGAGTACGGTCGAGAATACCCACCTCGGTGTAGTCCCACCTCCCCTGAAGGAGCTTGGCGCAGACATCTAAATGGGAAATATTGGGTACGCAGAGCACCAGCGGCGCAGCGTCATGGGATGCGGCGACATCGCGCAGTGAATGAAGCACATCGCCAGCGTCTATCAGGTGCTCCAGGAAATTGAGCATCAGAAAGCCGCCAAGCGGCCGGTCAGCAAGGATCGAGGAGAGCCGGTTATCGAACTCCTTGGTAGGCTCGATGCAGACCTCGTGAACCTCAAAGCCTCTGTTCGCTAGGTCCGCCAATCCAGATGGGTCGACATCGAGGCCAATATAGGTGTATCCGAAGTCACGACAAGTCTCAGCGACGGCACCGAAGCCACAGCCGACGTCGAGTAAAACTCCTTCACGCCCGAAGCAGTCCCTGACAAGCGCCGTCACTTGAGCGTAGGCTGATTGTTCGGCGTAATGAGCATGGTACTTATGTGTCGTCATCACACAATCCTTACCAACGGTGTATAGCCCAGTTGTCGCCGTGGAATTCGCCGACCTGGTGGGCTTGGTCCAGCGGCTCCGGAAGATCGCCGAGAGCGCGACGCTTCAGAAAAGTCTGGGCAGCTTGTCGCTGCAGCGATGAGCCGTTGGCTGCCAACCGATGTAGAAATGTATCGAGGAGGTCTGGTCGCGACCATTTGTGAGTCATCATCAACGCCGCCTCTGCTGCATAGTATTCTTCGGCGCTGCCCACTTCTATGTGGCCATTGGTGTCAAGTCGCTTATCGTGAAACACGCGTGCCGGCGGATGAAAGATTATCTTGTAACCAGCAAGCCGGATGCGCCACGAGTAGTCTACGTCATCGCAGTAAAGGAAGAAGGAGTGAGCGTCGAATTCTCCGACCACCTTGATTACGTGGCGAGGGATCAAGGCGCACGCCGTCGATGCCCAGGAAGTTTCGCCAGTGGCAAGGTCGTATGACTTGGGATGCTCGATGGGCAACTGTCTGGCCTCAACCAGGCCGATCTTATGATCGTCGAGGCGAAGTGTTAGCTCTTGTATAAGATGAGGACTAGCAACGACATCAGGATTGAGTATTAGTACAAGATCGGTGTCTCCGGCTTGCAATAACAGGTTGTGCCCTGCTGCCGAGCCGAGGTTCTCGTCGAAGAACTCATAGCGGAGGTGGTCGATGCCTGCTTGACGCAGGGTCTTTTCGAGACTCTCCGTGTGCGCCGCTCTCAGCACTCGCAAGGGCGAGCAGTCACCGATGACCAGGGAGACGTTGCCTACGGAGGTTGAGGTCTTGGCTAAGTCGGCGGCGCGGGAGACGCTGCTCAGGAAGCGGTCGATGGAACCCGGCGAGGGTTTGTAGAGGACGGTTTGTATCTGCAGGCTGGGGGGCACTCCACTGCTCCGATTTTGTCACTCTGCAAGGGGTACAACAGACCAGGAGCGTGTTAACGACCAAGTCCACCATAGCTTAGCCTGGATCCACGGATCGGTAATGGCCAAACCTCTAGGGGGGCGTGAAAGACGAGGAATGACTTGGGATAGCCGTCCAGCAACCTGTCCAGCGAGCGGGACGACAGGGGCTCTTGGTGAAAGTGACCTCCGTGAAGGCGTTGACGGCGCCAGTGCTTGGTCCTGGCCCAGACGGGGCGCGCTTTGGCAGTCGCTACCGTCCTCGCTGGCGCTCGGTTGGTGCCGGTAGGCAGGTTCAGGGCAATTACGGGGCCAAGGCCCGCAGGCGGCGAAGTGCGGCCAGGAACCCCTCGGCCCACGGCCAGCCCTTCGCCAGGTGCAGGGTCGTCCGGCGCCCCGAACGAGAGAGGTGGCCGGGCACGCAGATGTAACGGCGGCGTAACGTGGCCAAAGTTATGGGGCCATCTCGGCTGGTCATCTGGCCGAGCCGAGCGCTCCAGCGGGCCAGGTTGTGAGCCATCGCCCCCAACGCCAACCAGGCGGCGTTGGCCCCAAAACGCCCAGACGGCATGTGCGCCCAGCCGGCGCCCTCTTTCAGGTCCCTGATGACAAGCTCTATTTCGGCATGGCGGCGGTGGTCGGCCTCCAGGGCCAAGGTGGCGCCCACCCGGTTGGTTATGAAGGCGTGGTAGGCGTAACTGGTGAGCAAGGCCAGCTGGGTGCCCGGGGTGGGCTTCACTCGGCGCACTATGAGCCGCACCTCGGCGGCCTGGCCAAAAGGCTTGTAGACGGTCTCCGCGACATCGGCCGCACCGTCCATCCAGTAGGCAATGGGCGCCCAGAGCGCTTCAGGGACGGCCTCGATAGCCCGGCGCAGCGCCGGTGACATTTTCGCCGTTATGGAAAAGGCCACGCCGGCTTGGCTGCAGGCCCCGGTGACGGCCCGGTTGTAAAAGCCAGAGTCGGCCCGCAAGCTGAGCGAGCCGGTCCCCCCGGCCTTGCGCACCCGGCCGAACACCTCGGCCAAGAAGCTGGCCGCGCCCCGGGCCGTGTGGGAATTGCCGCCTCTTTGGCGTACCCCGAGCACGTCGCCGGTGCCCGAAGCCACGGCGAGCAGGGGGTGCAGGCCCCTCACGTGGGTGTAGCCGAACACGGCGCCTTGTTTTTTCAGCCCGTAGGTCTCACATATGGTCGAATCGACGTCGATGGTCAACGGGCCGTCGCCTGGCCCTGCTCCTGCCGCCCACGCCCTTTTCAATAGCTCCCCGGCCACTTTGTCCAGGCTGCGGGCGTCGGCCCAGCTGAAGCTGCGCAGGAATATGCCGAGCGTCGATGGCGCTGGCACCCATTGGCCCAAGATGGCCCCCGAACGCCCGCTGCGCAGCACGTCAGCGTCGTCCAGGCAATCACCGCCCACCAGAGCGGAAGCCACCAGGGCGACCGCCTTGGCGCCGGCATTGGCGTGCCCGGGGGCGTCGCCCAGTTTGACGTTGGCGCCCACCAGCTCAGCCAGCCCGAGGCGGCGGGCCAAGGTCATAGGCAGGACCAGGCCCCCATTGGCCACGGCGCAGTGGTCGTCGAAAACCACCTCCATGGCACCTGCGCTGCGCGAGAATGTCTGCATCTAGAAGGTGCCTCCGTTCCTGGACGGACGATTGGTGTTTGCCGACACAATCTTCCCAGGTCGGAGGCACTTTTTGGTGGAGTGCGTCACGAACGCGGAAGGGGGTGCCTTGTAGGGAGCACCTTTAGAAGCGGTGCTGTGCAGGAGATGGAGGTAGGCCCTCCAGCGCCGGCCTACGGGGGCAGGCGCTAAATCACCCTGTGCTGCGTTGGCTGAAGACCGTCGTGGTGAGCGACAGGGAAAAGGCGCGCCAGACGCGTCAGATAGGGACCAGGAAGACGTTCCAGAGCGCCCAGGGGAGGCATTATCCCTCCCAGGGCGTCGTCGTTGACGCGTCGTAAATAAGTCCAGTTGGCATCAAAACCGAGGGTCCTTCTGCCTCCCTTGGGACAGAGCCTGGCAGGTGCCCGTGTACGGGCCAGGCGGTGCCCGGCGTAAAGGCGGCGTGAGCCTGGTCTGCTGCTCTTGCACGGAACGTGAGAAGGCGAGCGTCGATACCGTCGGCCGTTCAAATGGGCCATTGGCCCCCCGGCCGCGAGAGGGAACGTGCCGAGGCAGCAACCGAAGGCACTGAGTACCGTTGCGGCCCTCGCCGGCGGACCGGCCCGTAGTAGCTGGGAAGCACCTGCTCGCTGGGGTGGGGGCGGAGCCAAGGGGCCGGCTTACCTGAATGCCCGTTCGTTCAACTGGGGCCTGGCCCCAGGAGGAAGCGAGGTGGACATGAAAACGTCGCAAGCCAAGCCCTACGACATCCCCAAGCAGTTGGTGTGGGAGGCGTACAGGCAGGTCGCGGCCAACAAGGGTGCCCCGGGTGTGGACGAGCAGACCCTTGGCGAGTTCGAGGAAGGCCTGAAGGGGAACCTCTACAGGATCTGGAACCGGATGAGCTCAGGGTCCTACTTCCCGCCCCCGGTCAGGGCAGTGGAGATACCAAAGCCCCACGGAGGAGGTACGCGTTTGCTAGGGGTGCCTACTGTCGCCGATAGGGTTGCCCAAACGGTGGTGGCCATGCACTTGGGGGAGAGGGCGGAGCCACGGTTCCACCCCGACTCCTATGGCTACCGGCCGGCGAAGTCAGCCCTCGACGCAGTGGCCGCTTGCAGGCAGCGGTGCTGGAAGTACGACTGGCTGATCGACCTCGACGTCCAGAAGTTCTTCGACACAGTGCCGTGGGACCTCGTCGTAAAAGCGGTGGAGGCTGTCACCACCACCCCCTGGGTGCTGCTCTACGTGAAGCGGTGGTTAGCCGCCCCGTTGCAGTTCCCAGACGGCACCATAAAAGGGGTGCAGATCCCCTGGAGTGACAGTCAAGCCGCTCTCGGGATGACGCCGCTGGCGTAGCGCGACTCGTGTACTCGGTGCCGCTCTTGTGCGAGATGGTAGTGCCAGTACCTGGGGAAATCGCCGTTCGCGCGCAACGCGCGAAGCTTCAAGACTGCCTCCGCCCCCTCCAGGCCCCAACGGGCCCCCGTGACGGCCATTCGGTCCGCCACCAAGGACCGGCACGCTCCTTCGATGATGCCGGTGGCGATAGGCCACCCTTTTTGCAAGGCGGCGGCGTAGTCGAGGTACTTGGACTTGGCCAGCAGGTAGTGGGCGCAGGTATCGGCGTTGGCCCGGCGGGAAGGCTCAAGACCGAGGCAGGTCGCCTTGCGCCTGATGGCACCGGCGACGACCGAGGCCTTGGAGCGCAGCACCTCGGTCGCTTTGTCCTTGACCCAGGCCTCGGCAGATGGGTCGCCCACCTCGAAAAAGCTCCAAGCCGCTTTCCATATGTACTCGAGGACATGGACAAAATCGACTACGACCGTGACCTCTACCTTGGCCGCCTTGGCCTCGGCCTTGATGCGGTCGATCTGGTGGCGGGCCCCGTCGACGAGTGCCACCCAGGTGCGCTCGTGAGCGGGGTCGCGCCGGGCGGCTTCGTCGAAGACCGCCTTTATGACCTCGGCGGCGCTGTCGGCGACGCTGGCCGTGAGCCACTTCGCCTTGGCCACGGGGGCGGGGCCCTTCTGTGCGCCCATTATGTCCTCGGGCCGGCGTGGCACGGGCGACAGGTCGTAGACAGCCCCCACCTCGGCCATGCGCGTGCGGTACGGGCGCTCGCCTTTTGACAGGCGCGTGGCGATCTTTTTGGACGCCGCCGCCTTTGCGGTGCCAGGCCGCAGGCCCTCGGGCCTCATGACTATCCCCTTGCCGTCAGCCGAGATGACGAGAATGTCAGCGGGGCCGGCCTCGGCACGCTTGGCGCCCTCGTAGAACGCCTCGAAGTCGGCGGCGGCCCGCCTGGCCAGCTCCTCGACCTGGCGCTTGGGCACGTGCTGGCCCGTCCCCCGCTCTATTGCCGCCACGGCCTCGTCGAAAGAGCCCCTGGAGGGCTCCTCTGCGGCCAGGCGCCGGAGGCCGTGCGAGTAGACCTCGCCGGGCAGGTTGAGCGCACCGTCGGCGGGGTAGAGGTTCTCCTCGCCCCGGCGCCGGTAAGCGAGGCGGCGCACGGTTACTTCGCCAAAGACCGTGGCCAAGGGCCGCTCATGGCCGGCTTCGAGCGAGCCGTGCACGACGCCTTCAGCACCGGCGACGTCGCCGAGACGCTCTTCGCGCTCGGCCCTCAGCTCGACGTGGTCCTGGAAGAGCCGGCGGATGACCTCGCGCATGTCGGCGGAGAGACGGTCTTCCAGCTCGGCGTGGGTCATGGCATTTGCGTCCTGCGAGCCCAGCCAGGCGACGACGCCCTCGAAGGCCTGGCGTGACCTATCAAAGCCGTCCTGGCCGGCTACCCCCGCCGCCTCCGCTCGCCCCAGGTCGCCACCAGCTCCGCCAGGCCTGCGTTGCCCTTGTCCTCCAAGGCTTTCTCGGCTGAGCGGTAACGCCCCACCGCCGCCCGCACGGCACCCACGGCCTCGACGGGCAGCATCACGGCCCGTGTCCGGCCCCCCTCGGAGTAGTTGAGCACGGTCGTCTCGTGCAGGGCCACCCCGCTGGCGCAGTGGCAGTTCGCCTTGCCGCAACGGCGTTTCTGGACCACCACTGACCCTCGCACCAAGCGTGGGACCTGAACTTTGCCGGCTGCCATGAGCATACACTACCTGCCTCCTATCTGCTTGTGAGTACAAAGCAGATCATAGCCCCTCGCCTGCGCAGCATTGGTGGATCCCTTGCCCAGCAAGGCCGTCACCAACCCCGCCGCGAAACCATGGTCTGCTGCGAAGACCCGCTGAGGAAGGGCGCCCCGCTACGACCCGTCGGCTGCCCCTACGAAGTCACTCCAGAAGAGCTGCACCCCCATAAAAGAGCGTGACAAAGGGACCCCGCAAGGCTCAGCAGTTTCACCCGTCCTGGCTAACTTGTTCATGCATTATGCGTTCGACCGCTGGATGGCCCGGAAGTTCCCGGGTTGTCCTTGGGAGCGCTATGCCGACGACGCGGTCGTGCACTGTGCGAACCAGGTCCAGGCCAACAGGGTGCTCGCTGCTATTGCCGAGCGGATGGAGGAGGTGGGCTTGAGGCTCCACCCGGACAAGACGGCGGTCGTCTACTGCAAAGACGGCACGCGCCGGGGGGACCACGAGCACACCAGCTTCACCTTCTTGGGTCATGCCGACCTCCGCGTTATGCCGACCTCCGCTGAGACTTCCTTGTCGGAGGCGGCGACCGGGCGGATGGGGTCGGCATAATCACACCCCTCTGAGCCATGCTCCCTTCTCCGACCTAGCGAGAAGGAGGAGGCATGGCACGACGGAAAGGAAGGGTGACACCGGGAACGGTGGTCGCCGGGCCACTGGCGCCGTTTGCCGAGGACTACGAGGCCAAGCTGAGGACCCGCGGCTACTCGTCGCGCTCGGTGATTTGCGAGCTGAAGCACCTTGCGCGCCTCAGCCGATGGATGGAGGAACGGCGGCTCGTGGCGGCCGACATGAGCAAGCAGCGGCTCGAAGAGTTCCTCGGCGAAGTGCCGCGACGCCGAGACGGCGGTCGGGTCTGTTCCCGGAGAGCCCTGGCCCAAGTATTGGAAGTCCTCGACGAGCATGGGGTGGGACGCGCCTGGGCTGAGGAAGCGCCTGCCTCGCCGAGCGAGGCCCTGCTCAGCTCCTTCGAGCGCTTCCTGCTCCAGGAGCGGGCGGTGGCGCTCTCGACGGCATCGGTCTACGTCGCACGGGCACGTCGCTTCCTGGACTGGTGCGCTCCCGACGCCGAGCTGACCAGCTTGACGGCGAGCGACGTGACCGGCGCGGTGCTCCAGGAATCGTCATCTGAGTCGGTGAGCGCCACGAAGCTCTTCGTGACGGCGCTGCGCTCGTTCCTGCGCTATAGCTTCATCGAGGGGCTGACGCCGAGCGACTTGTCCGCCGCGGCCCTTTCTGTGGCCCGGCGGCGCCGGTCGTCATTGCCGATGGGCGTCGACAGCAGGACCGCCGCCGCCCTGCTCCGTTCTTGCGACCGCCGACGGGCCAAGGGCCGGCGGGACTACGCCGTTTTGGTTACTTTGCTCCGCCTCGGGTTGCGGGCTGGTGAGGTGGCCCGCCTGCGCTTGGAGGACGTCGACTGGCGAGCGGGCGAGGTCGTGGTGCGCGGCAAGGGGCGTCACGAGGACCGTCTCCCGTTGCCGAGCGACGTCGGTGAGGCGATCGCTGCCTACCTCAAGCAGGGGCGTCAGAACAGCACGGTGCACCGCGAGGTGTTCCTGCGGACGGTTGCCCCGGTCGGGCCGCTCGGGACGAACGGGATCTCGGGGATCGTTCGCTGTGCCTGCGTACGGGCGGGAGTGCCGGTAATCAGGGCGCACCGGCTCCGCCATACGCTTGCCTGCCAGCTGGCCAACGCCGGCACGCCCCTGCCCGCGATCGCCCAGGTCCTGCGCCACCGTGCCCTTTCCACTACGACGGAGTACGCACGGGTCGACATAGAAGGCCTCCGCGCCGTGGCGCAGCCCTGGCCGGGAGGTGAGAGACAATGAGCGAACTTCGACGCCATGCCGAGGATTACCTGAGGCTGCGCCGGTCTTTGGGCTTCAAACTGACCCTCCACAGCCGGCTGCTCCCGCAGTTCGTCGACTACCTCGATGCCGTCGGCGCAACGACCGTCACGACCGAACTGGCCGTCTCCTTCGCCCAGCTCCCCCAGGGCGTCCAGCCGGTGCAGTGGGCGCACCGCCTCAGCATGGTGCGCGGCTTCGCCCGTTACCTACAGGCG
>Ga0182016_10004012_pt1 | contig 16507 bp, 19 predicted proteins | sample 712S2MmetaG_FD_120491 | JGI IMG/M metagenome (GOLD analysis project Ga0182016, IMG submission 120491) | Permafrost microbial communities from Stordalen Mire, Sweden - 712S2M metaG | ecosystem: Environmental > Terrestrial > Soil > Wetlands > Permafrost | place: Sweden: Stordalen | collected...
AGCGGCCCGGTCATCGTTGCGCCCGTGACCGTCAGTACGCCGCCCGCAAGAGCCGAGATCGCCTGATCCACATACGCCTTGCTCACCGCCTGCACGGCCTGCGCCGCCGGCATCAACTGCGCCTGCACCTGCCCCAGCGTCACCTGCGCCCCCGCCGGAATCACCCAATACTGGGTGCTCGTCGTCCCGTCGCTGAGGTAGTAAACCGCCGTGTAATACTGCCCCGCCGGCGTCGCCCCAAGGTTCGGAGCTAGATTCACGCTCACAAATCCATCCGGCGCAATCGCCACCGTCGTACTATCCGCCGCCACCAGCTGGCCGCTGGCCGTCGTGAACGATGGCCAGCTCAACACCAGCGTCCCCGTGCCAGGCTGACCATTCGCCAAATATACTGTCCCCTGAACCGTCGTTGTGCTGACCGCCTGCCCATGGGCTGCACTCTCCAGCCCCATGCCCGTCAGACCCATCACTATCGACAACAGTCCCAGCCATCCGCAGGCGCGCAACCACTCGTGATTCGTGAGCTTCATCCGTCTCTCTTCTTTCTTCCTGGGAGTAACGCAAAGAGACCTTCCCTCTCTGCCTTCATCCCTGCAAAGTCTTGTCTTCAGCGATAATTCGCTGACTTACTGACTCGCTGGGTGCCCCATCCTTGGCGCGTTCTTGTTCTTGCGCCAAGGGTGGGAAACCACAACCCTCAATCCGCCCTGTTCATGAGCCGCGGACTCGAGGAACTTGCATTGGCTCGTCTCTGTGTGCAATACAATCGGACCGGATCGTCAATCCTCCGGCTCACATCGGTCGAAGCTACTCCGTCGCTGCGTCGATCTCCTCGGCGCTGCTCTCCGGTTCGGCCGCCAACCGCTCTGCAAGGCTCACAAAACCCTGCACTACGATTTCGTCCTCGCAATCGATTTGCCCATCTGCAAGGGCAAACAGCAGCTTTGCGCTGGTTTGGTTTCCGCCAAGTGTGCTATTCAACAGCGACTTCGCTATCCTTTCGCTGTTCAACTCCAGGGCCTTGTCTGCCGCTGCGTTCATCCTTGCTTTGCCGCGGTTGACCACGCTCTTCTGGGCCCCTCTTCCATGTGGCTTCCGCGCCACCGGATGCATCTGTCTTGCCTGCTCCATTTGTCCGCCAATCCCGTCCCGCCATTCCACGGCCTGACTCACGACTCCGTAGAAAGGGAAAGGGGGCAATTCCTCTCCGGATTTGCCCCCTGCTTCCGCCGAATTGGTCCATCGGTCGCCGCGAAGGTCTGCGGCTTCTTCTTTTTTCTGAGGAAGCCGTCTTGCTCAGCCCCTCGCTGCTCCGCCTCAACTCGGAGAATGCCCGAATCGCTTCAAGAGTTTACCCTGCCAGAGCCATTCCGCCTTTGGCCGCTTACGCCTCTTCCCCGTGCGGCCCTTCGCTAAGGTCAAAACACCCTCTCGCTCTCTCAAAGCGCTCTCAGTCTCTCCCCACGCTTGCGAATCCGCGGAAGTTGTCCGAATAAAATCAGGAAAGCCTCGTCTTCTCTCCCCTGCCGCTCTGTTTCTTGTTGAATGTTCTCAGCATATCGAATCGATACGGAATTCCATGCAATTCAAAATAGTATCATTATCCACTTTTATTTCAACCACTTAACCAAGATTCTTCAACAAAGTCTCTTTGACACGATCTCCGAGACGGAACAAATCTTATCCAATCCAGAGCGCCCCGTCCATAAAGAGCAGTCCGATTCGCTGCTGCAAGTCACGCCAGCAATGAACCCGCTAACTCGCGAACTCGCTATCACCGCGAAGCGGTGGCTAACTGGCTAAATGGATAACCAGTCCTCGCTGGTTTGGCGAGAGGATGAAGAAGATCCAATTCTCAATCCGCCCCATCCATGAAGAGCCAAGCCGAGTTCCAACTCGCCTTACCTGGCCCGCTCGAAGGTGAGCGAAGCGGGGTTGATGCAGTAGCGCAGCCCGGTGGGGCGTGGTCCGTCGGGAAAGACGTGGCCCAAATGGCCGCCGCAGCGGGCGCAGGTAACCTCGACGCGGCGCATGCCCACGCTCCGGTCCTCGTGTTCGGCAACGGCCTTCGAGTCGGCAGGCAGTAGAAAGCTGGGCCATCCGCAGCCGGAGTCGAACTTGGCCCCGCTCAGAAAAAGCAGAGTCCCGCAGCCTGCGCAGTGGTAGTTCCCTGTCTCGTGGTTCTCAGTCAGCGCGCCGGTAAAGGGCCGCTCGGTGGCCTTTTCGCGCAAGATACTGTACTGCTCCGGCGTGAGCAGCGCGCGCCACTCCGCCTCACTCCGCACAACCTTTTCTGGACCCTCGCTCATGCAAGCCTCCTGGACATCCCGTCCATGGGATGCACGCGGCCCGGCAAAAGCGGCAGGAACTTAGACCTCAGGCCTCGGCCACCAGTTCAATCTCCACCAGCACGTCCTTGGGCAGACGAGCGACTTCGACGGTGCTGCGGGCGGGCAGTGGCGCGTCCTCTCGCTCAAAATAGCTGGCGTAGACCGCGTTCATGGCGGCAAAGTCATTCATGTTTTTCAGAAACACAGTAGCCTTGACCACCTGCGCCAGACTCGATCCCCCTGCTTCGAGGATGGCCCTCAGGTTTTCGAAGGCGCGCGTTGTCTGTTCCGTGATGCCGCCCGCGACCACCAGCTGGGTCGACGGGTCGACGCCCACCTGGCCGGCAGTGAACACAAGATGCCCAACCCGCACGCCCTGAGAATAAGGCCCGATCGCGGCAGGAGCTTCGTCGGTTGCGATGACTTGTTTGCTCATGCACTCATTGTAATGGCGAGTCGGCGTCAGGCGAGGACCGTATTATCGATCAGCCGCGTAGCCCCAACCCATGCGGCCACGGCAAAAAGGCTTCCCGGAGCGGCAATCTCCACCGGCTCCAGCGTTGCCCAATTCACCAACTCGGTATAATCCACCCGCACATCAGGCTCAGCGGAAATGGTCTGTCGTGCGGCAGCAACGAGTGCCTCGGCCCGCCGTTCACCCCCAGCCACCAACGCCTCCACCTGCCGAACCGCACGACTGAGCGCAAGTGCCTGAGTGCGTTCTGTCTGGCTGAGATAAAGGTTGCGCGAGCTGAGCGCCAGCCCGTCCGGTTCGCGGACGATGGGGCAGACCACGATCTCGGCAGCGAGTCGCAGGTCGGCCACCATCCGCCGAAGCACGGCCACCTGGGCAGCGTCCTTTTGCCCGAAGAAGGCCCGATCCGCCTCCGAGGCGATCAGCAGCTTGGCCACCACCGTGGCCACCCCGCGAAAATGCCCCGGCCGCGAAGCGCCGTCCAAACGCTGGCTCAGCCCCTCGACCTCGACAAAGGTCGCCGCACCGTCAGGATAAAGCTCTTCGACCGGCGGAGCGAAGACTACGTCAGCGCCCTCGGCCTTGGCCAGAGCGCAATCTGCCTCAAAGGTGCGCGGATAGCGCGCATAATCCTCGTTCGGCCCGAACTGCGTGGGGTTCACGAAGATGCTCACGGCCACGTAGCCCACCGAAGCACAGGCGGCGCGAATCAGCGAGGCGTGTCCGGCGTGCAGCGCCCCCATCGTGGGCACCAGGCCAATCGTGTTACCGCCGTCGTTGCGCTCTTCGCGCGACCACTGGCGCAATTCGGCGACTGTGCGCAATATCTTCATCAGACTTTTCTCAGCGTCCCTGTATTTTCAGTCACTTCCAGCGCCCGGCGCGCCGCTTCCGGCAAATGGTAGCTCTCCTCGTCGCTGGGAAAGGCTCGCCGCTCCACGTCTTCGCGATACTCTTCGATGGCCGACCGAATCACCGCCCCGGCATCCCCATAGCGGCGCACAAACTTAGCCGCAGGAGCAAAAGTCAGGCCCACCAGATCATGAAAAACCAGGATCTGCCCGTCGCAATCCGGCCCTGCGCCAATGCCAATCGTAGGAATCGGCAGCTCGGCGGTAATCGCCGCGGCCACCTCGCGCGGAACCCCTTCCAGCACCAGCGCCCCCGCACCCGCCTCGGCCAGCGCCTGCGCGTCGGCCCTCAGCTTCAGCACGGCATCGGCGGTGCGCGCCTGCACCCGGTAGCCGCCCATGCGGTGAATGCTCTGCGGCGTCAGTCCCAAGTGGCCCACTACGGGGATTTCGGCCTCGCTGAGCGCGCTGACCAGCTCGACCCGCGCCCCTTCGATCTTGACCGCCTCCGCGCCCGCCTCCTTCACAAAGCGAATCGCGTTGCCCACTCCTTCGCCCACCGTGCCGTGATAGCTGCCAAAGGGCATATCGGCCACCAGCAGCGCCCGTCGCACCCCCCGCCGCACGGCCCGCGTATGGTGCAGCATCTCGTCCACAGTCACTGCTAGGGTGTTTTCGTGGCCCAGAACCACCATCGCCAGCGAGTCGCCCACCAGAATCAGGTCGATCCCGGCCTCGTCCGCAAGGCGTGAGGTGGCATAGTCGTAAGCGGTCAGCGCGCAAATCGGCTTGCCCTGCCGTTTCATCTCGGCAAGCACAGGCATGGTGACTTTTGGGAGGGATGCGCCTGCAATCAAAGCGCTTTGGGGAGCGGCATCCGCGCCGCCGGAAAAGTTGGTCACGCTCATAAGGTCTCCAGTGCCGCTCCGAACACTCAGGATGCAGCCCGATCAAGCCAAGTATACCCTGAAGCTGGCCAACTCGCGAACTCGCACTCTCGCCATCCTCGCGAAGCGAGGCTATAGCAAAACCAGGGATGATGTATCCCGAAACCATGGCACTCAAGTCGACGCGACCAACAGGGAGCGGCGACCTTCGACAAGGCTAGTCAGGACACAGTATCCCTGGTTTTGCTCTAACTTGCCGCATTTGTCAAAACTTTTCCGAAGCGTCCCGGCCAGGAAGTACGGTTACCTTTACCTTGCCGTTCATGCCCCCCACGCTGCACACTGGTAGGCAGAATGTTTTCCCCATTGGCCACAGAAATCTCCGCCGGACTCAGCGCAACAGCCGGACTCGCCCTGGCGGCGGGTGGCTGCGCTTATGCGGCTATGTGGCCGACCTCGCAACTCTTCGGCCCCACGCTCATCGCCCCGCCGCGCCCCGGCGAACTGGCGCTTACCTTCGACGACGGCCCCAATCCCGTCTGGACGCCGCGCCTGCTGGACCTTCTCGCCAGCCACGACGTACATGCGACCTTCTTTCTCGTCGGCAGCCGCGCTCAGGCCCAGCCCGCGCTGGTGCGCCAGATCGTCGCCGCCGGCCACCTCATCGGCAACCACTCCTGGAGCCATCTCAACCTGGCGCTCTCCTCGGGCCGCCGCATCGACGAGGAGCTCTCCCGCACCAGCCAAGCTCTGGAGCAGATTGTCGGCGCGCCCATCCGCTACTTTCGTCCGCCCTTTGGCGCGCGCCGCCCTGAGGTTCTGCGCGCTGCAAGGCGCCTGGGCATGCTCCCGGTCCTGTGGAACGCGATGACCTCCGACTGGAAGAACCCTTCAGCCGACGCCATCGCCAGCCAGCTCACCCACAAAATCGATCGTTTGCACCGCCAAGGCCGAGCCGCCAACATCGTCCTTCACGACGGCAGCCACTCGGACACAGCCGCCAACCGCGCCCCCTCCTTAGCCGCCGCCGCCCAACTCATCGCCCACTACCAGTCGACCCGTCGCTTTGTGACTGTAAGCGCTTGGAAATAGGTAAGTTGCGGCGATAGTGCTATATGCTCTCTATCTTTTGAGGACCAGCGGCCGGGTTCACGTATTCCCGATTTCCTCGCGTCACTCCGCGGCCAACTGCTCCAGCAGCCCATCAAAATCTTCCAGCCGCGCGTATTCAATAATGACTTTGCCACGGCCGTCGTGGTCTTCAATGTGAACCTTCAGTCCGAGGGCGCGCTGCAACCGCTCCTGGACCGCGCGAATATTCGGATCGACGGGAGGTTCGGGCTTGGCCTCTTTCTTGCCGGCGCGCTCGGGATGAATGAGGCCCTGCACGTAGCTCTCCGTCTGGCGAACAGAAAGCGAAAGCGCGACAATCCGTTGCGCCGCCTTCTCCATCTCCTCCGAGTGCTCAAAGGACAGCAGTGTCCGCGCGTGCCCAAAACTCAGCTCGCCGGCCTCGACCCGCGCCTGCACAGAAGCAGGTAACTTCAATAAACGCAAGAAGTTAGCAACCGTTGCTCGGTCCTTGCCGGTGCGCACCGCCATCTGCTCCTGGGTCATATGAAACTCGCGCGAGAGCCGCTCAAAGGCGCGCGCCTGCTCCATCGCGTTCAGATCGGCGCGTTGCAGGTTTTCGACGATGGTGATCTCCATCGCCTGTTCGTCGGAGACCTGCCGCAGAATGGCCGGAATCGTAGTCTTTCCTGCCAGCTCCGAGGCCCGCCAGCGCCGCTCTCCGGCAATGAGCTGAAAGCGGCCGTTGGCCAGCGGACGCACCAGCACCGGCTGCACCACCCCGTTCGCCTTGATCGACGCTGCCAGCTCCACAATCTGCTCCTCGTTCATATGCGAGCGGGTCTGGAAGGGATTGCGATCTAGCTGATCGAGGGGAATCTCCAGCGGCTTGCCCCCTTCCGTATCGGCTTTTGTGGGAGCGGGAGCGGCTTGCACGCGGGGTAACAGCGAGTCCAGTCCCTTGCCCAGTGCGCGGCGTTTCGTGTCGGGTGCGGCGTTGATCATGATTCAGAATCCTTTATTCCGGTGAATAACCAGAGCATTTCAAATCTGTGTCAGCTAAAGTACTGGCGGTTACGATGACTGCATTCAAACAGCCGTCAGGAACGCAGGAATTTCCGGGCCACAACCTCCGGCTCGCCGGCGATGCGTCCCTTCCGAGACGGAGGCTCGATCCCATTGCGCGCAAGAAACTCCCCAGCCAGCTCGAAGTAGGCCTCGGTTCCCCGCGAACGCGCATCGTAAAGAGCCACAGGCTTGCCGTGGCTGGGCGCCTCGGCCAGCCGCACGTTGCGCGGAATCACCGTGCGGAAGAGCCGCTCCTTGAAGTACTCGCGCAAGGTTTCGGTCACCTGCTGGGCCAGGTTAGTGCGGTCGTCGTACATGGTCAGCAGCACACCTTCGATGGTCAGCGTCGGATTGAAGGCCGCTCTCACCCGTTCCAGGGTCGAAATCAGCTCCGATATTCCCTCCAGTGCAAAGTACTCAGCCTGCATCGGTACAATCAGCGTGTCAGCCGCAGCCAAAACGTTGAGGGTAAGCAGGTCAAGCGCCGGCGGGCAATCCAGAATCACCAGGTCGTAACCATCCTGAATAGGCTCGAGTGCCATGCGCAAACGAATCGCGCGGTCCTCGGCCCCGGCCAGCTCGATATTCGCGCCGGTCAGGTTCTTCGAGCCGGGTAGCAGCGACAGCAAATCGATCTCCGTGGGCAGAATCACCTGCTCTGCCGGAGCCTCGCCCATCAGCACGTCATAGATAGAGTGCCGGTTGTCGTCCCGCTGAAATCCGAGTCCTGAGGAACAGTTCGCCTGCGGATCGCAGTCCACCAAAAGTACCTTGAGGCCTTCAAGTGCGAGGCAGGCGGCCAGATTGATCGCTGTAGTGGTTTTGCCAACTCCGCCCTTTTGGTTGACAATGCCGAGTATCTTGCCCATGGATTTCAAGACTAATAGCAGGAGCCATTTTGCGGGTAGGAGCTGACGCTGTGGAGAACTAAGCCAAGCTGTGGAAACCCCTTGCGGCGGGGCGAAGCAAAAACGCGGCAAATTCTAGCAGAGCAAGGCTTTCGTGGCGGGTTGCGCATCTCCTCATGACCGGATAGCAAAAGAGGCTTTCGGTGGAAATCTTTCGTATTATGGAGCAAATTGCAGGCAGGGTATCCGCAAGTTTTTCATGTGCCCAATCTGGAACTCGCTCATTTCGGAGAATAATTAAAATTGTTTCACGTGGAACTGTTCCTAGACGCAATGGGCCAGCTTCTTGATTTGTTTCACGTGGAACACGCCCTTACCTACTCCCATCCATTCCAATTACAATTCCTTCCAGTCCTCATCTAAGAAATTCTCGGCAACTGTCACATAGCTCGATCCGGATTGTCTTAACTGTAGGAGGCTTTCCATGCAAACGACACCTGTAGCACTGCAAAACCCCTTCCTTGAGAACTCCCTGTGCGATCCGGACAAAGAACTCGTAGCCGGGGCAAAGGCTGGCCGCCGCGATCAACTCGATCTGCTCCTCACGCGCCATCTTCCCTGGCTCTTCAATCTTTCCCTCCGTATGCTCCATCGCCGTGCCGACGCCGAGGATGCCACACAGGAAATCCTGCTCAAGATCATCAAAGCTTTGCCCGGGTTCCGGGGTGAGGCGAAATTCCGCAATTGGCTTTATCGCATCGCCTTCAACCACCTTTTGACCGTAAAAAAGCCCAAGTGGGCCGCCGCAGATGCTATCTGCTCCTTTACCGTCGCTTCCGCCGGGCTGCGTCAGGTTCCCGATCTCGATCTCCCCGACCCGCGCACCGTGCCTGTGCCGATCGAAATCCTGATCGAAGAAACCAAAAACAACTGCATGATCGGGACGTTGCTCTGCCTGGACGGCCGTCAGCGCCTCGTCTTCATTCTCGGTGAAATCTTTCAGGTCAGCGATCAGGTGGGCGCCGAGATCGCCGAGGTCACTCCCGCCAACTTCCGCCAGATTCTCTCCCGCGCGCGCCGCGATCTCTTCGAGTATCTGCGCGACAACTGTAGCCTCGTCAATCCGGAAAACGACTGCAAATGCGCTCGCAAGACCCGCGCTTTCATCAACGCAGGCTTTGTGGACCCGGCCAAATTGGAGTTCACGCAGGTTCACGTCCAGAGAGTCCGGGATGTCGCCGCACAACGATCCCCCGAAATCTTTGACGCCTATATGGAGGCCGGGGCCAATGTCTACCGCAACCATCCCTTCTACGAGCCTCCCGAGCAGACCGAAATCCTGCGCCGGGTGCTTCCACCGTTGACGATTTAATCAATTTTCAGACAAGGAAAGGAGTGAGATGGAAAACCCGAATGCTTTCATAGGCAAAAATACCCAGCCCACGGCTGAAGAAGTGATCGCGGTCCTGGGTCCAACGGCCGCAGTATGGAAGGAATTGATAGATTGGTTAGCGGAGCAGAATGTCGTCGACCAGGAGTGGAAGTCCTACTCGCCAAAAGCCGGCTGGTCGGTCCGCCTTAAAGTCAAGAAAAGAAACATCATCTATCTCTCTCCTTGCTCTGGCTGCTTTCGCGTTGCCTTTATCTTCGGCGATAAGGCGGTTGCTGCTGCGCGGCAAGCCGATCTCTCGAAAAGCACACTCAAATTGCTCAATGAAGCGCTACGCTACCCGGAGGGGACAGGACTTCGACCCACAGTCAAGTCGCCAAAGGATCTGGCCGCGATTCGCAAGCTGGCCCTCATCAAGCTGGCAAACTGATCTTGCGCTCTCCCACTGCCAGCAGCCGATCCTCGCCGCCGGGAAGATGAGCCAGAGGCATCCAGGCAAACTCAGCTCCTGCCGCTGCCTTGAGAGCATCAAGCTCCTTGCCTGTCGTCATCATCGCCAACCAGCCCCCTGGACGAAGCAACCGCGCTGCAGACTGGACGGCGATTCCCATCTTGTCGACAGCTCGTAGAGTGATGCAATCAAAGACGTTATGAAGCACTTCAGCCCGGCCGCTATGAACCGTCGCGGCAATTCCCAGCACCCGAACCGCTTCGCTCAGAAACGCCGCCTTCTTGCCCTGCGATTCAGCCAGCGTCACGGAAATCTCCGGCCGGCAGAGTGCGATGGGAATTCCGGGAAAGCCCGCGCCGGAGCCGAAGTCCAGCAGCGTAGCGATTCCGGCAGGCAGCGCACGGGCGCAGGCAATCGATTCGACAAAATGGCGGCGCAGAATCCCCTCTTCGTCGCGAATCGCCGTCAGATTCATGCGCGCATTCCAGCGAAGAAGAAGCGAAAGATAATTCTCAAAGCGTTCGGCCAACACGCCGTCCACCGGGGCCAGGCCGGCTTCCGTCAGGAGTGCGTTGATACGTACGCCTGCTGATTGCAATCCCTCGCTCACGCCGGCGCCACCGATTCCTGAATCCTCCGCGGCTGCCAAACCACCGCCGCCTGCACGAACGCCGCGAAGATGGCGCGTGAAAAAGCGCTTTGCGTGTACGTCCTCTCGGGATGCCACTGCACCCCCAGTACAAAATGCTCGCGCGAGTCCAGTTCCACCGCCTCCACCCCGCCATCCTCCGTGGAAACTGCGCTCACCAGCAGACCGTCGCCCGCAACCCGAATCGCCTGGTGGTGGCTGGAGTTGACTGCGGGATCAGCCGCATAACTCTGCGGAACCAGCCCCGCCAGACGCGATCCGGGCGCTATCCGCACCTGATGAGCCTCAACGACATCCCGGCCCGGCCGGTGATTGACCGGACTCTTCAGGTCTTGCACCAGCGTACCATTCAGCCACACGTTCAAGCTCTGTGTGCCGTGACAGATAGCCAGGACTGGCTTATGCAGACTGAAAGCATCCTGTAGCAGAAGTTCGTCCACGGCGGTGCGGGCAGGATCCGCCTCGCCGCACTCCGGAATTGGATCTTCGCCGTATCTTTGTGGGTCTACATCAAATCTGCTGCCTGGCAGCAGGATTCCCTGCACTCCCGCAAGCAACCGTGCTACGCGGTCCTGACGTTCGTGAAGTGGTACAAGAATCGGCGTTGCCCCGGCCGAACGCAGGGCGACAAGATAGGCTGGCAGCGACCGCAGATTGTATCCCGGATCGCTGCCGGTAGGTTCGGGAATTGCGATATGAACGCACATGGCAGCAACAATTTAATCACACCAGCATCCCATGCGATAGGGGGCACAGACTAAGAGTCAAACCTTCGTACCTTCAGCCTCAACCCCCGCCAGTCGTAATCCCTCCGCGTCCCGCACCGGACAAAGGCTTTCAATCGCCGTCCGCAGTTGGGCCGTCAGCTCATCGGTCTGCCGCACGGTCATCCCTGCGGTCTTGATCGGCTCACCAATCGTTAGCCTCAGCTCTCCGGGGTAAAAGTGGCGGGTGTGAATCGGCAGCAGCTCGTAGACTCCGCTCAGCGCCATCGGCACCAGTGGAACTTGCGCGCGAATGGCCAGGTAGGCCGCGCCTGAAAGAAACGGACGCAGTTCTCCGTCCGCCGTCCGCCCGCCCTCCGGGAAGACGAACAGCGCCATGCCGGAGCGCAGCGCCTTGACTCCAGCCCCCAGGCTAGAGAGCGTGGCCCGCGGATTATTGGTGTCGATAGGAATCTGCTTTGATCTGTTTAAGTACCATCCTATGAATGGGATAGGCCATAATACTGTCCTCGCGAGAATGCGGAACTGAAAGGGCAGCGCTGCAAAGATGACGGGCGTATCCATGTACGACGTATGGTTCGAGGCATAGACGGCCACCGGGTGCTTGCGCAGGTTTTCCGCTCCCACCAGCCGCAGTTTTGACCCGGAGGCCCAAATGCAGCCCCGCGCCCAGAACCGCGCGATCCTATGCTGTGCGTTGCCCTTCTTGTCCACCAGCGAAACCAGCAGCGAGAGGCTTCCGCACGCCACTGTGATCACCGTCATCAGCGGCACATGAATCAGATTCGACCGCCAGCGATAGGTCCATGGCAGCGGGTTGGGTCGTACTCTCATCCGATGCCTCCTTCACCCAGCAGTTGCGACCGCGCCTCGCCCACCAGGTAAACAGATCCAGAGACGACTACCACCCCGCCTTGACTATGCTCCCCGGCCCATTGCAGCGCCTCTCGAACCGACCCGGCGCTCACCGCCGGCGTCCCGGTTGCTCTTCCCGCAGCCTCCAGGTCCTCCATCGCGGCCGCCCGGGCAGAGTGGATCGGCGCAAAAATCACCTGCTCAAAAAACGGAAAGAGAATCTGCGCCATCTCGCCCAACGGCTTGTCGCGCAGGCAACTGAAAATCAGACGCCGCGGGCGGTCTTCACTCAGCAGTCCGGAGAGTCCGGCGCGTAAAGCCCAGGCCCCAGCCGGGTTATGCGCCACATCCAGAATCCATTCCACGCCCCTCGCCTCAAAGCGTTCCAGCCGCCCCGGCCAGCGCGTGTTACAGATCCCTTCGGCAATCGTCGCGGGGAGAATCGGAAATCCGTGCGTCACTGCCAGTTCCACTGCCGCTGTAATGGCCAGCGCCACGTTGCGCTGCTGATGCGCGCCACTCAGTGGAGAATCCACCACTATCGCCGCGCCGAGCGCCTCCACAGTATAGGAACCTGCCGTACACGCGCCGATCGGCGGCAAGTATTCCGCTGCGTTCACCACGCGCACATCCAGCGCCGCCGCCGCCTCGCCCAGCACCTGGTTCGCCTCCGGATGTTGCGGCAACGTGATCAATGTCCCGCCACGCCGCAGAATCCCAGCCTTCTCCCGCGTAATTGCGGCAATCGTCGAGCCCAGCCATTCCGTATGGTCCAGCGAAATGTCGGTAATCACCGAAAGCAGCGGATCGACGGCGTTGGTAGCGTCCAGCCGCCCGCCCATCCCCACCTCCAGCACCGCCAACTCCACCTCTTGCTCGGCAAAGTACAGCAGCGCCAGCGCCGTAAGAATCTCAAAAAAGCTGGGAAGCTGTGGTAGCCTGCCCTCCCGCACCAGCAATTGCGCCGCATCCATCACGCGAAAAAAAAGGCTGGCGAAGTCCTCGTCGCCAATCTCTTCCCTGCCGATGCGGATGCGCTCGTTAACTCGCGCCAGATGCGGCGAAGTATACAGCCCGGTGCGCGCCCCTGAAACGTCCAAAATCGACGCCAGCGTGGACGCCGTCGAGCCTTTGCCGTTGGTCCCGGCAATCAGCACCGAACGAACCCGACGCTGCGGATCGCCCAGCGCCGCCAGTAGCGTGCGAAACTCGTCCAGCGAAAACTTCCGCCGCGCTGCTCCAAGCCGCGTGTACAGCTCCGGCGTCATGGCGTTCAACTGATCGATGGCTGCTTGATAAGACATGGATACTTTAGTATAAGAGGCTGATCTCTATCTAGGAGTGATATCTGAAGGTGGGCAAGCTTGCGACCTCGGCGCCGACTCCCGGTTTAGCGTCTATTTTTCAGCTTTGGCATCTCTGTGACTTTGTTCTGCTGGCGATCATCTGCCTGAATTGCCGGTACCATGGCCCGGATCTGGTCTTTGGTTTTGCCCTCCGTCTTCTCCAGGAAATACCAGAGCGCATCAATCAAAATATCGTTGGTCGTTATGCGCTTGTCTTTCTTGCCTCGGCGTACCTCTTCGATCCACCGGATCGCTGCTCTCTGTTCGGCTGTGAGACAAATCGAAGTCCGCTGGGCGTCGTCCGGGATGTGTTTCTCTCTGGGGCTCATGGTTCAGATTTCTATTGACAGTATTATTACATTGTTGCATAATTACATTATAGTGCAACAACGCGGTAACGTCAATCCATCTCTAGAAATCGACTGTAATCGCGTTTAAGATTTAGGAGGGGTGGTTATGGTGCCCACTGGCCCGTTCTCGGCGGAGAATAAAGTGTTTGAACAACACCGCGACGAGTGGTTTCATCTGCATCCAGGCGAGTTTGTTGCGATCCAAGATGACGTCATCGTGGAAGGGTTCTTCGGCACCTATGCCGAGGCTTTAAGATCTGGTCTACAGAGGTTCGGTGTCAGTCGAAGCTTTCTTGTAAAGCAGGTATGGATCACCGAGCCTGTATATTGTGTCTCATAATATGGCACGCGTTGACATCCCATGGAATCCTTTCGATCAGGACGATCCCGGCCCGTGCATTGACGTTATAGTAATGAATTCAAATGACGTTATTGAGGCAGGGCGTGCACTCGGCCTCGAATATCCAGAACCTCGCCGAATGAGAGCGTTACTGGATACTGGTGCATCTGTCACCGTAATAAGTAAGACATTTGCCAACCACTGTAGGCTCTTTCAAACCAACGAGGGGAGCGAGATAACGGCGATTGGCGCCACGCACCGCTGTGGGGAGCATGCCGGCGCTATCAGCTTTCCCGGCACCAACCTCCAACCATTCGACCCCACTCGAATCGTTTCAGTCGATTTCCCGAAAGAACGGCACTACGCAATCTTGATTGGCCGAGACATTCTGCGGAATTGGACGATTACCTTCGACGGCCGTTCCAAGCGCGTAACGATCACAGATTGACCGGAACTCTCCAACTCTCAAGCTGAAACTAACCTACCATAAGGGATCTGCCTCAACAGTGCAGCAGCCGTTGCAGCGCCTCACGCGCGCTTTGCAGGCAGCCGCGCGCCTCATCTTCCGACAAAAGCCCCTGATGCACCGCCTTCTTGCCGGTATCGTTCACCAGATTGGCCACACGCAGAAAATCCGCGTCGAAACCCGTCATTTGCAGATTTTTCATCTCATGCAGCAGATTCCCCAGCGTTGCGGTATTGTGATAGCGCGTTCTCTCCTGCCGGGTCAGTCCTGCGGACCGCTTTTGCTTGATCGCCTCCTCAAGCACCGACCGGCACATCACCGCGCAGGCCGTGAACAGACCTAAAAAATAACAGCGCGTCGCTTCGTCCAGGTAGCGGTCGGCTTCCTCTGAACTCGGCTCGGCCACCACGCACTCCCGCAGGTGCGTTGCTCGCAGCACGGCCGGCTCCACCAGCTCCAGCAACTCCAGCGCAAAGGCCGTGTGCAGCAGGTCATTCTGCTGGCCGTCCAGCGCGCGCTGGATCTCCTGCCATGCCGGCGTCGCGCCGCCGTTGCCCACTGGTTGCGGCCGAGTGAGTGTGGTCAGCCCCTGCCGCGTATGTTGAATAAACCCTTTTTGTATATCCTGCGCCAGCCGCCGCCACCCACCGGCAAATGTCTTCTCATCCTGCTGGTAGCGTGCCCACAATTCGTCGTACACAATTCCAGGAAGCACCTTTCGTAGTAGCTCAAAGTGCCCTATTCGCGCCAACTCTGAAATTGCTTCGCAGAATTCTTGCCCTGGCGCGCTCTCGGCGGACATCTGCATCAGTTGATCTTCCAGTCGCCCGATGTCGATGCCCATACCCCTGGCCCTCTCCGGTCAAGTTTAGAGTTCACTCGCTTCGAGAATAGGTACAAAAGTTGTTTTTCTTATTTGCAAAGTACAGGAATGGGAAGCCTTCCTCGCCGGTCATAATGCCGGGAATCGACTCGTTCCCTCTCGAAACCTGCCAGCAGTACGCAGAACACAGCACGAGCCATTTCCCCTCTTCTGTGCATAGCCCGTCCTCTGCAACCCCTTGCCCCACACACCTCCTGACCTGCTTTTCACATAAACCATTCGCTTTGCACAGCCCATTTTGCGCCTCTTGTGGAAGTCGTGGGAAACAGGGGCCGCTCAACACCTCCATCCGCCCAGTTTTCCAATTCCCCTCAATTCCACAGCCTCGATTTAGAAAACTCGCCCGCAAGCCAACCCTTTCTCTTCCAATCATTTCTGCCACATTTCCACTTTTCCTGCCTGAACGACGGGTACTACTGTCTTATTTCTTTATCTCCTATACGTTTTCCTCTTACCCGTCGCGCTGCACTCCTCCACCTGCAAACCCTGCCATCGCCCAGTTCCCAATCCTCCAGAAGTCTCAACCGGTCTCTCTAGGCCAACCAACCCCAGTAATCCAGAGAAGTACCCTCTTTTCCACGCCCAAAGCAGCGCAAAGGTGAATACAATCAAGAGGAAGAAGAGAGAACTGTATCCGTCAGGCGGCTACTTGTTGTACAGTGTGGCCAGCGCGGAATCTGCTTCAATCGACTTTTTCGGTAGCCGTAAAGCGAGGGTGAGTTCATGTCGAACGTGGAAAATGAAGAAGTTGAGAAGCCAGCCGCATCCGGAGCAGCGATGGAGATTACCGTAACCCGTCAGGATCTGGTCAAGGAGCTCACCGCCACGCAAAGTGTCGTCGAGCGCAAAACCACCATTCCCATTCTCTCCAACTTCCTTATCGAAGCCGATGGGGACCGCCTCAACATCACCGCCACCGATCTCGACCAGGCTATTCGCACCAGCGCCGCCGCCAAAGTCAAAAAGCCCGGAGCCTGCACCATCCCCGCTCGCAAGCTCTACGACTACATCAAGCTCCTCCCCGATGGCGACATCTCCATCAAGCTCCTCGACAACCACTGGGTCCAGATTCGCTCCGGCCGCTCCAACACCAAAATGGTCGGCATGGCCCGCGCCAACTACCCGCAGGTTCCAGAATTCCCCTCCGTAACCGCCACCAGCATCTCCTCGCTGGCCCTCAAGACGCTCATCAATCGCACCATCTTCGCCATCTCCAACGAAGAGTCGCGCTACACGCTCAACGGTGCCCTGCTGGTCATCAAAGCTGAATCGCTCGCCATGGTCGCCACCGACGGCCATCGCCTCGCCTATGTCGAAAAGCCCAACGAGATACTCGAAGGCATCAGTGGTGAGAAGCGTGTCCTCATCCCTCGTAAGGCCCTCCAGGAACTGCAACAGTTGCTCTCCTACACCGAAGCCGAAAAGGTCGAGTTCGCCGACGACGAGCACACCCTCTTCTTCCGCGTCGGCCATCGCACGCTGAGCACCCGCAAGCTCTCCGGCCAGTTCCCCAACTTCGAAG
>Ga0182016_10004013_pt1 | contig 16499 bp, 30 predicted proteins | sample 712S2MmetaG_FD_120491 | JGI IMG/M metagenome (GOLD analysis project Ga0182016, IMG submission 120491) | Permafrost microbial communities from Stordalen Mire, Sweden - 712S2M metaG | ecosystem: Environmental > Terrestrial > Soil > Wetlands > Permafrost | place: Sweden: Stordalen | collected...
AGGGGCGCAGGGGCGCGCGGCGCAAATACTTTGGAGTGTCCACAAGGCAGGCTTTCTCGAGCCTTTGCTCGGTGAGGGTGTACTGGTGCCTCCGGTGTACTTACCAGTACATAGGTGTACGGGCGACTCCGCTAGAGGGTCTGACCAGGGCAGATGGTGAGGGGTGACCGGAGTAGGGGGTACAGTCGAGGGACGTGGGAAGAAGGGCGTGGACGGGCTAGCCCGAGGAGCTGAGGCGGGACTGCTCGGTGTCGATGGCCGTGTGGGCCACGTCGATGCCGGGTGAGCCGTTGCCAGCCTTCTCAGCGACCAACGCCCCGGTGCCGGCCAGGTTGGCCTTGGCGGTGTAGGCCAGGCCGGCCACCACGTCCACCAGCCCCGGAGCTGGGTGGGGAACCAGACCAGTGGGCTTGGCGGTGATCAGCACGCCCTTGATGTCACGCAGGTCCACGTGCATCCGTGCCACCAGTCGGATGAGGACGGGGACGGAGAGTAGGATCAGCCCGACCGCCACTCCAATGATGATCTGGTTGGCGGTGGTGGCGTTGGTCGCGATCATCCTATGGGCCTGAATAGGGTCGTGCGACCGGGGGTCGACTGGGCCTTGCTCAGTCCCACCGACTTGGGCCACGAGGACTTGACTACGCTCACGTCGAAGCCGTGGCCCTGGGGAGTGGCGAGGGTATCGGCAAATTGCCAGGCTTGGCGACCACGTGGGAGGTGTCGCGGGTAGCGAAGCTCTCGAACGGTTGGGCTCACCTGGACGTAGTGGGCCAGCCAGTAGGAGGCTAGGCCCGGGGCGTAGTGGTGAGAGGCGACCCCGTGCCACACGGCGTCGAGCTCGTCGGCCCCGCCGTAGATGGTCGGTCGTTGGCCTTTACGGATCTTGGCGACCGCCCAGTTGGTGGCCGCGGCCACTGTGGCGTCGCCCGGTTCGCAGTCAATCACCATAGCTCGCTCGTCCGTGCCGGTGGTGATGCTGGCCACCAGCACCGACGAGACTTTGTAGCTGGCCACCAGGGCGTCATACGTGGGGTTCTGCCCGTCGATGTAGCCGAGGACCAGGCCGGCCTTGCACGCCTCACGGCCCCACACGACGCCCTCGACGGTGTAGCCGTCGACGCAGCGGATCACGATTGGGCCTACGTTCGCTCGGGGTCGGTAGCGATCAAGAAGGCGGTGAGACCGATGAAGAACGCGGAAAGTGCGACATTTTCGATCATCTTCAATCGACGGTCGATGGCGGCCAGTCGGTACGTGGGGTCGGCCTTCTCGGCCGCTTGAGCGGCTTCCCACTCCTTCATCTCCTCGTGGGACCTCGCGATAGAACGCTCAAAGAGTCCGTCGGCTATCTTGTCGAGTTCGGCGTCGGTGAGTGCCACGAGTCAGCCTAGGTAGGAGGTGCCGTCGAGGTTGACGAGCTCGTTCGTCGCGGCGACGTACTTCGTGCCGGCGGGGAGCGGCGTGCCGGCCTGGATCGTGCGGCCGCTGGCCAAGAGGATGCTCACTGGTGCGGTTGCGGGGCTCGAGGCGACTGTGCCGGGCAATGTCGGTGCCGACTCGGTGCCGAACGTGCCAACCAACGTCGTGGCGTCGGGTGTTACCACTGCGGCCACCACGTCGTAGGTGCCGACCCAGCCACCCGAGGGGCCCGAGGCAATGCCGCCGACTGTGGCGTTCACGGTGACCGTCTTGCCGACCGCCAGGCTCGTGCCCGCGGTGATCGTGGCAAAGGTGCCGCTGGGATCGATGACCACGCTGTCGGTGGTGTCGCTCAGTGCCGCGGTAACGCTGCCGGGGTCGATCACTACGGCCGCGCCGGTGACGTTGTCACTGTCGGTGAAGGCGACGACTACCGAGTCGCCAGTGTTCAATTGGTAGTTCGCCATGAGGTTTCCTTTGAGGGTAGTGCTAGCTGGCGGCGTCTCCGCCAGGTACTTCTTCAATGCCTTGGTGAGGTCGTGGACGAGTTCGATACAAGCGTGGAGCAACTCTCGCAGGGTCGCCTTCTCATCGTGGTCCCACATAATGCCTAGACTACCACCTCTTTCGCCGGTGCTGGCGCTAAAGGGGCCGTGGTCGTCACGGTCACCGGAGTCGTCGTCTGCGCGGCAGTGTAGTGCTCTACCGTGAGCAACGTTCCCGAGATCGCCACCAGGACCGTGCGCACGCTGGTGGGCAGGTGATCGAGATCACCGAGAGAGATCACCAGCGCCACGATGGCCGCGGCCTGTCGCAAGAAGGCGGTGAGTTGTGTCCAGCTGGGTAGTGGGATCATAGTTGGCCTTTCGTTGAAAGGGGCGGGCGGTGGTGACCGTTGACGAGGACCACCCCCGCCCCTGGGAGAAGTCTACTAGAAGCTGTTGACGGCGACGATGGTCGGGGCGACGGCGTAGGTCATCTTCAAGGTGCCACCCGGCGAGAGGTGCCCGAGATAGCCCAATGTGAGTGGACCGGCGGTCGAGGTGACGATGCCGTTGATGGTCACCAGCGTCACGGTGCCGATGACCGTTACGTAAAGATCGAGTTCGAGCCCGGTGTTGTTGGTGTAGGTGGCCGTCGATCCGGCGATGGCGAAGGCCGTGCCGGGCACGCTCGATGACTGGACGGGGTTCCATCCCTTGACTTTCGAGATAGACGAGCCGCCCCCGAGGGTGATGTTGGTGAAGGCCCCCGGCGCGGCGAAGTTCTTGGCGTCGCAGTTGTGCACCTGGACCAGAGTCCAGGTGACGGCGTGCACGGATCGGAAGAGAGGTTGGCTCGAGTTGAAGCCGTTGAGCGAGGAGTTGGAGAAGCGGACCAGGCTGGTGGTCGACGTCGCGGCGGAGGAGTCGATCACGATGGCGTCGCCGTTGAGGTTGTCGATGAAGCCGCCGTGGAACGAGAGTTCGACGATCGGCTGGCCGATGGCAATGTAGCCATTGGGGATATGGACGTTGTTCATCCGGTAGGTGCCGACGCCGCTGGTGCCGAGGTTGTTGCAGGTGACGACGCCCCCGGTCGTGGTGGTGCCGACGACGCAGTTCGTCAGCTCCGCGAAGGTGCCATTAAGCGTGAGGTTCGCGGTCGTCGCCGCCCCGGACGGGATGATCTGGAGATTGTTGACGGTGGCCCAGAGCACGCCGACGTCGATCACCAACGCGGCGAAGGAGACCCCGCCGGTCGAGATGACGTTGTTGAGGACCAGGGTGTTGGCGTAGTAGAAGTTCGGCGAGCGTTGCAGGTTGATGAACTGCACGTTGTTGACGTAGCAACGGTTGACGTAGGAGACGGCGAAGTTGTCACCGGCCGGGTTGCCTGGTCCCTGGATGGTGACGTCCTCGAAGAAGAAACTGTCGATCATGAACGTTTGATTTCGGTCCCACGCGTCCATGATCCAACTGCCGTCGCTGTTCTGACACGTGACCCGAAACATCCCCTGATTCAACTTGAAGGTGACCTGCCCGGCGGCGTTGGACATCTCGAGCGACGAGGCCGACGTCGAGAAATTGGCGTCGAAGGTGCAGTCCTGGGTCCAGCCGTTGCACTGGAAGACGAAGAGCGACGTCGGCGGATTGGCCAGGGCCTTCACGAGCGTCGCGGTCTCCCCGGCGCCCATGAAGATCACGTGGGTCGGCACGTTGGGCAGAGAGATCCCGGTGTTGTTGATCAGGTAGATTCCCGGGGGTGCGAAGACGATGCCGCCGCCGGCCGTGATGCACGCGTTGAGGGCGCCCTGGATGGCCGCGGTGTCGTCGGTGCCGTAGCAGTAGCCGCTCGTGGTGACGGTGGTCCCAGCAGCGTTCGCGAGTGTTACCTGCGTGGCCGACTGATAGGAAAGGATCGTCGTCAGCAGCGTCGCCCCGGCTGCACCGGCGCCGAGGACGCTAAAGGCTTTGCCGACGTCACCGGCGACGAAGGCGCCGCTGGCCGAAGTGAACACGGCCAGGCCCGAGGTGATGTGGCCGTCGCCGACGGCGTTGACCTTGCCGTTGCCGAGTGCGCCGTAGGGGGCTGACTTGACATTAAAGACCATGCCGCCGTTGTCGTAGAGTTTGCCGCCGGTGATCGGTCCAGTGAGGACGCCGCCCGCTGTCGGTAGCGCGGCGTTGGCGGTGGCCTGGGCGGCGGCGGCGGCGGCTGTGGCGGCGACCACGGCTACGTTGTTGCTAATGATCGTTTCGACGTTGGCGGTGGCCACCAGCGTGGCGGCCTTGACGCCGCTACCGGGTCCCGCGGTGACGTCACCGGTGAGTTGGGTGATCCCCGAGCCGCCGGCGGCCGCCGGGGCGACCACGATGTCGGCGCCGGCGCCCACCTAGTCCTCGTCGATCACGACGCTGGCCTCGGGCCTCTCGTCGTCTTCGATGACCACTGAGGACTCCTGGGCGTACTCCTTGCCCACGGCCGTGAGCGCGGCGGCGATGGCGATGCCCACACCGATCCCCACGACCACGCCGATGGCGATGGCCACGGCGGGACGCAACACGACACGAGTCTCGACCTCGGGGATCTCTACCTCGTCCATGGCTCCATCGTACACTATGAGATCGGCAGCGGGAAGAGGTCGTAACGGAGGGTGAAGTTGAGTTGGACCCCGGTCTCGTCGGCGTTGGCCGTCACCTCGGCCCAGATCTGCAGTGGCGAGAGGGCCCCGTTCAATAATTCGGTGATCGGTGGCACGAATGAAGCGCCAGAGTACACGAAGAGCGGGACGTTCCCCGGTTCGCCGACCATTTGGAGGGCGACGATCGTTGGGACTGTCGAGACCGGGGTCACGATCAACGAGTAGAGCGAGTACGCATAGCCCAGCGGCGCTGTCGGCAACATGTTCAAGGTGATGCTGGCCACGGAGAAGGTGCCGACGCCCATGGTGGTGAGCAGTCCCAGCGACTGGGTGGATCCCTGTGTGAGCGGGCCGTCGGCCATGGGGGGCATTTCGCCGGGCTGCATCCACGCGAAGGCGATCAGCGCCCCGAAGTTCCCTTGGGGCTGGCCCGGCATGATGTTGAGGTACGGCGTCTTGTTGGTCGGCACCGTCGAGGCGGTGTAGGGCTGGATGAGGTACTGCACGCCGCCGATCGACGCCTGAATCAGGAAACCGCTCGAGTTCTGGATCTGCACCGTCGTCGCGCAGGGCTGGGTCCACGTGGGATCGGTGACACTTAACAACACGCCGCTCGAGAGGACGAGCGGCCCCGAGGAGATCACGGCCTACGGCTGAGGACCGGAAGGCGAGTCGAAGGTCTCGACGTACTGGCAGTAGCCGGATGCGCCAGTGGGCAGCGGCGCGACCCAGAGTTCGGCCTCGGACTCCCAGCGCATCGAGTCACCGGGATTGATTTGGAAGGCGGCGTTGACGTCCAAGAACGTGCGGTCGTCACTGGCCATGAATCCCAGCGGCGTCGACGCGACCCCGGCCGCGGAGGTGACCGTGGTGGGACAACTCAGTGTCGCGCAGCGCCGTCCCTTGCGGTGACCGATGATCTTGTAGGCGCCGACGAATCCCGCACTACGCAGGTTCCCCGATTCGGCGCTGCGACTGACCACCGGCACGGCCGCGAGCGAGTCGGTCTGGAAGAATGGCGGGACGCCTTCGCGGGGGGCGTTGTGGTGATCGATCGACACCTCGGGACCGCCGGTGTCGGCGAAGACGTCTTGGCTGGGGGCGTACTCGTTCATGGTCATGGTTCTACCTTACCTTTCTAGGCCGCCTTGACGGCGACGCCTTCCACGCTCTTGGCCGTCTTGGTCGAGGCGAAGAAGATGAGCAGGCCAGTGCCCATGAGGGCCACGCCGGCGACGAAGATGCCGACGTTCTTCAAGGTCGTGGGGTTGGATATCTTGGCCAGGAAATCGGCCACCGAAACGGCGGCCGTGAATGGGGCGGTGACGACGGTCGCCACGGTTTTGCCGGCGTTCTCTACGGCCGTGATTCCCTTAGATGGGGAAAAGGTCAGCCCTTGGCCACCGACGGCTGACGAGCCGGTGAAGGGCGTCAGCTTGGGAAACGCGGTGGCGTTGGCGTAGCTGCCACTGGACCAGGCGGTCGTCGACAACGCTCCACCAAACAACGACGCCGAGCCGCTTTGCTGCAACACTGCCATGAGGGCCGGTTCCTGCTCGAGTTGGTTGGCGGTGGCGGTGATGCCGCCCTCGACGCTCGGGAAGGTCTGGACGTAGATTCCGAACTCCTGGACGATGCTCCCGTTCGGTAGCGATCCGTGTCGCGTGGTGTAGGTGTTGAGATTCAGCGGATTGTTGTCACGCAGGAAGCCGGCCTGGTTGCCGGCTGACTCTGCCTCAATCCACCTTTGAATGTTCTGGATATTAATCGCGGTCACCGGCTTCTTCAACTTCTCCAAGAGTGCGGCCGCCCACACGGCCGACGAGATCGCGCCGACGGTGGAGCCGGTGCCCACGCCCGTGGTGCCCTTGCCCGTGGCGCCGGTCTGCGTGCCCACGCGGGCCTACTTCTTCTGGCCGGCGAGGATCGACTGGGTGCGAGCGACGTTGGCGTTGGCCTGAGCCTCGGCGGGCGTGCCCTTGTCCTTGGCGGCCACGGCCTCGGCGTTCTTCAATGCCGTCGAGCTTGTGGTGGACGCCGTGTTCTGCGTGGCCCCCTTGGCCAGCACGGGGGCGGGCAGCGTGAGAGCCCCGGGAATCTCGAGGTCACCGCCGCCGGCGTTCGCGGCGGTGGTCGAGGCGATGGTGGCGGCGTTGGCGGCCTCGGCCGCCTTCACCTGATTACCGATGGAGTTCACGGCGCCGGCGTTGGTGAGGGGCTTGCCCTCGAGGTACAGCGCGACCTGCTGGCCGGCCTCGGCGGCGCTGAGCCCCGTCGCCTTTTGCACGGCGGCGATGAGTGCAGCACGGGTCTTGCCGATGGCCAGTGTGTCAGGAACTTGGGGCGATCCGGTGGATCCGGTGGGGTTGACCGAAGTGCCGGTCTCGATGGCGGTGACCGTCGCCTCTATGGCGGCCAGCGTTGCCGCGGTGGTGCCTGCGTTGGTGGCGTCCTGGGTGCCGAGATCCCCGATCTCTTGGGCGTAGGTCTCCCCGGTGGGGCTGTTTGGGTCGACGCCTTGGAAGGGGTCGGTAGCGGCTACGGCGGCCAGGCTGCCCACGCCGGCCTCGTAGGGCTGGCCGGTCTCGGGGTCAATGGCGCCCCCGGCACCGGGGGCCAGGCTACCGACGCCCGCGGCGTAGGGCTGTCCGGTCAACGGGTCAGTGCCATCGGCGGGTGTGGCGGCGGTGGTAGCCGCCGTGGAGGCGGCGCGGTTCTCATACCAGCGATAGCCGATGTAGGCCACGAGCACGCCGCCGACGCCGAGAGCGATCTTTTGCGGCGTGCCAAGCTTCTTGCCCTTCTTCTTGGCTGGTGTCGTGGCCGGTTCATCCGCCACTGACGGGACCGCCTACGCGTGCGAGTAATGCCTTGAGACGGCTGCCCTCAGCGACCAACGTGGCCTTCAAGGTCGACTGCGGCACAGGAGCGACCGCGGGCTCAGTGAGCGGCACGTTCGTCTCGCCGCCCGCCACGGGCGTCGGGACGTCGGGCATGGCCGACACGTGCGCGTTGACGCCCTCGTTCACAGCGCTCATGGCGGCGGCGCCGAGATCCGGCGACAGGACCGGCACGTCCTCCAACGGTGTCGCGACGGCGTCGAGTATCCCGCCACCGAACAGGAACTCCACCCCGCCGGCGTCGCTGGGGAAGAGCGCCGACAAGGCCTCGACGGGGCTGGCCAAGGGACTAGGCGTGGGATCGTTGCCCGGGAGGTCCGGCTCGGCGGTGGTCTGGTTGGGGTTGGTGGCGAGTAGCGACACGGGACTCCTTACGCGAACATCAACGCGAGATCGTCGGGGGCGACGGGGTTGTCGACCACGGATTGCAAGAAGAGCGATTGGTCCAGGCCCGGGGCGCGGCTACCACTGGACGGGTAGGCGTTGAATTGCGTGGTGAGTGGCGTGGCGTAGGCCGTGGCCATCTCGCTCTCAGGCTTGTGGATCGCGTCGGCGACCGGCAGTGGCGTGGCGCCTACGCTACCGACCTTGCCGGGGATCGCGGACGCGATGGCCGTTTGGTCGCCCCAGCCGCCGGGGCGCGACGGCGAGCCGACGACCTCCACCGGAGGGATGGCCCCGAGATCGTCGAGGCCGTCGTAACGCTGATAGTCGGTGGCGACGAAGCTCTCGAGCGGCGCACTGGTGGGGACGCCGTGCGAGCCGGCGATGAGGAGACCGGACACGTTAGGCCGTCGATCCCTGCGCGGCCGAGAGGGTGTTGCTGATCGCACTGCCGCCACTATTGACGACCGAGGACGTGTTGGACTTCTTACTGACCAGCGTCGAGAGCAACGCTATCCCGATGAGGCCCGAGAGGAAGATCGTCCCCCACTTACTGACTGAGTTCATTATGTACCTTTCGAAGTGGTGGGCGTCGTGGTCTTCACACTACCGGTCACCTTGTCGACACCGGTGAAGACGTCAGTGCCATTGACCAAGATAGAGGCGACCATGGTGATGAGGGCCAAACCTTTAGCGAACTCGGCCGCCGGTGCGCCGACGTCCGAGACCAACACCAGCAGGCCGGTGCCGATGCCACCGCCCAGGATGATCTTGACGTAGCTGCCCGCAGGCACGCTCTTGGTCTTTTGCTTGATGACGTCGCCGATCAACGCGAAGACCACGGCCGCGCCCATGAAGCCCATGATGGCTCGTTGGTCGTTCCCCATGGTCTCTCCTTAAAGGGCGGTCTGTGCTTTCGTGACCGGCGCCGCGGCTGATTTGTTGTGGATGGCCTCGTAGCTGACGTAGCACAAGTAGAGTCCCCCGAAGATCATCAGGATCGCGAGGGTCGCCACGAGCTACTTCTTCTTCTTGCCCCACCAGTAACCGACCCCGAGGCCGATTGCCAGTGCGAGCACGCCGTGTGAAGGCTTCAATGTGGTTGGCATGGTCTCTCCTTACTTGCTTGATTTCCTAGGACGGAATCCGAACCCCATGAGGGTCCCGAGCACGGCCGCCGACGTGAGAAGCACCAACAGGACACCATGGGTGGGCGTCAGGTTGGAACCGCTGGCGGTGGTGTCGTCGGACATGATCAGCTGTACAGCGTCTGACCGCTCTGGGGACGGATCACTCGCACGTCAACCTCGACGGCGGCCAGGCCGGCGCCGAAGGTCGAGCCGCGCACCTGGCACTTGGTCTGTGCCGTGGTGGCCAGGTACTGCGAGGCGGGGAGGAAGTTGACAGCCTCGTCGAAGATCCCCGAGAGGTACGGTCCGAAGGACCAGACCCCGGTGTCCATGTAACCGGCCTGGCCGGCGAACAGGCTGATGCCGGACCAGAGGCCGTAGAACCGGGCTATCTCACGGATCCACATCGTCTGGCCGAGCGAGAGCGTCGTGAAGTCGTTGACCGCGAAGTTGAACACGTTGGGCCAGTTGGTGTAGCCGGCGTTGAAACCGGCCAGGGCGTTGGCTGCACTGTACTGGTCTCGCAAGTTGTGGGTCGCCGTGCGGCAGGTCCAGATGATGTTCGTGAACACGTCGCCCACTGACGTCAGCTGCCAGGAACCGGAGCCACCGCCCGCGTTGTCGATGTGGCGCTCGGAACGGATGAAGCCCATGGAGCCGAGGCCGGCGGGAGTGCGCTGGGTCGCCGTCGAGGTGCCACCACTTTGGATCGAGGCCGGTGGCGCGGTCCAATAGACCTGCCAGATAGATACGTTCAACGTCACGCTGGTGGCCGGGGCCACCGCGTTGACGTACACGTTGTTCTGGGTGTCAGTGCCACCGCCGTAGCTGGCCGCCGGGGTCAGCGTCAGGATCATGGCCTCGTTGGCCGCGGAGTTGGTCAAGGCGCCAAAGGCGTCACGTCGGCGTAGCTCGATCGGGATCACCAGGCGAAAGGACGCACTGCCGGCGTTGGTGGCGGTGGACCCGGTGCCGGCCGCGTTATTGGCGGCCGTGGGGATCATGGAGAAGCCCGGGTCACGGGTGGCGTCGAAGTTCATGTCCGTGTCAGTCAGGTACTTGTTCAATTGGGCCAGCTTGAAGCCCGAGATCGGCGTGATGATCGCCTGGTTCGCGGGGTCGCTGAGCGCGATCCCCGAGGCCCCGAAGATGTTGAACGGTCCGTCGTTGTTGAACAGGACCGCGGTGGTCACATTTACCGCGACGATCTGGACGTCAAGGACGATGGCGGCGAGGAAGGCGTTGGTCTGCAAGGTCACGGGCACGGACTGACCAGCCACCATGGCGTTGAGAAACTTGTCCTGCATCACCGCGAGCGTCGAGGCCCGCGGAAACGGGACCGCACTGGCCGCGCCCGAGGGAGTAGCGGACATGCCCGAACGCGACAGGTCGGCCGGGGCGGCGGTGCCAGCCCCGTTGCCCGGGGCGCCGATGCCGGTACTGGCCGGGGTGGCCGTGCGCATCTGCATGTTGTAGCGACGAGCGATCTCAGCGATGGCCTCGAGCTGCGTGTCGTGAAACTTGTGGGACTGAGTCATCGTCTCTCCTAGAACAGGACCAGGAAGCCCTGGGCGATCGGGTGCTGGTGGTGTGAAAGAGCCACGACTTTGAGCGTGCCAATTCCGAGGATCGCGGCGGCGGTCACCGCTATCACGAAGAAGCCATCGACTCGTAACTCGTTCACAGGAATTACGGTAGCACACTTTTCAACAGATTCTGCACAACCTCATCAACAGGTTATTCACAACCGGCTGTGGATTGTTGCGTCGGGAGCGGTGGGGGAGTGGTTAGAGGAACCGCGGGTCCACTTCGGTGATCTCCCAGTGGCGCCCGGCACCACCGGTGCGCGGCAGGTGCAAGAACTGGTGCTCATGGCCGGATCTATTCAGTGACCGCACGGCGTTGACCGTGTCGGCCGGGGAGTACTTGGAGTAGCTCGCCATGGACCTGAGGTCGTTCTCGTTGCCCAGCTCGAATAAATACGATTCCTGACACTGGTCGTGGATGATGACCGGCACGCCACTAGGGCGCTGCATGGCCACGTGGAGGGAGTTACCGTTCGATGCCCCGCCGTAGCTGATCTCACTGACCTCGGCGGCCAGGTTCAGCCCCTTGGTCGAGCAAACCCAGAGTCCCTCGTCCACGGTGGTGGTCCAGTTGCCGTCGGCGATCACGTACTGCAAGGCGGACCTATACACCGAAGCGAAGGAGCGCAGCTGGCCGTACTCGGTGATCTTGGGCCACAGGAGCAACTTGACGGTGCCGTCCTTGCGCGGCGTCAGGTCCTTCTTCTTGGGCGGCCACGAGTCGATGCGCGTGAAGCCCTCCTCGAGCTCGTAGGCCTCGAGCGCCTGGTCGCGGCCCGGCTTGGTGCCCAGCACCAGGTTGGCACGCTTGAGTCGACTGAGGATTCTCAGCAGCGTCGTCTTGCCGGAGCGGGTCTGGCCGACGGCCAGACGGTGGATCCCGTCCATGCCGACCGTGCCGTCCTTGCGGACGTAGACCGCTTCGGCGTTGGTACGAATCTGGCCCTTCAAGAAGGCCGGGAAACTTACCGTCGGTGGCGTCTCTCTCTGACGACTGGCCATTACTGGCCGGCGGTCTCGAGTGAGTCTGAGATCGTCTGGAGGCGTATCGCCAGGGCGCCCTTGACGAGGTTGTGGTGCAGCATCACGGCGATCAGGGCCGGCAGCGTGACCGCTATGAGCCCGACCCAGGCAAAGAGCTCGCCGGTCCCCTCGGCGCCAGCGAAGAACTTCTCGAGGCCCTTGTGATAGCGGGCCAGTTCACCCAATTGCTTCGCGATGGCGGGGATCTGGCGGGTGAAAATGGCACTGCACGGCTCGTCGCCGATGGCCGCGAAGACCACGGGGAGCATGCCCAGCATGGCCGCGGCCCCGGCCTCGACGGACTTGGCGATGTCGTCGGTCTTCTTGGCGCCGGTCGGCAGGGTCACCTTGATGTTGTTGGTGACGCTGGTGGGGCGGGGCTGCCCGGCGGTGGGGGGCTTCTTGCCGGGCTGGTGCTCGGGACAGTACTTGGCGTTGGCGTTGGCCGGAACGAATCTAGTGGTGCACGGAGGCCGGCCATCTTTCCAGGTCTTTTGGCACTGCATCGTGCCGTCGTCGACGACGGTGACGTCGAACTCCTTTACGACTTCTTCGGGGTCATAGCCCAGGGCGTCGTCGACCAGGGCATCCACGTCGGCCTGGGTGATGGTCACGAGACCATGCCGTGGCGCTGGGCCCACGATCCTTTTTTGCCGTCGTCGTTCGCGCTCTCGCCGTTGGCCTTGCGCACCGACTTGGGCAGGACCTGCTCGGGCAGCTCGTCGACCTCGACGACCTCGACGGGCGGTTCGGCCACCGCCGCCTCGGCCGAGCGCGACAGGTCGTACTCTTCGCGGGCGATCTCGCGGGCCCGTTGCTCGTCGACACTGGTGGCGGCCATGCCGAGGGCGGCGGTACTGGCGGCCTGGGCACTCTCGGCCTTGGCGTTGGCCTCGGCGGCGTCGTCACTCGCGGCGTCGGCCTTAGCAAGAGAGGCACCGGCCACGGCAGCAGAGAGTACGGCGGCCTCGGCCAGGACGCTCGGATCTTCAGGTGGTTCTTCGGAGGTGGTCACGACCGTCGTCTCGGGCATGGAGAAAATATATCACGAAATGAGTTGACGGGGGGTGTACGGGGGTGTACAATGGATCTTGACGAGGAGGTGCCCATGAGCACTAGCACTGTAAAGGCCCAGGTATTCAAGGTCGGCGATCTGATCACCTACCCGGGATTTCCAAGCGAACCCTACAAGGTGACGCGACGCCACGGCCAGTTCTGCGACATCGTGGACGCGCACCATTGCACCATCATCCGGATATCGCTCCAAGGCTGCTCGCTGGTGACCCGATGAAGTGCCGGCACTGCCCCTTAACCGTCGTCACGATCACTGCGACCAACGACCCACTGGTCGGCGCGGTGATCCACTCCGACGGCTGCTTCGGTTGCTACGGTCTGGGCACCGTGGCCGAGGTCGAGACACCCGGTGACGTGACCCGCTGGTACGAAGCGATGGCGGCGGCGTGATAGTGGCCCGCTGCCTCGAATGTGACTGGATGGTGAGCGAGGCCGATTTTACCCCGGACGCGAACCTCGAGCGGGCCGTCTGGTTCGCCCAACTCGATCACGTCTCCACCCTCTCGCACGCTGTGCAACTGGGGCCCGAATCATGAGGCGCCTGCGCCTCTGGGGCACTGGCGCGGCCGTGGTGGGCGTCACAACGATCATCGCTCTTGCCACCACCAATCCCCACGACACCGCCCTCGACTGGTTCCTCATGGGATCGTGCCTCGTGGCTGGCGTAGCGTGGGCTGTTGAAACCACCAGCTACTACAAGGACCACTAGAGATGAAGATCACCGTCACCACCGACAACGGCCACAAGGCCGAACTCAGCACCCACGTGGCCATCGATGGCACGGTGGTGGCCAAGGCCGCCGCCTACTGGCGAGGCAAGCGGATGCCGCCCATCGAGCTGGGATGCTTTAGCGACAGGGATCGCGCCGAGCGCTACGTGCGACGACTGGCCGCGGCCCTGGTCGACCGCGACGCATTGGAGGAGGAATAAATCCATGAGTGTTTTTTTCAAAGGTGATTTGGTGCGACCAGACACCACCGACGCTTTCGCGAACGATGTGTACCGCGTAGAGGCGACTCACGACGATGGCACCTACGACGTAATAAAAGTATCCGGCTATCGAGTCAGCCTCGATGCCTTCACATTGGTGGAATCCATATGAGCAACCACCCCAAGAAGCGGCGCATCGTCACGGCTGACAAGATCTTCCCGACCAAGACGCCGGCGTCAGTCTTCGACGAGATCTTCATCGCCGCCAAGATGCACGCCCCCCACAAGATCGAGACGATGGAGATCGGCCCGCGGATCTTCGAGGTGCGCTGCACCACCGAGTGCGGCTTCGTCGCCCCGGCCTACGGCGAGGAGCACGCCGCGAGAATCCGTGAGAACCACTACGCGAGGTTTCACGTCATTCCTGATCCGTTGGGGGCGAAGTACCGTGACTAAAAAACTTCCCGCCTCTCTAGCCGAGCAAAAGGAGCCGAAATGACGAGACTTTACAAATGGATGCTGCCGGACAATCGAACGGCGGTGCAGAACAAAATCTGGCCCGTCAAAGTTGGTGAGTGGACGGCTAGAGAGACACCGGTTCTCTGCCAATCAGGCTGGCACGGGATGAAAGAAAAGCACGTTCTAAGTCATCTTCCTTCACAAATCGGCGCGTCACTGTGGGTCGTGGAAACCAGGGGCGCGATTCTCCACGGGGACGACAAGTTCTGCGCCCCGCAGATGAAGCTCGCCTACAAAATCGGAACGACCACCGAGCGGAACTTGCGACTTTTCGCGGCTGACTGCGCCGAGGACGTGCTGCCGATTTTCTGGAGGGTCCGACCCGATGACGACCGACCCAAGCACGCCATTGAAGTCGCCCGGCGTTACGCCAACGGCGCGGCCACCGAACAAGAACGGGCTGCTGCGAGGGATGCTGCGGGGGCTGCTGCGTGGGCTGCTGCGAGGGATGCTGCGGGGGATGCTGCGGGGGCTGCTGCGGGGGATGCTGCGGGGGCTGCTGCGTGGGATGCTGCGTGGGATGCTGCGGGGGATGCTGCGGGGGCTGCTGCGTGGGATGCTGCGAGGGCTGCTGCGTGGGCTGCTGCGAGGGATGCTGCGAGGGATGCTGCGGGGGCTGCTGCGGGGGATGCTGCGTGGGATGCTGCGAGGGATGCTGCGAGGGAGTTGTACAGCAACTGGCTCGTGGTTCGGATCGAGAGCGACCGATGACTGAAAACCCTCCCGCCTCTCTAGCCGAGCAAAAGGAGCCGAAATGGACTCTCAAGCAGATTGAGTCGATGTTGGATTACGTTCCCGAGCATGTATCGTTTGATACTTTCAGCGGCCAGAACACGGTCGATGAGTTGCGCCAACTGTTCCGCGCCCACATGCCGGATGGTCAACCGCGAGACATTTCTGAATTTCCTTTGGCCCCCTCTCTAGCCGAGGGGGGCGAACAAAAGGTTAACGACATTCAATCCGACTACGACCTGCTCATAGCTCGCGTCGAGAGCGGCGAGCTGGGCGCTGGCAATCTCGTCGCTATGATCCTGGCCGAGCGTGAACAGGTCAACGCGGCGCGGCTCGAAGTGAAGGAGTGGCAAGTTCTCTTCAACGACCTACGGTCGCAAGGTCGCGATCAGCCACGAGCGAAGATCGACAACCTCATCGAGCTGATCTTGTGGCTCGCCATCCCGTGGGCCGACAACGATCCCCTCTTCCCCGAGGGTGACGGCTGGACGCCACGGGCCCTCGCCGCCAATGTTCGCATGAAGGCCACCTGGCAACGCGTGGTCCGCAACACTTCTGGGGCGGTCCCAGAGATTGAAGAAGAAAAGGAGCCACATGGCACCGAGTAAAGCATTAGCGACGAGGGCCAAGGCTCCCGCCAAGAAGCAAGGAAACATCATCGAACAGGCCGACATCGTGCTCACGGGCATCCCGTCGATCGAGCAGGTGATCCAGGCCCTCGAGGAGAAGTCTCACTTCTGCGTCGAGGAGAGCGGCGAGGACGCGGGGGAGTCGATGCTGTTGAGCAAGCTCCGCAACGCCAAGAACGCCGACGACCTCGCCAAGGAGAGCGACCTCGAATCAGTGAGCGACCGACTCGGCGAGTGGCTGTGCATTCAGACGGTCGATGCGATCCGCAACAGTGACTTCAAGGAGTCGACGTTCGGTGTCTACCTCGTCGTCACGGCGACCACCGAAGACGGCGAGCTGGTGAAGCTGGGGGTCGGATCCTCCGAGCCGTTCAGCTTCATTGTCGCGTGGCGCGAGATGGGCGAGCTGCCGAGGTGGGCGAAGTTCGACAAGGCCGAGAAGGCGACTCGTGGCGGGTTCTACCCCGTCAACGTCTCTGATGGTGGCAAGTACGTCGAGGGCACGCGCCCGTTCTAAGACTGTGTTCATCGCGGGGGCGGTCGAACCGCCCCCGCGGAAAGGGGTACGCAATGAAAAAAATCGACACGCAACTGACCTTTGACTTTGAGGACGGCAACGGCCCAGTGCCGGCGCATCACCACACGAACCATGACGGATCGGTCTCCGACACCGCCTGGGTCTCCGACACCGCCCGGGTCTCTGACACCGCCTGGGTCTCCGGCAACGCCTGGGTCTCCGGCAACGCCCGGGTCTCCGGCAACGCCCGGGTCTCCGGCGACGCCCGGGTCTCTGACACCGCCTGGGTCTCCGGCGACGCCCGGGTCTTCGGCAGCGCCCGGGTCTCCGACAACGCCTGGGTCTCCGACACCGCCCGGGTCTCCGACACCGTCCGGGTCTCCCACAGCGCCCGGGTCTTCGACACCGCCTGGGTCTCCGGCAACGCCCGGGTCTTCGGCAGCGCCCGGGTCTTCGGCACCGCCCGGGTCTCTGACACCGCCTGGGTCTCCGGCGACGCCCGGGTCTTCGGCAGCGCCCGGGTCTCCGA
>Ga0182016_10004016_pt1 | contig 16492 bp, 11 predicted proteins | sample 712S2MmetaG_FD_120491 | JGI IMG/M metagenome (GOLD analysis project Ga0182016, IMG submission 120491) | Permafrost microbial communities from Stordalen Mire, Sweden - 712S2M metaG | ecosystem: Environmental > Terrestrial > Soil > Wetlands > Permafrost | place: Sweden: Stordalen | collected...
AAATCGTACCGTTTCTTTCATGACCGGTTCCTCTCCGCTTGTGGCTCTGAACTGTGCTTCTTCCAGAATCACAGCCTAACCCACGGTTAGCACAGTGGGCCGGTCACTCCATTCTGACTAGCCGCAAGAACAAGGACGCGGCGAGGGTGGGGCACCCCATACTTCACACCATAAGGAGAGATGCTCTGGCAATCCTGGAACCGCTGTAATCAGGCCGGGACGGTTCCCAACAGGGCCGGGATGTTGCCGGTTTCAACTTTTTTGACCTGCTCAAACCCTACCTGCTCCATGAGACGCATCATGTTTGCGGTGGAGATGGCGTAGTAGCGAGAGTGCATGGTTTCCGCTGTCACATGCTTTGAGTGCAGGTCCTCTTTCACAATGAACATGGTCAGGTCGTAAATGTCGCCATTGAAGTCCCAGACCTGAAAGATTGCGTACCGATAGCCGCCATCGACTCGAACGCCGTATGGCTTGAAGATGTTCTTCCCGCGTTTCTCGTGTTCGTAGTCGCGGATTGTGATAAGGCACCCGCCACCGGGCCGCGCGCAATCGAAGATCTGCTTCAGGGCAGCGCTAATGCTTTCGTCGGTGAGAAGGTGAGGCAAGGCGTTGTCGCATGAAATGACAACGTCGAAGCCGCCTCCATGGTGCGCGTGGGCTGAGAGCATGTCGCAGACGGAGAACGAAATACTCTGCCTTCGTTTTTGGGCTTCTAATCTGGCTCGATCGATGGCCCCGGCTGACAGGTCCGATGCGGTTACGCAATAGCCATTTGCAGCGAGCGCGATTGCCTGGGTGCCGATGCCGCAGGAGACGTCGAGAATGAGGGAGGCACTTGGCCAGTTGTTGCGAATGATCGAAGCAAGCTGGCGGCCCTGGCGATCGATGCCTGCGTCCCAGTCTTCAAATAAGAGGTGGTAGTGGGGCGCCAGGTCATCGTAGAAGTCTTGCATGACTGATAACGATAGCATCAAGTACGGCAGGGCAAACCCGGGCGGCGAGTCAGTTTGAAAAAAACTTCCCTCAGGGGCTAAAAGCCCGCAAATATTTTGGCCGACTCATGTACAAACTAAAGCCCGTACCCTTCACACTGACCCACCGCGCAAAGGGCCGCCTACACCACGAACACCGGCTCTTCAACCTTCGCAAGCTCCATCAGCGTGAGCGGGTAATACGCGTTGCGGTTGTACTGCTTGACCATGCGGTTGGTGTTGAAGTACGAGCCGTTGAAGGCGAGCGTGGTGCGCATCAGGCGGGCCCATTTTTCTGGCGCGTCAAGATAGAGCGGAACGACGGCTGTCTCGAGCTTGCGATACATCGACTCGGCCTCTGCCTCGTCGTCGGCGCCGTCTTCAATGGCCCATCCGGTTACGCCTTCGATCCAGCCCTCGATCCACCATCCATCGAGAATGGAAAGGCTGGGCACGCCGTTGAGGGCAGCCTTCATGCCGCTGGTGCCTGAGGCCTCGTAGGGCCGGCGCGGGGTGTTCACCCATACATCCACGCCCGCGGTGAGCCTGGCGCCCAGTTCCCAATCGTAGTTTTCAAGATAGATAATGCGCAGCGTGTCATCGGATAGGCGCGCAGCCTCTTCAACCACATGCTGGATGATTGCCTTGCCCGGCCCGTCTTGCGGGTGAGCTTTGCCGGCAAACAGAATCTGCAAACCGCCGGCTGCTTTGGCAATGGCCGCAAGCCGCTGAGTATCGGTGAACAGCAGGGCGGCGCGCTTGTAGGTGGCGGCGCGGCGGGCGAAGCCGAGCGTAAGTACTTTGGGGCTGAGCACGACTCCGGTGCGCGAGCCCACTTCGGCCAGCAACTCTTCTTTGGCACGGGCGTGCGCGGCGAGGATCTCGGATTCAGGCACATCGATGGCGTTGCGCAGGTAAAGATTGTCGCGATGCCAGGCGGGAATGTGCTCGTCGAGCATTTGCTGCATTGGCTCAGAAATCCAGGTGGGCGCGTGGACGCCATTGGTGATGGTGTCGATGGCGTAGTTGGGGAACATGGGCCGCGAAACCTTGCCGTGCTGCATGGCTACCGCGTTGGCATAGCGTGAAAAGCGCAGAGCCAGCAGCGTCATGTTGAACATGCCGTCGCGGAAACAGCCCAGTTGCTGCAGGCGGGCAGTGCGCTCGCCGCCGAGAATGCGGATGGACTGCTCGGTGGAAAAGCGGTCGTGACCGGCGGGCACGGGCGTGTGCGTGGTGAAGACGCATTGCCGCCGCACGTGCTCAATGTCAGTTTCAGTGGCCGCGCGCAACGGGCCGCCGCAAAGCTGGCGCTCAAGCAGCGCAAGCGTAAGCAGCGAGGCGTGGCCCTCGTTCATGTGGTAGACGTTTACACGCAATCCCAGGGCATTGGCCATTCGCACGCCGCCCATGCCGAGCACGATTTCCTGCTGCATGCGGTAGTTCTCATCGCCGCCGTAGAGATGGTCGGTCAAGCCGCGGTCCCAGCCGGTGTTCAATTCAAGATCGGTGTCGAGCAGGAAGATGGGAACAACGTGCCCGAAGCGGCCCTGGAGGTCATAACGCCAGGCGCGGACGGTGACGATGCGGTCTTCAATCAGCAGGGTTACGCGGGCCGGCTCTTCCACACAGAAGTCTGCCGGGTTCCAGGGCTGAGTTTCCTCGGTCTGCACTCCGTTGGGCGCAAGGTGCTGCTGGAAGTATCCTTTGCGGTGCAACAGGGTAAAGGCGGCAAGGGGAATGCCCAGATCGGCCGCGGAGCGGAGCGTGTCGCCAGCCAGCATGCCCAGGCCGCCCGAGTAGGTGGGCATCTCAGGGCGTATGGCTATCTCCATTGAGAAGTAAGCTACGTGGCCTGAGTTGGGAAAGATCTCGTAAGAGGATGGTTTAGATGAGGTCGGTTGCATAGTCTTATGACTCTCCGCCGCGTGCAGGACCGGGCCGTATACTGTCTGGCCAAAAGAACCGGGCGATAATTGCCCGGACTTACCAGTCCTTCATCGGAAGAAACACCAAACAAGTTTAACAAGGTGCGCAAGCGATCTGTCGCTGGCTCATTCGTGTTATGAAATGCGCTTTCCTGTGCATGGGGATTATCTCCGATCTTCGTCTGATCGAGGAAAATCCAGCCTGATCAAAACTGCTTTTCGATTCAGGGTTCTAATTCAGCCGATGAGCCCCATCTGAGGCGTGGCAGATATGTATTTGTGGTTCGATGCCAATTTTTGCGGCATAGCGGCCAGCTAATGCCTCTGCGAAGGCGGGAGCGTCTTTTTGCTCGACCAGGTTCACAGTGCAGCCGCCAAATCCCCCGCCTGTAAGCCGCGCGCCAATCAGTCCGGGCAGGCCGTGCGCGAGTTCCACCATGGCATCGGCCTCAGGGCAACTGGCCTCAAAGTCCTGGCTGTAACTGCGGTGGGCCTCAGCCATAAGCCTTCCTAATTCACACAGTTTGCCGTTGAGCAACGCCTCGGCCGCAGCGACGGTGCGCAGGTTCTCGCTGATGATGTGGCGGGCGCGCAGAAAAGATTTCGGAGCCATTTCGTGGCCCCATTTTTCAAGATCTTGAAGAGTGCAGTCGCGCAAGAACTTTACGCCGGGCCGGTGACTGGCGATCACGGCGCAGGCCGCCTCAGCTTCAGCACGGCGGGTCTTGTAGTCTCCGCCTGCAATGGAATGCTTGACCATGGTGTTGGCAATTACCAGCGCCACGTTGGGCGGAATAGGCGCGAGTTTATAGCTGAGATCGCGGCAATCGAGCAGGATGGCGTGGTTTTCTTTGCCGTTGACGCTGATGAACTGGTCCATGATGCCGCAGCTGGCGCCCACGAACTCGTTTTCGGCGCGCTGGCAGAGGCGGGCGAGCACCGGGCCCGGATAGGAAGCATAGATGAGAGACAGAACGGCGAGGGCTGTGGCCACTTCAAGGGCAGCCGAGCTCGAAAGCCCAGAGCCGAGAGGCACATCGCCCCACAGACTCATGCTGAAACCGGGGATGGAGTGGCCCTGGCCGGCGAGGATCTGTACGACGCCGATGGGATAGTCGCTCCACTGATGGCTGGCCGCGGTTGGCAGAGCATCGGCGTCGAAGACTGCTTCTTCGCCGAAGTTTTCAGAGTAGATTGCGATTTTGCCGTCGGAGCGCGGAGAGATGGCAGCCAGGGTAGAAAAGTTGATGGCCGCCGGCATCACAAATCCCTCTGCGTAGTCGGTGTGTTCGCAGATGAGGTTCACGCGGCCCGGCGCTACAAAAAGTGCAGGCTCAGCATGAAAGCGGGCCCGGTGAATGGAACAAAGAATTGCAGGATCGTGCATCGAGTTTATTCCTTAAAAAAATAAGCCGGCGGCCAGCCTGATCCGGAGATGCTGGGATTCGGCGCAGTTGGCAACGTTTACTTTTGACGAGCGATGGCTCCTACCCATATTACTCTTGCGCGGCATCGCTCAGCCGTTCCCAGATCCGGCTAAGCCACGCTTCATGTTCTGGTTTCATCAACACTGAGCGCAGACAGGTAATGGTGCCGGTTGGGCCTTCGAGCTGCCCTGAAGTCTCAAACCAGGAGCGCGGCAATTGTACAAGAGCCAGGTGCAGATGGCACGCGGCGGCGCGGTCGAAGACTTTTTGCGCCAGTTCCGATGCCTGCTCCGGGGTTGCTGCATTGAGTGCCCACACCACAATGTCCAGTTCCGGCGGGCTGGCGAGGGGCTGGAAACGGTGGTCGTTGCGCAGACGGCGGTCAAGATCGAGGGCGGCGCGGCGTCCGCTAGCCAGGCCGCGGGCAAACTCGCCGCCCGGTTGGAGGGGCAGCAACTGCTGCGTAGCCCAAAGCGCCACGGCGGCAGCGCCGGCGCGGGAACACTCCAGGCTGATTTCGCCCAGGTGTAACTCTTTTGAAGTGAAGTACGTATATGGGGAGTCGTGCTTGTAAAACCGGCCTACCGCCGGGTCCCGGAACAGAATACATCCGCAGCCGTAGGGCTGCAGGCCGTGCTTGTGGGGGTCGATCACGATGGAGTCAGCCTGGTCGATGGCCGCATAGGCGAGGCGGGCCGGCTCGTCGAGACTCTCTGGAATCAGCCTGAAATAGCCGCCGTAGGCCGCGTCGACGTGGACCCTGAAACTGTACTTTTCACGCAGTGCCAGGATCTGGTCGAGTGGGTCGACCGCTCCTATTGCCGTGGTGCCCAGCGTGGCTACCACCGTGCCCACATCTCCTTTGCGGAGTTCGGATTCGAGCGACTCCATGCTCATTCGTCCGCGGTGGCCGGTAGCCAGAGGAGTAAATTCCAGCTTCAGGACTCCCGAGATGCGGTTGTGCGTGTAGTGCGCCTGGCTGGAGCCCACAATGCGCTTGCCGGGCGCAAGCTGACCGGCCATCCAAAGGGCTTCAAGGTTGGCGAAGGTTCCGCTTGAGGTCAGGTGGCCGAGGAATTCGTTCCAGCCAAACATCGCGGCGATCTCGCGGACAGCGTCAACTTCCATGGCAGAACTGGCGCGGCCGCCGTCGCGGGCGTGGTTGTTGGGATTGATCTTCATGGCCAAGGCGTAGGCGGCTCGGGCCACCGGATGGGGCGGCTTGAGCATTTGCCCGGCGTATAGGGGATGAAAGTAGGGGTAATTGTCGCCCAGGCGGCTGGCCGTGGCTGCGAGGACGGCTGCAATCGCCGGCTCGTCGAGGGCGGATTCCGCTGCGGGAAGGCCTGCAAACTCCTGTTCGAGCGCCGAGAGAGCGCCTTCAAGCAGGCGGGGGATGGGATCGTTGGCCATGGCGACCTATCACAGTAACACAGCGGGCGGGAGGCGGGCTAAGTGCCAAAATGAGACGAATTTCATGCAAAGAAGAGGGTTGCGGGCATCCCAATAAAGATTTAGTGCACGGAATTTTGACAGCGATGGTACACTTAAGCCAGCGTTAGAGCCGAACCGGGCGTGAGCAGTACTCGCCCAACCAAGCAAGATTCTGCCAGTGGTCGCTCCGATTCATCCAGCGCAATTCAAAACCAGGAAATACGAACAAGATGGAACAAGGTACTGTGAAGTGGTTCAATGACGCGAAGGGCTTCGGCTTTATCTCGCGTCAGAACGGCGAAGATGTATTCGTGCATTACTCTGCAATCAACTCAAGTGGATTCAAGAGTCTGCAAGAAGGTCAAGCCGTGCAATTCAACGTTGTGAAGGGTCCCAAGGGCTGGCAAGCGGCTGACGTTCAACCGCTGTAAATCCCTGGCGGCCGGATTCCGGCAGAGTCCAGTAAAAAACGCGAACAATTAAACATGAGGGCTGGGACACAATCCCGGCCCTTGTGGTATTTGGCGCGCGGCGGCTTCCTGTGCTGTTGGCAATACGCAGTGAAAGGGGAGCACGCAGGCGGGTTGTTGCGCCTGTTTGACTGGCTGCTAGCTGAGATGGGGCTGTGTTCAAGCCGATTCCTTCCGCCTTTGCTGCTCCAGCTACCTGGCTTCGACGGCAAGATCCGTCGCTGCCGGCGCAGATTGTTGCGCCCGAACGAGCTTCCCTGTTCTCGCCTTCCGCGATGGGCTGGTGCTCCGGGTGCGGGCCTGCAGGCCCACACGACAACCGGCCAGGAGGCCGGCGCTACTGCCCTGCCCTATATCAAACAGAAGCGTTATTTCCTAAAGCGCCGTCGAGCCGCTATTCTTTCTCCGTCACTTCATTTAAAAACTCATGCCTCCACCTATTTCCACTCCAGCCTCACAGAACCACCCTTCCGGCTTGCCTGAACCAGGTTCCGCTACGGCGTCTACCCGCGAATTCAGCGCTGGCCGGGCGATCATTGTTGGGGCCGGCCCGGCCGGTTTGACGGCGGCCATCGAACTGCTTCGCCACACCGGGGTCAAGCCGGTGATTATCGAGGCCAGCCATGAGATTGGCGGCATCTCGCGCACGGTTCGCTACAAGGGCAACCGCATGGACATTGGCGGGCACCGCTTCTTCTCAAAATCGGACCGCGTGATGAAGTGGTGGCTGGAGATGATGCCTGTTGCCACCTGCGGTGGGGCCGACTCTTCGGACGAAGGTGTGCTCAAGTATCAAGGAAAGCAGCGCGACGTTCCCGAGCCCCAGCAGCCTCGCGATCCCGAACAGGAAGACCTGGTGATGCTGGTGCGCCAACGCAAGAGCCGCATCTATTTTCTGCGCCGGTTTTTCGACTACCCGATCAAGATGAGCGCCGAAACCTTCAAGAACCTCGGCCTGGTTCGCACCATGCGCTGCGGCTTCAGCTACCTCAAAACGGCCATTTTGCCCAAGCGCGAAGAGAAGACGCTCGAGGACTTTATCATCAACCGTTTCGGCCGCGAACTGTACCTCACCTTTTTCAAGTCGTACACAGAAAAAGTATGGGGAGTGCCGTGTGACCAGATCAGCGCGGAGTGGGGCGCGCAGCGTATCAAAGGGCTTTCGCTCAAAGGCGTGGTCGCCCATTTTCTCAAGAAGACTTTCGTTCCCAAACCCGCGGGCGACCTGGCGCAGAAGCAGACTGAGACTTCGTTGATCGAGCGGTTTCTCTACCCGAAGTTGGGGCCGGGGCAGCTTTGGGAGCATGCGGCCGAACTGGTTAAGGGCGGCGGCGGCGAAATCCATATGGGAATTCGCGCCGAGCGCATTGTTGTGGACGGCAATCGCGTGATTGCTGTTGAGGGAGTGAACGATGCGGGCGAGCGCGTGCGCTTTGCCGGCGATTATTTCTTTTCAACCATGCCGGTTCGCGACCTGGTGCGGGCCATCGCGGCGGTTGAGGGACAGGCCGTTCCCGCCGAGGTGAATGAAGTGTCTGAAGGCCTGATGTACCGCGACTTTATTACGGTGGGCCTGCTGGCGCGCAAGCTGGCCGTGAAAGAGACCGACGGCGCCAAGCTGAAAGACAACTGGATCTATATCCAGGAGCCTGAAGTTACGGTCGGCCGGCTGCAGATTTTCAATAACTGGAGCCCTTACCTCGTGCAGGACGAAGAGAAGACTTGGATTGGGCTGGAGTATTTCTGCAATGAGACCGACCCGTTGTGGAAGCTGACTGACGACGAGATGAAGCGCTATGCCATTGAGGAGATTGCCAGGATCGGGATTCTGAAGGCGGAGGACGTGGAAGATGCGCACGTGGTTCGGGTGCCCAAGACTTACCCCGCATACTTTGGGAGCTACGATCGCTTCGACGTGATCCGCGGTTACTCCGACGGATTTGAAAACCTCTTCCTGGTGGGCCGCAACGGCATGCACAAGTACAACAACCAGGATCACTCGATGTTGACCGCGATGACGGCGGTTGAGAATATCGCCAGGGGCGTGAAGACCAAAGACAATTTGTGGGCGATTAATACTGAGATGGAATACCACGAGGAGAAAGCGGAGAAATAAAGGCTCCGCTTGCATTGCGCTCATGGTGGTGCTTTTGTTTGTGAAATTGGCGCGGATCGCGTTCACATTTCCGAAGTCCGCGCCGTAAGGGAGAAATGGGCGCGAAGATCAATTCAGACGCCAAAAACCTGCATTCAGCATGGTCGCAAAGGTGACCCACGCCCAGTAGGGCAACATGAGCCAGGCAGCGGCGGGCGAAACCCGCGCAAACGCAAGCGTTGTTGCGCCAATGGCTGCCCAGAGCACGGCGACCTCAGCAAGCGCGGGGCCGATGGCGTGGCCGCGAAAGAAGATCCACGACCAGGCCAGATTGAGCGTTAATTGCACGAGAAACAATGCCAACGCCAAGGTCCGGGCTGGGGAGGGCGGCTGGGTCCAGCTCTGCCACGCCGAGACCGCCATGAGTGCGTAAAGGAGCGACCACACCGGCGCAAAGACCCAGTTTGGAGGCGCGAACGAGGGCCGGACGAGAGTGCGATACCAACCCGGAATCTCCGTGGCCGTCCACCTTCCGCCGAGGGCTGCCACGCCGAAACATAACACCAGCCAAAACAATAATCCTACCCAACGCATAGGTGCACTTCCTGATTGCGCAGCCATCTGACAAGAGTTTAAAGAGCTGCCTCAGGAACGATACGGCGCTTGTTGATGCCGCGGAAGTTTGGCTTAGGCCTTTCTCGTGGGATGAACAGCAATCGAAAGTGGATCATTTGGCTGCCGCCGAACATGACTGCTTCTCAAACAGCTCGAGATTCTGGCTCTTCCACACCATCGCGGAGTGAATGCGGTTGTAGCCGCTGGGGTGGTCGAAGAAGATGAATTCCTCTATGGGGCCGGGGTGCATTTTGCGGTATTCGCCCAGGTGGATGGCCGCCTGTGCGAAGCCGTCGGGCTGGCGCGCGGCATTCAAGCCGAACATGTCGGCCTCTTTCTCTTGCGTGCGAATCTGCGTATTCAATACCGGCGTAAACACGAACATCAGAATTCCGAATGTAAGAGTGACCAGCGGAAAGATTGCGGGATCGGCGATGCCACGAATCTGCCATCGCTCGCCCCATCCACCCAGCGCCCGGTTGAGGCCCCAGCGCAGATATGCGAACGTGAGCACGATGAACACAGCCATGAAAAAAAACAATTTGGGAGCGTGATTCATGACGTAGTGGCCCATCTCGTGACCCATGACCGCCTGGATCTCCTCAGGCGAGCCGCGCTTGAGCAGGTTGTCGTTGAGCGTGATGCGGGTGGTGCTTGCGAATCCGCTTACGTTGGCGCTGATGCGCGTGGTCTGCCGGCTGGCGTCGACTTCGTACACGTCGTTGGAGGGTATGCCGCTGGCGTGGGCCAGGCGCAGAATGGGCACTGTGACTTTGGGGTCGTCGAGCTTTTTGACGTTATTGAAGAGAGGAGCAATGTAAACGGGCTCGATGGCGATGGCGAAGGCCGCGAAGACGATGGTAGCGATGGCGCCCCAGATCCACCAGGTGCCCTCAAGGCGGCGGACGATTGCAAAGAGGCCCACGAACGCGATAGCTCCGATAATAAGAGCTACCAGAAACCCCTTGAATTGGTCGCCCATCCAGGGGCCAAAGGTCTGCGTGGCCATACCGTACTGGTGCTCGCGCATGTAGCCCTCATAGAACTCCAGCGGGAAGCCAAGCGCCGTGGTCAGGACCACGTACTGGGCCCAGTAAATCAACGTCTGAAGCCATTTGAAGCGCGAGATTTTCTCAGCCCGGTTGCGCATCTTTGCCGACCAGCGGGTTTCAAGCAGGAGCAGCGCGATGGCGGAAGAGATGAGGAAATTCCACAGGATGAGCCAGTAGCCGCCCTCGAAATATGCATTGGAACGGGCGACTGCGGCAGGCGGCATCATGTCCATATAGGCCTGCGTGGCTGCGTCGACATCAAAGTGGTCTGACGGTTGCGCGGCCGCGGGAATTTTGGTGATGTCGACGGTGGGCTGAATGGCCGGTTGGGCATGTGCGCCGATGAGGCCGGTGGTTGCAATTGCTAAAACTACAAACAGGCCCGCGACAAATCTGCGCATTTCATTTCCTCTTTCCGGTTGAATCCTGGTGCCCACAGGCTGGCCAATGTGACGGCAGGCCCTTAAGAATACAGCTATCTTACGCACGTTGTGGTTGTTTACGTAACTGCTGACAGACGAGTGTACTCGCCGCGCGTTATATCCTAACAAGTAGCCGAATAACAGGGATATTGTTTCCTTTCAAGATCGATCGGGACTGCAGAAAACATTATGAGCACGCAAAACATTGCCGTACACCTGCCTGACGGGTCAATTAAAGAAGTACCGCAGGGCACAACGTCACTCGAAATTGCCAATGGGATTTCGCCGCGGCTGGCTGCGGTGAGCGTGGTGGCGCGAGTAACGCCGATCGCCGCAGGAACATTGAAGAAGGTCGAAACCGATGGTGAGTCCGCTGAATCCGAGGCCGGCATGTACGCTGCCGAGCAGGCCGGCACGGCACGGCTCGTCGATCTCTCCGCGCCTCTAACGGAGTCGGTCGATCTGCAGCTGGTTACCGAGAGGGACGCCGATGCGTTGAAGGTGGTGCGGCACTCGGCCGCGCACGTGCTGGCGACCGCGGTGCTTGAGCTGTTCCCTGAGACCAAGCTGGGGCACGGGCCGGCTACCGACTCCGGATTCTTCTACGACTTTTATCGCGAAAAGCCGTTCACGCCTGAGGACCTGGCCGCCATTGAGAAGAAGATGGCCGAGGTGGTGGCGCGCGACGACAAATTTGTGCGCGAGTTTGAGCCGCGTGAACAGGCGCTGGCCGAGTTTGAGCGTGACGGCGATTTCATGAAGACGCACTTCGTGACGAAGTTCACGGAGCCTGGCTCTGACGTGAGCTTCTACCGCAACGGCAAGTTCCAGGACTTTTGCCGCGGGCCGCATGTGCCTTCAACCGGGCGCGTGAAGGCGTTCAAGGTGATGAGCATTTCTGGCGCGTATTGGCTGGGCAACGAGAAGAATCCGCAATTGCAGCGAGTTTATGGGACGGCATTCTTCTCAAAGAAAGATCTGGATGAGTATCTGGAACGGATTGAGGACGCGAAGCGCCGCGATCATCGCCGGCTGGGTAAGGAGCTGGAGCTGTTTACCGTGAGCGAAGAAGTTGGCGCGGGGCTGCCGCTCTGGCTGCCGAAGGGCGCTACGATTCGCAGGTTGCTTGAGGAGTACATTCTCGATCTCGAGCGTCGCAACGGATACGAGCACGTTCACACGCCCGACCTGGCCAAGGTTGATTTGTATGTGCGTTCCGGCCACTGGGCGCACTACCACGACAGCATGTTTCCGCCGATGCAGCTTGAGAACGAGCAAATGGTTCTGCGGCCCATGAACTGCCCGCATCACATTCTCATCTATGAATCGAAAAAGCGCAGCTATCGCGACCTGCCGGTGCGGCTGGCTGAGCTTGGAACCATGTATCGCTACGAGCTGTCGGGGGCGCTCAGCGGGTTGAGCCGCGTGCGCTGCATGACGCTCAACGACGCACATATCTTCTGCTCTCCCGACCAGATCAAGGAAGAGTTCTCAAGCGTGATGAAGCTGGTGGAGCAGGCTTACCGCGATTTGGGCATCACGAAATACAGTTACCGGTTGTCGCTGCGCGATCCGGCCAACAAACAGAAATATGTCGACAACGATGCCATGTGGGAGCTGGGCGAACAGGTGCTGCGCGAGGCCATGGACGGATTGGGGCTGAAATACAAAGAGGCTCGCGGCGAAGCAGCGTTCTACGGGCCGAAGGTCGACATTCAGCTTGCCGACGTGATGGGCCACGAAGAGACGTACTCGACGATCCAGGTGGATTTTCATCTGCCAAACCAGTTTGGACTGGAATACACCGGAGCCGACGGTCAGCCACACCGGCCGGTAATGATTCACCGGGGCGTGATAAGCACCATGGAGCGCATGACCTCGTACCTCATCGAGTTGTATGCGGGAGCGTTTCCGCTGTGGCTGGCGCCAATACAGATTGGCCTTGTGCCGATCAGCGAGAAGCATCTTGATTACGCGAAGAAGGTAGATGCGGCGCTGCGTGCGGCGGACTTGCGGACGGAGTCCGATCTTCGGAATGAAAAGATGAACGCCAAGATCCGCGACTTTGCGCTGCAGAAGACGCCTTACATTCTTGTCTTTGGCGACAAGGAAGAGGGGGGGGGCCAGGTGAATGTGCGGACGCGCGGGACGCAGACGCAGGCGTCGATGGGGCTTGACGAGTTTATCGCCAAGGCGAAGGCGCTGGTTGAGGGCAAGTCGGCCGAGTTGTAGCCCACTGAGGCCCGTCATGCACCGCGGAACTCTGGTATCGTTCCAGATACCGGATTAATCCTTCCATGCGCTGCGCTGAATCGGGACCACCGCGCTTCTTTGTCCATCCTCGATACCGAGTTGCGTGGATCGCCGGCGCAATTGCCGCACTGGCTTTATGCCTGGTGTCGAGGGCTCAGGACAAAGCACCTGCCCCAGCGTCGGCCGCGCCACCGTCGGCCGCGCCGCAAGCCGCGCCCGCCGTCAAGGCTTCGGATCTGCAAAAAGAAGCTGTCGTCTTCGACAAGCTCTACACAAAGATCCGCGAGGAGAGCGACGGCACGGGGACTCGCCAGACCTCGGCGCGCATCCGCGTTCTGGCCGACGCGGGCGTGAAGCAGATGGCCGTGCTTACCTTCACTTACACGTCTTCGAATCAGCAGATCGATATCGGCTACGTTCGCGTGATCAAGCCCGACGGCTCGGTGGTGGTGACGCCCGACTACAACGTGCAGGACCTGCCCGCCGACGTTACGCGCGAAGCGCCGATGTACTCCGACATCCACCAGAAGCATGTGGCCGTGCGCGGACTGGGTGTGGGCGACACGCTGGAGTACCAGGTAGTATTGCGCACCATCAAGCCCGACGTGCCGGGCCAGTTCGGGCTGGAGTACACATTTGAGAAAGATCTGATCGTGCTCGATGAACAGCTCGATCTCGACATTCCTGCGGACAAGCCGGTGACCGTGGCCTGCGCCGATGTGCAACCAACCATTACCACTGTGGATGGCCGCAAGCTTTACCACTGGTCGAGTTCAAACCTGGCACGCCCCGACCCCGACGCTCCACCAAAGTCAGTGAAAAAAGTTAAGCCCTCGGTGCAGGTAACCACGTTCAAGAGCTGGGAAGAGGTGGGCGCCTGGTACGCGTCGTTACAGGCGCCATCACTGGTTGTTACCCCCGCCATCAAGGCGCGCGCCGATTTATTGACAAAGGGATTGACGAGCGATGAAAACAAGGTGCGCGCGATTTTTAACGACGTGGCGCTGCATATTCACTACGTGGCTCTCGATTTCGGCATCGGGCGCTACCAGCCCCACGCGGCGGACGATGTGCTGGCCAACGAGTACGGCGACTGCAAGGACAAGCACACGCTGCTGGCGGCGTTGCTCAAGGCCGAGGGAATTGAGGCGTGGCCGGTGCTGATTTCAAGCAGTCGCGAGCTCGATCCCGACACGCCATCGCCCGCGCAATTCGATCACGTAATCACGCTGGTGAAGCTGAAAGACAAGACACTCTGGATGGATTCGACCGAGGAAATTGCGCCTATCGGGGTGATGATCGGGACCTTGCGCGACAAGCAGGCGCTTGCGATTCCGGTGAGCAAGCCCGCTTATCTTGAGCGCACGCCAGCCGACCTGCCTTACTCTCAAACGTCGCTCTTTGAGATCAACGGGACGATCTCTGACCAGGGAGCCTTCACGGCGAAGATTGCGCAAAATTATCACGGCGACGCCGAACTGGTGCTGCGTTACGCCTTCCGCGGCGTTCCGCAGTCGCAGTGGCAGCAGTTCATGCAGGGTTTCTCAAATGCCACAGGCTTTGGCGGCGAAGTTTCAAACGTGGTGGTCTCGCCGGTCGAGCAGACGGACCAGCCAATCCAATTCTCGTATGACTACAAGCGCGAGAAGCTTTCGCAGTGGGACGACAAACGAGTTTCGCCGCCGCTTCCGCCGGTTGGCTCTGAGCTTGTGCCGGGGGTAAAGGTGACAAAGCCGGCCGACGACGTTGATCTCGGTTCCCCGGGAGAGCTGGTATACAAATCCACGATGACCTTGCCCCAGGGATGGTTTTTGATCCCTCAGCAGTCAGTCGACATTGTGGACGACTGGGCAGAGTACCACGCAACGTACGCGTTCAAAGATGGTGTTTTTACCGCTGAAAGACGCCTGGTGATCAAGGAGGACAAGGTTCCGCTGAGCGACTGGGACAAGTACCTCGACTTTCGCCGTGGAGTTTATGCCGATGAATCGCGCACCGAGCCGATTCTTCGTGCCGCGCAGACTGTGAGCGGCACAGCGACCACGACAGTAGAACTCGGCCAGTCCGCTGTTCAGCTGGAGTTGATGCAGGATGTTTCGCCGTTGCGCGACGTGGTGAATGTGCTGCTGTCTGACCAGCCGCAAACGCCTGGCCAGCTGGCACAGACCGTAACCGATTCACAGAAAGTGCTGGATGCGGTCGAATCGAGGTCGGCCAGCTTGGAGACTACCGATCCTCACTCGCTGTTCTGGGCACAGGCATTGGGCGCCAGTTGGTGCGTCAGGGGATGGTCCGCACTTGCAGTGGCCGATTTGCCCAGCGCGGAGACATATCTGCGCGCGGCGTGGAATCTGAATCAGGATAAGGTGAGCGGATACCTGCTGGGCTGGCTGCTTGAGGTAAAGCAGCAGCGGGCTGCAGCAGCGCATCAGTACGAATTGGCGTTTGTTGCCCGGTGGAGCGGTTATGTGTCGAGTCTTCTGCCGAGCCCTCCCGACATCATGAAACGAATTGGGGACGGGTACAAGCGCGTGACCGGCAAGGAACTGGCTGCGACCGGACTGAATAACGGCTCTTACGCGGGCAGCCTGGAGGCTGATCTCGACAAGGCAACTGAAATCCAACAGATTGTGCACGTCACAAAACTCACTGGCGAAGGGCTCTACGTTGAAGACTTCGAGTCGGGCAACGCGGCGAAAGTATCGATGTTGAGCGGCGATAAGGGATTCGATATGCTGGCGCCGCTGCTGCAGGCGCATGGATTCCATCCGGTTTTTCCCAAGGGCTCAAAGGCTGTTCTGTTGCGCGAGGTGCGGATTGTCTGCACACCTTATGCGGGCTGCGATGCATATCTCATGGTTCCCAACTCAGTTCAAATGCCAAGCCGTCCGATCAAGGTGACACCAATCCTGGTACAACGGCCTGGCGCGTCGAAGGATACAAAGACCATCCAGGTCAGGCAGCTTCCGGTAGAGCAGCCGTAAACTTACATCGTTCCCGTTGTTACTTCCAACTCCTCAGGCGTCACTCGATTCGATAATCCTTTAGGCTTGTCTTGAGGTGTTCAATCGGCGCAGAAACTGCCGGAGGTCGCAATGTTGCGTAGTGTCTTGCCTGAAGACGCAGGCTCAATCTGCCGCATCTACAACCACTTCATCGAACACACGGCGGCCACGTTTGAAGAGGAGACGGTCGCTGCGGAAGAGATGCGGCATAGAATTGTTGAGATCACAAAGACGCATCCCTGGCTGGTTTGTGAAGATGACGGCATGCTGCTGGGATATGCGTACGGCCGCAAATGGCGCGAGCGGTCGGCCTATCGTCATTCCGTTGAGGTGACGGTCTATCTTGATCCATCGGCGGTGGGAAAGGGCATTGGCACGCGACTCTTTGGCGCGCTGCTGGCCGTGCTTCGCAATCGTGAGTTTCATTGCGTGATCGGAGTCGTCGCGTTGCCCAATGCGGCCAGCGTTGCGCTGCTTGAAAAGTTTGGCCTGCGCAAGGTGGCCCGCTTCAAAGAAGTCGGCTATACGCTTGGGCGTTGGATCGACGTGGGGTACTGGCAGCTGGTGCTGTGATGCGGCAGATTTGCCTGCAAGAGGCGGTCTTGTAAATGATCATTACAGCGCTAAAGATTTCCCTCAGGGGCTAAAGCCCTGGACTTATTTTGTTGGCTTTTTCGGCACGACTGAAGTCGTGCCCTGATAAGAAACTAAACCACGCTTATGCTGCGATGGGTTGTATCTGAACGGTGTATCCGAGGTTCTGCAGTCGTTTGAGCAGGCGGTTGGCCTGTTTTTGTTTATCGGGCTGGTCGAAGTG
>Ga0182016_10004018_pt1 | contig 16486 bp, 19 predicted proteins | sample 712S2MmetaG_FD_120491 | JGI IMG/M metagenome (GOLD analysis project Ga0182016, IMG submission 120491) | Permafrost microbial communities from Stordalen Mire, Sweden - 712S2M metaG | ecosystem: Environmental > Terrestrial > Soil > Wetlands > Permafrost | place: Sweden: Stordalen | collected...
AGCGCTAAGCTCCAAGCGCTGCAAACCAAGCAGCAATTGGGCATTCAGGCGCTGTCGATCGCCAACCAGTCCACCTCGTCCGTCCTCAGCCTGTTCCGCTAATCGCGGACGCGGCGGCGGGGGTTTCGCCCCCCGCCGCCGCGGATTAGCCGGCGCCGCCGGCCATCCTGGCGGAGGCATGCATGAGTCGAAACGCACTTCTTGCCACAGACGGCGCGCAATCCACTCCCGTTCAGGAGGCCGCCGCGCCCGGGCCGCGGCTTCTGATCCAAGAGACGGGCGAAGATGGCTTTTTCATCTATACGGCTGTGGACCGGTCAACCGGCGCCGTGGTGCTCCAAACCCGATTGGCGGCGGGGCCTGCAGAACCGGGCCAGGAAATAGACGCCCCCGCCTGAACGCGCTGTCCTTTTCAGGCGACGTCGCCCCCTCATCAAAGGCCTTGTTGCCGCCCCATCCTTGGGACATCCATATCAGCGCTCGCGTCCAGGTTTGACGCGTCCAGTTTGGAGAGTTCCATGACCCGGCCCCCGGCGAACGCATTTGCGGCAGGTGTCCCTACCGCAACCCTGGTTGTCCTGACACTGGCCAATTTGGCTTGCGCCCTGACGCTGCTGCCCTCTCGCGCCCTGGCCTCCGGCTCCTCTCCGATATTGCCCGGGTACTGGGAGAGCACCGACACGGTGACCTCCCCGATCCAGCAGACCAAGACCTCCCGAAAATGCATCACCGCGGACCAGATCGAGTCCTACATGACCGGCCCGGTGAACAACCATTACAGCTGCCATTACAACAACCGGAAGATGGACGGCCACACGTTCAGTATGAGCGGCGACTGCGTGGACCATAGCGGCATTCCGGCGAAGATCGCCGTGCAGGGCGTCTATACGCAAACCAGCTTCACCATGAACGGCCGCATACGCATTATGATCGGCGGCCTGCCTATTCCGGTAAGCGCCGCCACCGACGCCCATCGCATCAGCGCCGAATGCCCGCCGCCTGGAACACAAGATCAGCCTCCCCCGGCCGCGGGCGATTCATCCGCCGCCGCGCCGGATTCCACCGCCGCTCCGGCTCAATAGACCGCTAGATTCAGATATCTATAGCGAGCCTCTAAGCCGCGAGTTGCTGCTTGACCCGCTCAGCTAGGACCTTGATGTCAAGGGGCTTGGGCAGGAAAGTCACGCCGGTTTCGCCCTCCAGCAGGTCGGAGAACTCCGCTTCCGCATAGCCCGAGATGAACATCACCGGCGCCGCGCCCAGGAACTTGCGCGCCTTTTTGAGCAGGGTCGGGCCATCCAGGCCAGGCATGATCACATCCGAGATCAGAAGGTCGATCTGGCCCGCGTGCTGCTCGGCCAGGGCCAAGGCCTCCTCGCCGTCACACGCCTCAATCACCTCATAACCCCGGGCGCGCAGCAGCCGCGCAGCCACGCCACGCACAGCGTCCTCGTCCTCGACGAACAGGATGCGACCCACCCCCGACAGGTCACGCGCAGCGGGCCTGGGCTTGGGCGGCTCAATGGCAACCGGTCCGGCGGCGCCGGCCTCATGCACGGGCAGGAAGATGCGGAAAGCCGCGCCCTTGCCCGGCGAGCTGTCCACGTGGATCCAACCGTCGGCCTGTTTGACGATGCCGTAGACCGTAGCCAGGCCCAGGCCGGTTCCCTCGCCCACTGGCTTGGTCGTGAAAAAGGGCTCGAAGATCTTGGCCTGCACCTCGGGACTCATGCCGGGCCCGGTATCAGCCACCTCGATCAGGGCGCAGTCGGCCAACGGCGCGCCGACATAGCCCAGAGCTATCGCCTCAGCCTGGGTCACGCGCGCCGTGATAATGCGCACGACGCCCGGAGTATCTCGCCCTTGGCTGCGCATGGCGTCGCGGGCGTTGACAGCCAGATTCATCACGGCGGTTTCGAGCTGGCTCTTGTCGGCCCGCACCAGCGGCAGATTGCGGCCGTAGTCGGTCTCCAGTTTGACATCCTCGCGCAGCAAGCGTCGCAGCAGGACTTCGAACTCGCTGATCAACTCGCCCAGATCGAGGATCTCGCGCTGAACCGTCTGTTTGCGCGAGAAGGCCAAAAGCTTGCGCACAAGATCGGCGGCGCGTACCGCCGTCTGACGGATTTCATTCAGACCCTCATAGGAGGGATCGCCCACAGGGTGGCGATGCAGCAGTTCGTCCAGCCTGAGCTGGATGGCGGTCAGCAGATTGTTGAAGTCGTGGGCCACGCCGCCGGCCAATTGGCCGATGGCCTGCATCTTCTGCGATTGCGAGAGCTGCAGCTCCAACTGCTTCTGCTCGGACACATCGACGAGATAGGCCAAGGTGCGCCCTTGCAGTGCGGTCAGATAAAGGTGCGCGATCCGCGGCGGGTTCAGCGCCAGCTTGACCTCCACCGCGCCCGCCCGCCCGGACTGGATGCGGGCCAGCACCTCAGCCCGGCTGGCGGGATCTATCAAGGGGCCCAGCGTAACGCCCTCGCGCGCTCGCCCCTGGCTCATCTTCTCCAGAGCCGGGTTGACGCCCAAAATCACCGACTCGAACGGATCGGGGCCATCCAGGACCGCCGCGCCGAAGGGGGCCGCTTCCGCCAGAGGGTCCAGACGCGAACTGTGCAGCGCTGTCGAGTGCGACAGGGCGGGCGGCGTCTGAGCGGGTGCGGCTGCGGGCTGCGCCGGCTCGGCCAGCCGCACGAGCAACCGACGATCGTCCAGGCGTGAGACGCTAGCCTCCCAAGTCCTTCCACCCAGGGGCAAGGAGGCCCGGACGATATCGCCGGGGCCGGCGGCCTTAAGCGCGGCGAACAGGGCCGCCCCGCCGTTGGCGCGTCCTAGTCTGCGCAACGCGCCGGGCAAGGCGCGCCAGGCCGCATTGGCCGCGGTGGGCCGTCCGTCCATGGACAAAAGGGCGCAGGGCTCGCCCAGGGCCTCAAGCCAATCCGCCGCCTCCAGACCCGCGCCGGCGGGCGGCTGACGAAAGACGAACAGACCCAGAAAGGCCACGCCGGCGAGCCCCAGCAGCAAAAGCAAGGCGCCGCCCATAGCCGGCCCGGCCGTGACAGCCGGATAGGCGGCGGCGGCGATCGCGGCCGCGAAGCAGCCTGCGCCAGCGAGGATCAATGGGTCGCGACGGCCGCGACTGGCCTCTTCGCGTCTCTCCACCGATTCAGCCATGGGCGTCCTTCAACAGAGGCCTTGCGGCGCGCGAATCAACAGCCCCACGATAGCGCTAAAGCTTCGGTCTGCGCGCGGTCTTGCGGCCGGTACCAAGGATAAAGCCGATGATCTTGGCTACCGCTTCGTAGTGCAACTGAGGGATCATCTGGTCCATCTCCACCGCCGCATAGAGGGCGCGGGCCAGGGGCGGATCCTCGATAACGGGCACGTTGTGTTTCTTAGCCACCTCGCGGATTTTGAGGGCCAGGCTGTCCACGCCCTTGGCCACGCAGATCGGCGCTGGAGCCTCGCTGGTGTCATAGCGAAGCGCCACGGCGAAGTGGGTCGGGTTGGCTATGATGACCGTCGCCTTGGGCACCTTCTGCATCATGCGCCGCTTGCCGCGCTGAAGCCTGATCTGCTTCTGGCGCCCTTTGACATGGGGGTCGCCTTCCGATTGCCGCAGCTCTTCCTTGATCTCCTCGCGGCTCATACGCAGGCGCGCGGTGAAGCGCTGGCGTTGGAGCACCCAGTCGCCGATCGCGCCCACGCCAAGAACGCCCAGAACCGAGAAGAACAGGGCCCTCAGCGCCTCCATCATGAACGGCCCCATGGCCAGGGGGCTCAACAGGCTGAGGTTCGCCATCTGGTCCAGGCGAGGCTTTAATGAAAGCCAGCAAACCACGCCAATCATGAAGACTTTAGCGATTGACTTGCCGAAATGGATGAACCCGTCGATGCCGAACAGGCGTTGGAAACCCGCCATGGGCGACATCTTGCCCGGACTGGGTGCGATCTTGGCCGGAGCCCACAGAAAGCCGGTCTGAATGAGATTGCCCGCCGCGCCCGCCGCGGCGGCGGTCAACAACACCGTCAGCAGGACAGGCCACGCCGCATTGATCGCCAAACGCGCCACGGCGATGGCGCCGCCGTGATCCAGCTCGAAGGCGTCGGGATGGGCCACGAAGGGCAACAGGGCCACGACCATGTTGCGCGACAGCACGCCTCCGCCAATGAGGATCACGGCGACGGCGGCGGACATTGAGGCCCAGGGCGGCAGGTCGGGGCTCTTGGCGACGTCGCCCTGGCGGCGAGCTTCGTCCAGCCTTCGCGATGTCGGCTCTTCTGTCTTGGACTGCTTGTCGGTCTCTTCAGCCACGACGGTCTCCTAGGCGAACAGGCGCAGGAAGGTTTGATAGCGATCGAGCCAGACCAGGCCGATAGCGCCAAGACTGAGGGCGAACAGCGACAGGCCGAACAGCACATGCAGGGGCGTGGCCACGAAAAACACCTGGAACTGCGGCATCATCCGGCCGACCAGACCGACAGCGACGTTAAACACGACCGAGAACACCACCACCGGCGCGGCCAATTGCAGGCCCAGGGCGAAGGCCTGGCTGAAGGTTCTCACGGCGAGGGCCGCCGCATCCATCAGGGGTACGGCCTTGACCGGCTGGAACAGGCTGTAGGAACGCGCCATGGCCGACAGAAACAGGTGATCCAGACCCGTGGCGAAGATGAGGGTCACGCCCAGGACGCTCAGGAAGCTGCTCAAGCTCGAACCCGCCTGCGCCTCCATTGGATTGGCGGTCTGGGCGAAGGACAAGGTGCTCTGGATGGCCACAGCCTCGCCGCAAACAGCCAGCGCCATGGTCAATATCTGAAGCAGGAGCCCCAGCATCACGCCGATAAAAAACTCTTTGAGGGCCTGGCCCGCCATGGCCCCGAGGGAGTCGGGCAAGGCAGGAAGATAGGGCGCCGCAACCGGGCCCAGGCACAGGGAGAGCAACAGGGCGAACACCAGGCGCGCGCTCACCGGAACCGACTTATCGCCCAGCGCCGGCATCAGCATCACGAGGGCGCCGATCCTCATGAAGATCAGGCCTGAGTGGTAGATTTCCGCCGGCACGGCGAAGGGCGACATGGTTTTCGCCCTACAGGCCGGCGATGCGCGAGGCGATCTGGGTCATGAAGGATGACATCGACGCGCCCATGTACGGCAGGAACATCAGCAGCGCCAGGAACACCGCGATGATCTTGGGCGCCGAGACCAGCGTGGCCTCCTGAATCTGGGTCAGGGCCTGCAGGAAGCCGATGACCACGCCGACCACCAGGCCGACGAGCATGATCGGGCCACAAAGCTGAACCGTCAGCCAGATAGCCGACCGTCCAATGTCCAATACGTCAGCTCCGCTCATATCGACTCCCGCGCCCCACGGTTAACGACCGTGGTCGAACATGGTTAATGAACGGCTACGAAGATTAACGGATTCGCACCTCAGATCGTCATCGCCATGATCTCTTTGTAGGCGGAGATCACCTCGTCGCGCACAGCCATCACCGTCTGCAGGCTGGCCTGGGCGGAGGAAATGGCCGTAACCACATCTACCAGCTGCGCCTTGCCCTGGACCTGGGCGGCCATCTGGGTCTCGGCCGTGCGCGAGGACTGCACCGCATTGTTGATGGCGCCCTGCACCATCTGGCCGAAGTCTTGCCCAGGAGCGGCGACTTCGCTGGCCGCGGCGGCGGCGGGACTGGCCTGGGCCTGGGCGGCGGCGTAGGCCTTAGCCGCGATCATTGGAGTGATCATGGGTCAGCCTATTTCTTCAAAAGGTCCACGGTGGATGACTGGATCGCCCGCGCCGTCTCGATCACGCTGAGATTGGCCTCGTAGGCGCGCTGGGCCTCGCGCATGTCCAGCGACTCGATCAGCGGATCCACATTGGGCATTTTCACATAGCCCTTGGCGTCAGCCGCAGGGTTGCCAGGCTGGTACTCCTCGCGGAAAGGCGTGCTGTCCTGACCCACCTGGGTCATCTTCACGCCCTTGGCGCCGGCGGCGACCAGCTTGGTCTCGAAAATCGGGGTCTGCCGCCGATAGGGGTCGCCGCCGGCGGTCTTTGCCGTAGAGTCGGCGTTGGCGATGTTCTCGGCAATGATGCGCATGCGCTGCTGCTGCGCGAGCAGGGCCGAGGCGGCGATGGCCTGGGCTGTATCGGTGGGCGCGCTGACGTTCGCCATGGATCAACTCTCCTACTTGCCAGGCTCTTGGGCGGCCAGTTGCAGGAAGCCCATAGCCTTCTGGTAGAGGCCCACAGCGATGTCGTATTGACTGCGAGTCTCATTCATCTTCAGCATCTGTTGCTCCAGCACCACCTGGTTGCCATTGAGTTCGGCATCGGCGTCAGGCGCTTGCACGGCCTTAAAGTCGGACGAACCGCTGTCGCTCGAAGATGAATGGCTAAAGGCGATCATGCCGGCCGCTTCACCCGATCCGGATCGGGTCAGATCCGACTGAGCCGGCTGCGCCAGGGCCAGTCCGCCCGAGCCCCCCGAGGACTTGGTGGTGAACGGCTGCAGGTCCTGTGGGACGAAGCCGGGGGTCGAGGCGTTGGCTACGTTCTCGGCGATCACCTGCTGGCGCTGGTTCAAATAGCCCATTCGGCTCTTGAGCATGGCAAACAGCGGAACGGATTCGATATCCATGGTCAGTCCAGACTCGGTCTGGCCTTTAACGGCCTGCGAGGGAAATCGTGAACGAACGGGGTTAATCAAACCTTTCCGATCTCAGTCGCGAATTAACGGATCGCCGCCGAATCTGGCTATGATTGGCCCATGGGCCTGGTCCAGATTCTCAGCATGCTTGCGGCGCTGGCCGTGACGCTCGGCCTGTTCGGCCTGGCCGTATGGGCTTTTCGCCGCTACGTCCCCGAGGGCGTCATTCCGCTTGCGCCGCCCCGCGCCGCGCGACGCCTGGCCATCGTCGAAAGCCTGATGCTCGACACCCAACGTCGCCTGGTGCTGGTGCGCCTCGACGACCAGGAGCGCCTGATCCTGCTTGGCGAAGGGCGCCTTCTCTCCTCCGTCTCCACCGTTAAGGAACAGTCGTGATGCGTTGGCTGGCGGCCTATCTGAAGCGCTTCGAGGCAGAGGACCTCAAGCAGGCCGCCCTGATGTCGGCCATCTGCACCGTGGGCTATGCCGTCTTTCCCGCGGTGGCTGCAGCTCAGGCGCTCAACGTCAACCTCGGCGACGGCGCGGGCCTGACGGACCGGGTGGTTCAGCTGGTGGGCCTGCTTACGGTGCTGTCGCTGGCCCCGTCCATCGTGATCATGACCACCTCCTTCGTCCGCATCGTGGTGGTGCTGTCCTTGCTGCGCACCGCCATGGGACTGCAGCAGAGTCCTCCCAATTCGGTGCTGATCTCCCTGGCCCTGTTCCTGTCGGCCATTGTCATGGCGCCGACGTGGACCGCCTCCTACAACAACGGGATCAAGCCCCTGCTCGACCACAAGATGGAGCTGCCACAGGCCTTCACCGCCGCCTCCACGCCCGTGAAGGGATTCATGCTGACCCAGGTCAAGCCCGACGATCTGGCTCTGTTCGTGCGCCTGTCCAAAATCGCCAAGCCCAAAACCGCCGCCGACACCCCCATCCAAGTGGTGACCCCGGCCTTCATGATCAGCGAGTTGAAACGGGCGTTCGAGATCGGCTTTCTCCTGTTCGTGCCCTTCCTCGTGATCGATCTGGTGGTGGCCAGCGTGCTGATGAGCATGGGCATGATGATGCTTCCGCCGGCCGTGATCAGCCTGCCGTTCAAGCTAATCTTCTTCGTGCTGGTGGACGGCTGGCGTCTAGTGGCCGGAAGCCTGATCGAAAGCTTCCAGCACGGCTCGGGCGGGTAGCTAAGCCGGCCAAGCAACAATCAGGAACGGGCGGCCGTATCTGCGCTGGCCACCTTCCCGCGGGGCGGCGGCGGCCCAGGACCGGCGTGGAAGCGGGCTTTCATGCGTGACACCCAGCCCGCGAAGGCGTCGTCGGTCGCGGCCAGCTTGGTGAAGTCGCCCGGATTGGCCTGCATCTGCGCCGTTCCGGCCAGGGCCACGCGCAAAGCCTCCGGCGCGCGGGCCTTGTCGATCATAGCCTCGTAGTGCGAGCGCAGACGCTCAAGCGAGGCGTCGTCCAGCGCAAGGCTGTAGGCCACGCCTGCCCGCAACAGCCGAGCCTCTTGGTCCCCATTGAGCGGTCCCGGCTGCTTCCATCGCTCGCCCAACATCTTCTCCATCAGGGCGCCCGCCTGCGGCCATTGATGTTCGCGCCAAGCCACTTCGGCGCGGATATCGTCGGCGTCGGGGCCCGTGTCCTTGCCCAGGAGTTCCAGGGCGTGGTCGTTCTGATTCAGCGCCAACCAGGCTTGGGCCTCAACCATCCGACGCTGATTGGCGAGCGCCGTCGGCAGAACCGTGGAGCGTGAGGCGTTCAGCACATCGAGCGCCGCCTCCGCCTGCCGGTTCATCAAGTAGATTGTCGCAAGGTCGCCAGAAACCTGAGCTTTTGGAACGCCATCCAGCCGATTTTCAACCTGATACTTTAGTAGCGCCGCAGCTTGGTCGAGCAGATCCACATCCACCAGACGCTGCACCATCTTGCGCACCATCAGGTCGCCGTCTGCTCCGATCGGCGTGAGCTGCTGGAAGTCCGAAAACAGGGCCAGGGCCTGCACCGGCTCCATGCCGTCGGCTCGGCCATCCAGGAACAGGGCGCGGAAGGCCCCGTGCATATCGTTTTGGACGGCGATGGCGTCGGGAGAATTGTCGTTGGCGGCGTTGGCCGAGCGCATGGCCTCCAGGGCCTCCCGGTAATGACCCTGGCTGAGATAGAGCTGGCCAAGGGTCCGGATCACCTGCAGTTCGGTGGCGTCTCCGCGCCAACGGAAGCGCAATCCGTCGTATATATCGACCGCCTGGGCTGGACTCAGCTGGCCCAGCGCGAGGCGGATCTGGGTGGCGCGCATGATGGCCGGCGCAGCGATCTGATCCAACGGCGAGCGGGCCACTGTGTCGTAAAAGACGAGGGCGCGCTTGGGATAGCCTTGGGCCTCGACCAGGCGAGCCTGCAGGAGCTGCGACTGCAGGATCTCCATCGGGTCCTTGGTCTGGGTCAGGGAAAGGGCGATCTCGGTGGAGGCTATGTCCAGCTGCCCCATCTGCAGCGCCGTCTCGGCGTAAGCGCGGGCGAAGCGCGCCTGCCAGGCGGGCGCGAACTGGTTCATGGCCGGCGTTCCGTGAACGAAGGCGTCTTTGGCGGCCGTCCAGTCGCTCTGTTTGGCGGCGATATAGCCACGCCAAAGGGCGCTGGAAGGGTCGGCCGCCAGTTGGACCGCGGAAAAGTCGTTCTCCGCCTCCTTGTAGCGGCCCACCATAGCCCGCGCGGCGCCGCGCAGGCCGTGAAACTCCGGATCGCCTAACATCTCCGGATGGGACTTCGCCGTCAGATTGAGCACCCCGATGGCTTCGTAGGACAGCTCCGAGCCGGCCAGGAAGCGGGCCAGGGCCATGCGCGCCTTGACCCCCGCTGTCTTGTCCCCGCCCGCCTCGCGATTGATCTCTTCGGCCGCTGCGTTCTGCAGATCGCTGTATCGGCCCATGAAACCGCGGGCGTCGGTGCGCGACCAGTCGGCGTATTCGATCAGGGCGGGCATGGCCGCAGGTTGGGGCGCGCCGATGGAGACGTTGGCCCCGCCAGCAAGCGTGGATGGCGATGACAGGCTCAGGCCCTTGGGCCGGCTGATACGCACCCAGTCGCGATCGAAGCTGACCGTCAGATCTTCCGCAATGGGCTCGAAGGCCAGACCCTGGGCCGAAGGCAGCATGTTGAAGTCAACCAGGTCGCGCCGCGAGGCCATGCCCTTGGAGGGGGCCAGCGCCATCACCGCCCCGATACGGTCGCCCACGGCCGGGTCGTCGATCCACACCGCCTTGGTCGCGCCGGCCATCTGGGCCCGCAGGGTCGCCAGCGGCGCAGCATCGTCTCGTTCGGCCTTGATGGGCGCGGGCCAGGTCTGAGGCCCGGCCCCGATGGCCAAGCTCCAGACCGGCCCCTCGGCCCATGCGCGCACCGCCGCGCCGCCGGGCGAGGCGATGCGCACCGCGCTGAAGCCATCGCCATAGACCGCTTTAATGCCCTTGAAGATCGGCGTCTGCGGCGGCGCGCCCGACAGGTCCAGCTTGACCGGAGCGTCAAACACCATCCACACGCCGTCGCCGCGCCGGAAGGCTGCGGCGCCCAGAGGGTTGTTCCAAGGAAAGTGCAGCAGAATCTGCCCGGCGACGATTTCGCCTTTCAGGTGGACAACCCCGCCGGGCGGCCGGGGATCCGGCCGGTGGGCATCGGCGGCGGACACCGCCGCAGGCGCCAGATCGGCTGGCTTGGCGGGAAACAGACTGACGAAGATCGCGCCATCCGCCTGGCCCGTCCGGGCGTCCGCCCCGGGCTGCAGGGTCAGCACAACATCCGTCGAGCCCTTGCCCTTCTGCAACGCCGCCGTTTTCAGGAATGGCGGAGGATCGACCCGGAGCATGGACATGTCCGGGTCGGACGAACGCTCGAAATGCAGAGTCAGGGTCTGGCCGTCGCGTTTTACGATGTAGCGGGCGCCGCCGATCCAGCGAAACTCGATATGCGACAGATTCTGGGCCTGGCCTACGCGGATCTCCAGCGGCTCCTTCTGGGCGGCGGCCTGCTCAGCCTTAACAACGGCGGGCGCCGCCAGGGTCGCGGCGAGCGCCATCCAGCGCAGGGCGCGAGGCAGGCGCATGCAGGTCTAACCCTTGCCGTTCGTCGGGGGGGCCGGCGCGGCCGATGCGCTCTGTCCGGGCTTGGCCGCTCCGCCGGCATTGGAGGACGGCGCGGCGCCTGCTGGCGCGGGGGACGGCGCATTTGACGCAAGCGCGTCGCGCGCCTGATCCGCCGGCGCCATACGCGCCGCCAGGCGCTCGGTCAGCACCTTGGCGTCGGTCGGCGTCATCTGAGCCAGGATCGCCGAGAATGCTTTGTCCTTCATCTTGGCCGCAACCGGCAGCCGCACGCTGTCGTCTAGAAGGCCGAAGCGAGCGGCCGCGTCCTTTGGCTTCATCGCCTGGAACACGTTGACCAGGCGATCGACCTCCGCCGCCTTCTCCGCGTCGGCCTGGCCTAGAAGGCCCTGGATGTCGGTCTTCAGCCCCGCCAATTGCTGGAGCTTGGCGTCGATTTTGGTTTCCGCCGCCGAAAGCAGGGCCAGCTGAGTGCTCATGTCGCGCTCACGCTGATCGAGCTGAGTGCGGCGTGCGCCGAGGTTCTGCAGGGTCTGCAGCTCCGCGGGCGACAGGCCGGCCTGTTTGGCCAGCTCCTCCGGCGTAGGCGCACAGACCTGCGGCGCGGGCGCGGTATTCACCGCCATGATGTCCCCCGCGGGCGCGGCGGGCGCCGGACCGTTAGCCGCCCGCGCAGAACGCGCCGCGTCGGGCGTGGACATATTGGCCGAAGCCGTGGCCTTGGCGCCCGGCGCGATATCCTCGGCCCAGGCCTTGGCGCCGGCGGCGATGTCAGGCAGCGAGGCCACGCCGGCGATCAGGCGCAGGGCCAAAGCTCCGCCCGCCGCGATCACCACCAGGGGCAAGATGCGTGGAAACGGCTTCATCGACGCCCTCCGGTGAAGGCCGACAACGACGGTCGCACGCTCTCGAACAGTTCATCATCCACGGCCGCGCGCGAACGCGGCGCGGGCGCCGCGGCCGGAGCCGGTTTGGCGCGGGGCGGCGGCGCTTCGGTCTGCTGAGACGCACGCAACAGGATCGGCCGGGGCGCCTTCACCTGAGCATTGATCCGTTCCAGCGCCTCCGTCTTGGCCTGGGCCTCGACCGTCAGTTTGGTCATCCGCTCCGACCACTCGCGGGCGGAGTCTATCCGATCGGCCAGAGCCGTGCGTGCATCTTCGGCCGTGGCCTTCAGCTCGTTCAGGCCGTCCTGGGTGCGCCGAGCGGCCTGGTCCAGTTCGGCCACGGCCTTGGCGAAGCTGTTGTGGCTTTCGCGCAGGGCGCGCAGGCGCCTGTCCAGGCGCTGGCCGAGGATCATGGCGCCCAGCAGGAGCGCGCCGAGCGTCAAGTTCAAGATCAGGGCGATCGGGCTCATCGCATATCCTTAAGGGCTAGGCGGGCGGTATGGTTGAGCGGCTCCTCGCAGCGCACGGCCACGGAATGGTTTCGTCGTCCCATGCGTCCGCGCGTGAGGGTGATCGCGCCGGAACGGATTTCGACCGGGCTGTCGGGCGTGGCGTTCAGCATCAGGGTATCGCCGACCTTCAGGTCGAGCACGCGCTTCAGGCTGATCAACTGTTCGTCAAGCACGGCCCGGACCTCCATCTGGGTGGTCCACAATTCTGTGGCCAAATGGCTTTCCCATATGTTGTCGCGGCCGAACTTTTCGCCCATGAACTGCTGGAGCAGCATCTTGCGGATCGGCTCAAGCGTGGCGTAGGGCAACAAAAGCTCGATACGACCGCCCCGGTCGTCCATGTCGATGCGCAGCTTGACCAGGATGGCGGCGTTGGCCGGCCTAGCGATGGCCGCGAACCGAGGGTTGGTCTCCAGTCGGTCCAGATTGAAGCTCACAGCGGTCAGGGGCTCGAAAGCGGCGCGGGCGTCGTTGAGCACCACCTCCACCATCCGCTGCACCAGCACCCGCTCGATGGTGGTGTAGGGCCGGCCTTCGATGCGCATGGCCGCCGACCCGCGCCTGCCGCCCAGCAGCACATCGACGATAGAATAGATCAGGTTGGAATCCACGATCAGCAGACCGTAGTTGTCTAACTCCTCAGCGCGGAACACCGCCAATATGGCCGGCAGCGGAATGGAGTTCAGATAGTCGCCGAAGCGCACCGACGATATGTTGTCCAGGCTGACTTCGACGTTGTCCGAGGTGAAATTGCGCAAGGAAGTGGTCATCAGCCGCACGAGGCGGTCGAAGACGATCTCCAGCATCGGCAAGCGTTCGTAGGAGACAAGGGCCGAGTTGATGATGGCGCGGATGCCGCTGCGCTCGACCGTCTCATCCGCCAAATCGAAGCCCAGCAGACTGTCGATCTCATCCTGATTAAGGATGCGCTCCGAGCCCAGGTCGGCCTCGCTCCAGCCCGGGCCCCCGATGCCGCCTAGAGCCGCCAGCGGGTTTTCTTGTTCCTCGTCCGACATGAGCTAGTTGACCAACATTTCTTCGATCAGCACCGCATTGGCCTTCGACGGCGCGATCACCAGATTGACCCGGCGCAGAATCTCCATGCGAAGCTGAAAGGCGCCCTGACTGCCGGCAAGGTCTTCGGGGCGCAATTCGCGCAAGAAGGTCTGGAACATATCCTGCAGGCGGGGCAGGTTTGGGTCGAGCGCGTCGGCCGTGTCGTGGTCAGGCAGTTCCAGCGTGAGCTTAAGCTTGAGAAAGCTCGGCCTGCCGTCGGCAGTCTGTATGTTCACCACCAGATCCGGCAGTGTGTAGAACACCACGCCGTTGGGGCCGTCAGCCACCTGCGGCCCGTTCGGATCCTGCTTCTTGTTGGCGTCCTTCTTCTCGTCTTTCTTTACCGGCTTGGCCGCGTGGGTCGCGCCGCCCTTGCCCATCAACAGCAAGGCGGCCGTTCCGCCCCCCCCGACCAACACGACCGCCGCAGCCGCGGCGACCAGGACGACCGGCGGACCTTTTTTCTTAGCGGCCTTCTTAGGCGGCGCCTCGCCTTCGGCCGAAACCTCGTCGCCAGCCGCGTCCTCCGGGGCGACATCTTCGGCCTTGGCTTTCTTCTTCCCAAACATTGTCTATCTGCGGCCCCGACGCGCCGGATATGCAGATTCCGGCCCGCCTTATGAATCCCGCGAACATGGTTAAGGAATTATTTTTCCCACCCCGACGGGGCCTGCAGATTTTGCCGGGCTGACTCCGCCCCAAAGGCCGCCGTTAACTTTATATAGTATTGTTTTTTATGGTATTTTCTTTGGCCCGACCCTTGCAATCCATCCTGGCAAGCACCGGGAGACCGTTAATGGACAATACCCAGTACGTCAGCTTGTCACGTCAACTCGTCCTCCAAAAAGAGCTGGACGTCGTGGCCAACAACATCGCCAACGCCGATACCGCCGGATTCAAGGTCGAATCGGTGATGGTGGGGACCGATGCCCAAACGCCGAAGTCCGCGCCGGGCGCGCGCCCGATCCTGTTCGTCTACGACAACGGCTTGGCCCGTGACTTTAGCCAGGGCGCCCTGAAGGCCACCGGAGGGACCTACGACATGGGCCTGCGCGGGGACGGCTTCTTTCAGGTGCAATCGGCGGGTGGGACCCGCTACACCCGCGACGGCCGTTTCACCCTGAACGCCCAGGGCCAGATCGTGACCGCCGCGGGCGACCCCGTACTCGGCGACGGCGGCTCGCCGATCACGATCGATCCCAACAAGGGGCCAGCGGTGATCGGCGCAGACGGCACGGTGACCCAAGGCGCGCAAATCGCCGGCAAGATCGGCGTGGTTCGCTTCGCCTCTCTCACGGCCCTGCAGAAGGATGGCGGGGGCTACTACCAGAACGTTTCCAACACCGGCTCTCAGCCGGCGCCCGACACCAAGATCGAGCAAGGGATGGTGGAAAGCTCCAACGTCAATTCCATCACCCAGATCTCCCGTCTCATCGAGGTGAGCCGGGCCTACGAACAAATCTCCAACATGATGACCCAGACCGGAAGCATCGAAGACGAGTCGATACAGCGTCTGGGCAAGGTCAACTAAGGAAGCATCAGCATGCGCGCCCTCTCCACCGCCGCGACCGGCATGGCAGCCCAGCAACTGAACGTCGAGGTCATCTCGAACAACATCGCCAACATGAACACCGTTGGCTACAAGAGCCAAAGGGCCCAGTTCCAGGATCTGCTGTACCAGGACCAGGAACAGGTCGGCTCGCAGTCCGACTCCTCGGGCACCATCGTGCCCACCGGCCTGCAGGTCGGCTCCGGCGTCAAGGCCGGCTCGATCTATCGCATCACCACGCAAGGATCGATGACCCAGACCAGCAATCCGCTGGACGTGGCGGTCCAGGGCATCGGCTATCTGCAGGTGCAACTGCCGACCGGCGAAACCGCCTATACCCGAGCTGGAAACCTGTCGGTCAACAACGCGGGCGTCATCGTCACCGCACAGGGCTACCCTGTACTGCCCCAGATCACCGTTCCGTCCGGCGCCACCAACGTTGTGATCTCTCAAAGCGGTCTGGTGCAAGCGACTCTGCCAAGCCAAACCACGCCCCAGACCCTGGGCCAGTTCGAGCTGGCCAGTTTCGTCAACGAGGCCGGACTGGAAGGCCTGGGCGGGAATCTTTGGCAGGTCAGCGGGGCCTCGGGGCCCGCCGTGGTTGGCCAGCCGGGAACGAACGGCCTTGGCAGCCTGCTGCAGGGCTACACCGAGGCGTCCAATGTGGATGCGGTTGGCGAAGTGACCAACCTGATCGCCGCACAGCGCGCCTATGAGATGAACTCCAAGGTGGTCACCACGGCCGACCAGATGCTGTCGACCACGGTTCAGGAGAAATCGTGATGATGCGGCCGCCGCGCATACTGCTGATCCTTGCGGGCCTGCTCGCATTGGCCTGCGGCGACCTACGGGCCGGTCCTGCTCACGCCGGACAGCCAGTAACGCTGCGGGATGGCCCCGCCACCGAGAACGGGCGCGTGACTCTCGGCGATCTGTTCGACGGCGCCGGCGACCAGGCCGATGTGTTGGTGGCTGGCGGTACCGCGGGGGTGGGCATGGTGCTGGACGCTGGCCGCGTGCAGGTGTTCGCCCGAGCCCATGGGCTGGACTGGGACAATTCCAATGGCATCCGCCGGCTGATCGTGCGCGCCGGCGCGGCGCGCTCGCAATCGTCCGGCGCATCGAGCGGCGGCCTGGTGGTCACCGCCCCGTCCACCCACGCGATCCAGGTTCTAGCCTACGCCCGCGATATCAACGCCGGAGACATCGTTCAGTCAGATGACGTGTTCTGGAGCCGCACGGCCGCCCCCCTCCCCGACGCGCCGCGCGATGCTCAGGCCGTAGTCGGCATGGCGGCACGGCGGCCTCTACGCGAAGGCCAAGCGGTCGCTCAGCATGACGTCAGGCCGTCCGAAGTGATCAAAAGGGACGATGTGATTGACCTGATCTACAGCCAGGACGGCGTCACCCTGACCTTGCAAGCCAAGGCGCTGGAAAACGCCGTGACCGGGCAAACCTTCAACGCGCTGAATCCGGAATCCAAAAAGATCATTCAGGCCGTGGCCGCTGGTCCGGGCCAGGCCGTGGTGGGCCCTCAGGCCGAACAGATGAAGACCGCCGCCCGTCTCAACCCATCCCTGCTCGCTTCCCTGCCTTGAGGTTCGCCATGCGCCCGCTCGCCCGCCTACCCCTGATCGCCCTGGCCGCCATCCTGCCGCTCGCCGCCTGCGCCAGCGCCAACGAGGCGCTGAAAGGCCCCAAGCTGACGCCCGTCGGCGACCCCACGCC
>Ga0182016_10004019_pt1 | contig 16485 bp, 16 predicted proteins | sample 712S2MmetaG_FD_120491 | JGI IMG/M metagenome (GOLD analysis project Ga0182016, IMG submission 120491) | Permafrost microbial communities from Stordalen Mire, Sweden - 712S2M metaG | ecosystem: Environmental > Terrestrial > Soil > Wetlands > Permafrost | place: Sweden: Stordalen | collected...
GGCATGGCAAAGCCGATGGCGAAAGCGTGCCCGCCAAAGCGTGTGAAAAGATCCGCGCAGCTTTCAATGGCGTCCAGCAGTTGGAACCCGTCCACCGACCTTCCAGAGCCGTGCGCCACGCCGTCTTCCACGCTCACCACAATCGCCGGCTTCGCAGTCCGCTCCACCACGCGCGAGGCGAGGATCCCGATCACTCCGCGATGCCAGCCGTCGCCGTCGACGACCAGCAGCCGATCGGCAGCTAATTCTTCGTCTGCGACTAAGCGGGCCTGAATAGCGGTCAGTGCCCTAGCTTCGGTGTCGCGCCGCTCGCGATTCAAGCGCTCCAGCTTGGCAGCCAATTCAGCGGCGCGGCCATGATCGCGCGTCGAAAAAAGTTCAATCACTTCGGAGGCCACATCCATGCGACCCGCGGCATTGATGCGCGGCGCAATCCGGAATGCCACATCGAAGCCGGTAATCTGCTTCGCTGCCGGGTCAAGCCCCGCTACCGCGAACAGAGCCCGCAGCCCCGCTCCGGCAGGATGGCGTAACTCGCGCAGTCCCAGCGTCGCAATCACACGGTTCTCGCCCCGCAGTGGAACCGCATCCGCAATCGTGGCGATTGCTGCCATCTTTAAAAAACTCGGCAGCGTTTTTTCGCGTGTTCTTACTGAGTCGCGCCGCTCCAGCAAAGCCTGGGCCAGCTTGAGCGCAATCGCCGCTCCGCATAACGACTTCTCCGGATAAGCGCACTCCGGCTGGTTGGGGTTCAGGATCGCCAGCGCGAAGGGCACCGCATCGCTCGCTTCCAATAAATGGTGGTCGGTGATGATCAGGTCCAGGCCAAGCCGGCGCGCTGTCTCTGCTTCGGCAAACGCCCGCATCCCGGTGTCGACCGTGATCACCAGACGCACGCCTTCAGCGTAGGCCGCCTCAAGCACGCTCGACTGCAGCCCATAGCCCTCGCGCAATCGGTGCGGCACATGGAACCGCACTGTCCCGCCCAGCATCTCGATGGCTGTTTTCAGCAGCACCACCGCCGTAGTGCCGTCCACGTCGTAATCGCCGTAGAGAAGCACCGGCTCCTTGAGCTCAATCGCCCGCTCCAGCCTGGCCGTTGCTTCGCTCATTCCAAGCATAAGCAGTGGGTCGTGGAGATGTGAAATTTCCGGATGGAGAAAAGCGAAGGCCGCATTCGCATCGGTAATGCCGCGGGCCACCAGCAGTTCCGCCAGCACTTGCGGCAGCCGCGCAGCCTTTGCCAGCTCTGCCGACGCCTCTGGATGCGGCTCGTTGAGTACCCATCGCTGATTTGGACGTAGATAGGGACGCTGGGTTGAATCCGAAGCAGCCGCAAGCCGTCCCGCACCTGGCTGACGAATCGTGCCACTTGCTTCAGCGCCCGTTGCGCTCACTGCGCTTACTCGTCCTCGTCGTCGTGTTCATGGTCGTCGATGACAATGTCCTGGAAGCTCTCGATGTCTTCCAGCAGCGTTTGGAAACGCTCATACCACGGTGTTGTGGTCTCGTGCAGAAACACCAGGCCCTGGTAAACAAAGCCCAGTTGAATGTACCCGAGGTTGCCGGCGTATTTGCGCAGCCACTGCGCTTCCACCAGCTCCGTGGCCTCTTCATCCGGAAAATTCATCTCCCCGGCTTCTTCAATCAGACCATCCAGTTCCTCGCGCTCCAACGTCATTTCGCTGAAGGTCACAAAGGGAGCGCCCACGTGCTTGGCCATCTCCACGAAGTCTTTCCACGAGTCGGGGTTGTTCTGTCCTTCCCACAAAATCGAGGGAATGTCTTCAGTGACGTATCCGGGCAGGCGCATCAGGCCATGCCCTTCAATAAAGGCCACCATGTCGTCTTTCAGCGAAAGTAAATTGTCCGTGCTCATAGTCAAGCTTCTATTTTCGCAGATGGAACCGGGTCGGCGCTGAGCGATTGTGCTGTGAAACTGGTGCGATTTCGGTGTTCTTGCGGTCCGTTTGTGGAAACTGGCCCCCTCCGCGCTCGAAAGGGCCGGCCCTAACCCGTTACTCTGGAGCAAGCCACACCGGCCCGCTGCGCCCAGTCTGTTGCGCCCATCTGGCCCAGGAGGAACACCGCTTGCCTTCATTTGAACGCCATGTCTTTGTCTGCCACAACATCCGTCCCGCCGACGCGCCCCGACCGTCTTGCACCACCGATGGAAAAAGCGAGCTATTTACCCAGTTGCAACAACTCTCCAAAGCCGCCGGCCTCGGCCCCACGGTGCGCATTAACAAATCCGGCTGCCTCGACCAGTGCGAACACGGGCCTACGGTCGTCGTCTATCCCGATGCGGTGTGGTACGGCCATGTGCAACCGTCCGACGCCGCGGAGATTGTGGAGCAGCATCTGGTTGGCGGCAAGCCCGTCGAGCGCCTGAGGCTGGCCGAGGAATGCATCAACACCAAATCCTGCGCCCACCCCGGTTAAGACTCAGCAAGTCAGCTCGGCTTCGCGGGGATAGCGAGTCAGCAAGTCAGCGGGAGCCTTGGCCGGCGTAAGTTTGAGAATGAGCGAGGCGTCAACATTCGTGCTTTCCCACCCTTGCGACCAAATGCACGTCGCAAGGATGGGGCACCCAGCATTGGTGGAAACAAGTTTCATGCCTGGTCGGGGCGGCTGAACTGGTGGACGGCTAGTAGGTTCTAAACAGCAAATCCTCCAGCGCCATCCGTCGTACCTGCCAGGACTCGCGATTCTCCTCTTTGGCTTTCATCCTGCATCGGCCGTCCTCGGTGAAAACCAATGTCACCTCAAACATCTGGTTGCCGCTGGCATCGAGAATGATAATTGCGTGTTCTTCATAACAAAAGACCACGGATCTGCGCAAATCTATAGCGTCCAGAACGACCTCAAACTGGTTCTCCTTCTCCACGATGGAAAACTCGTAAGGGGCATTTTCGGGGCGCAACGCGTTGCGCTCCCTGACGTCCTCCTCGACTTCCAGCTTGAGTGTCTTGTATATCCTTGACAGCGAGCATGCGGCGCGCCCCGCAACCCAGTCGAACTTCGACTTGTCCTTCTCCTGTTTGTCACTCACGCTATTCATCTCCGAACTGGATTTTTCAATGCTTCAAGCGAAGGCAAACCAAGCTGCCCGGCTAGCCTCCGCGGTTAAAGGGGAAACTCGCACTAATATAAATGGTGCCGTTGCGGCGCCATGGACGCTGTGCGGTTTTGCTCGGAGACCGCGTGCGATTCCTGGCCGGCATTCCGGCAAATGCCAGAACATTCGATTGAATCTGGCCGATAGAATATAGCTTGAGCAAAGAGGTACGGGGGAGGACGCCATCGGAGTAAGAATGCGTTTAGGAGACCTGCTGGTGCGGGTCAAACTGGTCACGGAAGAGGACGTCTCCAAGGCGCTCGAACGGCAGGCGCTGGAGGGTGGCCGTCTCGGCGAAAACCTGGTGGCCATCGGCGCCATTCAGCAGCGCTCGCTCGATTCCTTCATCCATCGCATTCCTTCCGAGCCCTCCAATCTTGCGGCTACCGGCCTTGACGACGGCGATCTGCTCAGCCTGCTGATGAAGCTCATCTACACGGGACGACTTGAAACCAATCGCCAGTTCGTCGACGCCATCAAGCTCCCTTACCACCTGGTACTCGACCTGGTGCAGATGGCCGTCGACCGCCAGTTGCTGCGTACCCTGGGGACCAATAATTCCGACAGCATGGTGGATATGCGCTATGTGCTCACCGAGGCGGGCAAGCACTGGTCCATCGACGCCTTGGAACGGCAGCGCTATATCGGGCCTGCGCCGGTTACATTGGAACAATTTACCGAGCAGGTCAGCCTGCAGAAGCTGACCAACGAAATCATTTCCTTCGAGCGCATCCGCGCCTCCTTCGCCGGCCTCACCTTTGACGACAGCATCGTCGAGCAATGCGGGCCCGCGCTGAATTCCGGCCGCGCCATGCTGCTTTACGGCCCACCGGGTAATGGAAAATCTTCCGTAGCGCATTGTCTCGGCAACGTCTTCAGCGACGTGATTTATGTGCCCTACGCCATCAGCGTCGATGGACAGGTCATCCGCGTCCACGACCCCAGCGTTCACGTCCCGGTCGGCACTGCGGCCAAGACCGAGCAGAACTCCATGTCCTTTCTCCGCACGGAGGAGTTTGACGCGCGCTGGGTACCCTGCAAACGTCCCTTCATTCTCACCGGCGGCGAACTGACGCTTGAAATGCTCGATCTCCGCTATGACACCAACGGAAACTTCTATGAGGCTCCCCTGCATTTGAAGGCGCTGGGCGGCTGTTTCATCATCGACGACTTCGGCCGCCAACTGGTAAGCCCCACCAACCTGCTCAACCGCTGGATTGTGCCTCTGGAAAGCCGCTTCGACTACCTCAAGCTCCACACCGGAAAAACCTTCAGCATCCCCTTCGAAGAACTCATCATTTTCTCCACCAACCTGGACCCTGAAGACCTGATGGACACGGCCTTCCTACGCCGCCTGCCCTACAAAATCGAAGTCGGAGCCCCCAGCCTTGAAAACTACCGCAGCATCTTCAACGCCGAGTGCGAACGCCGCGGATTGACGCTGCCCAGCGATGTTTTCGATGCCATCGTGGAGAAAATCACCGGAGAAAAAGGCCTGGAGCTAGCCGCCTACCAACCCCGCTTTATGGTCGATCAAGTGGTGGCCACCTGCCGGTTCATGGGCCAGGCTCCGCATTTTGAGCCCCGCTTCATTGAATACGCAATCAACAACCTCCGCGTCCGCCCCAGCACAGCCAAGCGTGCCACATCCACCGCCGCAAGAATCGTGTAGCGTTCCGGTTTCTAATGTCCATACCACTAAAAATCTGTCATCCTGAGCGATCGAAGCGAAGCGCAGGGAGTCGAATGGACCTGCTTTTGTTTTTCTCTCTAACCGCATGAACTCCGGCCTCGGCTTCCAACCAGCACGTGACCTCGGTAACGTGTTCGCCGCATTTGATTTCCTGTCCTTCCTGACCGCTGATCCAACCGCACCCGATAGGCGGAGTACGGAGGACCCATGAGTTTCGTTCAATCCCCCAAAATCTTGCCGCTGCTATTGCTCGTATCGCTTGCCGTCTGGGCAGCTCACGCAACCGACCCACGCAACGCGGCCCCGCCGATCACGGCCAATGGCGCTTACGTCGTTGTCTTCCAAGTCAAAACGCCTTCCACCGTGCCCGACGGAGCGACGATCAGCTGCAAGGCGCAGATCACCCCGCGTCTTTCGTCCTTCGAGAGCCTCACCAGCAAGGCGGACCCCGTCGAGTCCACGCAAGGTGTTGCCAAGGTCACCGGCTCATCCGCCACCTGCGCTGTGGAGATGCCTTTCGCCTTTGCCCAGAAAAACCTACGCAACGGAGCGGATCTAGGTTATGAGATAGACGCCTACACCAGCGACGGCCCTGCGTTTGTCCGCACCCAGCAGGGAATCGACATTGCCTATCCGAGATCCGGAGCAACTGAGAAACTTAGCCTCAACGTCGCCCTTTAGTTCATTTTCAAGGCAAGACATTCACCGCATTGGGCTGCCGGTGTACACTCGGTAGCCCGATGCGGTATCCTGTCTCTTAACCCATGATTTTTTCTCGAGACTACATTGGGTATCTGGCCCGCCGCACGGTCAAGCACCTCATCGACGCAAAGCTCATCACCACCAAAGACTTGAAGGTGGTTGAAGCGCGCGTTGCCGAGGGCCTGATCGAAGAACTCTCTCTCGAAGACCGCATCAACGAGGAGGTCCGCGTCATTCTCGACGCCTACTCCGAAGAAATGCGCAAATCCGGCGCTCAATACGCTGAAATGTTCAAGAAGGTCAAAACTGAGCTGGCCAAGAAGTACAAGGCGGTCCTATGAGGATCAATCCTGACAAGCTCAACAAGCTGGCCCACACCGTGGCCGACACCCTCGCCGACATCGACGAGGTAGGCTTCCTTGAGGATCGCAACACCATCCGCCAGGAGGCCCGCAAGGCGCTCACCGCCCTGCTCACCGAGGAAGCCCGCATCGACCAGGCTGCCCGCCTCAAGATTGCCAACCAGCGCAAGATCATCCTGGAAGGCTCGCAGGAGTGGGAGATCCTCTACCGGAAGTACTATAACGACGAAGTCAAAAAACTGGGCATCTAGTTTCCCGAATCCAAAATTCATATCAAAAAACAGACCTGTCATCCTGAGAGTTTGTGTCTTTTTTGAAATTTCGCGGTTTTTTGCCGTATAAGTCGTTTGCTTTGAGCGCCGATTTTTACGGAAATCAAAAAAGCCACAAACTCTGAGCGAAGCGTACTTCAGCGGAGTCGAAGGACCTGCTTTTAGCGTGCTTCGTGGCCGTCACGCCCGTGACTTGGGTTGATACGCCCCTGCCCAATCCCCAAGATTCTCCTAATCCTGAAACGCACCGCATAGCGCTGCGGCGAGCAATTGTGATCATCCATTGACCGCCCGTTCTGCCACTATCGCTTTAAGCGCGGTAAGCGTCTGCTGGGGTCATTGGCGGCGGAGGGTGCTCTTTGACGGAGCATTCCCGGTGAAGGAGAAACGATGAAGATATTCATGGGATCCCAGGTTTCAAAGCAATGCCGCCTGTGCATTCGGGCTGCATCGGGAAGCTGCGGCAGCGATTTGTCCTCGAGGTTTCAGGCCGCAAGATTCCACGCGATCGCGCTTATTTGTTTGGCCACCACGGCCGCTCTGGCAATTGGACCCGCATTGGCAAGATCGCAATCGCTCGTCCCTTCAGAGAATTCTTCCGCTGCGATTACAACCACATCTACGGCGATTCCGGGTTTGCAGTACGAACGCCCGACGCAGAGAACAATGGTCACCAACTACGTTTTCGATGCCTTCGGCCCTTATCCTGTCGCAGGGGCCGCATTCGCTGCGGGAATCGGCCAGTTCACCAATTCGCCTCCGGAGTGGCGGCAGGGCGTTGCGGGTTACTCCAGGCGATTCGGGTCTGAATTTGGGATCGCCGCGGTGGGGACCACGACCCGCTATGGGCTCTCTCAAGCTCTCAGAGAAGACTCGCTCTACTACCGGTGTGATTGCCGTGGAGTCATTCCCCGGTTTAGCCATGCCGTTCTATCCACGTTCACCGCGCGGCACGGCATGGACGGCCATCGTGTCTTCTCTTTTCCTGCTCTGGTCGCGCCCTATGCGGGTTCTTTCACCGCGGTTTATGGCTGGTATCCTGACCGATTCGGCGCCAAGGATGCCTTTCGCATCGGCAACTATAACTTGCTGGCCTATGCGGGAGGGAACGTCGCTTTGGAGTTTCTCTATAGTGGGCCCCACTCACTGCTCTCGCGGATGCATCTAAACAATGCGCACGGTTCATCGGTTCAAGGTCCGAATCAGTGAGCGACCGGGGAATCACCGCTGCCGCAGGCACCACTCCGCCGCTAACCGTGCAGAGCAACGCTCCCTCGCTCTTCTTTGGTGGCGGGGTGACTGGGCTGCTCAGCGGCTTCTTCGGATGGTTCGGGAACCTGGGAATTTTTTCCTGGGGGGTCCTGAAGGCAGCGGTCACTCCGCCCTACGAATGGCGCGAACTGATACGACAACTGGATGAGGTAGGTTCAAAGTCTTTTCCACTCGTGGCTCTGGCGGGCTCGGCGATCGGCGTGATCATCTCGCTCGAGGCACGGTACAGTCTCAGCCGGTTCGGCGCAAAGTCGATGTTTCCCGCGACGCTCGTTTACTCGGTGATTCAGGTAATGGGCCCGATCATCACAGGCCTTGTTGTGTGCGGCCGCGTGGGCGCGGGTATTGGCGCGGAGCTTGCGTCGATGAAGGTTTCTGAGCAGATTGACGCTATTGAGGCTTCAGCCGTGAATCCCTACCGGCTGTTGGCAGCGACACGCATCCTGGCATGCATCCTGATGCTCCCACTGCTCACCGTTGCAGCCGATGCAAGCGGCCTGCTGACAGGGTGGTTCGCACAGGCCATGGTAGAGCCGCTCTCGTTCCATCAGTTCATTTCAAGCGGCTTCAGCGGCGCAACCTTTAACGCATTCCTGCCGCCGACCTTCAAGACGATGGTGTATGGCCTGATCATCGGCCTCATTGCATGCTTTACGGGAATGAACACACGCGGAGGCGCAGAGGGTGTGGGCCGTGCGGCTACTAACTCGGTCGTGCTGGGCTCGCTCTTTCTCATCCTTGCCGACGTTGTGCTGGTGAAATTCATCCTGGTTGTCTTCCCATAACTCACGACCGGACAGGCGAGGTAGAAGCATGGTTACGACTCTTGACAGTGCGATGAAGCAGACCGAAGCGGGCGAAAGCCAGGACAGGGGCGAGGTCGTGCCCGTTGTGGCCGTTGAAAAGCTGGAGAAATCGTTCGGTAGTCTCCGAGTTTTGGATGGGCTGAGTCTGTCCGTGAACCGCGGAGAGACTCTGGCCGTGCTGGGGCGCAGCGGAACAGGCAAGAGCGTTCTGTTGAGGATCATCATCGGCCTGGAAACCCCTGACTCCGGATCGGTGCGGATTCAGGGGCAGGACATCGCAGGCCTTGGAATGGATCAGATGGGAGCAATCCGCATGAAGATGGGTTTTCTCTTCCAGCACGCGGCGCTTTACGACTCGCTGACCGTGGGCGAGAACGTGGCGTTTCCGCTGGAACATCATCGCCGGGATCTGTCGAAGCAGGAGCGCGACGAGCGGGTGATGCAATTGCTGGCCGAGGTGGGCATGGAAAGAGCGATCGACAAGATGCCATCCGATATCTCTGGCGGAATGCAAAAGCGCGTAGGGCTGGCGCGGGCGCTGGCGCTGGCGCCGGAGATTCTGCTTCTGGATGAGCCGACGGCGGGCCTCGATCCAATCAGCTCCGGAGAGATTGACGACTTGATTCTGAAGCTGCAGCACGAGCACCAGATGGCATCGATTGTTGTGACGCACGATCTTCATAGCGCGAGGACGATTGCCAATCGCCTGGCGTTGCTGGATCGAGGCAGAGTTGTGGTTCAAGGCGAGTTCGAAGATCTGCAGCAAAGCGACATCGGGTTTGTGAAGGAATTTCTAAAGCAATCGTAGGAGGATTTATGTCTAGAGTTGCACGGCTAGGAGCATTCATCGTTGTGACGCTGGCGGTCCTTGCGGCTGGAGTCTTCATTATCGGAAGCAAGGAATATCTCTTTCGCTCTACATACCAACTGAAGGCGCAATTCGACAACGTAGTAGGCCTGTCGGAAGGCGCTGACGTCCAGGTGGGCGGAGTCCATAGCGGAATCGTCGTGTCCATCACCCTGCCACACAAGCCGGGCGATAGAGTCACCGTCGTGATGGACATGAACAAATCGACGCGTGAAATTATCAAGCAGGATTCGCTGGCCTCGATCGAGACCGAGGGAGTGCTCGGCAATCAGTATGTGGCGATATCGTTTGGTTCCGATGGCCAGGCCGACGTGAAGGATGGCCAGTTGATTCAGAGCGTGCAGCCATTGATTTTAGGGGACATGCTCAAAAAGGCGAGCGGCATTCTGGATAGCAGCCAGCAGGCCATCGACAATGCAACGCTGGCAACGGCGCATTTGAATTCGGTAAGCGCAAAGATCGACTCGGGACAAGGAACAGTCGGGGCTTTGGTGAATGACAAGCAGCTCTATGCAAATTTGGAACAGACTACAGTTACGCTGCATGACACGATGTTGCAGGCACAGACCGGAGTGACAGACTTCCAGGAAAACATGGAAGCATTGAAGCATAATTTTCTGCTGAGCGGATATTTCAAGAAGCGTGGCTATGAAGATGAAGGCGAATTGAAAGCCAATCGAATTAGCAGTCTCCCACAGGGCGCGCCGGAGAAGGAATTTACTTACACGGCGAAACAGTTGTTCGACAGTCGCGACTCTGCAAAACTGAAAAATCAGAAATCTCTGAAGGCGGCGGGCGAATACCTGGCGCAGAATCCATTTGGATTTGCAGTGGTTGTTGTATCCGCGGGTTTGGAAGGCGATACCCAGAAGGATCAGGTTCTGACAGAGGCGCGGGCGATGGTAATCCGCGAGTACCTGGTGGAGAATTTCGGATTCGACGATAGCCAACTCAAGACAATAGGAATGGGCAAGCAGGCAGGCGCGAAGGCGGATGCGGAATGGGGTTCGATCCAGATTCTCCTATATCCAGCGGGCGTCGCGATTCCGCCTGCTGTCGATGAGTCTGCGCCCATTGCTGCGGTAGTTGACGCGGAAAAATCAGCGAAGCACTCGGAAGGCCTTGCGAAGAAGCCTTAACGCCGGCGTGGATGCACGGGTCATCGGTTCGCGAAAAGCAGATCCCCTTCGACTGCGCTCTCTCGAAAATCTTTGATGGGCATACCCGAAAAGCAGGTCCTTCGACTCGCTGTGCTCGCTCAGGATGACAGGGTTGAGTGGATCATTTTCATACCCTTCAGCGGCCCGAAGGATGACAGGTCTGTTTTTTAATATGAACACTGATTCTCCACACTAGCGCTGCTGCATTGTCGCCGTTCCCATCACGGCAGCAATTCGACGCCTGGATACTGGCTGAGCGGATTTGATCAGCTTTCCAAACCGGTGAGGCCTACGCTCAGACCAGTAACTCCCTTGTCCTCGGCCGCACGGAGAGAACCCAGTGCTCGTCGGAATGGGCGAGGAAGAACCAGGAGGTTCTTCACATGCGCCTATTTCGCGCGACTCATCTGCTCATTCTCGCTCTGCTCATTTCGGTGATCCCGACGGTACTGCACGCACAATTCAGCGTCGGCGTCAGCATCAACGTCGGATTTGCCCCGCCCGTCCTGCCGGTCTATGTTCAGCCCATGTGCCCCCAGCCGAACCTGATGTGGACACCTGGCTATTGGGGCTATTCCGCGCAGGCCGGAGACTACTTCTGGGTTCCCGGCGCGTGGGTCCCGGCTCCGTTTGCCGGCGGGTTGTGGACGCCTCCCTACTGGGGTTGGAGCGGCGGCCAATATGGATTTCATGGCGGCTACTGGGGACAGCACGTCGGCTATTACGGCGGCGTCAACTACGGCTTCGGCTTTGGTGGGATCGGGTTTGCAGGCGGCGAGTGGCGTGGTGGCTCCTTCGCGTATAACACCGCGGTCACGCAGGTGAATGTGAATATCGTCCACACTACCTATGTGAACCAGACCATCGTGCAACAGGGCGTTGTGGCCAATCCGAATCACACGGCATACAACGGCGGCCCAGGCGGGATTCAACATACGGCAAGTCCCGCGGAAGCGGCAGTCGCAAAGGAACCGCACACCAGTCCAACCTCGTTCCAGACGCAGCACATTGCCACGGCCCAAGCCGACAAGACTTCCTTTGCCAAGGCCAATGGAGGGCACCCGGCGAACGTGGTTGCCTCCAAGCCGTTGGCAGAACAAAAACAGACTCCGCCGGCAGGGATGAAGACAAGCGCAGCGGTTCCCGCGAAGGCTCAGGTAAACACAGCACCGAAGGTTGCGCCTAAGACTTCGCAAGAGACCACGGCCAAAACCGCGCCTAAAGCCGGACCGAATGTCACGCCGAAGCCAGCGTCACCGCCCGCGCCAAAAGCTGCCGTGCTGAAGACCGCGCCGAAGTCCCCGCCGGTCGCTGCAACAAAACCTGCTGTGCTGAGGACCGCACCGAAGGCAGCGCCAATTGCTACGCCAAAACCTGCCGCGCTCAAGGCTGCACCCAAGGCCGAGCCAACGGCTCAAGCGAGGACTGCACCCAAGGCTGCACCAAAAGCCGCGCCGAGGCCAGCGCCCAGAGCAGAGCCGAAGCCCGAAAGCAAGCCGAAATAACAGAGTCTACGCGAGGCTTCATTGTTAATACGGAAAACCGGCGCGCGAGGAGTGAGACATGCTTGGAACCATATTAGTTGTGATTCTTGTGCTGGCGCTCCTTGGTGCGCTGCCGCGATGGCCGCATAGCAGACGCTGGGGATATTATCCCAGCGGTAGTTTAGGGCTGGTTCTGTTGGTGGTTGTCGTACTGCTGGTTCTCGGTCAGATTTGATGGGCCGGCGGTTTTTGCAACCGCCGGCGCGGAGCCTCTTGCGCGTGTATGCTTGAGATAGTAGTAGAAGTCCCTCTTCTCGCCTTCAGCCTTCCAGGCTTCGCTCCAGACGAGCCCCGTTCAAGCAAGCAACAGGACGATTGGAGCTTCTATGAGCCTCATTAAGAAAATCGATGTCCCCAAGTACTTTGCTGCCCGGCGAGCCGACCGTCAACGCGCTGCCCTGCCTGCGATCCAGGCCCATGCAGCTGCGATCTCAATGACCGAGTCGACCGGCACGAAGGCGAGTGCGGCGGAATTTCGAAAAGACTTCTCCCTGGAACATTCTTCCCCTGCGGCGATTCTTCCTCCCCAGGATTAACGCTTCACGCCGGGAGGAGAGACGGACAGACAGCGCGTCCACGCCTGAGCAGCCGTGCCTTCAACAGTACTAGGCAGGACTAGGCGCACGCGGTCTGCCCCGTCCTCTGACTCAAGCACACTGGAGGCCGAGCACAGCGCGAAAGCAAATGAACCGGCACAAAGACGGGGTGCGCGAAATCTCAACCAACGAGAGCAGGGCATAATGTCTTCTAACGGAACCAACCATCTCGAAAAACTGCCACCAGGGCTTCAATCGACGACTCCCTGGCTGGATACACCAAAAGCCTGCAGCTTGCCTTTGCCCACGCGCATTGCTTTTGTGGGGAACTATCTGCCGCGGCAGTGTGGCATCGCAACATTCACCACAGATCTTTGCGCGGCTCTCACCGTCGAGTACGGCGAGGGGCGCCTGTTTGCAATTCCCGTCAACGATCCGGAATCAAGCTACCAGTATCCGGAGCAAGTACGCCTGGAATTGGAACAAGAGGATCTTGCCTCCTATGAACGGGCCGCTGAATTTCTCAATTTCAACGGCAACGATCTGGTCTGCTTGCAGCATGAATACGGCATCTACGGCGGCGCAGCAGGACGACACGTCCTCGCCTTGCTGCGCAAATTGAAGATGCCGGTTGTGACAACACTCCACACAGTATTGCGGGAACCGAATCCGGACCAGCGCGCGGTACTCGTGGAGATTGCGCGTCTCTCCGATCGGCTGATTGTCATGAGCGAACAGGCGGCGCAGTTTCTGCGGGACATATATTCAGTTCCCAGCGGAAAGATCGATATCATTCCGCACGGAGTGCCCGACTTTCAGTTTATGGACCCGAATTATTTCAAGGACCAGTTCGGCGTCGAAGGAAAGTCTGTATTGCTGACGTTTGGCCTTTTGTCACCCAACAAGGGAATCGAGAATGTCATTCGAGCCATGCCCGCAATTCTGGCGCGGCATCCGAATGTTGTCTATATCGTCTCTGGCGTGACGCATCCGCACATTCGCCGGCGCGATGGCGAGCGCTATCGCGAAGAGCTCCAGGCTTTGGCTGTCGAGCTTGGCGTTTCATCGAACCTGATCCTCATCAATCGATTTGTGAGCGCAGAGGAACTGGTCGAGCACGTTGGGGCAGCGGATATCTACATCACGCCCTACAAGCAGGAAGCGCAGATTGTTTCCGGCACTCTGGCCATCGCACTCGGCGCCGGGAAGGCAATCATCTCCACGCCCTATTGGCATGCAAAGGAGCTATTGAAAGAGAAGAGAGGCGTGCTCGTGCCATTTGAGAATCCCGGCGCAATTGCAGAAGCCGTGCTTCGACTGCTGGATAACGATGGGGAGCGGCATGCGATGCGCAAACGCGCTTACCTCCATTCACGCGAGACAATATGGCCCAAGACGGCGCGAAAATATATGGCGAGCTTCCAGCGTGCGCGCTTTGAGCGCACCGTGCAGCCAAAGGCAACGCGGAAGGATGATACCCCGGCAGGCGTTGTCGACTTCCTTCCAGCGTTGAACGCAGATCACATGCTGGCCCTCACCGACGATACGGGCATTCTGCAACATGCAATCTTCAGTATTCCGAATTCAAGCGAAGGCTACACGACCGATGACAACGCGCGTGCGCTGATTGTGTCCACGCTCATGGATGCATCTCCGGAGGATCTGGGCGAACGATCGGACCGAAACCTCTCTCATCGTTACCTGGCTTTCTTATGGCTTGCATTCAACACCGATACAGGTAGGTTCAGGAACTTTCTCGGCTACGACCGCCGCTGGCTTGAAGACGTTGGGTCGGACGATAGTCACGGCCGCGCCTTGTGGTCGATTGGAACGGTGCTCGGAGCTTCGCGGGATGCGGGCCTGAGAGGAGCCGCCGGTAGACTTTTCGAGGCAGCGGTCCCTGCAACGCTTGCCTTCACCAGCCCGCGTGCCTGGGCATTTTGCATTCTTGGAATGCAAGCCTACCTGGACTGGTTCCCTGGGGACCGAGTCATCCAGGCGGCGCGCAATACACTCGCCAATCGCCTCCTGGATATTTACGAGCGCAGCCAGTCATCGACGTGGCGCTGGTTTGAAAAGAGTCTCTCCTACTCGAACGCGCGGTTATCGCAGGCGCTGATTCTGGCCGGATGGCGGAGCGACAACCAGAGGATGATCGAGGCCGGCATGGATTCTCTCAAGTGGCTGGTTGCCGAGCAGCATCGCGACGATGCGGAGGTCTTTGTGCCGATTGGCTCCAATGGCTTCTTTATTGAAGGAAGTGAAAAGGCACGGTTCGATCAGCAGCCGGTAGAGGCGTGCGCAACGGTCGCCGCGTGCCTTGAGGTCTACAGGCTGACTGAAGAAGCCAATTGGCTCGATGAGGCGCAGCGTGTCTTCCGCTGGTTCCTCGGCAAAAACGATTTGCGGGTCCCGCTTTACGACGCATCGACGGGCGGATGCAGAGATGGCCTTCATCCCGATCGCATCAATGAAAATCAGGGAGCGGAATCCACGCTCTCGTTCCTGATGGCGCTGCTCGAAATGCAGAAGGCCAGGGTAACAAACGCACAACAACGGAACCTGGAAATGAGCACCTCCTCTTGAATCCCATTGAATCACCCGTTCTAACGACAGACAATGGTTGTTCTGAAACTCATGTGGAGACCCATACCGGGCTCCCTCTGTTTACGCGTTATGCGTGCAATCCGATCCTCACGCAAAACCACTGGCCCTATCCGATCAACAGCGTCTTCAATGCCGCCGCCGTGAAACTTGCCGACGGTGATACGCTGCTGCTCTGCCGCGTTGAAGACAGGCGAGGGCTGTCCCACCTGTGCGCCGCGCGTTCGGCAAATGGCATCGATAACTGGCGTATCGATGCGCAGCCGACGATGCCGGCCGATCCTCACAACTATCCGGAAGAGCTTTGGGGCATCGAAGATCCGCGCATCACCTACGTGCCGGAACTCGAGCAATATGCCGTAGCGTACACATCGTTTTCCCGTGGCGGTCCCGGCGTCTCACTGGCAATGACGAAGGACTTCAAGACATTTGAGCGATATGGCGTCATCGCGCAACCGGAGGACAAGGACGCGGCCCTGCTTCCCAGAAGATTTGGCGGACTTTGGGCGTTAATCCACCGGCCTGTGACCACGCTGGGCGCTCACATGTGGATCTCCTATTCGCCCGATCTCCGTTATTGGGGTGGTCATAAAATCATCTTGGAGGCGCGCCGCGGTGGATGGTGGGACGCGAACAAGATCGGTCTCTGTTCCCCGCCGATTGAGACAGCGAAGGGGTGGCTGACGATCTATCATGGCGTGCGCCAAACGGCGTCGGGAAGCATCTATCGCCTCGGCATGGCGCTCTTCGATCTGGAAGCGCCCGAGATTTGTTTGCAGCGTGGAGATTCCTGGATGTTCGGCCCTGAGGCCGCATACGAACGAGGCGGAGACGTCAAGGATGTTGTGTTCCCGTGCGGGCAAACAATCGGCGACGACGGAGACACGATCAATCTCTATTACGGCGCGTCGGACTCGTCCATAGCGTTGGCAACCGGCAGCATTCGCTCATCGCTCGCCTGGCTGGATTCCAACTCCGGAGCAACCGAAGGAGCGACTCGCCAGCGCGACCGGGGCCGGGGAGCAAGGATCGGGTGAGATGAGTTCTTCCATTCCATGCTGAGCTTTCTTGCTCAGACTCTGCAATACCTTCGAACTAGAGTCAGAGTTACCTTGTGCGCCACAGTGCGCGGAAGAAAGTGACGCTGCGCATGGGTAGAAAAAAGGTGAAACAGATGAAGAAGCTTATGACGTTCGTCGCCGTTCTCAGCATGACCAGCATCGCGTGGGCGGGATCGGGTCGCGAAGCAACTGCCGACCGGCTCGAACATGCCGGCCGGGTCATACACGAAATCATGTCTGCGCCGGACAAAGGCATTCCGGAAGAAGTTTTGGAACATGCCAGGTGCATTGCTGTTGTACCTCACATGCTCAAGGGCGGCTTCGTCTTCGGCGCGGAGAACGGCCGCGGCGTAGCCACCTGCCGTACTGCAAATGGTTGGAGCGCTCCGGCGTTCTTCACCATCACCGGTGGAAGCTGGGGATTGCAGATTGGCGTCGAAGGCGTCGACCTGGTCATGATTATCCAGAACGAAGAGGGGATGAAGCA
>Ga0182016_10004020_pt1 | contig 16484 bp, 13 predicted proteins | sample 712S2MmetaG_FD_120491 | JGI IMG/M metagenome (GOLD analysis project Ga0182016, IMG submission 120491) | Permafrost microbial communities from Stordalen Mire, Sweden - 712S2M metaG | ecosystem: Environmental > Terrestrial > Soil > Wetlands > Permafrost | place: Sweden: Stordalen | collected...
CGCATTGCTCATCAATTCGACGGAAACGCATGGTCACCCCGGATGCTGGCCGACGCACTGTTGTCAGCCGTGCGCGGGCAAACCAATTCAACCGCACCGTGACCGGCGGTTTTGACTTCCCGGCTAATTCGTTTAACTTGGCAGCACGGAAATTTCAGGAGTCATGAATTTGAACGAACAGATGACGCAACTAGCAAAAAACGCCAAGGCTGCGTCGCGCGAACTCGCCAAGCTGACCACGGCGGAGAAAAACGCCTGCCTGCTCGCGATGGCCACCGCGCTGGAGCAAAACGCCGACGCCATCAAGGCTGCGAACGCGCTCGACATGGAATTCGGCGCGGGCCACGGCCTCTCCGCCGCGATGCTCGACCGGCTCAAGCTCGACGACAAGCGCATCGCCGGCATGGCGAAAGGGCTGCGTGAAGTCGCGGTGCTGCCCGACCCCGTCGGGAAAATTCTCGACGAGCGCATCCGGCCCAACGGCCTCAAGCTGCAAAAGATTTCCACGCCCATCGGCGTGGTCGTCATCATTTACGAATCGCGTCCCAACGTCACGGCAGACGCGGCGAGCCTGTGTTTCAAGTCCGGCAACGCCACGATCCTACGCGGCGGCAAGGAGGCGTTGAACTCGAACCAGATAATCGCCCAGACGATGATTGACGCGGGCAAGATCGCGCATCGCGGTTTTCCCGAACACGCCATCCAGGTCGTGCCCACGCCCGACCGCGAGGCGATTCCGATTCTGCTGTCGCTCACGCAATACGTTGACCTCTGCATGCCGCGCGGCGGCGAGAGTCTCATCCGCGCCGTCGCGGACTGCTCGAAGGTGCCCGTCATCAAGCATTACAAAGGCGTCTGCCATGTCTTCGTGGATGCCGCCGCGGATTTGAAAATGGCGGAAGCGATCGTATTCAACGCCAAAGTCCAGCGCCCCGGCGTCTGCAATGCGGCGGAGACTTTGCTCGTGGACAGGACGGTGGCGGAAAAGTTTTTACCGCAGATGGCGCAGATGCTCGCGGATAAAAAAGTCGAGTTGCGTTGCGACGCGGTTTCGCTGGGCCTGGTTCAATCGGCAATCGGCAATCGGCAATCGGCAATCAAGGCGGCCGCCGAACAAGATTATTTCACGGAATACAACGACTACATCCTCAACGTCCGCGTGGTGGACGGCGTGCAGGCTGCGATTGACCACATCAATCATTACGGCTCGGCGCACTCGGACAGCATCGTCACGAAGAACGAGTCGCACGCGAAACAATTCCTCGCCGAAGTGGATTCGGCGGCGGTGTATTGGAATGCCAGCACGCGTTTCACCGACGGCGGCGAATTCGGCATGGGCGCGGAAATCGGCATCAGCACCGACAAGATCGGCGCACGCGGCCCGATGGGCTTGGACGAACTGACCAGCTACAAATGGCTGGGCATCGGTAGCGGGCAAATCAGGACTTGATCAGCCACAGATGGGCACAGATGAAACACAAATTTCCAAATTGAAATTATCTGTGTTTCATCTGTGAAAATCTGTGGCAAAAAAATGTGAATACTCCCGCCGAACAAGCCAAATTCATGCGCAATTCCATTCCCGCCGGCGGCCTTTTCGCCGGAATGGAATGGAAGATTTCGCCGGCGCCGTTTCCGCTGGGTGAAAATCTGGCGAAGGAAATTGAATCGCTGGGACGCGTGCTGCTGCAATTTTATCGCGCGACCAATCTGCTTTACCGCAAGAGCGTCGAGGGCAAGCAGCCGGAATGGGTCGCGCGCTGGCTCGACCTCGGCAAGCCGCGCGAGTTGATCGAGCTTCAACGCGCCACCGCTTTTAAGAACGACGTGCCGCGCGTCATCCGCCCGGACATTTTGCTCACGGAAAACGGTTTCAGCATCACGGAACTGGATTCGGTGCCCGGCGGCATCGGGCTGACGGCGTGGCTGAACCAGACTTACTCGAAAGCGGAAAGCGAAAAGCGGAAAGCAGAAATTCTCGGCGGAGAGGAAGGCATGTTGAATGGTTTTGCTTCCATTTTCGGTAACGCCAAAAAAGTTCACTTGGTTGTTTCGGAAGAGGCGGCGACCTACAAACCGGAGATGGCGTGGATTGCCGAACAGTTGAACCAGCGCGGCGGCGCAACCTTCAACCTTCAACCTTCAACCTTCAATCAGTTCGCCGAAGGCGACGCTGTTTATCGCTTCTTTGAGCTGTTCGATTTGCCGAATGTTGCCAGCGCAAAAACGATCTTTGAACTCGCGGCGGAAAAGAAAATCCGCCTGACGCCGCCGCCCAAGCCGATGTTCGAGGAGAAAATGCTGTTCGCGCTTTTGTGGAACCGGAACCTGCACAGCTTCTGGCGGCAGGAACTGGGCGAAGGTTTTCTGGCACGGCTGAAGAAGGTGATTCCCTATACCTGGCTGGTGGATCCAGCGCCGCTGCCGCCGCACGCGGCGATTCCCGAGTTGAATCTCACGGACTGGTCGCAACTCAAGACGATGTCGCAGCGGGAGCGTGATTTGATTTTGAAGGTGTCCGGCTTCTCGGAAAATGCGTGGGGCGCGCGCGGCGTTTACCTTGGCAGCGATTTGTCATCGGCCGACTGGAGCGAGGCGGTGGATGCGGCGCTGAAGAATTTCGAGACGTCGCCGAGCGTGTTGCAGCGGTTTCACAAGCCGTCGCAGGTGGATGCAAGCTGGTTTGATTTTGCGAAGAACGAAGTCGTGCCGATGAAGGGCCGCGCGCGGCTGTGTCCGTATTATTTTGTCAGCGGCGAAGGCGACAACCTGCGTTCAGATTTGGGCGGTGTGCTGGCAACGATCGTTCCCGCCGACAAAAAAATCGTCCACGGCATGACGGATGCGATTCTCGCGCCGTGCTCGGCTTGAGTTCGTCAAAACCTGCGGCAGATTTCACGCGAGTTTTCCGTAGCGGCGGATTTCCGGCCAAAAATAAGCGACGGCAATGACGACCAAAATGGTTCCAATGCCACCGCTCACCACCGAGATGATCGCACCGGTGGAAACCGCGTTGCCCATCGCCGGGCCGAACAAATACGCGACGGAGCCGGACTCGAAACCGCCCAGTTCGTTGGACGTGCCGATGAACAGGCTGTTGACCGCCGAGACGCGCCCGCGCTTGTCGTCCGGCGTGAGCAGTTGCACGGAGGTGTGCCGCACGACGACGCTCACGTTGTCCACCGCGCCGCACAGGAACAGCATCCCGAACGAAAACCAGAACCAGTGCGACAACCCGAACGCAATCGTCGCCAGCCCGAACACGGCCACGCACCAGAGCAGCGCGCGTCCGGCCTTTTGCATCGGCACCCGGTGCGCGAGGTATAGCGCGCAGGCGACGGAACCCAGCGGCAGCGCGGCCTGCAACAAACCCAGGCCCTGTGCGCCGGCGTGCAGCATATTTTTTTCCGCCGCGAACACCGGCAGCAGCGCGGTCGCGCCGCCGAGAAACACGGCGAACATGTCCAGCGTGATCATGCCGAGGATGAGCTTTTGCGCGAAGATAAACTGGAAGCCGGTCGCCAGGCTTTTGAGCGACATCGGTTCCGGATTTTTCACGACGTGATGCGCACGAACCATTTTCACACAAACCCAGCAGGTCATCGCCGTGCAGAAGTTGATGAGATAGATGAACGCCGCCGGATGGTTTGAAAACTTCTTCAGCACCGCGATCAGCAAGCCGCCAATCGCCGGCCCGGCCACGGACGACAGTTGAAACGTGCCGGTGTTCCAGGTGACGGCGCGCGGAAACAATTCGCGCGGCACCAGGCTGGTCAGAAACGCCGAGCTGGCCGGCCATAAAAAAGTCCGCGCGATGGCCGACGTGAAGAGGCAGGCGTAAATCCAGTCCACGTTTGCATGTTGCCACGAGATCAGCGCGAGACCGAGGCTGGCGCTGGAGCTCAACAGCATCGCGGTGAGAATTATGCGCTTGCGGTTGAAGTTGTCGGCGAGATGGCCGGCGGGCAGCGTGCAGCCGACCATCGCGATCATTTCCACCAACCCGACGAGGCCAAGCGCAAGCGGCGAATGCGTGCGTTCGTAAAGTTCCCAGCCGACCGCCACCGTGAGCATCTGCTGGCCGAAGACGGCGAACAAACGGCCCGTGAGGTAAAGCCGGAAATCGCGGAGCCGGAACACGGCATAGTGGTCCGGCGGCGAATTCGGCCCGGCTGGTTCGGTCTCGTTCATTAAGGACGCCGGACAATTTAGCGGAAAATGCCGCGCGGTCGAGTTTTCAACACGTTGGTTTCTTCTTAATCGTAATCGCCGCCGGGCCGGATTGAGTTTACGATCAGGATCAAGATGAATGAGCCGAAGGAAAATCCGCGCCGCTACCGATGGCCGTGGTTTGTGCTGGCCGCGGTTTTGCTGTTCATTGCCCTGGCGATTGCAGCGATGAGCATTGCCGTGAAACGGGAACGGCAGCAACGAGACTACAACGCGCCGCTGCCCAACAGCGGCCCGGCGCGCTAGTTGCCGGCAACACTAAAACCTTATGTCCATGCGGTCGGGCACGACGTTCGTGGTTGTTCCCGGCTGGCCAAGTAGCACTGGCAACATGGAAACGCCATCCGAGGCCGGCAGCGGATCCACATACGCAATCTCCGCCGCCGTCGGCAGGAAGTCACGCGGCGACCACTTCAATCCGCTCACCCGCCCCGCAGGAATCTTTCCCGGCCAGCGGACGATCATCGGCACGCGCAGATCGTTGGTCGAAATGTTGCTGTGGAAAAAGTCCGGATCCACGCCGGCGGATTTTTTCGGAGTCGTGTCGCTCGTGAAAAAGACCGCCACGTTGTTGGTCAGGCCAAGTTTTTGCATTTGATCCAGCAGTTGCCCGACGTAGCCGTCGAGCCGCGCAATGACGGCAGCCTTGTTTTTTTCCGGCTGCGGCCACGACTCCTCGGAAAACGGCGCGTCGGTCGGCACCTGCAGCGTTTTGCCGGCGTGCGGAACGGTGTAGTTCAACAGGAGGAAAAACGGACGGTAGCGGTTGGCCTTGTCGGGCTGGTTGATTTTGACGAAATTTAGCGCGGCCTTCGTGAGCAGGTCGGGAATGTAAGTCCCGCGGTTTCCGCCGGTGTTCGGATACAGCATTTCCCGGCAGAGATAATCTTCGCGCACATTGTTCGTCGGATTCAAATAGCCCTTGGGCGAGTAGCGGAAAATGTAATCGGCGTAATAATTCTCCGCGTCCGCCGCATTGAGATAGCCGGCAAACTCCTCGAAGCCTTTCCGCCATGGCGCGCCGGCGGAATTTTCATCGCCGAGGTTCCATTCGCCGATCAACCCGGTGCGGTAGCCGGAATTTTTCAGGATCTGCGCGACGGTGATGTCGTCCGCCGCCAGCGGCGCGGCCACGTCGGCGCGTTGCTTCAAGTGCCCGGCATCTTTGCCGAGCAGCAACGCCGCGCACGCCGGCGCACTCGCGGCATCGGCGGCAATATAATTCGTAAAGCGGATGCCATCGGCGGCGAGCCGATCCAAGTTTGGCGTCTGAAATTTGTCTTGGCCGTAACAGCTCAAGTCGCCGTAGCCGAGGCCGTCGCACTGTATGAAAATGATGCTGGCGCGGCGCGGAATCGCACGGTGGGCGGCGGGCGCGACGTTGGTGAAGATGGCCGACAGGTTTTCGGCGCGCGCGGCCACGGAAAATTCCAAGAGCGCGGCCAGCAACACAAGCGCGCGACCGAGACGATTCAAGCAAGATGATGTCATGTGAGCTTTGATTCTGGAAAGGCCGGGGCGTTCAATGCAATTCAATTCGCGCGGTTCCGCTTGCCAAATTCCGGATCGAGCGGAATTTTCAGGGCGACCAGAAAGCTTGGAAGCGTCGCCAGAATCACCCAGACAAAAAAATGCGGGTAGCCAAGGCAGCCCTGCAGCCAGCCGCTCCACATGCCAGGTAGCATCATGCCCAGCGCCATGAATCCCGTGCAAATTGCGTAGTGCGTCGTCTGATGCTCGCCGCGGGCGATGTAAATCATGTAAAGCAGCAGCGCCGTAAAACCGAAGCCGTAGCCGAACTGCTCGACGACGACGCCCGCGCCAATCGCCAGCAGATTTTCCGGCTGCGCGTAGGCGAGCCAGATGTAAACCGTGTCCGGCAGGTGAATCGCCAGCAGCATCGGCCACAGCCAGAATTTCAATCCGCGGCACGCCACGGCAAATCCGCCGAGCAGCGCGCCCAGAATGAAGGCTCCCAGACCAATCGGATTGAACACACCCACTTGAATCGTCGTCAAAGCCAGGCCGCCGGCCGGGCGCGGATCGAGCAGAAACAACTGCGACATTTTCAGCAATTGCGCCTCGCCCAGCCGGTAAAGCAGCAGAAACAGGAGCAGCGCGATGATTTTCGGCTTTCGGAAAAACGCGCCAAACGTGACAAAGAAGTCCTTGATAAATTGGGCGGCCGAATGTTCGCTGCCCAGCCGGTCAACGGCCGGTCGCGGCAAAATCCAATGATGATAAATGCCGAGGCACAGGAAAAACCCCGCAGCGAGCGCCAACACGATAACCCACGCCGACGCATAATTGCCGGTGCGGTTCTGCAATTCACCCGCGAGAATCACCAGGCCGCCCTGCGCGGAAATTTTACCGACATTAAAAAACACGCTGCGGAAACCGATGAACAGCGACTGCTCATGCTCCGTCGTCGCCAGCATGTAAAAACCGTCCGCCGCGATGTCGTGCGTCGCCGAGCCGAATGCCAGCAGCCAGAAAAACACCAATGTCCATTGAAAAAAATGCGGTGCCGGAATTGTCAGCGCCACTCCGGCCATTCCCGCGCCGATGAGCAGCTGCATCGCCCAAATCCACTGGCGCCGTGTTTTCAACAGATCCACCACCGGACTCCACAGCGGCTTGATGACCCAGGGCAGGTTGAGCCAGCCGGTGTAAAACGCGATGGCCGCATTCGACACGCCGAGGTTTTTGTAGAGCACCACCGACACCGACATCGCCAGCGCATAAGGCAGGCCCTCGGCGACGTAAAGCGTCGGAATCCACGACCACGGTGAAGTTTTTTTTGCGTCAGCCATTTTGCCGCGCGGATTTTAGGTTGCCCGGCGCTGAAAGGAAACTTTCTTCGTTTCCTTCGCGCCCGGCGCGCGACACAATGGGCGCATGACCGGCGCCTTTCTCAACGCCCTCGGCATCCTGCTCGGCGCGCTCTTCGGCCTGGCGCAACGCGCGCCGCTGTCCCTGCGCACGCAGGACTATTTCCGCCGCGCGCTCGGCGCGTTCACCGTCTTCTTCGGCTTGCGGCTGGTCTGGCTGAGCGTCAACGGAACTTTCGGTTCGTGCGCGAAACAGCTTTTCATCGCGCTCCTCGCCGTGCTGTTCGGCAACTGGCTCGGCCGGCTGCTGCACCTGCAAAAAATCTCCAACCGCCTCGGCCGCTTCGCCGGAAACCTGATTGCTTCCAGACAATCCACAACACCGGTGCGGGCCCGGGACGGCTTTCTCGCCTGCACGGTTTTGTTTTGCGCCGCGCCGCTCGGCCTGCTCGGCGTGGTGACGGACGGACTGGCCGGCGATTATTATCTGCTCGCCGCCAAGGCCGTGATGGACGGCCTGGCGATGACCGGCTTTATAAAAATTTTCAGCTGGCCGGCGGCGCTCTCGGCGTTTCCGGTTTATGCGATTTTTGGCGCACTTACCCTGGCCTGCCAGTCGGGCGCGAAGCCGTTGCTCGACGCGCACGGCCTGCTCGATTCCGTCAACGTCGCCGCCGGTCTCGTGGCGTGCGCCGTCGCGCTCGTTATTCTGGAAGTCCGCAAGGTTGAACTGGCGAATTATCTGCCCGCCCTCGTTGTCGCGCCGGGGCTGGCATGGCTATTCAGATGATCAATTTTATCTTGTGAATTGATCAGTGTATTGGCAGCGTTAACATCGTGTTCAACAAGGGAAACCGTCCACATAAACGAAAACTTTCACCGCACCAGAAGCAAATCCGGTTTTTTATCGGGTTGTCCGTTTTGGTGATCATTGTGGCAACCCTCGGCGTGTTTTTGCTTCTTAACTGGTCCAGCTTTTCCGTTCACTGAATCAGCCCGCGCTTCCGCAGCATCGCCTCCATTGCCTTGTCCATCAGCAGATCCGCCAGCGGCTTGGTGGCGTCGTCCAAGGTGGCGACTGCGGCTTGCAATTTTTTAAAATCCCCGGAACCATCGGAATTTTCCGTGACCATCGACACTTCCACTTCACGGACCGCCGATAAAATTTTCTCGCGGTAATCCGTTTCTATTTCGCCGCCAAAATCCGCAATTGCCTTTTGGGTTGCGGTCAAAGTCTCCTTGGCCTTCAGCGTTGCCTCAATCCACCGCCGCGCCGCCAGATCGTCGAATGCGTGCTCAACCGATTCCTCGACCATTTTTTGCACGGCGGAATCGTCCACGTCCACGGCGGATTTCATCTCCACGATTTTTTCCCGGCCGGTTTTGGTGTCGCGAGCCAGGACGTGCAATATGCCGTTCGCATCAATTTCAAACTGCACGCCTACGCGCGGCACCCCGCGCGGCGCGGCCTCAAAATCCAGCGTGAATTTGCCAAGGCTCCAGTTGTCCTTCGCGCGCTCGCGCTCGCCCTGCAAAATGTGGATGAGCATGTTGCGCTGGAAATCCATCGCCGTCGTGAACAGTTCGCCGGCCTTGACCGGAATCGTCGAGTTGCGCGGAATCAAAACATTCATCAGGCCGCCAAAAGTCTCCAAGCCGAGCGACAGCGGCGTCACGTCGAGCAGCAAAACGTTTTTGAAACCGCCGCTCAAAATCTCCGCCTGTATCGCTGCACCGAGCGCCACGGCTTCGTCCGGATTCTGCGACGTGTTCAACTGCGGCCCGGCGGCTTTGTGAAAATCTGAACCAAGCCGCAGGCTGCCGCGCGTCTCCTCAAAATCCGCGCAGCCGAACAGTTCGCCGACAAATTTCCGCACCAGCGGCATCCGCGTCTGGCCGCCGACGAGAATGATCTGATCCAAATCTTTCGCCTCCAGCTTCGCGTCCGCCAGCGCACGCAGGCAGTGCGGCCGCGTGCGGGCGATGATGTCGCGCGTCAGATTTTCCAGCTCGGTGCGCGTGAACTGGTAGCTGAAACTGAGATCCGCCGTGAGAAACGGCAGCGCGATTTCCACTTCCGTTTCGGTCGAAAGTTTGATTTTCGCCTGCTCCGCCGCTTCACGAACGCGCGACAAAACCTGATTTGAACAGAAGGAAACAAAGGAAACGGAGGTTTCTGTTTTTGAACTTTGTTCGCTTTGTTTGCTTCTGTTGATTTTTTCGGCCAGAAAATCCACGAGCCGTTTGTCCAGATCATCGCCGCCCAGCCGCGTGTTGCCGTTCGTTGACAAAACTTGAAACACGCCCTCGTTCAATTCCAGAATCGAAAGGTCAAATGTGCCGCCGCCCAAATCATACACCGCGATTTTCGATTTCTCCTTGAGCTTGTCCAAGCCGTAGGCCAGCGCGGCGGCGGTCGGTTCGTTGACGATGCGCTCGACGGTGAAGCCCGCGAGTTCGCCCGCGCGCTTGGTGGCGTTGCGCTGCGCGTCGTTGAAATACGCCGGCACGGTGATGACGGCGCGCGTGACGGCTTCGCCAAAATAATTTTCCGCATCGCGCTTCAGTTTTTTTAGCACCTCGGCGGAGATTTCCTCCGGCGAATAATTCCGGCCATGAATCGGAATCGTGACGGCACCCGCGTTGTCGGCCTTGACCGGATACGTCACGAGCATTTCTTCCTGCGCGATGTCCGCACCGCGCCGGCCCATGAAGCGCTTGACCGAATAAACCGTCTCCGCCGGTTTCAACAGCCGCACACGGTTTGCTTCATGGCCGACGATGGCTTCGGCATTGGCCGCCGAGAAATGCACGACCGACGGCGTGAGCCGCTGGCCATTGGCGTCCGCGATGACGAGCGGGATGCCCGAATCCACCGTGGCGACGAGGGAATTCGTGGTGCCCAGATCTATGCCGACAATTTTGCTCATGCGCGGCGCAGATTGAACCACGAATGCCCGCGAATGGACACGAAATCTTGCGGTTGCCGGACATTGAAATTTAAACCCCCGGCATCACTTTTTTGAATTATCTGATTCGGCACCGGTCTGATATTCAACCGCCATGCGAAATTGTCCGCCCAATCTTCACGCCATCCGCGGCCTCATGGGCTGCTGTTTTCTGCTGGCCGACGGCGACGACAGCGTGATGATTGACACCGGCCTGTTCGGCGAAACGATTTTCATCCGGCGGCTGGTTCGGAAGCTTGGCCTCACGCCGCAGTCCATCAAAGCCATTCTGCTCACGCACGGACATCTCGACCACGCCGGCAATCTCGCGTGGCTCAAGCGCTGGACCGGCGCAAAGGTTTTGGCCCATCCCGCCGAGCAGCGGCACATTGACGGCACCTATCCGTATCAAGGCGTCAACCGCTGGTGCGGACGGCTCGAGGAGGCGGCCCGCAGGCTGTTCCGCTACCGTCCCGCGATGATTGATGAATTTCTGGCCGACGGCCAACGGCTGCCGTTCTGGGGCGGATTGCAGGTGGTGCATCTGCCCGGCCACACCGCCGGCCACTGCGGATTTTTCAGCGCCCGCCATAACCTGCTGTTCAGCGGCGACATGTTTGCCAGCTATTTTTTCAACACCCACAAACCGCCCGCGATTCTCAACAGCGTGCCGGAACAATTTGCCGCCAGCGCGGGAAAAATCCGGCGGCTCCAGCCGCACCGGCTGGTGCCGTGCCACTACGATTTTCTGGACGGTGAATTGCACCAGCGGCGGTTTGCAAAACTATACGGTCTGGATGATTGGAAAAAATAGATTGTCCGTTTCCCCGTTCTGCGGCCATGTATAGGTGATGATGAGCGATGACATGACCCTGGTAAGGGAGTTCGTTGCCAGCCATTCTGAGCCGGTGTTTGCCGCGCTGGTGGAACGGCACATCAGCCTCGTCCATTCATCAGCACTGCGGCAGGTGGGCGACGCGCATCTGGCCGAGGAGATTACACAGGCCGTGTTCATCATCCTCGCACGCAAAGCCGCCGCGCTGGGGCCGAAGACCGTGCTGGCCGCGTGGCTGTATCGCACTACGCGCTACGCGGCGGCGGATGCACTCAAAACCATGCGCCGGCGCCACGCCCGCGAACAGGAGGCTTACATGCAATCCACTTTGAACCAACCCGACGACGACGCCTGGGCGCAACTCGCGCCGCTGCTGGACGACGCCCTGAACGAACTGGGCGAAACCGATCGCGCCGCGCTGGTGCTGCGCTATTTTGAGAACAAAACCGCCCGCGAAATTGCCACGACGTTACGGATGGAGGAAAACGCGGCGCAGAAACGCGTGGCGCGGGCGCTGGACAAACTGCGCGCCCGGTTTGTGAAACGCGGCGTGACGCTGGCGGCCACGGTGATTGCCGGCGCGGTGGCGGCAAACTCCGTGCAGGCCGCGCCGATGGGTTTGGCGGTGACGGTCACGACTGCGACGGCGAAAGGTGCAGCGGTTGGCGGTTCAACTTTAACCATTATCAAAGGAGCATTGAAAATTATGGCATGGACAAAAATAAAAACGACTGTGGTGGCAGGAACTGTAATTTTATTGGCAACCATCGGCACGGTAACGGTGACGAGTCATTTGCGGCATGCTCCGCCGCGTCAAAGCGGCCGGCTGAAATTACCTGTCGGCAATGTTACCCCGCTCATTGCCTATGGTTATAGCCACAATGGAATCATCCTGGCCTCCGACGGCAGCCTTTGGACTTGGGGCGAAGAACGTTTGGGTTGGCCGGTTTTGGGCCTGAATAATACGAACATGGAGAAAACCATTTCATTGCGGCGGGTTGGGAATGAAACGGATTGGAAGAACTTTGCTGCGGGCGATGACTACTGTCTCGCGATCAAGACTGATGGCACCCTTTGGGCTTGGGGTGGAAATTATGCTTATCAATTAGGTGATGGCACAAAAGTAACGCGGCCCACACCGGTTCCATCTGTTCCCGGAAAAAATTGGAAACAAGCGGCGGCTGGAGCGGTGGGCTATGCAATAAAAAATGACGGCACATTGTGGGCTTGGGGCAATAACAATTGGTCAGGACAATTGGGTAATGGTAGCACCAAGGGAGCCATCATCGCTGTGCAAGTGGGCACTGCCACGAACTGGACTAAAATTTTTTCTGGAGGCATCCAAACGGTAGGATTGCAATCAGATGGCAGTCTCTGGTTTTGGGGAGCCGTCACAGGTGATTCTAATGGTAAAAAACTTCTCGTTCCGACGCGCATTTCTTCGGATACGAATTGGGTGGATGTTTGTTTTGGCTATTTTACCGTCCTCGCCATCAAGTCAGATGGAACGCTTTGGAGCTGGGGAAATGAGGCTAGATTCTACACGCAAAACTATGACGCAAGTTTGAACGCGACCCCCATGCAAGTCGGAACGGAAACCGATTGGCAGTCTTGTGCCTCTTCACCTGGATGCCTCTATCACATTTTAACGAAAAAGGACGGTTCATATTGGACGTTGGACGCCTCTGAACACCGATGGGTGAAACCTGACTCCAAATACAAGCAATTAAAATTCAGTAAACTTGATTTGCCCAAAAGCATTGTCGCCTTTACTGCTGGAGGAGATGACATCGGTGTAGTGTTAACGCGCGATGGCGAGGTCTGGACATGGGGAAGTGTCATAGGTGAGCTTTCGCTAAAAGATTATCGGGGGCCAAACGGTCAGCCAACTTATCCAAAATTAAGAACCGTTACCCATCCATGGCAGCTTTTAAATATTGATTCCACAGAATGAGTATTCGAAATGCTCATCGTCGAAAAGGTGAAATAATTTCGCGGCTTCCCGATCGTCCCGCCCGGCGTAGCGGCTTTCGGGAGAAAGCCGCCATCTGAAATCTTCCGGTTTATTTTGCGTCGCTCTGCCGAGACGCCGCTACGTCGCGCCCAAAAAAAGCTTGTCCGGTTTCCGGCTGTAAAATTTTCTTTGCGTTCCCGGCGTTCTTGGCGGTTAATCTGGCGGCATGAATTGCATCGTCACCGCCGGGCCGACTTATGAACCGCTGGACGACGTGCGCCGGCTCACGAACTTTTCTACGGGCCGGCTCGGCACGGAGCTGGCCAATTTCCTCACCGCGCGCGGCCACCGCGTCACGCTCCTCATCGGCGAGTCGGCGACTTACGCGGGCGAACGCCGGGCGCAGTCGGTCAAAACTTTTTCCACCACGGCGGATTTGCGCGAGAAGCTGAAGGCGTTTTCCGGCAAAAAAGTGGACGCCATCTTTCACGCGGCGGCGGTGAGCGATTTCACCTTCGGCAAGCTGTTCACGCGCGACGCGGCGGGAAAACTGAAGCCGTTCATGCCGTCCAAAAAAATCTCCACACGCGGCGGCAATTTGTTTGTGGAACTGGTGCCGACGCCGAAAATCATCGCGGAGCTGCGCGGCTGGTTTCCGCGGGCCAAAATTACCGGCTGGAAATTCGAGGCGGACGGCGGACGCGCGGACGCCTTGCGCGCGGCAAAAAAACAGATCGCGGACTGCGCTACGGATGGCTGCGCGGCGAACGGCCCGGCTTACGGCAGGGGGTTCAATCTGGTTTCAGCGGGCGGACAGAAACATTTCACATCGGCGGAGAAATTATTCGCGTCGCTTGAACAGTTACAAGGTGCAGGTTGAAGGTTGCAGGTTCAGCATAATTGCGCGCGAATAAAAAACTTTTAACTTTCAACCTGCACCTTGCAACTTTGCTACGTTTCAAAATTTTTCACCCGCTGTAAGCCCCATTTCAGCGGCAGCCAGCCGAGGAAAAATGACAGCGCCACAAACGCGAGGACGCTTTCCGCCGCCCAGCTCGCATTGCCATGCAGGCCGGCCGTGCCGAAGCCGAGCATCACCACCGAGGCGACGATGTAGAGAAAACTCAGCACCAGGCAGAGCGTGCCGCCAAAGCCGCTGACGATTTTCCCGGGGTTGGCCTCCTTCAGGTTCGGATACAGCACGCCGAGGCCGACGGCGAGGCCGTTGAGCGCAAAGGTCATCACGGTGATGACCGCGCCAAAAAACGCAACGTCGCTCCCGGGCATGTTCAACAGATAGCAGGAGAGGATGACCAGGCCGAGCGTCACGACCAGCGAAAGCAGGCTCGACAGACAGAACTTGGTCTTGATGACGCGCTCCAGCCCCATCGGCGACATCCCGACAATCCACAACCGCTGGCCTTCCAGGGAAAACTGCGGGAAGACAAACCGCGTCGTCACCGTGGCGAGGTTCAGCGAGCAGGTGGCGAGGTTCGCAAACGCGACGAGGTCAATCCAGAACGGGCTGGCAAGCTGGTGCGTGAAATTGCGCACGCTGACGATGTAGGCGCCCAGCAGGCCGAAGAGCATCACGGACTGGCCCCATTGCGTCGTATCGCGCCAGAACATCCGCACATCCTTCACGGCGAGCGCGCGGGTGGAGGCGTCGAACCAGGACATCTTCGCGGCGATTTTTTCCAGCAGCCCGATGGACGGCGAACCCACGGGCCGCTGGCGGAGAAAATCCAGCTTGAACGCGCTGCCCGTGCGGCTCTGCACCGCCGACGCCGTGCCGTAAAACAGTCCGCCGAACCTGGTGAAGGCGATGCCGCCGAAAAACAGCGTGTTGCTCAACAGCACCAGCGCGAAAAAGCCGGCACCGCGCACGATGCCTTCCGCCGATTGCAGCACCGCCGACGAGAGCCAGTAGCTCGGCAGAAACGGAAACATGGTGAAGCGCGTCTTGGCCAGCAACTGGTCCAGCGCCTCCAGCGTGCGCTGGTCCAGCAGCTCGTTCGTGACCGGCGTGGCCTTCCACCAAAAAGTGGCCAGCACCAGCACGACCACCGCCGTCAGCACCAGCGTCACTTGAAAACTCCGCCGGTCCATGAACCTCCCGATCAGGATTGCCAGCCACGCACCGATGACGCCCGGCAGCACGATGAACAGCGCAATCAACGCCATCGTAAAAACGTAAAAATGCCAAGTCACCTCACGCACCAGCCCGAACGCGGCCAGCAGCGGCGCGATCAGGAACAAAAACGCCCACGATGCCAACAGCACGGATTCGATGAACTTCCACTGGAAGATCACCTGTGTCGAAACCGGCAGCGTCAGCAGAAACGCCGTCTCCCGGTTGCGGAACAGGTTCGTGTAGGCGATGACGAGGTTGCTCAACAGCAGCAGCCCGAACAGGAACGCGAACAGCACAAACATCAGCCGTTCCGTCAGCAGCGCGCCTAAACCGGGAAACTTGGCAATGAACCGCAGCCCGTCATAAAACAGCCAGAACGACAGCACGAGATAACCCACGATGAAACCCCCGATGACGCTGGTGAGCAGCCGCGACTGCCCGCGCAACGCCAACAGCCGCCGCCAGGTGTGCGTCGCGTTCACCCGCAGCAGGAGCATTAACGGCGGCGGCGCCGGTTTGGAGAAATTATCGGGCACGCGCAAAACGTAACGCGCCGATTGAACGGACGCAATCTCCCCGATGTCAGATCATCACGGCCGCCAGGTGGGCGGAACGCCATGAAATTGAAAACCATCAGCCGGAGAAAATTCATCATCACCGCCCTGCTCGCGACACCGCTGGCCATGGGCGCCGAAGCCGCGACGGTGGAACCGACCTGGTTGAAGGTGCGGCGTCTGCGTGTCGGCAGCGGCGAGCCCGCCTGCCGGCTGGCGCATTTTTCCGACATCCATCACAAGGGCGACCGCGAGTATCTCCATACCGTCGTGGACACGATCAATTCCCTCGCCCCGGATTTCGCCTGTTTCACCGGCGACCTTGTCGAGCGCGCGGAGCATCTGCCGGCCGCGCTGGACATTTTGTCCGGCCTCAAAGTTCCGCTGTTCGGCGTGCCCGGCAATCACGATTACTGGAGCCGGATTTCCTTCCAGCCGGTGCAGAAATGTTTTGCCGCCACCGGCGGCGCGTGGCTGCTGAACTCCAGCCACAAGGTTCCCGGCAAAAACATCAATTTAATCGGCACCATCTGCGCTTTCCCGCAGTTGCCGGTGCCGCCGGCCCATCCGGCGGCCAAAAACATTTTGCTCACGCACTATCCCGCCGACGTGAAAAATCTCGGCGACCGGAAATTCGACCTGCTGCTGGCCGGGCATTCGCACGGCGGCCAGGTGCGGTTGCCGTTTTGCGGCCCGCTCTTCCTGCCGTCCCATGTGGACGAATACGATCTGGGCCTCTATCAAACACCCGCCGGCCCGCTCTACGTCAACCCCGGCATCGGCTACATCGCCGACTATGACTTCCGTTTCAACTGCCGCCCGGAAATCACGGTGATCGAGGTTTGAAATGATTTTTCATTGACATACATTACAGTGCAATGTATAAAGCTTCCATGCTTGCCAAAGACATGGTTGCCGCCTCCGCGAAACCGCTGCTGCTCTCCATCCTCGCCGGGGGCGAAAGCTACGGCTACGAGATCATCCAGAAAGTGCGCGAG
>Ga0182016_10004031_pt1 | contig 16464 bp, 11 predicted proteins | sample 712S2MmetaG_FD_120491 | JGI IMG/M metagenome (GOLD analysis project Ga0182016, IMG submission 120491) | Permafrost microbial communities from Stordalen Mire, Sweden - 712S2M metaG | ecosystem: Environmental > Terrestrial > Soil > Wetlands > Permafrost | place: Sweden: Stordalen | collected...
AGCTTGGTCGGTGTGCGGTCCCTCGGGGAGGGGAAAACGTCCGGCTCAGCAACCAGCCGCGCACCGCCCCTTTGAAAACAAGGGGCTTGTGTTCGAAATTTTAAGTGGGAAAGTAGCTAGTGCGGTTGCCCCGATCAGGCCGTCAATGGTCGCCAACGGCGTGCCGCGCCGCTGCATCCGGGCTGACAGCACCGCCCAGCGATCGGCGACGGCTTGCGTGACGGGAAGCAGGCGGGCTTCAAAGGCGCCCCGCAAATCCTGTTCGAGCCATTCTTCCAGGGCGGCCCGCCGCTTGCCGGGCTCGCAGAGTTCGATACCCTGCCTGATTTCCGCGAGGGCCAGAACGCTGGTGAAAAGGAAACGATCTTCAGTCTCGGTCAGCCAGCGCTTGACGCGGGCATCGGGCTCGCCGCGGCGGGAGAACCCCGACAGGACATTGGTGTCCAGCGGGAAGCCCGTCATAGATCGACGGCGCGCGGGTAATCTCTCGACCGTTGAATGTTGAGTTCCGACCCGGCAAAGGGCGTTGTGGTCAAAACATCGATGAGCCGCTTCTGCGGTGGCTCAGCAAGGCCGGCTGCGACACACTGCGCCTGCCCGGCGACGATCTCTCGAAGGTAGTCGCCCAGGGAAATGCCGCGTTCGCGCGCCTGGGCCAGCAGCCTTTTTTCAAGTTCCGGGTTCAGATCAAGTGTGACCGTCATTGGCTGTTCCCTTTCAGAGTAGATCCTTTGGTGGAGATTGTCACGCCTCACGAGGCGGTCTTACTCGCCAATAGCGAACACATGCTTCGCGCCGCGCACCAGCAGCAGATCTCCCGCCAGGGCGGGAGTGGCCAGCACCGGCTCGCCGATCGGGTTCTTGGACAGCAGTTCGTATTGCGCACCGGCCTTCACCACGTACACGTCGCCATCTTCGCTGGCGATGTAAAGCTTGCCGGCCGCTAACACAGGCGAAGCCACGAAGGAGCCGCCATCGCCGACCCGCTGCTGATAGACGCGCGTCCCGGATTTGGCGTCGTATACGCTCAAGATGCCGTTGTTGCTCACCGTGTAAAGGTGTTCGCCATACCAGCGGCGAGGGCAGATACACGCCGCCACGCTGCTTGCTCCACGCAATGGCATCGCTCGATTCCTTGCCGTCCTTAAGCGTGGTTCGTCGGCGGAATCTGTGGGTTCCGGCGGCAGGTCCGCGAAGGAATGACGTGAGAAACCTGCGGAACTTGCGGCAGGTTGATTCGAACGATCTCTGCTGTTCCTCTGAGTCAGACCTTTCGGGCGCGTGTCTCACAGTCTCCAGTGAGGGTGCGCGTTCGGTTAACTGGCGGTTCCGCCCCAAAATGGCGCCATTACCGTGCTGAATGCGAGCTCTTATCGTACAGTCAACTGTCTGAGGATTTTCGTTCTTTGACTGAGCACCGGGGCAGAATTGCAGTTGGATATCAGTCAATGCCCACCTGGCACCACCAACCACGGAGGCAGCGGTAACCCTGGCTCGATCAGGCTCAAGAAATCGATCGAACAGTCTGTTCCAGTAATGGCAAGGGATCGGCCTCATTCGGTTCTTACGGGACGTTTTACTAGTCGGTTCTCAACGCCTGCATCGGTTCAATCGCTGCGGCACGCGCGGCTGGTATGTATGCTGCTAGCAAACCGGTCGATGCTATGCCCAAGCTGATCCAGCCTAGGACGAATGGATCGCGAGGCCCGACCCCATAGAGCATCCTGGCTACCAGCGGACCCGCGATGAGCACAGCGCCTGCCCCGACGGCGATGCCGGAGCCAATCAGAGCAGCCGCATCGCGAAGAATCATGCGCAAAACTACGGCGCGGTCGGCGCCGAGCGCCATGCGTAGCCCTATCTCGCGCGTGCGCCGGGCAACGGAGTAGGACATGACTCCGTAGAGTCCAAGCCCTGTGAGAACAAGCGCGAGTCCTGCAAACGACGAGAGCAGCGTCATGGCAAAGCGGGGAGCGGCAAGTTGAAACGAGAGCAATTCCTGCATGGTTCGCACTTCGGTGACGGGTATGTTCGGGTCCATCGATGCGACGAGCTGGCGCACAGTGGGTTCAATGCCGACCGGGTTGTTCGAAGTCCGCACAACCGTGTAGAGACAGCACCAGGTAGGGAGTTGGCTCGCGGGCAAATACATAACTGGCGGCATATTGCGCTGGGTCACCGAATGGCGGACATTCCCGACAACGCCAACGATCTGGCGCGAAACGGGCCGACTCGTCTTTGGCGTGATTTCTTTGCCAACCGCGTCCTCACCGGCGAAGAACCTTTCTGCGAAGTCCCGATTGACAATAGTCACCTGCGGAGAATCGATTGTGTCCGTTTCGGCGAAGTCCCGGCCCTCTAAGATAGGGATCTCCATGGTACGAAAAAAAGCGGGAGAGATCGCTGAAGCATCGGTTACGGGGCGCCTGCCTTCGGCGGCCGGCCTTCCCCTGCTATCGAATTCTAGGCTGAACAAGTCCTCCGTCATGGGTAGAAGCATGCTGCCCCCCGCCGATCGCACGCCTGGTAGAGCGCGGAGGCGCTCGAAGTAGCGGCGATAGAACGCAGGCCGCGAGTGTGCATAGGCCAAGTCGGGTGTTTCAAAGGTGAAGGTGAGCACATTCGTGGGATTGAAACCCTTGTCGGTATGCGTCAACGTCAGGTAGCTGGATATGAAGAGCGCAGCGCTGGTGGTGAGAAGGATGCCGAATGCGACCTGCAGGACAATCACAGTTTTACGTAGCAGATCGCGGCCCACCAGGTTTCCGCGGCTTCCCTGCTGAAGGATGCGGGCCAGATCCGGCCGCGATGCGGTCACGGCGGGGAACAGGCCAAAGATGAGAGCGGAAAGCAAAGAGGCGAAAAGCGCGAACCCTAGCACGCGCAGATCGATCCCCGCATCGCTGACGCGTGGAACGCTATCGCCAAGGAGGTTGAGGATGGCTGGCGTGGCGATGTACGCGAGTGCGCAGCCGGCGGCCCCGCCCAGAACGGCGAGCAAGAGGCTTTCGGAAAACAACAGGAGGACGATTTCGCCCCGGCCGGCTCCCAAAGCGACGCGGACGGCGATCTCCCGTTGACGATCGCGCACGCGCGCGAGCTGAAGATTGGCAATGTTGCCACAAGTCACCAGCAACACGACGACGACGCCGGCTAGGACTACAAGGAGCAGTTCGCGCCTATCGCCAAGCACAGCCTCCAATTCGGATTTGACGATGGCGGAGCTGTGCCGGGTATTCGTGCCCGGATATGCCCGGGCCAGCTGCGCGGCATTGAATTTGACGTCCTGGTTGGCCTGCGCAATGGATACGCCATCTAGCAGACGTCCTATCGCATCGATTCCCATCGCGCCGCGTTTGGCGAGGAAGCCCTCATCGACAGCGAGGCTGGTCCAGAAGGCCGTACGAGGTCTAGTGACGGGAAAACGGAATGACGAGGGCATGACGCCAATCACCGTGAACTGTCGGCCGCTGAGATCGATAGAATGGCCAATTATGGATTTGTCGGAGTTGAACTGAGAAACCCAGAGCGCATGGCTGATAAGAACGACTCGGGTTCCGACCTTCTCTTCGTCGGCGACAAAGCCGCGGCCCAATTCGGGACGTACCCCCAGCATGGGCAAAAGATCCCAGGAAACGGACATACCAAAGAGATGTTCGGGCCGCTGCGCCCCGGTGAGTGTGTACTCCTCGCTGGTGAACGATACAAGGTGGCTGAAGCTGTGGCTCCGCTGGCGGAAGTCGAAGAAGTTAGGATACGATAGGCTGTTGGTCAGACCCCGCTTCTCGTCGTAGGAGTAAAGCTGGACCAGCCGCTGCGGTTCAAAATAAGGTAACGGCCGTAGCATGACCGCGTCTACCACGCTGAAGACGGCGCTGTTGGCGCCAATTCCGAGCGCAAGGACCACCACCGTTGTGAGTGCAAAGCCAGGTAACTGGATCAGTTTGCGAATTGCGTAACGTAACATCACCCCCCCATATTTCTCGGTGGGCTTCCCGCGCTAATACTCGAAGGGACCTTTGCCATCGAATGCGGCCCCGATCCTGACGACCGTTCCTTCCGCGACTGATACTATGACGCGCCGCGTCGTTACCAGCAGGACCGGAACGAACAGGCGTTAATACGATCCACTCCAAACCGCCTCCCCAGACGCCCGCTTCGAGATCAGCCCGCGCGGCCAACTTTTTACGCAGCGACATCAAAGATCGTGTGGTCGCGAGCGCGAAGGTTCTCTACGGAAAAGCAGATTGAGCCCAAGTTCGATTGTACCGTTACCCGTGCCAACAGTCATTATCGGCGATTAACTCTGGAAGTCGCAGTTTCATTCACGCGAAGACATTGTCGGCCAGCCGCTCATCCTGGATCTCTCTCGGCGGCCTGCCGCAGCAGCACACGATCAATCAGCCACAGTTCCGCTTCGGCGCGCACTCGCATGGATCCCGCGCCGGTACCGGCCGTATTGATCGAGGAGGTAACGGTCCCCTGGCAGGCGCCGGTGCCGGCGCCTGGAGCATTAGCTGGGCAATCTACGACGCCTGCGCCGCCGGCTCAAAGTACCGCTGCGCCAGGTCCGGCTTGGCGATGACCGCCTTGCGCCAGCAGGAACGGGCTTCGAACTCGTTGCCCAGCGACATCAGCGCATGCCCCAGATTCAGCAGCGCTTCGCCGAACTGCGGATCGGTTCTGAGCGCTTCTCTGTAGAGCACCGCGGCATCCTCCGCCTCGCCCCGCTTCTGGCAGATCAGGCCGGCATTGTAGAGCAGCTCCGGGCTGCGTTCGCCGCTGTCGAGCAACTGCCGGTAAATCTCGAACGCTTTATCGTACTCCTGGTGTTCGAGCGCCAGCGCGGCCAACCCGCGTAGCGCTTCCCTGGAATCGGCGCCGGATACGGTCAAGTCCTGGAAGCAGGTCCGCGCGGCTTCCTTGTTGCCTGCGCGCCAGTGCGCAATCCCCAGATTCAGGCGGGCTTCCGGCCAGTTGGGGCGCTTCACCAGACAGTCCTCGAAGGCCTGGATGCTTCCCGCATGGTCGGCCCGTTGCAGGCGCAGATGGCCGATGCGGAAAGCGGCGTCGTCGGCGTCAGGCGAGTTTTGCGGCACTTGCGCATAAAGCTTCTCGGCGGCTTCGAGGTCGCCCGATTGCTCGTGTACCAGCCCCAGGTTCCAGTGCACGCCAGGCAGTTTCGGATCGATGGCTAGGGCTCGCTCGTAAGCCGTGCGCGCGGCCTTCAGATCGCCCTGTTCCTGCAGCGAGACGCCCAGATTCAGGTGCGCTTGCGGCGAATCGGGCCGCACCCTGGTGGCGCGCGCATAGGCTTCCGCGGCTTCTCCCAGGTCGCCGGCTTTGTGGCACGCGACGCCCAGATTGAACCAGTTCTCGAAAACCTGCGGCGACAGGTCGGCCAGTTTGCGGGAATAATCCGCGGCGGACCGATGGTCGCCGGCGGCGAAGGCCGCGCCCGCCAGCCCCTCTAGAGCGATCTGGGACTTCGGATGCGCCTCGGCCAGTTGCTGCGCGTACTTGCGTACCAACTCATAATCCTGATTTGCCAGCGAGAGCGAGACCAGGTTGCTGAGCGCGTCCTCGGAATGCGGATTGCGGCTCAGGATGCGACGGTACAGCTCGGCCGCTTCGCTGTTGCGATCCCGCTTTTGGAGCGCCACGGCTTTGCCGAAAAGGGCTTCGTTGTGATCCGGATGGCGCGCCAGGAACCGGTCGTAGGCATCCACCGCCTCGTTGTGCAGGCCCGATTGCACCAGGCACGCGCCCAGAGCCAGATGCGCTTCACTGCGCACCGGGTCGTTCGAAATGGCCTTGCGGAACGAAGCTGCGGCCTCCTCCCATCGCTCCAGGCGCCCCAGGCATACGCCCGCGTTGAAGTGCGCGGTAGGGTGCAGGGGTTCCAGCAGCGCCGCCTGCGTATAGTTCTGCGCCGCCGGACCATAATCCTGCAGTTCGTATTGCAACTGGCCGAGAGCGAAGAACAACGCCGGGTGACGTTCGCCGCCGTCCAGGGTGCGGACCAGTTCCTTGGCGGCCTCGTCGAGTTTGCCGTCCAGGTGCAGCGATGCCGCCTTCGACAGCGCACGGGTGATGGGCGTGTTCCGATCGCCGCCGTTTTCCGCGCTCCTCGAGTCGGAGGCTGCCGCTCTATCAGTTGTCTCTGTGTTCCGGTAATCCATTGTTTTCCTTCCCTGATCTTTTGCTTCGGGGCTGCTCTTTCCAGACAGCCAGCCGCAAATCCTGCCCAATATGTCGCCTTGGCTTTCGAGCTTCACCCAGTAAACACGGGCGCGCTCATCGGCCTCGCGGAAAAAACCAACGCCGCCGGCTTTGAGCCTGTCTTCCGTCCAAAAGTCCGCCTCCTGGCCCTCAATATAGGCGCGGTACTGGCTGCCCTTGACGTCCACGGTTACGCGGTATGGCGTGTTGGCGTGGATCATCATGCGCAGAGGCGTCTGCACGCGGTCTCCCTTGCGGCCCTCGATCACCGGATAGCGAACCATGGCCACTATCGGCCGCGGCCCCGGCTGGAGCACCGTGAATTTCATGGCGTAGTAGTTGTTGGCATCGCGCGCGCGCACCACCCAATCGACACTCTTGCTCTCGATTTGCGCCATGAACTCAAAACGGTAGTCCGAAAGCGGCACCGAAGGGCGGTAGAGCGCCAATTGTCCTGGATGGATGAAGCCGTCCGTGCTGTAGGACCAGGTCTTCGGCCACTTCGACTGCACGCCTTTCCATTGATCCAAGCCGGAGCGGAAATCGTCCGCGTAGGTGTGCGTGGCCCGTTGCGACATCCACTGGCCGATCGACGCCCCTCGCCACGGAAGAGGTCCGCCAAAGCCCTTGAAAGCGACTGGCGGCCGCAAAACTCCGGCGAGCAACACGGCGGCTGCCGCCGTGCCGATATAGTGCCACTTGGTCCGCCTCGAAATCGCCGCGCTGCCACGCTTGAAAGGAAGCAGGTTGGTCTTGGCCGGACGCTTGTCCACATAGTCCGCGGCGTACGGTATGCCGCGATCCGCGCGCACCAGGTCCTGGAAACGCTCCTTCACCGCATCCACGCGGAATTCGGGATTGCATAAGCGGGCCACGCGCAGAGTCCACAGCACGGCGCACGAGCGCAACGCGCGGCCCACATCGGGCCGCAACGGGCCAACTCCGGCGACGGCGCCTGCCGGCGACGGCAACCAATCGATGCGGGGTAGAACGATGTTCGCTAGCGGGACCGGCGTATGGTAGGGCAACACAGCCCTGGCGGGGTCCCATGACGGTGCGGCCATGGGCGGCGCAGCGCCAGCCTGGCGTACCTGGGCGGAAGCCATTGCTCCCAGCAACGCGCCCGGCAACGCAGACATTTCGTGCCGCGGGGCTGGCGTCTCGAAGCGTGCCGGCGCGGCCGCCCCGGCAATGCGAAGATTTCGATTGCCGATGGCTTCCTGTAGCGGCGGATTTCCGTACTGCACCAACCCAGCGAGGGCCCCGATGGGCGCGGCGGAGCACTCCGTCCGCGGTTGGGCGTTTCTCGCGGGCGGACCCGGCGAGACACTGCTTAATTCGGCCGGGGCCAAACAGCACGTAGGCAAGGCTGCCGCCAGTCCGGCTGGTTGTGGATCGGCCGTCCGGACCATGGGCGCCAGACCCAGCAGCCGCCTGGTGGCGGATTCGAATTGCGCGACGCCTGGAAGTGCGGTCCGGATTTCCGGCAGGATCGGGCATAAGGCGTTGGCAATCGCGGCAGGGGCCGCCTTGGCGGCGACTAAGATGCGAGGCTCCGGCCGGACGGGTTGGAGGTGCTCGGTCGAGTCGATCCCGGCAACTGAGGCTGCCGCCGTGGACAGTTTGGGAAGCACGATCGCTCCGCGGGCCCCTGCTGCCTCGAATGCCACCGGCGCCACGCTGGTCTCGGAATCGCCGTGCAACCTTGGCGGTCCAGCTTCCAGGAATCTGGGTTCACAGGCGGCCGGCGCCGGCGCGGCGGGTCGTGCAATCGTAGCGCTGCCGGGCAAGGTTATGACAGGTATGGCGGTGGCTACCGGGCCAGTGGCCGAAAGTTCGGCGCGCGCCGGACTGGTGGCACGCAGTTGCGGAGAGCACGATTCCGCCTGGACTGCCGCGCTCGGCCGCGCCGCTTCCGGCAGGGAAACCGAAAAACGCCGCTGGCTCGACTCTGAGATGCGCGCCGCGGCGGCCAGTAACCGGGAAGTGCCTTTGACGGCCACAAAATTGGTTGAGGCAGCGCCGGCGGCGGACCTGCCCGGAGGCTCAACGGCAACCGGGAACGAAGCCGAGGGGGCCAGCGGTGGATAAGCGGCGGCGGATCCCTGCCACGCCAGCCGGGGGCGGCTAGCCGCCAGGGAGTGGTCAAAGACCCCAGCCGGCTGCTCCGCGAACATGCCGGAGCGCTGGATGTCCAAGGCAAGCTGGCAGCGATCGGGCGGGGAGGTCGTTAGAAGGCGCAACGCGGCGCGCGGGGCCGGACCGGCGCCAGACGACGGCCGTTCGATAAAATCCGCGGTCCGCGACGGTCCGGGTTCCGGGGCTAGCGCCTCGTAAAGGCTCTGCCGATAGCGTTCGCGGAATTGAGTGCGATGCGCCTCACTGCAGAACTCAAGGTCGCGGAGCTGCCGGATCGGACCGATTCCTTTCCCGCAATAAAGACACTTCACGTGCTGCCTCTCCTCCGGCTACGGCCATTATATACTCACTATCCACCTGGGACAACGCTAACCTTATCAAGTTGGGAAAGTTATTGAACACTTACTAATCCATTGCGAATACCTCTGTTGTCCTTAGTTAACTTTACTAACAGCGGATAGTATTGTGTTGTAACTATGTGCAGCAGGATCTTGTGCGCGGCCCTTCGCCAGCTTCGATGAGAAGCGCGTCGCATTTGAGGTACGCTAGAACCGATGAGCCTGGAACAAGCGCGCGAGTGGTTGGGGAGCGCCACGGCGGTGGCGGTGTTGACGGGGGCCGGAATCTCCGCGGAAAGCGGCGTGCCGGTTTTTCGGGGAGCGGACGGATTGTGGAAGGACTACCGTCCGGAAGATCTGGCCACGCCCGAGGCTTTTGCGCGCGACCCGCGCCTGGTTTGGGAATGGTACAACTGGCGGCGGGAAGCGATTCGGCAGGCCAAGCCAAACGCCGGACACGCCGCCCTGGTGCGCCTCGAAATTCAGAAGCCGCGTTTTACCCTGATCACCCAGAATGTGGACGGCCTGCACGACATGGCCGGCAGCGGCCGGATCTTGAAACTGCACGGCGATATCTGGCGCATGCGCTGCACCTCCTGCGGCAGCAACTGGCCGGACCGCCGCGTGCCCTTGCCCAAGCTGCCGCCGCACTGCGGATGCGGCGGCCTGGCGCGCCCCGGCGTGGTCTGGTTTGGCGAGCCCCTGCCCGAGGGCATGATGCGGGAAGCCGAACATGCCACGCTGGAGGCGCGGGTTCTGTTGGTGGTGGGCACCTCGGCGCAAGTCTATCCGGCGGCCGGCCTGATTCCCCTGGCGAAACAAGCCGGAGCGCGGGTGATCCAGGTGAACCTGGAGCCCACTCCTTATTCCGGCATCGTGGACTGCGCGCTCGAAGGTCCCGCCGGCGAAATCTTGCCGCGGTTGATTTGAAGGACCTTATTGCGACAGCCGGATGCTGATCTGCATCGCGATAGAGTCGAATGCCACGGCCAATTGCGAGGCATCCGGGGCTATCGCGAAATACCCATGTGGCTGGTTGATCTGCGACTGGTAAAAAGTCAGCCCAATCCCGGTATCCCCGGCCAGTGAGGGATCGTTGGCTATTTTTTGTAATAACAGGGTATCGGGCTGATCGGAGACCGGCCCGTCGCCCAATAGCGCGATATCGTAGATGTAAGGATGCAGCGTGGCGTTGGTTCGCACCTGGGTGGCCTCATTGTCCAGGGCATTGGTGGAGGCAATGACGATCTGTTGAGGAATGCTGACCGCCCCAGTCCGGTTGAACGCCGTCGTGTAAGGCCAGGTTGCACTATTCAGTTGGCTGTAAGGTCCCGCCAGCGAGTTACCGTAAAAGTCCTGAGTGGGCAAGTTCGGAATATCTTGAGAAACGTTTGTAAGATTGGGGCCGTTGAACTTGCACGCGCTGCTGCCGGTAAGGGAGTGGCCGTCATTCGGGAAGGTGATGGCGGTGGTGGTGGCATTCATCACACCGGCTGTGGACCCGGTGGGCAGTGCGCCTCCGGCCCACTGTGCGATAACGCCGGGGGTGCCCGCGGGCATCGTGCAGCCATCCGTGATCCCCAGTCCAGGCTTGGAGTAATCGGCGGTGACGCCATTGGGCCGCCCGTCGGTCATGAACATAACCACATTCATACGGTTGGGATTGTTGACGTTCTGGAGCTCCTGGTACGCCGCGGCGATAGCCGCGGCAGACGAGGTGTTGTCCCCGCAGGTAAGCTGCCCGATGAGGGACTGAATGGTATCGCCATTGGCATCCGGCGTCGTGAAACTCGTGGTGGACGGGTAAAAGAAGACGGAGGAGCCGAATGCTACCAGGCCGAGTTGGTCGCGTCCGGGAGCGAAGTAGCTCACAAAGGCGGCGGCATCCGCTTTCATCAGATCGCAGGCGGTTTGTCCCGTACCGGCGACCACGCCATTCATCGAGGAAGAGCGGTCGAGCACCATCATCAACATGACGTCGCGCCGTCCCGCCTTGCTGATCACATTGATGGTGGACGCCTGCTGTTTCAGCACGCGAAGAAAGTATAAAGGCGCTTGTGCCGTGGCGGTCACGGTGACCGTCCGGTAATTGGGAAAGGAAGTGGAGTCCACCACGACGCTGGCGCTGGCGCCCGAGGAGCGCCAATATCCCGCGGGAAAGTTCCCGCTGAAGAAGCTCTGGGCGGTGCTCACGGCGCTGGACGTCTGTCCGGCAGAAGTGGAGCCCTGGCTCAGGGCGCGCGCGCCGGCCAATGCCGCGGAGTCCGCGGCAGCCGCCAGTTTGGACTTGACCACGTACAGCGTGGCCACGTCGAATCCGAGGCCGATCAACGGCAGTGTGACGGCCATCGTCAGCGTGGTTAAGACGATTGCGACGCCGCGCGATCGCTTCTTGCGGTTGTTGAAAGTTTGCATGAGAGCCTCTCCTTCCGTCCTAAAATACGACGCGATTAAATGCGCCCAGATTGGTGATGAATCCCACCACGCCCAAATCTTTGAATGCGAAATCGCCTTCCGCCATGTAGGCCAGGCCGCCTGTCCCGATGGTGATCACCGACGAGACGTTGTCCGCCTGGGCCCCGGGATCGGTCGAATAGTTCGCCACACTTCCGTTGCTGCCGATGGAGGCGGGGCTCCCAAATGGACTGGTGTAGAGCGTATTGTTGCCAATTACGATGCGATCCACCAGCACGATGTGGCCGCCGTTGATGCAGCCGCAGGAAGCCGGCAGGCTCTCAAAAGCGGACAGCACCAACACGCCGTTGCCGGTCGCGCTTCCGGTGACGTTGCCGCTGTTGGCCTGCAGGCTCAAGCCATTCGCCAGGTCGTTGGCGACCAGGTTCTGATTGGCCTGCTGCGAAAAGTCCACGCCCTTCGCCATCATGTGACCAGCGTCGCGGGTCAGTTGGTTCACCTGATAGCTGCGGAGGACGGCCATACCCACGGTGAGCATGCCGAGTATGATGGGCACGAAGAAAAAAGCCGCGACCAGCACGAACTCCATGTATACGTTGCCTTTTTCGTTGCGTTTGCGCCTCATGGTCTGAACTCCTCTCATTGCGGACATATAGGGTATCCTTACGGGCACACTGGCGGCGAGGGATTGGTTATCGGCGGGCAGCCCGCCAGTGGGCACGATTCCATGACATCGGATGAGCTGGCGTTGATCGCGATGGGGCTGGCGCTTTTGAGAATACCGATCGGCGTATAGTTGTAGCCCCCCACGGAGACCTGCACGACGTCGCCTCCCGTGCCGGTGCTTGCCGCCCCCGTGACCGCGTTGAAGTAATTGACCGAGATCTTGCAGGCTCCGTTCGCGCCGTTCAGCAGGCCCAACGAGCTTTGCTGCACCACCTGCACGATCGAGTCGGTCAAGTACGACTGGCCCGTTGCCAGCCGGGTGGTAACCGCGAATCGCACCCCGGCCTCCGCAGCCTGTTGCAGGGTCGCCTTGGTGAAGAGCGCGAGTGACAAATCGACAACCAGAAACAGGAGCCCGAGCAGCGGCAATAGAATGGCGGCGGATTCCACCAGAGCATTGCCTCGCTGAGAATCGTTTCTCTTCCGACTGACGCCTGTCTTCATTTCCATCCATCCTTCCCGTCTGAACGAGTGTAACTGAACTTTTTGACGGATGTAAATGAATTTTGGGCGTGTCAGGTAACATAGGCACTATCCGTACCGGTCCGTTGGACATCCGGCGCTAACTATAGTTATCGAGGTCGTGTTAACCAAACAGGACTTCACCTTCGTATCGAGTCAGGAGTCGCCAGTCACAAAGGAAAGTGTGGGGCAGACCTTGTGGGGCGGGCGTCCACGCCTGCGGCGGGTCTCCAGACCCGCCCTTCTTTTTCCAATACGTCACAGTGGGTTTCGACCGCCGCGCGTCCGCCGCAGACGCCCCTCGCACGGGCCGGCGTGGACGTTTCTGCAAGAGGCGCCCCACCCATCGATGCTGCGAATTGCGCGGCTGAAGCCCCGCGCGGGATAAATCCCACCCTCCAGGACATTGCGTTTCTGCTCCTGGTGACGCGCGCCGTCAGCGGGTGCAGCAGATCTGCGTGGATAGGATGCGGTCGCGGGCGAAGAAGTTTTCGTGCGAGAGCTGCTTATAAATAGATCCGGCGACTCCGGCGGCGATAGGGCCGTTGATGCGGAAGCCGCCCGTGAGCAGCACCACGACCACCAATTGATGCCGCTCCACATCGTTGAAAGAGCCGAACCATCCCAGGTGATTGAGCGCGCGGGAATCGTGGCAAGTTCCGGTCTTGCCGAGGATAGGTTCCGTCTGGTCGACTCCGGCGCGGTGGGCGGTGCCAAAGTCCACGGCGCCGCGCATCCCCACTTTGACGTCGGCGATCCAGGGCGCGATATCCAGGTGGCGTTTCACGCGCGGCTCGAAATGGTCGATCTCCTCCTGGTTCTTGGGATATTGGAGGTGGTAAAGCGTTCCCCCGTTGGCGATGGCCGAAACGAGGGCGGCGAGTTCCAGGGGCGTCAACTGGATGCCTTCGCCGTACGCTGTCATCATGCCCACGCTGCCGTGGGGCGGCGGGGCGCCCGGCAGCAGACCGGGACGTTCGCCGGGGATCTGCCATCCGGCCTTTTCGCCGAGGCCGAAGAGTGTGGCATAGTGCACGACGCGCTCGTAGCCCAGGCGGTCGCCGAGGATCTTAAAATAGGGATTATTGGAGTGCGCCAGCGCGTTGCTCAAGTCCAGGCTGGTGCGGCGGGTGAGGCGCACCGGCGTGTCACGTTCGATCAACCGTTCATTGAGAGCGGCGAAAGCGGTGACCAGCTTGATGGTGGAGCAGGGCGTAAAGCCGCTGTCGAGCGCGGTCTTCTGATTGACCATGGTGAGGATGCGCCCGGTCTGCGGATCGACCACCACCACCGTGCCGTTGTAGGGTCCCAGCGCGTCGACCGCCGCGCGCCGCACTTCCAGATCGTCGCCATCCACGTTATCGCCCGCCGTGGGATCGAAATGGGTAACGGCGGTCTTAACCCGCAAAGACCGGGGACCGGGGGCCGGGGCCTGGGGTTTAGCCTTGGCGGCCGGCTGCGCCTTGCGCTTCTTGGCGCTGCGCACCGCAAACGTGGACGTGGGCAGCAGGCAGAGGACCATCGCGAGAGTAAGGCCGCGCAGCATATCGGTTTAAGGCTTAGAGCCGCTATTATCAACCATTGGTACTAGGAAGGTCAAGCATTATGGACAGTTCGGTTCTGCCGGGAGGGAGCCGGCGCGCCGGCATCCTGCGCATCCACCACCGCCACCGCGGCGATATTCACGATATCGTTGACCTGGGCGCCGCGCTGCAGCACGTGCACCGGGCGCGACATCCCCATCAGGATGGGGCCAATCGGTTCGGCCCCGGCAATGCGCCCCAGCAGCTTGTAGGCGATGTTGCCGGCTTCCAGGTTGGGGAAGATCAGCACGTTGGCGCCGCCCTTCAAAGTGCTGAAGGGGAATGTCTCTTCCAAAATCTCCGGCACTACGGCGGTGTCCGCCTGCATCTCCCCGTCCACCATCAGGGCCGGTTCGCGCAACCGCACCAACTCCACGGCCTTGCGCACCTTCTCGGCCAGCGGATGACGCGAGCTGCCGAAATTGGAGAAGGAGAGCATGGCCACGCGGGGCTCCACATCGAAGCGCCGCGCCATCTCCGCGGTATTCACCGCAATCTCGGCCAGATCCTCAGCGGTGGGTTCGATATTGACCGTGGCGTCCGCCAGGAAATAGATCTCGCGCTTGGGCGTGATCATCACGTAGACGCCGGAAACCCTGCGCATGCCGTGCCGCACCTCGATGATTTGCAGGGCGGGCCGGATCATGTCCGGATAATGCTGGGTGAGGCCGCCGACCAGAGCGTCGGCGTCGCCCAGGCGCACCATCATGGCGCCGAAAACATTGCGGTCGAGAATCAGTTGGTCGGCTTCCCGGCGCGTGATTCCCTTGCGCTGGCGAAGGCTGTACATTTCCTCGGCGTATGCCGGCAGCCGCTCGGACTTGGCTGGATCGACGATCTGCAGGCCGTCCAGGTGCAAATGCAGGTCGTCCATCACCGCTCGAATTTTCGTCTCGTCTCCGAGCAGAACGGGGAAGGCGATCTTCTCATCCAGGAGGATCTGGCAGGCGCGCAGGATCTTGGGTTCCTCGCCTTCGGGGAAGACCACGCGCTTGGGCTGGCGCCGGGCTTTGTGGATCATCACCCGCATCACTTCATGGGCTCGGCCCAGGCGGCGCTCCAGTTGTTCGCGGTATTCGTTGATGTCGATGGGCGCTTGCGCCACGCCGGTCTCCATGGCGGCTTGGGCCACCGCCGCCGCCTCCCAAATCAGCACGCGCGAATCGAACGGTTTGGGGATGATGTACTGGCGGCCGAATTCCAGACGTTCCACGCCATAGGCGCGGCGCACGTTGTCCGGCACATCTTCGCGCGCCAGCGCCGCCAGGGCGCGCGTGGCGGCCAGCTTCATCTCGTCGTTGACCATGGTGGCGCGCACGTCCAGCGCGCCGCGGAAGATGAACGGGAACCCCAGGACGTTGTTGACCTGGTTGGGAAAGTCCGAACGTCCGGTGGCCACGATGGCGTCCGGCCGGGCGGCCACTGCCACGTCGTAGGGAATCTCCGGGTCCGGATTCGCCAGCGCGAAGATCACCGGATCGTGCGCCATGGTCTTCAGCATTTCGGGCGTGACACAATTGCCGCTGGACAAGCCGAAGAACACGTCCGCGCCCACAAAAGCGTCGGCCAGCGTGCGTTTGTCGGTCTCGGCCGCGAAGAGTTCCTTGTAGGCATTCATGCCGGCCTTGCGGCCCTTATAAATGATCCCCTTGGTATCGCACATGAGGATGTTCTCGCGGCGTACGCCCAGGTTCACATAGTGCCGCGCGCAGGAAATGCCGCTGGCGCCCGCGCCGTTGAAAACCACGCGCACCTGGTCGATGCGTTTCCCAACCAGGTCCAGGGCGTTCAGCAGCGCTGCGCCCGAGATGATGGCGGTGCCATGCTGATCGTCGTGGAATACGGGGATCTTCATGGTGCGCCGGCATTCTTCTTCGATGTAGAAGCACTCCGGTGCCTTGATATCTTCCAGATTGATGCCGCCGAAGGTGGGCTCCAGCAATTGGCAGGTGCGGATGATCTCGTCGGCGTTCTCGGTGGCTAGTTCGATATCGAAAACATCGATATCGGCGAAGCGTTTGAACAGCACGGCCTTGCCCTCCATGACGGGCTTGCCGGCGGCTGCGCCGATGTTGCCCAGTCCGAGGACCGCGGTGCCGTTGCTGACCACCGCCACCAGGTTGCCTTTGGCGGTGTATTTGTAAACCAGGCTGGGGTCGCGGGCGATTTCCAGGCAGGGCACCGCAACGCCGGGGGTGTAAGCCAGGCTCAGGTCGCGCTGCGTGAGGCAAGGCTTGGTGGGGACCACCGCCAGTTTCCCGGCGGGCGAAGAGGAGTGATAGTCGAGAGCTTCTTGGGATTGGATCTTCATGCCAGGCTCCTTACGCTACAGGCATATTATAGTGTTTTATCCTGAAGTGTGAAATGGGGGTGCCGAAACGCCCGAAACGTGGGGCAGGCGCCCTCGCCTGCGGACCGGCGCCCTCGCCGGTCCACCGGCCGTAGGCCGGCAGCGGCTAATTAAGCCCCCGGGAGGCTGCACCCAAACAAATGCGACAAGAAAATCGGCACAATCGTGACGCTCGCGCGATCACGCGCCGCGCCATGCTGCAATCGTCGGCTGCGGCTGTTGCTGCCCG
>Ga0182016_10004032_pt1 | contig 16464 bp, 12 predicted proteins | sample 712S2MmetaG_FD_120491 | JGI IMG/M metagenome (GOLD analysis project Ga0182016, IMG submission 120491) | Permafrost microbial communities from Stordalen Mire, Sweden - 712S2M metaG | ecosystem: Environmental > Terrestrial > Soil > Wetlands > Permafrost | place: Sweden: Stordalen | collected...
CGGGCGGCGGGTTGCGGGGCTATCTGCATGGCGGGCAAGGTCAGCCGTCCCGATTTTTCGGCGCTCAAGCCCGATCTGCGCGGGGTCAAGGCCCTGGGCGGCGCAATCCTGGCCGCGCGTAAGGGCGAGGACGCCATACTGCGCTATCTGGTCGGACTATTCGAACAGGAAGGCTTCGCGGTTGAGGGCGCCCACCAGGTCGCGGCCAGCCTGAGCCTGTCAGCTGGAGCCCTGGGCCGGCTGAGGCCTCAGGGCGAGGACCTGGAGGACATCGCTCAAGGCTTTCGCATTGCCGGAGAGATCGGCCGCCTGGACATAGGTCAGGGGGCCGTGGTCTGCCGCGGCCTGGTCTTGGCCGTTGAGGCCCAGGAGGGCACCGACGCCATGTTGGCCCGCTGCGCCGGCCTGCCCCAGGCCCTCCGGGGTGATGAGGAACACCGCAGGGGCGTTCTCGTCAAACGGGCCAAGCCTACCCAGGAACAGCGGGTGGATTTGCCCACCATCGGCATGGAAACGGTGGAAGGCGCCGCTCGCGCGGGGCTGGCTGGGGTGGTCGGCCAGGCTGGCCGCACGCTTCTTCTGGACCGGGAGGCGGTGATCGCCGCTGCGGACCGGCTTGGTCTGTTCGTCTATGGATATGAAGAAGGCTAAGGCGTGAAACAGACCTGTATCATGCTTGTGGCTGCCGAACCCTCCGGCGACCTGTTGGGCGCACACCTGATGCAGGCCTTGCGCGGGCGTTTGGGCAGGAGCGTGCGTTTTGTCGGCGTCGGTGGTCCGCTTATGAAGGCCGAAGGGCTGGGTAGCCTGTTCGACATCACCGAACTGTCGATTTGGGGCTGGGCCGAAGGTTTGAAGGCCTATCCGAAAGTTGTCCGGCGCGCCGATCAAACGGCGGCCTTGGCCGTTCGCGAAAAGCCGGATGCGGCGGTGCTGATCGATTCCTGGGGCTTTACGTTGCGGGTCGGCCAGCGTCTGCGTCGACGCCTACCGCGTCTCCTCCTTATCAAATATGTGGGTCCCCAAGTGTGGGCGGCGCGCCCGGGCCGCGCCAAGACTCTGGCCAAAACCTTCGATCATCTGCTGTCGATCCTGTCGTTCGACGCGCCCTATTTCGAGCGTCACGGTCTGGCGGTGACCAAGGTCGGCAATCCGCACCTCATGCGCTCGTTTGCAGGGGCCGATGCCGAACGGGCGCGCAAACGCCTGGGCGCGGACCGCGACGATCAGATCCTGCTGGTGCTGCCGGGAAGTCGGCTTTCGGAAGTCGAGCGCCTGATGGCTCCCTTTGGCGAGGCTGTGACTCTGCTCAAGCGGGGCCGGCCTGGCTTGCAGGTCGTGCTTGCGGCGGCGCCCAGCGTGGCGGAGGCGATCAAGGCCAAGGCCGCCGAATGGGCATTTGCGCCTCACATCGTCGAAGGCGAGGGGCCGAAGTTGGACGCCATGAAGGCGGCCACTGTGGCGCTGGCTTGCAGCGGCACGGTCACCACGGAACTGGCGCTCGCCGGTTGTCCGATGGTGGTCGCCTATAAAGTGAGCCGCCTAAGCGCCGCCCTGATCCGGATGGTGATCAAGACCCGGTTCATCACCCTACTGAATATCGCCGTGGGACGTGCGGTGGTCCCTGAACTGGTCCAGGACCAATGCCAGCCGACGGCGCTGGCCCAGGCCTTGGCCGCGCGCCTCGACGATCCGCACCTGCGTCAGGAGCAGATCGCAGCCCAGAATCAAGCGCTCGCCGCCATGGGCGCGAGGGACGGCCCGGACCCTTCGGAAAAAGCCGCCAAGGTGATCGTCGAGCTCCTGAACGGGTCCGCGTAGAGCCGGATGACCTCGTTTGAGGTCTGAATCCGGCTCTAACTCAGACTCTAGTGTGGCGATTCAGAAATTCGCCCCCGGCTTGTGGAGAGCGCGGGCGAACTTCAGATCCAGCACACTAGGCCCGCTTATCGACCGACACGAAGTCGCGGTAAGCGGGGCCCGTGTACAGTTGGCGGGGGCGGCCGATCTTCTGTTGAGGATCGGCGATCATTTCCTGCCACTGCGAGATCCAGCCCACGGTGCGGGCCAGGGCGAACAGCACGGTGAACATCTCGCTGGGGAAGCCCATCGCGCTCAGGGTGATGCCCGAATAGAAATCGATGTTCGGATAGAGCTTGCGGCTGATGAAGTAGTCGTCGCTGAGGGCGATCTTCTCCAGTTCCATCGCCACCTGCAGCAGCGGATCGTTGGCGTCGCCTACTTCCTTCAGCACCTCGTGGCAGGTCTCCTGCATCACCTTGGCGCGTGGGTCATAGTTCTTATAGACCCGATGGCCGAAGCCCATCAGGCGGTACTTGCGGTCTTTCACGCCCTGGACATAGGCCGGCACGTTCTCGGGTTTGCCGATTTCACGCAGCATATTGAGGGCTTCTTCATTGGCCCCCCCGTGCGCAGGTCCCCACAGGGCCGCGATACCGGCGGCGATACAGGCGAACGGATTGGCCCCGGTGGAGCCGGCCAGGCGCACCGTGGAGGTCGAGGCGTTCTGCTCATGGTCGGCGTGCAGGATGAAAATCCGGTCCATGGCGCGCGCCAGAATCGGGTTGCCCTTGTAGTCCTCAGCCGGCACGGCGAAGCACATGCGCAGGAAGTTTTCGGCGTAGCCAAGCTCGTTACGGGGACTGACGAAGGGTTGGCCGATGGAATATTTGAAGGTCCGAGCCGCGATCGTGGGAATCTTAGCGATCATGCGGATCATGGAAATCCGGCGGTGATCGGGATCGTTCACGTCCAGACTGTCGTGATAGAAGGCCGAAAGGGCGCCGACCGAAGCGGTCATCACCGCCATGGGGTGAGCATCCCGCCGGAAGCCCTGGAAGAACCGGTCGAACTGATCGTGCAGCATGGTGTGCGTGGTTATGCTGCGTTCGAACTCGACGTACTGGGCGGCGTTGGGCAGCTCGCCGTTGATCAGCAGGTAGCAGACCTCCAGGAAGGTCGACTGCTTGGCTAGCTGATCAATCGGATAGCCGCGGTACAGCAGCACGCCCTTGTCGCCGTCGATGTAGGTAATGGCGCTTTCGCAGGCTGCGGTGGACGTGAACCCCGGGTCGAAGGTGAAACAGTCCGTCTCGGCGTACAGCTTGCGCACGTCGATGACGTCCGGCCCGATGGAGCCCTTGAGGATGGGTAGGCTAAGCGTCTTGTCGCCAATAGTCAGCGACGCGGAGCCGGTGTCAGTCATCTTGTCCATTCCCCAATGCCTCACGGGCTGTTCCATCGCCCTCCAGCGGCGATGCTGCAATGCGTTATACCGTCTTAATGGCCGCCGAAAAGAGCATCCTTTAGACGACCCAAACTCTCTTCACGACCCAGAGCCGCCAGGGTGCTCGCAAGATCGGGCGCCGTCGCGCCGCCACTGAGCACGCCCCGCAGCGCCGGGCCGAATTTTCCCAGGCCCAAGCCCTCGGCCGCAGCGAAGTCCTTCAGCGCAAGCTCCAGCGCAGACGAGTTCCAGTCGGCTGTTTCTTCTAGCCTTTTTTCAAGCCTAACCAGCCGCTGACGCGTTTCCTCGGTCAGAAGGCCAAGGGTTTTGACGTCTAACGGCACGGGCCGGGTCATGAGCGCGAAGTGGGTCAGGTCGGCAAGCTCCAGCACGGTCTTTGCGCCTTCCTTGACCAGAGGAATGGCGTTTCGCAAACGATCAAGATCGTTCTTATTGTGCACTGCGCCCCGACTGACGTTGATTTGGGCCGTCAGCAGCGCCAATCGCTCGTCATCTGCGCGTCGGATGTAGTGGTTGTTGATGTGATTGAGTTTGGCCCAGTCCAGCCGAGCCGGTGCGCGCACCACGTCCTTCACGTCGAACCAGGCGATGGCTTCCTCGTCGGAAAAGATTTCGTCGTCGCCGTGGCCCCATCCCAGCCGCGCCAGATAGTTGCGCATGGCTTCGGGCAGATAGCCCATGTCGGCAAACTCGCCGACCGCCTGGGCGCCATGCCGTTTGGACAGCTTGGCTCCATCTGGCCCGTGGATCAGGGGGATGTGGGCGAAGGCCGGGATTTTCAACTCCAGCGCCTGATAGATCAGGGACTGACGCGCGGCGTTGTTGAGGTGGTCGTCGCCCCGTATCACATGGGTCACGCCCATATCGGCGTCGTCCACCACCACGGCCAGATTGTAGGTTGGCGCTCCGTCCGAGCGCAACAGAACCAGATCGTCCAGTTCCTTGTTCTGGAACCGCACCGGGCCTTTCACCAGGTCGTCGACCACGGTCTCGCCCTCGGATGGCCCCTTGAAACGGATGACGTGGGGAAGGTCGAGGTGTTGATTTTCATCGCGGTCCCGCCAGGGCGAACGAATGGCGTGGCCCTCGGCCCGCGCCTTGGCCCGTTCGATCTCCAGTTCCTCCACGCTCATGTAGCAGCGGTAGGCGCGTCCGCGTTCGAGCAGGGTCTGAACGGCTTGGCGGTGGCGATCGGCGCGGGCGAATTGGAAGACCGGCGGTGCATCCGATTCCAGGCCCAACCAGCCTAAGCCGTCAAGGATGGCCTGCACGGCATCGGGCGTGGAGCGCTCGCGGTCTGTGTCCTCGACGCGCAAAAGGAACCGTCCGCCGGTGTGGCGCGCGTAAAGCCAATTGAACAGGGCTGTCCGCGCCCCTCCTATGTGCAGGTATCCCGTCGGAGAAGGGGCGAAGCGGGTGACGACGTCTGAGGGTTTGGGCATCGATATCCAGGCTGGAGGCGCGGCGCCTCTTAACACGCGCGCCTCGAGCCGTCCTAGTGTGGCTAGCCTCGGGGCGTGGATTTTAAGCCAGGCGCGCGCCCAGGCGGACCGCTGGTCTTTGTGGACTCCGGTGGCGTTCGGTTGCGGATGCGGCGCCTATTTCGCGCTCAAGAGCGAGCCCGGGCTGGGGTTGGTCGCCGGCGGGGCGGTGTTGTCTTGCCTCGGCGCGCTCCTGCTTAGGCGATGGGGCAGGGCGCCGGTCTTGGCGGGCGTGGTCATGCTGGCGGCGTTTGGCGCGGCCGGGGTCCTTTCAGGCAAGCTGCAGACCCTGGCCATGGCCGGGCCGGTCAGCCCGCCCCTGGCCGGCGTGGCGGTGGAAGGCTGGGTGGTGGACATGGCCAGCCGCGGAACCACCGGACCACGTTTGCTGATCGCGCCCACGTTCATCAGCGGCATACCCCAGGACCGGCTGCCCAAACGCGTGCGCATCACCGTCAAGGACGAGGATGTGATCGGCCCGGGCGCGGCCGTGCGCTTGATCGCCCTGCTCAATCCGCCGCCGCCGCCGGCCGCGCCCGGCGCATTCGATTTCGCCCGCAGCGCCTATTTCCTCGGCGTCGGCGGGGTAGGGGTGGCCTTGAAGGCCCCCGAGGCGATCGATCTGCCGCCGCCGTCCTGGCGCGTGGGCGTGCAGTTGGCGGTCAACAGGGCCCGCTGGGCCCTGACCCAGGCCATCATCGAACAGATGGGCCAGCCCACCGGCGGCATCGCCGCGGCCATGGTCACCGGCCACGACTATTCGATCAGCCAGGACGACACCAATGAGATGCGCAACGCCGGCATCTCCCACATCCTGTCGATCTCCGGCGTACACATGGCCATCGTCGGCGGGTTCATCTTCTTCGCAGTGCGCTTGCTCGTGTCCCTGTGGCCCTGGCTGGCGCTGCGGGTGAACGGCAAGAAAGTCGCCGCCGCGACGGGCCTGATCGCCATCATCGTCTATCTGGTGGTGTCCGGCGCGCCGCCGCCGGCCCAGCGCTCGGCGATCACCGCCACCATCGCCTTCGGCGCCATCCTGCTCGACCGGCGCGCCATCACCCTGCGAGGCCTGGGCCTATCGGCCCTGATTGTCCTGGCCATCCAGCCCGAAGCGGTGGTCGAACCCGGCTTCCAGATGTCCTATGCGGCCACCGTCGCCTTGGTGGCCTTGGCGGAGGCGTGGCCCCACCCGCGCCGGGCCATCAATGCGCCCCTGGTCCTGCGCGTGCTGCAAAAAGCCAGGGACTGGCTGATCGCGGGTATCGCCGTGGGCCTGGTGGCCGGCGCGGCCACGGCGCCGTTCGCCATCGAGCACTTCAATCGCGTCTCGCTCTACGGCTTGCCCGCCAACTTGCTGCTGGAGCCCTTATCCAGTTTCGTGATCATGCCGGCCCTGGCCCTGGGCGCGGTGGCCCAATTGTTTGGCGCCGGGGGCTGGCTCCTGGCCGTCGCGGGGTGGGGCATAGACCGCATGCTCGATCTGGCCCGCCTCACCGCCGAGGCGCCCGGCGCCATGGTCACCATCGCTTCGGCGCCGACCATCGCCCTGCCGATCGCATTCATCGGGATTCTCTGGCTGTGTCTGTGGCGCGGGCCGCTGCGCTGGATCGGCCTGCCCTTGGCGCTGGCGGTCGTTCTGTGGCCCCATCCGTCCGCGCCCGCCGCCTGGGTCTCGTCCGATGGAGCCAACGCCGCCATCCTGGCCGATGGTCATCCGGTGGTTCTGCGCGCGTCGGAGAAATTCGCGAGCACCTTGTGGGCTCGGCGCTACGGCTTTGAGCTGCCGACCAACGCCGATGCCGCCCACGACCGCCTGTTCGACTGCAATCGGCGACGATGTTCGCCCCTGCCGGCCGCGCCCCTGCGTCTTGGCCTATGGGCTGGACGCAAGCCGCCCAAGGCGGCTGACTTCACAAGCCTTTGCCAAGCCTCGGAACTCCTGGTCCTGCGCTCGCCGATCCCGCAGGGGGCCAGTTGCGCCGGCAAGCCGGTGCTGAGCGCGGCGGACTTCGCCCGGGGCGGGGCGGTGGAGTTGCGACGTCAAGGCTCAGGCTGGTCCTACCGCTGGGCAGCGGATGAGCGTGGCCGGCGGCCGTGGACCGTCGGCGCCGAGCTCAATGATAGCGACGGATAAGGCCGACCAGCTTGCCTTGTACCTGCACCTGATCGGGACCGAAGATACGCGTCTCGTAGGCGGGATTGGCCGCTTCCAGGGCGATGGAGGCCCCCTTCTTGCGCAGCCGCTTGAGGGTGGCTTCTTCGCCCATGACCAGGGCCACCACGATCTCGCCGGAATTGGCGGTGGAATCCTTGCGGATGATCACCTGATCGCCGTCCAGAATGCCGGCGTTGATCATGGAGTCGCCCTGCACCTCCAGGATGTAGTGTTCCCCGGCGCCCAGCAGGGTTTCGGGCACGAAAACCCGGTCCTTCTCGTGCTGGATGGCTTCGATCGGCGTGCCGGCGGCGATGCGGCCCAGCACGGGAAGTTCGCGCACATCGTTGGCGATCTGCAGGTCGCCAGGCGAGGACCCGCGCTCGCCTTCCACCACCTGCGGACGGAACGGCGCGCGTCCCTTGGGCGGGGCCGCGGCGGTGGCCTGTTGGGGAAGCTTGACCACTTCCAGGGCCCGGGCCCGGTGAGCGAGGCGGCGCAGAAAGCCACGTTCCTCCAGGGCCGTGATGAGGCGATGAATGCCCGACTTGGAAGCCAAGTCCAAGGCTTCCTTCATCTCGTCGAATGACGGCGAAACCCCGGTTTCCTTAATCCGTTCATGGATGAACATGAGTAATTCATGTTGTTTGCGCGTGAGCATCGAGCAGAACCCTTCCAGGAACAAACCGCTAACTGTTGGAAATGTTCTCTAGGTGTTCTTTCTTAATGTCAAGTTGATGCTAGCCGCCCAAAAGCGCGCGCGTTGCCGCAGCCACGTCGGCCTGACGCATCAGACTTTCGCCCACCAGCATGGCTGAGGCGCCGCAGGCCTCCAGACGGGCCGCGTCGGCGGGGGTGAAGATGCCGCTCTCCGTTACCAACAAAGCATTTGCGGGCTTGAGCGCGGCCAGCCGTTCGGTGATCGCGAGGTCCACCTCGAAGGTGCGCAGGTCGCGGTTGTTGACCCCGGCCATGTCGGCGCCCAGAACGGCCGCGCGCTCCATTTCCGCTTCGTCGTGGGTCTCCACCAGCACGTCCATGCCGAATCGGCGCGCTTCGCTCATGAGGTCCGCCGCCAGCGAGTCGTCGATCATCGCCAGGATCACGAGGATGCAGTCGGCGCCCAGCGCGCGCGATTCGGCCACTTGCCAGGGATCGATCAGAAAGTCCTTGCGGATGCAGGGCAGGTCGCTGGCCTCCCTGGCGGCCGTCAGATAGGCGTCCGCGCCCTGAAAGCTTGGTCCATCGGTCAGGACAGACAGGCAGGCCGCGCCGCCGGCCCGATAGGCGCGGGCCAGGGCGGGCGGATCGAAATCCGCGCGGATCAGCCCGCGTGAAGGACTGGCCTTCTTGATTTCGGCGATCAGGCCCAGGCGGCCGGGCGCATGGGCGCGGGTCAAGGCCTGGCGAAAGCCGCGCGGCGCGCTGGCCTGCAGGGCGGCCTGCTCGATCTGCGCGAACGAGCGCGCCGCCTTGCGGGCGGCGACTTCCTCGCTCTTGTAGGCGGCGATGCTATCCAGAATATCGCTCATCAGCCGTTGCTCGCTTGAACCAGGCGTTCAAGAGCGGCCTTGGCCCGTCCATCGTCGATGACCCGTCCGGCCAGCGCGACCCCGTCCCGCAAGGTCTCGACCTTGTCCGATACAAGCAGGGCGGCGGCCGTGTTCAGCAGCACCACATCGCGATAGGGACCCGCGGCGCCATCCAGCAGATCGCGGATGGCCTGGGCGTTGAACCCGGGATCCCCGCCTAGAAGGTCCGCCAAGGATGCCTGGGGCAGGCCCACGGCTTCGGGCGTGACCGTGAACAGGCGCACGGCCCCGTCTTTCCATTCCGCGACGTGGGTTGAACCGGTGGTGGTCATCTCATCCAGGCCTTGACCGTGCACCACCCAGGCGCGCTGCGAACCCAGCGCGCCCAGGACGCGGGCCAGCGGCTCGACCCACCGGCTGTCATACACACCCAGCACCTGGCGCTGGGCGCCGGCCGGATTGGCCAGCGGGCCGAGCAGGTTGAAGATGGTGCGAAAGCCCAATTCCTGGCGGATGGGCGAGACATGGCGAAGGGCCCCGTGATGCGCGGGGGCGAACAGGAAGCAGATGCCGGCCTCGTCCAGGGCGCGCCGGCTCTGCTCCAGGCTGGCTGAGATATTCACCCCGAGCGCGGCCAGGACGTCTGCGGCGCCGGACTTGGAGGACATCGCCCGGTTGCCGTGCTTGGCCACCTTGATCCCCGCGCCCGCGGCCACCAGGGCCGAAGCGGTGGAGATGTTCAAGGTGTGCAGGCCGTCGCCGCCGGTGCCGCAGGTATCGATCACCTGATAGGGGTGCTCCAGCCGCGTGGCGGCCCGCCGCATGGCGCGGGCCGAGGCGGTGATCTCGCCCACCGTCTCGCCGCGCAGGCGCATGGCGGTGATGGCGGCGGCGACCTGGGCCGGGGAGGGCTCTCCGCGCAGACAGGCCGCGAAGAAGTCGTCCGCGTCGGCCTCGGTCAGGGTCGCGCCATCCGCCAGGCGGGCCAGCAGGGGTTTGAAGGCGTCGGACACGGTCAGGCCGAGGTTGCCGCGAGGCGCCTCACCCCGGCCAGGTCGAGGAAGTTGGCGAGCAGTTCGTGGCCGTGTTCGGTGGCGATGGATTCGGGGTGAAACTGCACGCCATGCACCGGTCGGTCGCGCCGCCTCAGGCCCATGATCTCGCCATCGCCGCTCCAGGCCGTGATCTCCAGCACGTCCGGCAGGCTTTCGCGCTCCACCGCCAGGCTGTGATAACGCGTGGCCGTAAACGGGCTGGGCAGACCGGCGAACACGCCCTGGCCGGAATGCTCGATCTGGTCGGTCTTGCCATGCATCAGGGCCTTGGCGCGGACCACCTTGCCGCCGGCGGCTTGGCCTATCGCCTGATGTCCCAGACACACGCCTAGGATCGGCAGGTCCGCGGGCGCGCGCAGGAGTAGGTCCAAACAGATGCCGGCCTCGTCGGGCGTGCACGGCCCGGGCGACAGAAGCACCGCTTCGGGCACCAGCGCGAGCGCCTGCTCTACGCTCATGGCGTCGTTGCGATGCACAAGGGTCTCTGCCCCAAGCTCGTTCAGGTAGTGGACGAGGTTGTAGGTGAAGCTGTCGTAATTATCGATCACCAGGATCATGCGGGCGCGCCTTTCAGTCGGGTTCTTAGGCTCGCGCGCCGCGAAGGCCAAGAGCCGTGAGCCGAAGCTGAAGAATTGACCGGCGCCGCGCCCCGTCTTGGCGCCACATTCGATCGTCATCTGGCGCGGCCGATCCGCTGAGCTAAACTCGTCCAATGCAGATCGAGTCGCCCGCGCCTCTCGCCTTAGCCCGCGCCAAGCTGGTCGCGCCGTCCCGGCCGGACCGCCCCCTGGCGGCGGTTTGCGCAGCGGCTCTTTTCGCGGTTTGCGCCTTGACCTTCGCCGCCGCGGCGATCTTCGCGCCGCCGGTGGTGATCGAGCCGATGGCTAAGCCGGGCGTGCAGTAGCGACCCCGCATTGGGTGTCAGATCGTTTTGATTTTGCCCGACGGCGTAATAACGTCGGGCTCGGTATAGCGTGCAGGATATCCCGCCGGTGGCTTCTCCCAGGGATTCGAATCTTCACCGACCACCAGGGCAGCAAATGGCCCTGTTCGCCGGCGCCTTTCTGATCCTGTTCGCCGTAGTCACCACATGGTTGGTCATCAACAGCGCCGGCCGGGTGCGGTGGGTGGAGCATACGCTCGAGGTGGAGCGGGAGATTTCCGAGGCCCAGGCCACCCTTTACGCCGCGGAATCCGCCGCGCGCGGTTATATTTCCACCGGCAATCCGGGGCTTCTCTCTAACCCCGTGGGAGCCGATCGCGCTCTTTGGGTCAAGCTGGGAGAAATTTCGTCGCTCACCTCCGACAATCCCCGGCAAAGCGCCGCGCTGAGAGGCGTCGAACAGAGCGCCGCCGCACGCCTGGCCATGCTCGCTCGCGCCGTGGCCCTCAAGCGTGCGGGATCGGACGCCGCGGCTCAGAAACAGCTGACCGACCCGCTCGGCATCCGTCAGGAAAATCTGTTCCGTGAGGCCACGGACGGAATGCGCGCCGAGGAGAACCGGCTTTACGTGGTCCGGCTGAAGCAGGCGGAGGATTCGCGGCGCGCCTTGCTGGTTCTGTCGACCCTGACCGGGGTGGCGACCTTGGCTTTCACCTTGGCCTGGATAAGCAACGCCTGGCGCTCCACCCAAGCGCTGCAGGCGGCTTATGCCGAACTGATGAGCGCCAATACCCAGCTCAAGACCGAGATCGAGGGGCGGGCCGTGGCGGAGGGGCAAATCCGCCAACTGCAGAAGATGGAAGCGATCGGCCAGCTCACCGGGGGCATTGCCCACGACTTCAACAACATGCTGGCGGTCATCATTGGCAATCTGAACCTTATGCAACGCAAGTTGGCTAGCGGGCGGAGCGACATCGAGCCCTATGCCGCCGCCGCCCTGGAAGGCGCGGCCCGCGCCGCGGCCCTCACAGCGCGACTGCTGGCCTTTTCGCGTCAACAGCCGCTCGCGCCCCAGCCGGTGGACGTGAACAAACGCATGGTGCGCCAGTCGGAGATTCTGCGCAGGCTGCTGGGCGAAACGATCATGATCGAGACGGTGCAGGGCGCCGGAATTTGGCGCGCCGAGGTCGATCCCGTTGAGTTGGAAAGCGCGATCCTCAACCTGGCCGTCAACGCGCGCGACGCCATGGGCGGCGAAGGCAAGCTCACTATAGAAACGGCCAACGCCCATTTGGATGAAGCCTACGCCCGGGCCAACGGCGTGGCGGCCGGACAATATGTGATGATCGCCGTAACGGACACTGGCTCGGGTATGACGCCGGACGTGGTGGATCGCGCCTTCGATCCCTTTTTCACCACCAAGCCGGCCGGCCAGGGCACCGGGCTGGGGTTGAGTCAGGTTTATGGCTTCGTCAGGCAAACCCACGGCCACGTCAAAATCTATTCAGAGCCAAACCACGGCTCCACGGTGAAGATATATCTGCCTCGCCTGGTGGCGGAACACGCCGCGGAGTCGGAGGAGAGCAAACCGGTTCCCGCGCGCCTGGTCGGCAAGCCTGAGGAGATCGTGATGGTGGTGGAGGACGAGGATCGAGTTCGCCAGTTCGCCGTCGAGGCTTTGCGCGAGCTGGGCTACACCGTGCTGCACGCCCATAGCGCCCGCGCCGCCCTCGATAAGCTGCAAGCCGAACCGGGCATTTCCCTGCTGCTGACCGATATCGTCATGCCGGAAAAGAACGGCCGTCAACTGGCCGATGAAGCCTTACAGATCATCCCCAACCTGCCGGTGCTCTACATGACCGGCTTTTCGCGAAACGCGGTGGTGAACAACGGCATGTTGGACTCTGGGGTGAACTTCCTGCCCAAGCCCTTCACCCTCGACCAGCTCGGCGCGAAGGTGCGCGAGGTGCTGGACGCGGCGGCCTAGCGAAAAAAACGCCCGTCAGTCGAAGCGCCAGGCCTCTTGCGCCGCTCGGCGCTGGGCGCCGGATTTGTGCAGGGTCTCGTCGTATTCGGCGCTGGGATCGGAATCCGCCACCACCCCGCCGCCGGCCTGGGCATAGATCATCCCGTCCTTGAACAGCGCCGAGCGCAGGATGATGCAGGTGTCGATCTGGCCGTCGGCCGAGATGTATCCGGCCGCCCCGCCATAGACGACACCGCGCTTGACGCTCTCCAGCTCGTCGATGATCTGCATGGCGCGCACCTTGGGCGCGCCCGACAGGGTGCCTGCGGGCAGGGCCGCCATCAGCACGTCCACCGGGTCCAGGCCTTCGGGCGCATCGCCTTCCACATTGGAGACGATGTGCATCACATGGCTGTAGCGCTCCACCGTGAAACTTTGGGTGACGCGCACGTGCGGCGCGCTCTGGGCCTGGGCGGGGGTGTTGCGGCCTGGTTCGCGCAACATGGCCTCGCGGCCCACGTCGTTGCGGCCCAGGTCCAGCAGCATCAGATGCTCGGCCCGCTCCTTGGGATCGGCCAGCAGCTCCCGCTCCAGCGCCTGATCCTCGGCGGGGGTCTTGCCGCGCGGGCGGGTGCCGGCGATCGGCCGGATGGTGATCTTCCCGTCGCGCAGCCGCACCATGATTTCGGGGCTCGAACCGGCGAGCTGGAAGTCGCCGAAGTTCAGATAGAACATGAAGGGCGAAGGATTGAGCCGCCGCAGGGACCGATAGAACGCGAACGGGTCCAGGGCGAAGGGCGCGCTGAACCGATGGCTCGGCACCACCTGGAAGATGTCGCCGGCGCGGATGTATCCCTTGGCTTTCTCGACGATCCCCGCGTAGTCGGCCCGGCTGACCTGGGATTCCAGCGGCTGCTGGGGCTTGGGCTTGCGCTCGGGGCCGATGTGCAGGGGTTTGCGCAGGTCCGCCACGGTGTCGCCTAGGCGCGTGCGGGCGGCCGCGTAGGCCTGGGCCGCCGTGATCGGGCCGGGGCGAACCGGCGTTGTCAGCACGATCTCCTGTCCGATGGAATCGAACACCGCCACCACCGAAGGGCGGGTCATGACGGCGTCGGGCAGGCCGAGCGGATCGGGATTGACGTTCGGCAGGGGCTCGACCAGCCGCACCATGTCGTAGCCCACCGCGCCGAACACGCCGGCCGCCATAGGCGGAAGCTCAGCGGGCATATTGATGCGTGAGCGCGCCACCAGGCTGCGCAGGGAATCCAGCGCGCCTTCGCTTTCGGGCGTGAAGTCGCCCGTGTCCAGGTCGTCGCCCTGGCTGACCTCGGCCTTGTCGCCGAAACAGCGCCAGATCAGGTCCGGCTTCATGGCGAGGATCGAGTAGCGGCCGCGCCAGGCGCCGCCTTCCACCGATTCGAACAGGAAGGCGTAGGGCTGGCCTTGGGCAAGCTTCAGATAGGCGGACACCGGGGTTTCCAGGTCGTCGACCAGGCGCAGAAACACCGCCTGCGGCTGGCCAGCCTCGTAGGTCGCCGCGAAAGTCGTAAAGTCGGGCTGGACCTCGGCGTTCTGGCTCATTGGGCCTTGGTCGCGGGCGAGGGGGATCCGGCGGCGGCTCTGCCGAGCGGGGTGGGGGCGTCTGCGGATGCGCCAATGGCCTGACGCGCCAACTGAATATTGACGCGAGCCTTCAGTTTGGCCTGGGCGTAGGCTCCGCTTTCGTCGTTGAGCTCATCGAACAGGGCGCGGGAAAGCTGATTCTGCAGGGCATCGACGCTCTGACCGGCAATCTGGGCCGAGGGCGGCTGGATGGCGGTCACCTTCACCACCGCGCCCCCGGAGGTGAACATGTCGCCGACCTTGGCCTGGAAGATCTGCCCCAACTCCTCTTGCGACAGCCCGCGATTCGCCTGGGCTTGCTGGCGGGTGATGGCGGCCTGAACCACTTTGGAGCCGACCGAGGCGGCCACGGCTTCCATGGTCTCGCCCTTTTTCATGCGCGCGATCAGGGTGTTGAGCTTGGCCGACATGCGCTTACGCAAGTCCAGGGCCTGGAAGTACTGAGTGAGTTGCGGACGGACCTTTTCCAGGGTCGGGGGTTGAGGCGGAATGATCTTGTCGGCGCGCAGGACGAAATACTCGCCCTTGTCCTCCTGCACCACGTCGCTGTCGGCGCCCTGCGTCAGCATGAAGCCTTCGCCGAGCAGCTTGGGCGACAGCCCCAGTGACTTGCCCTGTGCGTCCTGTCCCTGGGCGGTCACCGGCCCGAGCGACGTGGCGGCGACGCCGGCCGCCTTGGCCGCATCGAGGATGTTCGCGCCCTTGTCGTGGGCGTCCTGGAATTGCTGGCTCTCCGCATAGGCCTTATTGGCGGCGATCTCGGCCTTGACCTCTTGCTCGATCTGCGGCCGTGCCTCATCAAGCGTGACTTCGCGCCCGGGAGCGACCTTGAGTACCTTGACTACGGCCAAGCCCAGCTGGCCCTGGATCGGACCGGACACCTTGCCCTCGGCCAGGGCAAACGCCGCGTCCGCGACTTTCGGATCGGCGATCCCGGCCTTGGGCTGATCGACATAGTTGACCGGCTCCACGCCCGCGCCCTTGGCCACTGCGGCGGGATCGGCGCCGGCGGAAAGCTTGGCCGCCATGGCCGAGGCGTCGGCGAGAGACTTGGCCGGAAGCTGAACGATGGTGCGCTTTTCAGGCGTGGACAGGGTGTCCTTGCGGAAGTCATAGCGCTTCTTCACCTCGGCCGGATCGGCTGTGAGCGTCGGCGCCAGCGCCTTGGCGCTGAAGCGCACCAGGGTGAAAACCCGTGTCTCCGGCGTGGTCAAGGCCTGGACGTTGGCGTTCATCAGAGACTTGAGCTGATCGTCGCTGGGGGACGCTGGGGGCCCCAGCGTCTTGGGGTCCAGCAGGACATAGCTGAAGGCGTGCGTCTCGAACTGAAAGTCGGTGATCGCAGCAGTCATCAGGCGCGGGACCCGAAGGCCCGCCGCCAGACCGGCTTGGAGATGGTTGGCCGCCGCCTCGTCGCGCAGCTCGCTCTGGAACACCTCGGGCGTCAGTTGGTTGTCGGCCAGGCGCTGCACATAGGTCTTCTGGTCGAACTTGCCGGTGATGGGATCGAAGAAGGCCGTGATCTTCTTAATCTGATCCACCAGGATGTTGTCGGATGGAATGATGCCGTCGCGGCGCAGCGCCTCGGCGAGGGATTCGCGTTTGGCCAGGGATTGCAGGACCTGCTGGTCCATTCCCTGAGCGACCATCTCGTCGACGGTCAGGGTTTGGCCCTGTTGAGCCAGGCGCTGACGATCACCATCGAACTCGCGCTTGAACTCCCTGGGACTGTACACCCGCGAGCCGGCGGTGATGATGGCCTGGGGCGTGAACAGGCCCGAGAGATTCGCCCGAGTGTTGCCGACCAGCAGAAGCCCGCCGACTAGGGGGATCCCGATAATGATCCACACGATCTTGGACTGCGATAGGGTGCGGAAGAAGGCGAGCATTAAGGCGTCCTTGGCGGCCGGGGCTGAACCCGCGCGGTATAGGGCGCCCGTTCCCTCCACAGCAAGGATAACAGCGTCGCCGCGACGAGAGGTCAGGTGACAGACCTCCGCATTTGCCTTAGCTGAGCCTTCACAACAGCCGCCTCGACGGAAAAGAATGAGCGTTGATCAGCCCCTGATTGTTGGCAATTGGAAGATGTACGGCCTGGCGGACTCCCTGGCCGAGGCGTGCAAGGTGGCCCATGCGCTGGCCGACCGGCCCAGCCGGGCGCGCGTCGGCCTTTGCCCGCCGGCGACCCTGATCGAACGTATGGCCCGGGCCCTGGCCGGATCGGTCGTCATCGTGGGCGGCCAGGACAATCACATGGAGGAGGACGGCGCCTTCACCGGCGACATCAGCGCTACGATGCTGGCCGACGCCGGCGCCAAGCTGGTGATCATCGCCCACTCCGAACGGCGCGTCTGTTACGGAGAAAGCGACGCCCTGGCCGCCGCCAAGGCGCAGGCGGCCGCCATGGCGGGGTTGGAGCCGATTGTGTGCGTGGGCGAGACCCTGGTCGAACGGCAATCGGGCCGAGCGTTGGAGGTGGTGCGCAGCCAGGTGTTCGGCTC
>Ga0182016_10004033_pt1 | contig 16464 bp, 19 predicted proteins | sample 712S2MmetaG_FD_120491 | JGI IMG/M metagenome (GOLD analysis project Ga0182016, IMG submission 120491) | Permafrost microbial communities from Stordalen Mire, Sweden - 712S2M metaG | ecosystem: Environmental > Terrestrial > Soil > Wetlands > Permafrost | place: Sweden: Stordalen | collected...
CATGCAGGGTGTCGGCGGCGCCGCGTTTGGAGAACGATCCGGCGAGGGTTGCGCCGGTGAAGGGATTGCCCGCGCCGGGGGCCGCGACGGCGGCGGCCACCTCGACGAAGTCATACGCTTCGATGCGCGGGGCGGACTGGGAGAACGACACCTCGGCCGGCGCTGCCGCCAGGACGAGGGGCATCGTCAGCATGCTGACGCACAGGTGACGGAACATGCCCTCACTGTAGCGCGCAGCAGTGCGCGTTGCGGGGCTAAAGCCCCGCGCGAAACATTAGCCATTTGCTGTGGGGCAGGTTGGTAACCTGCAGGCCGATTGCTAATCGGCCTTTCGCGAGCGAAGCTCGCGTAGCACAGGCTTCAGCCTGTGTTTGCGCGGCTAAAGCCCCGCGCGGGCTAAAGCCCGCCCTCCAGGGCCGAGAGGCTGCTACTATTAGTTCCAGCCATGCCGGATCTCAGTTCGGTTTCCACGCCCATGTCCGAAGCCGTCACGCACGATGTTCGCGTTGAGGTTATGTCGCGATACTCAGCCGAGAACTCGCGGCCGCTGCAGGATGAATGGGTGTTCCAATACACGGTGCGCATTACGAATCAGGGGAGCGAGACGGTGCAGCTTCTCAGCCGCCACTGGATCATTACTGATGCGCTGGACCACATCGAAGAAGTTACGGGTCCTGGGGTGATCGGCGAGCAGCCCGTGCTGGCGCCGGGCGAGTCGTTCAAATACTCTTCGTGGTGCCCGTTGAAGACTCCCATGGGTATGATGCACGGCACGTATCAAATGGCGCGCACGGATGGGAGCCAGTTCGATATCGAGATCGCGCCTTTTGCGCTGAAGGCTCGATACACGGTGAATTGAAAAAGCCGATTGACAATCGGCCAATAGTGAGAGAAGGGTTTGCGACCCGAATAGCCTGGACTTCGAGACCACGGCCGATCTGCCGATGCTCGGCGAAGTCCTGGGCCAGCCGCACATCGCCGCACCTCCCCATTTCGAAACCGCTTGGGATATGCTGGCAAGAACGCCATGAGGATGCGGTTCGCCATCTGGAAGATCGAGGCGAGGTTGACCGGCATGGTGCTGATGGAGGCCCTGCCTCTCACGCTCGCGCTGGTATTCCTGGCCGCCGAGTTAGGCGCAGTCTGCGTGTACCTGTTCGTCGTGCCCCTCGCCATCGTCTTCAAGCTCTGGTGCACGGCGGCGGCGATCGCCTTCGCCTTGGTGTTGTATCGCAACCTGTGGTCCGTGCTGGAAGACTCCCGCGACCAACCGCTGCGCGAACCGCTGGGCGCCTGGCCCGAACTGGAGAACGCGGTTCGGGATTTGGCGCGGGAGTTGCGGCGGCCCGTGCCGAAGGCGGCGGCTTTTCTTCTCAGCCCGGTCGTGTGGCGGCGCTTCGGCTGCGCGCCCGCTCGCTTGCAATCTCGTGGGGAGATCTCGATTCCGATCAGTTGCCTGGGAGTGTGGCCGGTCCTGAGCCTGCGCTGTCACGTCGGTCATGCGCTCGTCCGCCGCCAGCCGAGAGGATGGCTATTCTACGCCGTCCGGAAATCGCTTACACGCCTGGCGGTGGAAAGCCGCGAGGCCGCGGCACGCAGACTGCGGCCAATCAAGCCGCAACGGTTGATCCGCGCGTACCTAATACTTCTCATGCACTGGGATGGCCTGGCCAACATGCAAGCAGACGCGCGCATTGCCCCGGTACTTGGGGCCTCCGCCGTGGCAACCTGGATTTGCCAGACGCAACTGGCCGGCCAAGTGGCGACGCAGTGTTTGCGGCGGATCATCCAGCCGGCGGCCGAGCGGGGCGTGCTTCTCCCGATTGCGGCTTCCTGCGCCGCGTTCTACTCGCTGATGGAGCCCGGATGGCTCGCGGTGGTGGAGGGGGACAGAGTGAAGGCGCAGCGCTCCAAGGCGGCCAACCCTTTCCTGGGAACGCTGATGCTTCGCCTGAGGGTGCTAACCGGGAGCCCGGCCAGCGTGTATGATCCGCGGCCGGCTGCTTCGCTGCTGCCTACGTTGGATTCGCTCGAAGAAAAGCTGCTGCGCCACGAAGCCGCGCTGGGCCGACGGAGACTGCGTCGCGCCGCGATGGACGAGATTGCCGACGCCGTGCTGCTGCCCATGATGCGGGAGGAGGTGGAGCGCAACGCCGCGGCCCTCAAAGACCGCACCGCCGCCGATGTGCCCGACCTGCTCCAGGACGCGCCGGCGCTGGCTGCGGCGTATCGTCCCGATCCTCGCTACCTGCTGGCTCCGCAGCAGCGTAAGGCACTCGTTCCGGGGTTGTTGTCCGCTTTTCTCACGCTCGAACTGGAGCGGCGCGGCTGGCGCGCCGGCTACACCGTCCCACCCGGGCTGATCGTGGAAAAAGACGGCCGGACGCTCTGTCCGAACCAATTGATTTCCGCGCTGAACAAGGGCGGGATGTCGCGCGAGGCGTTCCTGAAGCTGCTGGATCTGGATCCTTCGTGATTCGGAACGGCCGGCGAACAGGCCGTGGCCTAGACTTCCACCGCTTCCCACTCCGGAGCAAGCTGGAGACTTTCATCTTCCGCTTCGCTCGTGCGGGATTCGGCGGGGTGGCAAAGCTCGGTCGCGCAAAATGCGAGTACGGCGAGACCGGCGCACGCCCACGAGAGCGGGAAACGCGTATGCTCAAAGCGGTAAAGCAACTCGGTGTTGCCTGCCAGGATCAGAGCCAGACTCGCCAGAGTCATCACTATGCCGAGCCAAAAGAAACCGGCATAGAAGCCGACTGTCCAATTCCGCTTGGTGGTAGACAAGGTGGAACCCTCCATGCCCTTATTGTACACGAAATTTTTATGATTTCTACATGATTGTTTTATGCACAGTAAAGAAGTTATGAATGCGCCGCATTAACGTCTTTTTGGGCGGGAGCGCAGACATATCGTGATACGATATATACAGGAGGGGGCGTATCACGCAGGATTTGAGCGCGGCCGATTACCAGGCGTTGGCCGAATTTCGTTATCAGATCCGCCGCTTTCTGCGCTTCAGCGAGCAGGCGGCGCGGCGGGCCGGCCTGGAACCGGCGCAGCATCAACTGCTACTGGCAATCAAAGCGTTTACCGGCGAGCCTAGCGTGGGCGAGTTGGCCGAGCGGCTGCAGCAACGCCATCACAGCGTGGTGGGATTGATCGACCGGCTAGTCGAGTGCGGGCTGGTCCAGCGCAGCCGCGCGCAAGGCGACCGGCGGCAGGTCCGTCTTCGCCTGATGCCAAAGGGCGAAACGGTGCTGCGCGAGCTTTCGCTCGAGCATCGCGCCGAACTCGGCAGCGCGGGCAGCGCGCTGGCCGCGGCTTTGCGAGCGATCCTGACCCGCCAGCGCATGACATCCCCTCCAAAGACAGTTGAACCAACATGCACAACAAGCTAGGCGATTTCACTTCCACACCGCGCATGATCACCATTTCGGGGATGGCCATCTTCATCGGCCTGGTGAGCGCGTTCGTGGCGTTGGCCCTACTCAAGCTGATCGGCTTCTTCACCAACCTCTTCTTCTTCGGACGCTGGAGCTCCGCGCTGGTCTCCCCGGCGGGGAACCATCTGGGCTGGTGGGAAATCCTGGTGCCGGTAGCGGGCGCGCTGATCATCGGCGTGATGGCGCGCTACGGCTCGGAGCGCATTCGCGGCCACGGGATTCCTGAGGCCATCGAAGCCATCCTCATCGGCGGCAGCCGGATCGAGCCGAAGGTGGCAATCCTGAAGCCGCTATCTTCGGCGCTTTCGATCGGCACGGGCGGCCCGTTTGGCGCCGAGGGACCCATCATCATGACCGGCGGCGCGTTCGGCTCCATGATCGCCCAGTTGTTCAAGCTGACCAGCAACGAGCGCAAGACGCTGCTGGTGGCCGGAGCGGCGGGCGGCATGGCGGCGACTTTTGCCGCGCCGGTGGCGTCGGTCCTGCTGGCGGTGGAGCTGTTGCTGTTCGAATGGAAGCCGCGCAGCCTGGTGCCGGTAGCGCTGGCCAGCGTCACCGCGGCCGCGGCCCGGCGCTATATCATTGGCCTCGGTCCTCTATTTCCGGTACCGGCGCATCCGGTGTTCATCGGCCCGGCGGGGCTGCTTTCTTGTGTGCTGGTAGGCCTCGCGGCGGGCGGATTATCGGCGCTGCTGACGCTGGCGGTCTATGCGGCGGAGGATGCCTTCCGCCTGCTGCCCATTCACTGGATGTGGTGGCCGGCCATCGGCGGCCTGGCGATCGGACTGGGTGGATTGATCTTCCCGCAAGCGCTCGGCGTGGGGTATGAAACCATCGGCGCGCTGTTGCAGGGGGAAGTGCCGCTCAAATTGATTGTGGGCATCCTGTTGGTGAAATCGGTGATCTGGGCGATTTCGCTGGGATCGGGGACGTCGGGCGGCGTGCTGGCGCCCTTGTTGATGATGGGCGGCGCGCTGGGCGGTATCGAGGCGATGTTCCTGCCACACGAAGGCGCCGGCTTCTGGCCGCTGGTCAGCATGGGCGCGATTCTGGGCGGCACCATGCGCTCGCCGTTCACCGGCATAATCTTTGCGCTGGAACTCACGCACGATGTGAACATGCTGCTGCCGCTGCTGCTGGCGGTCACCATCGCGCACGCTTTTACGGTGCTGACGCTGCGCCGCTCGATCCTGACCGAAAAAGTCGCACGGCGCGGCTATCATTTGAGCCGCGAATACGCGGTGGACCCGCTGGAGATTCTGTTTGTGCGGGAAGTGATGCGCACCAACGTGGCAGCCATTCCGGCGGGGCTGACGGCGCGGGAGTTGGCGCACTCGCTCCATAGCGATCACACGGTGCGTCACGGCCAGCATCTGTATCCGGTGGTGGACGACGAACGGCGCCTGGTGGGTGTGGCCACGCGCAGGGATCTGGAACGCTTCGCGAAGGACGGCACGGAACTGAGGCACAGGGACGCGGTGGTTGCCTATCCGGACGAGCCGCTGCGGGTAGTGGCGCATCGCATGTCGGACACGGGGCTGACGCGCTTTCCGGTGGTGAACAACGACCGGGAGCGCAAGCTCACCGGCATGGTGGCGCTGAGCGATCTGTTGCGCGCGCGCACGCGGAATTTGGAAGAGGAGCGGCATCGCGAGCGGGTGCTGCGCTTGCACTTGCCGTTGAGCGCCAAGAAGCCCGTTGCGTGATGCTGACCATTGGGCATTCCACGCACCCCATCGATGAGTTCATCCGGATGCTCGAGGCGCACGGCGTCGAAACAATCGTGGACGTGCGTACCATACCCCGTTCGCGGCACAATCCGCAGTTCAACCGGGAGACATTGCCCGCGCTTCTGCACGCGGCAGGCATCGAATACGTCCACAGCGAAGGGCTGGGCGGCTTGCGTCACGCGCGGCGCGATTCGGTGAATACGGGCTGGAGGAATCTCAGCTTTCGCGGATTTGCCGATTACATGCAGACACCGGAATTCGCCGCGGCGCTCGACCAGCTCATCGGGATTTCGCGCGCCCGCCGCACGGCCATCATGTGTTCCGAGGCGGTGCCCTGGCGCTGCCACCGCTCGCTCATCGCCGATGCGCTCGCCGTGCGCGGCATTGCGGTGGAGCACATCATGCCCGCAGCCAGCCGGCGGCCGCACACGCTCACTCCGTTCGCCCATCTTGACGATGTCGATGGCGATAAGATTACTTATACGCTGCCATGACGCCTGCCACGACTAACGAGAATATCGGCTTGATGATCCATGCCCAGGCGGGCTTGGGGGTTCTGCACGAATTGACGGGCGTGATCGCTGGGCATCGCGGCGATATTACGTCGGTGGAGATCATCGAACAGGGGTCCTCCGAAGCGCGCATTTACTTCGAGATTGCGCTGCCGGGCCCCACCGCGGACCTGGCGGCGGATCTGCGGACGCTGGCCATTGTGCGCAAGGTCGAGGTGGTGGAGACGCTGCAGAAGATTTACGGCAAGCGCATCATCATCATGGGCGGCGGGGCGCAGGTGGGGCAGGTGGCCATTGGCGCGGTATCGGAAGCGGACCGCCACAATATCCGCGGCGAGCACATCTCGGTGGATACCATTCCGCTGGTGGGAGAGCAGGCGCTGGCGGACGCGGTGCGCGCGGTGGCCCGGCTGCCCAGGGCGAAAGCGCTGGTGCTGGCCGGATCGCTGATGGGCGGAGAGATCGAGCAGGCCGTGCGGGAAGTGCGTCAGGACGGGCTGCTGGTGATCAGTTTGAACATGGCGGGGAGCGTCCCGGATGCGGCGGATCTGGTGGTCAGCGATCCGGTGCAGGCGGGCGTGATGGCGGTGATGGCGGTCGCCGATACGGCGAAGTTCACCGTGGAGAAGTTGAAGCGCCGCGTGTTTTAGGTAGCACAGGCTTTAGCCTGTGTACACGATCAGGAACGCACCGCCGACCGCGATTACGTCCTCCAGCAGCGCAATCGGCAGATCCCTTCCGCCAGTTGCCTTTACCAGCCGGGACCGAAACTCGTAGCCGCCCAGCGTCCCCGCTACGGCGCCAATTGCGCCCATCGCGGCTGCGCCCACGAGCGACTGCCTGGCCACGCCAAGAGCGGCGCCGCACAATGTACCGGTCACGATCCGGGCGATAAACCCAGGGGGCGCTTTCCGGCTGGGCGTCTTGGGCAGCTTGTCGTTGATCAGTTCCCCAATCGCCAGCACGCTGAAGATGTACGGTGTAGCAGCATACCCCAGGAACGCGAGCCATGTGTTGTCCAGATGCAACCATCCCAGGCGCGCCGCCCAACTGACCGCGGCCAGCGGGGTCAGCGCACGAAGTCCGGCAACCACGCCAATCAGAAACGCCAAAACGTATATCGACATATCCCTCCTACCCGCCCACGCTGGCGAGCGGCTGCAGTTCTCCCAGCATAGTCGGAATCAGCTCGGAAACGGTGGGGTGAATGTGCATCGCCCTTTGAATCGTGGTGTAAGGCGCCTTCGCGTACATGACATCCAGAATCGAGTGAATGGCCTCATCGCCGCCCGTGCCCAGGATGGCCGCGCCCAGGATTTCCTTCGATTGCGCATCGACCATTATCTTCATGAATCCCTGCGATTCGCCCTTCTCCACCGCGCGTCCGACCTTGATCATCGGACGTTTCCCAACCAGCGCGCGGCGACCGCTGCTGCGAACCTGCGCCTCGGTCATGCCGGCGCGCCCCAGCGGCGGGTCGATGTACAGCGCGTAGGCGGGGATGCGATCGCTCACGCGGCGCGGGTCGTTGTCGAGCAGGTTCGCCGCCACAATTTCGAAATCGTTATAGGCGGTGTGCGTAAACCCGCCATGGCCGTTGCAATCGCCGAGCGCCCAGATGCCCGGGGCGCTGGTGCGCAACTGGTCGTCGACGGCGATGTACCCGTGCGCGTCCACCTCCACGCCGGCCGCTTCCAGCCCAAGATCGTCGGTGTTCGGGCGACGGCCAACCGCCAGCAGCACGTGCGAGCCAGCGATCTCCGGCGCCTCGGCCGCGCACTCCGCATGCGCCATAATCTCCTCGCCGCGCTTGGAAAAGCCGATGCATTTGGCGTTCAGGCGCACGTCGATTTCCTCCCCGGCGAGGATCTCCTGAATTGCCGCGGACACATCTTCGTCTTCGCGCTGCACCAGGCGCGGCCCCATCTCCAGAATCGTGACCTGGCTTCCAAAGCGCCGGAACATCTGGCCGAACTCCAGGCCAATATAGCTGCCGCCCACAACGATCAGGTGCCTGGGGAGAAAGTCGACGCTCATCATGGAACTGTTGGTGAGATACGCGACCTGGTCCAATCCGGGCATTTGCGGCACCACCGCGCGCCCGCCCACGTTGATGAAGATGCGCGGGGCGGTGAGCCGGTGCGGTCCCACGCTTACTTCTTGCGGCGACTCGAAGCGGGCGTGGCCCTCGTAGACCGTGCAGTTGTCCATGCTCTTCAGCGATGCTTCCAGCCCCGTCCGCGATTTCCCCGATATGGCATCCTTCCTGGCTTTCACGCGTTGCATGTCGACGCGGCAGGCGCCGCCGGCATCCACTCCGAACTCGGCTGCGCGCCGGACCATGTGGGCGGCGTAGGCGCTGGCGACCATGGTCTTGGTGGGGATGCAACCGGTGTTGACGCAGGTGCCGCCGAACAACTTGCGCTCGACGATGGCGACCTTCATCCCCGCCTTGGCCAGGCGCGCCGCGAGCGACGGGCCGGCCTGTCCAGTTCCGATAACGATGGCGTCGTAAGCAGCGGCCATTTGATCCCCCCTCACAATTGTGGCAGAGCGTTGCTAGAGTGGGACAGTGACATTGGAATCGCCCGCCAGGCAAGTGGCTGGATTCATCGCCAAGTTCGACCCCAAGGTTGCGAAAGCGATACGCGCGTCGCGTGCGGCGCTGCGCAAACGATTTCCCACCGCCAATGAGTTGGTCTACGACAACTACAACTTTTTCGTCATCGGATTCAGCGCGACCGAACGCAGTTCGGATTGTGTAGGATGCCACGGTAGTGGACAGCTCCGCCCGCTGATTCTAAAGGTCGCACACGACGGTTTTGCCAGACTTGTTGACAATTTGTGTCACAGTTCGTGGCACAATCCTACCGAGGCTGCGCTCCGCCGCCGCAGTGGGCCGCTCCCTGACCAACGCCGCAGCGATGCGGGATGCTTCGATCCGCCCCGCCATTTCATTCTGAGTCGCCGACGACTAGGGACGTACGCTGCAAATACCTCGCCATCACTTAATCGTAGGACAAGTTTCACACCGACAACTCCGCGAGGTACCGATCAGTTGGATCGGCGTTGCTTCAAGCGGGCCTGAGATGCCAGCCACTTGCCTGTGGCGCTGCCCAAGCAGGGTTCCCCTCAATCGGCGGATATAGGCAAACCGTCAAAGTGGATTCCAAACAGAATGCAGTTCTCGTAGATCCAGGTCTCTGAACTCGTCAGTGCGTCTTCCTCCCGGTGGCGCTCATGCTCAGGGACCCGATGTTGGCGCAAGAATTCGGTCTGTGAAGTACCCTTTCGCGACATCTTGATTGAGCCTGGGGTCCCGGCCCGTTCCGATGTATTCATCAAGAAAGTCCAGCAGAACTTGAACTTTAGGCGTCAGGCGAGATGGGCCGGAAAAAAGTGCGCATAGGGTAATCGGTTCAGGGGTCCACTGGGGCAGAATTGGCGTCAAAGCGTCGCGGACGGCTGGACTCTTTGCCATCCATAAGGGCAGGATAACGACGCCAAACCCACTGATGGCGAGTTTCAGAGCAACCATCGGATCGCTGGTAACCACTCGAAAAAGGATATTTGGAGTCACGATCTTTTTGCCCTGGCGTAACTTCCAGGCTTCGGAACCGGCGCAGATGTGAGCTGCGAGGTCATCTGGACTCGCCGGGCTACCAGACGCCCGGATATAGTCTGGGCTGGCGAAAAGCCCTCGAACAGTACCTGGATAGGGCCGCACGCGTCGCAAGGAATCCTTCGGCGCCCGCAATTTGAAGAAAACGTCCACGTCTTCCCGGGGTTCCTGATCCCAACCCGCTGCGTAAGGCTCGATCTCAACGCGCAGATCAGGGTAGCGTCGAAGGAACTCTTTCAGCAAAGGCGCTAAGACATCGCGGGCCATCGTGACCGGACAGGCCACCTTAATGAGCCCGCTTGGGCTCGCGCGGCGGCCATCCAGCAATTCGCGGCCGTGTTTGAGGGTCTGCAACGCGCGTCTGCACGATTGAAGGTACTCCCTCCCCGGGTCGGTCGGGACAAGACCTCTGGGGCTTCTCTGCACCAGAAGGACGCCAACGTGCTGCTCCAGCCGCGTCAACGCCCGGCTCACCGTAGAAGTAGGGAGCCGCAACTCCTTTGCCGCAGCCGTTAGTGTGCCCGCCTGTGCCGCCGCAACAAACGCACGGACATCGTTGAGATCGAGGTCATTCATCAAGAGCGTCCCCTCTCGGTTGAGGCTACCACGGTATTGCATCGGCGCAATACCATATTGCGCCAGCGAGTGGATCAGGATGGTCCCATAAGGCATCATTGAAGTGAAGAAGGAGAGCGCGCTGCGATGAAGATTTTAGTGACGGGCGGAACCGGCAATGTTGGTGCGGAAGTCGTGAAAGAGCTGCTGAAGCGTAATGCAGATATTCGTCTGCTTGTACGCAAGCAAGGCACTGCGACGCCGAATGGCGTTGAGGTCGCGATAGGCGATTTGCTGGATCCGGTCTCCGTACGGAAGGCGTTGGACGGAGTGGAGAAGCTCTACCTGCTGAACGCCGTCAGTCCCGATGAACTAACGCAGGGCCTGATCGCCTACGATCTGGCTAAACGCCTGAAGCTGAAACATGTCGTCTATCACTCGGTCTTCCGCGTGGACCGCTTCAAGGATGTTCCACACTTTGCCTCGAAGCTCGCGATTGAAAACGCTATGCGGGAGTTCGATGTCCCGTTCACAGTCATTCGCCCGAACTACTTCTTTCAGAACGATGCAACGCTAAGAGACGCGCTTACAAAGGCTGGCATCTACCCCATGCCTCTCGGCCAGGCGGGCGTCTCTGCAGTCGACATCCGAGATATTGCCGAGGCCACAGCGATTGCGCTTACCTCCGACGGACGCTATGGCAAAACCTACAACCTCAACGGTCCGGAGGTGCTGAGTGGTCCCAAGATGGCATCCATTTGGAGCGGGCTGCTGGGCAAAGAGATTCGCTATTCCGGTAACGACATGGACGCGTTCGAGGAGCAGATGAGAAAGCGGGTGCCATCGTGGTCGGCGTTCGACATCCGTATGATGTTTCAGGGATATCTCGAACGTGGCTTCGTCGCGGAGGCCGGAGACGTCGAGATCCTAACGGACCTGCTGGGGCGTCCGCCTCGTCGATACGAAGAATTTGCGAAAGAAACCGCCCTAAACTGGCAAAACCAGGTCTGAACATTACGACAGGAGAACGAAATGTCAATTGTTTCACCAACGATCCCGCCAGACGACCCCAAACGCACTCTCACGCTGGCGCAACCCGACAAGTCGCCTCACATCGGTCTGGTCGGCGATACTTACACCATTACCGTGTCAGGCGAAGATACAAATGGACATTTCTGCCTGATCGATATGCATATCCCTCCAGGCGGTGGGCCGCCACCGCACCGGCACGACTTCGAGGAGACCTTTATTTTGCTCGAAGGCGAGATGGAAGCGACCTTCCGTGGCAAGAAGTCCTTCGTGCGCGCCGGCGACACACTACACATTCCTGCCAATTCGCCACATCAGTTTCACAACACGTCCACCGAGCCAGTGCGCATGCTCTGTATCTGCTCTCCAGCGGGACAGGAGAAATTCTTCATAGAGGTTGGAGTGCCCGTCGCCACGCGTACCACGCCCCCGCCAAAGCTAGACGAAAAAGAGCAGCCCGCATTCATCGAGAAGGTGAAAGCGCTCGCACCCAAGTACCGCACCGAACTTCTTAGAGAGGCGTAGCCCGTGAGGATCAGTTACCCCATCGATCCGCTGGATCGGGCCACGATGGCAGGGATGCGCTTGATGGTTTCGTCCATGAAGGGGAGCGTAACCGGGCCATCGGCCCGCGTGGCGTTCGATGAGCTGATGGAGAAGACGCCGGCGGCTGACGGTGTGACTTACCAGGAAGCGGAGATGGGTGGCGTGACTGGATGGTGGTGCCGGCCGGACGACGCTGTTGCCGGTGCGGCCATTCTCTATTTCCATGGTGGCGCGTACGTCGTCGGTTCGGCGCGTGCATATCACATTTCGCCGGACAGGTTGCGGCGCGGGCGAAGGTGGCCGCCTTCGTGCCGGAATACGGTTTAGCGCCAGAGCACCCGTTTCCGGCGGCAGTGGACGAGGCGCAGGCTTGTTATGGGGGTCTTGTCGAGAAGGGCTTTGGAAAAATCGCGCTGGCGGGCGACTCTGCAGGAGGCGGCCTCGCCCTTGTGCTGCTATCGTTCCCAGTCGCCAAGTCGCGGGACGGCTCCGCGTTGCGCCCTGTGGGTGCGGCGGTGATGTCGCCCTGGACCGACCTGACGCTTTCGGGCGCCAGTATGGAAACGCGTGCTGAGGCGGACCCGCTCTTAACTAAGGACTCGCTCGCTTCCACGGCGCGACTCTACCTCGGCGGGCACGACCCGCGCGACCCGCGGGCGTCGCCTCTGTATGGCGATCTGGCCGGACTGCCGCCGGTTAGAATTCACGTGGGTGAAGACGAAATACTCCTTGACGATTCGCTGCGCTGCGGCGAGCGTATCGAAAGCGAAGGCGGGATCATCCAGGTCCATTCCTGGGAGGGCATGACCCACGTTTTCCCATCCAGCATCGCTCTCCTGCACGCCGCCAAGGAAGCGCTCGACGATATCGGCGACTTCCTGCGGCGGCAATTCCTCGACGAGCGTGGGACGACCCGTTGATTAACCGCTCAGCAGCGAGTATTGAGAGGAGATTGCGATGAACGACATTACACTAACCGGAACCATTCCCGGTTTTGCGAGCAACACGGCCAACATCAATGGAGTGCGCCTGCACTACCTCCTTGGAGGCAACCCGAACGGCCCGCCTGTTCTACTCTGGCACGGTTTCCTCAGCACCAGCTACGCCTGGCGCAAGGTGATGCCTGCCATGGAGGACGCAGGGCTCGCGGTCCTCGTGCCCGACATGCGTGGCTACGGAGACTCCGACAAGCCCGCCGGCACAGAAGGCTATGACGCCCGTGCTCTTGCGGAAGAGTTCCGCGCGCTTGTGCGAGAGATCGGTTTCGGGGCTGGCCGCCCGCTTACGCTGGTAGCCCATGACATGGGCGCGCCTCCGGCTCTTCTCTGGGCGGCCGACCACCCAGAGGAGGTCGCGGGTCTTCTCTACATCGAAGTGCCAGTGATGCTCGCCGAAGTTCTCACGAAGATCATTGCTTATACGCCCGAGGCCATGAAGAACGGTTCGATGTGGTGGTGGATTCTGCCGCTGGCACCCGACGTTCCTGAACGGCTTATCGTCGGGAATGAACGCGCCTTCCTTACTTGGTTTTACGAGAGATATGCGACACCTGATGCAATTGATACGGCGACCGTAGACGAGTATCTGCGCACCTTCTCCGGGCACGACGGCGTGCTTGGTGCTCTTGGCGTCTACCGGGCGGCATTCATCACCATGGAACAGACGGCCCCTCTGACCAAGAAAAAGGTGCAAGCGCCTCTTGTGGCCCTCGGAGGGGACAGAGCTCAGGGCCTTCAGATTCGAAAGATGGTCGAAATGGTAGCCGCAAATGTGGACGGGGGCTCGATCGCGGATTGCGGTCATTTTGTTCCGGAGGAGCGCCCAGACGAAATCGTGCGTCACGTCCTGGCCATGACGAAGAAGTCGGCTACCCAATGACGCAACCCAAGTGGAGGGCTCGTATCACTCACCCTCGCATGAGGATCCCGGCGACCCCGGCGCAGTCCCACACCGCCAATAAGAAGGTCGAAGAAGCCTCGAACTTGCCACAGGAAAGTGGCGAAGTACCATCCGTTCGAGCCTCCAATCCGCTGGATTGGGGCAAAGGCCAAGACCGCTGGAACGAACACTGCAGCAATCGCGCAGCGCGAGCCAGGGCAGCTTCGTGGCCAACATTAGACAAATCTCCGAAAATAACTGTTCGCTGATCGCATGAGGTCTACCCCTGAGGTGGGCGCTTCGTGTGATTTGGTTCACCACACATTCTTTGGCGTGCCGATCACAAATCCTTTCCCCCCGGGGCGCAGCCAAAGTCACGGACGAACGCGCCTCTCAGTGCGATTGCTGACCTGGATGACTCCGATCTGGAAGAAGTCGCGCATCACGCCCATTTCAGAGAGGCGTGGCATCGACGAAGAAGGCGTTCGGGTCCGGTTACCTACGATGATCGAGGACACAGGCGTAAACGGCCAGCGCCGGCTTAGGTAGGATCTTGCCACATTCTGTGGCGAGTTTTGTCACTTTCTGTGGCACGAATTGTCAACTATTCTGTCAACCTACAGCAGAGGATTGCCTGGTTTCGCTGGTGGCGAACGCGAAGGATGTGGGCCTCTCCTTCTATTACGGCGCCACGCTGCCCGATCCCGCCAATACCTTGCTGGGTAGCGGAAATCAGAATCGCTTCATCCGTCTGGAGAATGCGGCCACGCTGGCGAAGCCCGGAGGTGGAGGCGCTCTCGCGCGCTGCCACAGCCCAGGCAAAGACGCCGCTGCCCTCGACAGGCAGGCGCCGCACCATCGTCAGATCGGTGGCGGCCAAGCAACGGCCCCGCCGCGGCTAGCTTTCAGCTATCAGCTCTCGGCGACCGGCGATCCAGCGTCAGGTCTTTCTGCCACTCGTCGCGGCTCAGGTCGCAGGCGTCGAAAACCGACCGTAAGTTATTGAAATTGGAGGGCAGGATTGCCCGCCCTCCAACTCTCCTTCAATACGCCCAGCGCCAGAGGCTGGCGCCCGCCGTGTAGCCCGCCCCCACGGTGGCGAACATGACCAGGTCGCCTTTCTTGAGGCGTCCCTGCTCGATGGCATCCCGGGTGGCCAGCGGCAGCGTAGCCGCAGTCGTATTGCCGTAGCGGTCGATATTGATCAGCACCTGTTCGGGCTTCAGGCCCATGCGTTCGCACGCGCCGGTGATGATGCGGCGGTTAGCCTGGTGGGGGATCAGGATGCTCACGTCGGACGGCTTCAGGCCGTTGCGATCCAACACTTCCGAGCACATCTCGTACATCTTCTTCACCGCGTATTTGAATACCTGCTGGCCTTGCTGGTGTACGTAGTGCAGGCGTTTCTCGACGGTTTCGGCGGAGGCCGGGAGGCGGCTCCCGCCCGCCGGCATCTTGAGGAAATCGCCCCCCGATCCGTCGATTTCGCCGATGAAATCGATGAAGCCCGCGCCTTCGTCGGATTCGCCGGTGGGCTCCAGTAGCATGGCGCCCGCTCCGTCGCCGAACAGGATGCAGGTCGCCCGGTCGGTATAGTCGATGATCCGGCTCATGGTATCGGCCCCGATGACCAGCACTTTGCGATGGGTCCCGGCCGCAATCAATGCCGCGCCGGTGGTCAAACCGTACAGAAAGCTGGAACACGCGGCGATCAGGTCGAAGCCCCAGGCCCGATGTGCGCCCAAGTGGTCCTGGATCAGGCACGCGGTGGCCGGAAACAGCATGTCTGGCGTCACCGTGCAGACCAGGATGGCATCCAGTTCGGCGCCGGTGATGCCGCGGGCGGCCAGCGCCACGCGCGCGGCCTCGGTTCCCATGTCGGAGGTGGCCATTTCCGGAGCGGCGATGTGCCGCTCGCAGATCCCGGTGCGTTCTATGATCCACTCGCTGTTGGTGTCGACCATGCGCTCCAGATCTTTGTTCGTAAGCACGCCCGGCGGCACATAGCAGCCCAGCGCGCTAATTTTCACTTTCGGCAAGTTTCCTCCAAGGCCTATACGGCCCTGATATACTAAATTATTGGAAATGCAAGACCACGGCTCGGGCTTGGCCGTCTCCGGATTTCAAAGCGCCTTGCTTTTCGAAAGCCCGGAAGAAATCTACGCCCGTGTCTTCCGGGAATTCAAACCTCGCACTCCACTCCCCAAGATCGCCGTGGAGTTCTGCCGCTTCGCGAATGCCGACAGTTTCATCCGTATGGAATCCGGGGCCATCCAGGTGCGCATCTCCGATCTGCTGGAGAGCGCTCCCGCTCCAGTGGCGGAAGCCCTGGCCTATATTCTGCTGGGCAAGCTGTTTCGCCGTCCGGCCGCGCGGATCTACGCCCACCGCTACCGGCTCTACCTGAACCGGCGGGACGTGCTGCGCCAGATGCACCTGGTCCGCCAGATCCGCGGTCGCAAGTTTGTCTCTGGCCCACAAGGTAGCCATTATAACTTGGAGGCGGTGTTCGAGGCGCTGAACGCGGAACACTTTCAAGGCTTACTGGCCCGGCCGCTGTTGGGCTGGAGCCGCGGGGCCTCGCGCAGCGGGTTGGGCCATTTCGATCCGTCGCACAACGCGATCATCATAAGCCGGATCTTCGACAATCCAACGGCGCCGGCCCTGGGTCTGGAATACGTGATGTTTCACGAGATGCTGCATCTGCGTTACCCCGTAGAGCACAGTGGGGCCCGGAGGCGCATCCACACACGGGAATTCCGTCAAGCGGAGAAGCAGTTCGCGAGGTTAAAGGAAGCTAAGGAGATACTGAAGAAGCTGTGAGGAAGGGAGATCTGTGGGGCGGGCAATCATGCCCGCAGCCGGCTTTCAGCCGGCTTTTGGCAGCGAGGTTAAGAGCCCAAAGAGATGCGAAGACGCGGTAGAGGAGCGGGTCTGGAGGCCTGGTCTGGAGACCCACCCCACTCTAAGCGACGGCCGCGCCCTCGGCGGGAATCATCTGCCGCAGTTCCAGGCGCATCGATTCCATGGCGCGCACCAGGCCGCGAACATCCACGGTTCCCAAACCGCAAGCGTGCAGCAACAAACGCCACTGTACTGCCAACATGCCGAAGGCAAACAGTGCCTGTTGCTTATACAGGATTCCG
>Ga0182016_10004034_pt1 | contig 16464 bp, 12 predicted proteins | sample 712S2MmetaG_FD_120491 | JGI IMG/M metagenome (GOLD analysis project Ga0182016, IMG submission 120491) | Permafrost microbial communities from Stordalen Mire, Sweden - 712S2M metaG | ecosystem: Environmental > Terrestrial > Soil > Wetlands > Permafrost | place: Sweden: Stordalen | collected...
ACGGCCGCTACGGCGGTGTGGTCCCGGAATTAGCCTCGCGCGAGCACCTGCGCGCCATCGTGCCCGTCACCCGCGAAGCGCTCAGCCTCGCCCGCACTACGCTGGCGGACCTTTCCGCCATCGCGGTCACCGCCGGGCCTGGACTGGTCGGCTCGCTCCTGGTGGGTATCACCTACGCCAAAGCGCTGTCGTTCGCTTCCGGCGTTCCCCTGATCGGCGTCAACCATATTGAAGGGCATATTCATGCGGTGGTGCTGGAATCCGCCCGCGACGGGCGCCCGGTAGAGTATCCCGCGCTGGCGCTGGTGGTCAGCGGCGGCCACACGCATCTGTTTGAGGTGCGCGAGGGTTTCTCCTACCGCCTGCTCGGTAAGACCCGCGACGATGCCGCCGGCGAAGCCTTCGACAAGGTCGGCAAGTTGCTCGGTTTCGGGTACCCCGGCGGGCCGGTGATCGACCGCCTGGCGCCCTATGGCAATCCGCGCGCGGTGCGTTTCACGCTGGCCCGCATGAAGGGCAACGCGCTCGATTTCAGTTTCAGCGGTCTGAAGACGGCGGTGCTGCGCTGGGTTGAAAGCCACGATCTCGCCGCCGAAATTGGCGCGCGCCGCGACCTTCTGCGTGCGGTTCCCAATCCATCGCTCGACGAGTGGCTCGCCGTCACTCCGCAAACCACCCGCGACCTGCTGGCGTCTTTCCAGCGCACCGTCATCGAGGAACTGCTGCGGCGCGCTGCCGCTTCCGCCGAAAGCATTGGCGCCCGCACCCTGATCGTTTCCGGCGGAGTGGCTTGTAACTCGGGCTTGCGCGCCGCCGCGCGCGACGCCCGCCTGCCCTGCCCCGCCCTGTTTCCTTCGCCCGGCCTCTCCACCGATAACGCCGCCATGATCGCCGCCGCCGCCTTCCCGCGCCTCGCGCGCAAACAATTCGACGACCTCACCCTCCCCGCGCGCGCCAATCTGGCCCTCGCCTAACCAGCGGGGCTAAAGCCCCGCGCGGACTGAAGTCCGCCCTCCATCTCACTCCTCGCTAATTCGCCGCGCCGCCTCATCCCAGTAAACGGTCTTCTTCCGGAAGTACGACTCGTTGGCCATGTGACAAGCAATCGCGGCGTGGTTGCCGAAGACCGCATCCTCCGCCACCGGTTTGCGGCTCTTTACCGCCTGGAAGAAGTTCCACAGATGCGGTCGCACGTCGTCCCAGTCGTTGCCCTTATAGACCGTATCGTCCATCAGCGGCTCGCGCCCTGGCGTGACTGGATGCTCGGCCTCCCACTGCTTGACGTACGCCTCGCGCATCTTTGCCGGAAAGCCGCTGGAGTAATAGCTGGGTGCGGTATCCACGCCCCGTTGCGGCGAGTGCCGCAGTTCGCCTCCGTTGGCGTCCAGAATCCCTTTCGGCCCCATGAAGCGCGCCAGTTCCGGCGTCTCCGTACCCAGGCCCAGACGAACATACACCGGCGTGCGGTGATAGTCGAATAGCACCGCGTGCAGGTCCGGCATGTTGCGACCGTCCGGCCAGCGGAGGACGCCGCCTAGCGCCGAAGCCGAGCGCGGCGCTTCGTTCCAACCCAGCGTGTACAGCATGCCGCTGATCAGGTGGACCATCAAGTCGCCGCCCACGCCCGTGCCATATTCCTTCCAGCAGCGCCACCGCGCGAAGCGGAGTGGGTCGAAAGGAATCTTCGGCGCATCGTTCAGCCAGGTGTCCCAATCCAGGTTTGCCGGCGAGAGGTCCAGCGGCGGCGGATACTCCCAAGCGCCCGTGGGATCGTTGCGCCCGAGTGTCAGTTCCACCATCTCAACTACGCCAATAGCGCCGGATTTGTACAACTCCCTAGCCTTAGCGCATAGCACCGAGCTCACCCGCTGCGAGCCGATCTGCACGATGCGGCTGTTCTTCTGGGCCGCCTCTGCCATATCGAATCCCTGCGCGGCGGCGTGCGACATCGGCTTCTCACAATAGATATCCTTGCCCGCGTTGCAGGCGTCCACCACCACGCGCTTGTGCCAATGGTCGGGTACCGCCGCCACGATGCAGTCGATATCCTTGCGGTCCAGTAACTCCTGATAGCGGCGCGTAGTCGGGAGCGTGGGATTCCCCGTGATCTCCCTGGCCAGTGTATGGCGGCCATCGTAAAGGTCGGCGGCCGCGACGCACTCCACACCGGGCAGTGTAATCGCGGTTCCCAGCAGGCCCGAACCCTGCATGCCGATGCCGATCATGCCGAACCGCACACGGTCGCTGGCGGGCGCCGGTCCGGACGCCGCGCCCAGCCCCTGCGGAGCAAGCAGGACGGTGCGGGCGGCCAGCAGGCTCCCACTGCCGCTCAGAAACGTTCGGCGGGAAAGTGGTGTATTCATAGCTATGCCTTCAGAATACCGTGCCTCACGCAATTGCGCCTGTGCATTAGCCGCTATCTGAACCTCGCAGCCATCAAGACCATGGTCGCCGCCGAAGCGGAAGCCCAGAAGCGCAAACGTCCAGGTGGTGACCATCTGCGTCGTCGATGAAGGCGGCAACCTGCTCTTCCTTGCAGAAGGCTGACGGCGCCGACAAGCAACCCTCCAAGGCCGCCGCCGACCAACTCAAGACCGGCGATCTCTCGGTGCTGGCGTTCCCCGACGCTTTTCCCAATCAAGGCGGACTGCCCATTCAAGTCGACGGCCAGACTAGCGGAGGCCTCGGTGTGAGCGGCGCGCCTTCGGAAGTGGACGAAGCCATCGGGCACGTGGCGCTGGATGCCCTGAAGCAGGACAGGCCTCCTGGCCTGTCCATCCGTCTGACCAGGGGTCCGACGCTGTTCGCGAGCTTCGCTCGCGAAAGGCCGATTAACAATCGGCCTGCAGGTTACCAACCTGCCCCACAGCAAATGGCCAAAGTCCCATCGAAATCGAACATCCGGTCCCAAAACCGGACACCGGAGCGCACGCAACCTGTGCCGCCTCTCCAAAAACCAGTGGAAGGGGAATTGCCCATGACAAACCTACAAAATGTACTCATTCCGAAATCGCCTAGCCCTGCTGTGGGTTGCCTCGACTTCAATCGTCTTCGCTCAATCGTCTGAAGTTTCCATTGAGTCACCCAAGCCGCCGCCGGTGGTCGGCCACATCCTGACGCCATTTCACCTGGAGAAACGCAGAGTCGCGCCGGCCACTTTGAGCAACACCCCCCGTTTGGAATCCCTGGTTCGGGCGGGCAACCTCTACCTGTCCGTACAAGACGTGATCGCCCTGGTTTTGGAGAACAACCTGGACATCGCGGTGCAACGCTATAGTCCCTTTCTGGCGCGGGAAGTGCTGCGCCGGTCCGAGGGGGGCGGGTTTCTCCGCTCGGTGGACACGCCCATCGCCGCCGGACCTACCAGCGTCAGCACGGCCGGAGTCAGCGTCAACGCCAACGGGCTTGCCGGGGGCGCCGGCCTGGGTTCGGGCGGCGGCATTGTAAGTCAGATCGGACCGGTGCCTCCCAACTTGGATCCGAGCCTCTACGCCAGCTTTTCGACCGGCCACCTCACCACGCCGCTGACCAACGAGTCGTTCGACCAGACCAGCGTCCTTACCAACAGCTACCGGCAATATATCTTCCAGTATGCCCAACAGTTCATCACCGGCACCAGCGCGCAATTTACCTTTTACGACTACCGCAGCCTGCTCAACAGCGCGGTGCCCCTTTTCAACCCGTCGATCACCGGCTTCCTGGATCTGCAGATCTCCCAGAATCTTCTGCAGGGATTCAATATAGGGGTCAATAACCGCGATATCCGGATTGCGAAGAACAATATGAAAGTGACCAACCTGCAGCTTAAGCTGCAAGTGGCCACCACGGTTTCCGCGGCTCTCAATCTCTATTGGGACCTGGTGAGTTTCGTGGATGCCGTGCGCATCAAGGAACAAGCTCTGGCGACGTCCCAGAAACTCTACGACGACGACCAGAAGATGGTCAAGATCGGCTCGCTGCCGGCGGTGGAGGTGACCCGCGCCGCCGCTCAGGTCTCGGTCGACAAACAGGATCTCCTGTTCGCCCAGACCAACGTTCAGCAACAAGAGATTGTCCTGAAAAACGCGCTGAGCCGCAATGCCATGGCCAACACCTGGCTGGACGATGTGCATATAGTGCCGCTGAATCCGATCGAAGTTCCTAAAACGGATGAGTTGAAACCGCTGCCCGAACTGATCCCCGAAGCCATGGCAAACCGCATCGAGATCCAGCAGAGCCAGGTCAACATCGACAGCCAGAAGATAGCGATCAGGGGCTCCCGGAACGGCCTGCTGCCCACTTTGCAGGCCTTTCTGGAGCTGACCAATAACGGCCTGAGTGGCCCGGTGAACCCGATCTACAATGGCCAATCCGGCGCGCCGGACCTCTATTTCGCCGGCGGGACCGGAAACGCACTCGGCCAGATATTCCGCCGCGATTTCCCGAACTACTCCGCCGGGGTCTCTCTCACCATCCCGTTCCGCAACCGTGCTGCCCAGGCGGACTATGTGACCGATCAACTTCAACTCCGGCAAGCCGAACTGCGGTTCCAACGCGTGGCCAACCAGGTCACGGTCGATGTGAAGACCGCGTTGATTGGACTGCAGCAGGCCCGCGCGCGTTACGAGACGGCCGTCGATACCAGAAAACTGGGGGAACAGAGCCTCAAAGACGAGCAGAACCGGTTTCAGCACGGCGTGTCCAGCGTCACCCTGGTGATTCAGGCGCAAAGAGACCTGGCCAACGACGAAGACGCCGAAGTGCAGGCCATGGCCAACTATACGCACGCCAAGATCGCATTCGACATGGCCATGGGCCGGACGCTGGAAGTGAACAATATTTCCATGCAGGAAGCCGTTGCCGGACACGTCGGCAGAGAGTCGGTCATACCTGAGTCGCTGCCGGACGCTAAGAAGGAGCTTTCCAAATGAGTGCCCGGAATCTGTTCACTTGTCTCTTAGTCGCCGCAGTCTGCTCCGCGCAGGACCAGCCATTTACGATCGATAAACCCCACCTGCCGCTACCCATCCGGTCTTATGCGGCGCCGTCAGTGCCCGCCAGCCGCCCGGGCAACTCCAAGCGGCTGCACGATCTGCTGCGGGCCGGCAAGCTGTACCTGACGGTGCAAGATGCGCTGGCCCTGGCGATCGAGAACAATATGAACCTGGAGGTGGACCGCTATGGGCTGCTGCTTGCGGAGTCGTCGTTGGAGCGGGTCAAAGCCGGCGGCCCGCTGCGCGGCGTGCCCAGCGCCAGTGCGCAGGTGGCCAGCGTGGACGCCGGGCTGGGCGTGAGCGGCAGTCAGCAGAGCGCCGGCCTTGGCGGCGGCGGAGGGGGAACCAGCAGCGGCAGCGCCGGGGGCGCGGTGATTCAACAGGTCGGCGCGATTACACCAAACCTCGATCCCGTTCTGCAAAACACCACGACTTTTGGACACTTGACCTATCCGCAGGCGAATGCCATCGCGAGTCAAACGGCCTTTGTGGTCCAGTCCGTCCGCACCTATAACACCGTGCTCCAGGAAGGACTGCTGACTGGCGGCTATATACAGTACCGGGACTACGAACAGTATCTGAACGAGAACGTTCCCACCGACACCCTGGAACCCGCGGTGGCCCCTTACATGAGCCTGGCCATGCGGCACAACCTGTTGCAGGGCTTCGGCGTCAAGCTCAACGACCGCTTCATCCGCATCGCGCAGATCAACATCTCCGCGTCGCGGGAAACATTCCGCTCGCAGTTGCTCGACCTGACCGCCAGCGTGCTCAACCTTTATTGGGACTTGGTCAGCGCCAACGACGAACTGAAGGTGAGACAAAGCGCCCTGCAGGCGTCGCAAAAGTTTCTACGGGATACTCAGACGGAGATCGCGGCGGGCGCCATGCCGCAAGTCCAACTTTCGCGCGCCAAAGCCGAGGCTGCCAGTAGCCTGCAGGATGTCGTGGTTGCGCAATACAACGTGCGCCAGCGAGAGAACATGCTCAAGGACGCATTGACCCGCATGCGGGACCCTGAGATAGAGGCCGCCGAAATCGTGACGCTCGACAGCATCCAGGTCCCGGACACCGACGACTTGCCGCCTTTGCGCCAGTTGGTCTCGACGGCCATGGAGAAGAGGCCCGATGTGGCGGTCTCGAAGTTCCGGGACCAGACCTCCGAGATATCCCTGGTGGGAACCGAAAACCCGCTGTTGCCGACGCTGCAGGTGCAACTGCAAACGTATAACCGCGGCGCGGCGGGCGCGCCCCAGTACCAACCGAACCCCTATTTTATCGGCGGTTATGGCACGGCGCTGCAACAGATCTTTCGGCGGGATTTCCCCAGTGAACAGGGCTCTCTGAGTCTGTCGATTCCCTTGCGAAACCGGCAGGCGCAAGGCGACTACGGCATCGACCAGTTGCAATACCGCCAGTCGCAGGTCGGCAGCCAGAGAGACACCAACCAGATCGTCGTCGATATCTCCAACCAGCTCAGCGCGCTCCGCCAGTCTCGCGCGAAATACTCGGCAGCCAAACAGACACGGGTATTGCAGGAGGAGTTACTCGCCGCCGAGCGCAAGAAGTTCTCGTATGGCATTTCCACATTCAACGACATCATTATCGATCAGCGCGCGCTGGTCACCACGCAGATAGCCGAAGTGAATGCGGCAATCGCTTACGCGCGCGCCCGCGTGTCTCTCGACCAGGTGCTGGGCGAGACTCTGGAGAAGAACAATATCTCGCTCGATGAGGGGCTGGCCGGCAAAGTCCCTCGGTGACCGTGCATCAGTGGGGCAGGCCGCCCGGACCCCAAAACGTGTACACTCAGATTAGGAGTAACGCCGTCATGCTCTCTCCTATGGTGAGACCGCCGGGACTGGTAACCGGCGAGCGGTTGACCGTGGAGGAATTCCTGCGCCGTTGGGAAGAACTCCCGGACTTGAAGAACGCTGAACTCATCGATGGAGTGGTCTACGTGTCCTCACCCGTCAGCCTCAACCACGGAAGCCTCGATATTCTGATCCACTGGTGGCTCGCGCATTATGCTCACGCAACGCCTGGATGCAAGGGCGGTAGCAACAGCACCTGGCTGATGTCGGGTAGCGCCCCGCAGCCCGATGCCTACCTGCGCATCTTGCCCTCGCACGGCGGCCAGTCCGGAAACGAAGGGCCGTTGGGCGCCGGCGCGCCCGAATTGGCAGTCGAAATCTGCGTGACATCCACAGAGGTCGATTTCGGGCCCAAACTGGCGCTCTACCAACTGGCCGGCGTGTGGGAATACATCACTGTGGAACAATTTGGGCAGCGTATGATCTGGCGCGTCCTGGAAAATGGCGCCTATGTTGCCCAAACACTCCCTGCGGACGGCATCGTCCGCTCCCGAGTTTTTCCAGGGCTGTGGCTCGACCTGGCCGCCTTCTGGGCCGACGACGGCGCGAAGATGCTGGCGGTGCTGAACGCCGGCCTCGCGTCCCAGGATCACCGGGATTTTGTCGCACGTCTCGCGGCGCCGAAGTAAGCCGCCCGCCTGCGCTCCGACCCGCCTTTACTTCTTCTTGCCCTGCGCGGCGACGGCTTCCATGGCCGCCTTCACCTTCTCCGGATCGCCCAAATAGTAACTGCGCAACGGCTTCAGATCCTCGTCGAGCTCGTAAACCAACGGCATCCCCGTGGGTATGTTCAACCCCACGATAGCCTCTTCGGAAACATCATCGAGATACTTCACCAGCGCGCGCAGGCTGTTGCCATGCGCGGCGATCAACACGCGCTTGCCTGCGCGCACTGCGGGCGCGATGGTCGAGTGCCAATGCGGGAGAAAGCGGTTCACCGTGTCTTTCAGGCACTCGGTGAGCGGCAGTTCCTGCGCGGTCAGGTGCTGGTAGCGGGGGTCGTGACCGGGATAGCGTTCGTCGTCCGGAGTCAGCGCCGGCGGTGGGATGTCGTAACTGCGGCGCCAGATCTTCACCTGCTCCTCGCCGAATTTGGCCGCGGTCTCGGATTTGTTTAGACCCTGCAAGGCGCCGTAGTGGCGCTCGTTCAAGCGCCACGAACGGTGTACGGGAATCCACATCAGGTCCAACTCGTCGAGCGTCATCCACAGCGTGCGGATGGCGCGCTTGAGCACCGAGGTGTAGGCCACGTCGAAGGTGTAGCCTGCGGCCTTCAGCGCCACGCCGGCATCGTGCGCTTCCTGGCGTCCCTTATCGGAAAGGTCCACGTCGGTCCAGCCAGTGAAGCGGTTCTCTTTGTTCCAATCGCTCTCGCCGTGGCGGAGCAATACCAGTTTATGCATGGGCGCTCCTAACGGCGAAACGCCTTGCGTCCCGCGAACTGGGCCGCGCTGCCAAGATCCTCTTCGATGCGCAGCAACTGGTTGTACTTGGCAATGCGGTCGGTGCGGCTGGCCGATCCGGTCTTGATCTGGCCGGCGTTGGTGCCCACCACCAGGTCCGCGATGAACGGATCTTCGGTCTCGCCGGAGCGATGCGAAACCACCGAAGTGTAGTTCGCCGCCGCCGCCATGTGCATGGTCTCCAGCGTTTCGGTAACCGTGCCAATCTGGTTGAGCTTGATCAGAATCGAATTCCCGATGCCGCGTTCGATGCCGCGCTGGAAGATCTCCGGGTTGGTCACGAAGATATCGTCGGCGACGAGCTGAATCTTTCCGCCCAGTGCGCTGGTCAGCGTTTGCCAACCATCCCAATCCTCTTCCGACATTCCGTCTTCGAGCGAAATGATAGCGGGATATTGCCGCACCCAGTCGGCCCAGAACTCCACCATCTGGTCGGAAGTGCGCTCGCTCTTGTCGGACTTCTTGAAGACGTACTTTCCATCCTGGAAGAATTCGCTGGAGGCGGGATCGATGCAGATGCCGACCTGCTCGCCGGGCTTGTATCCGGCCTGCGAAATGCCTTCGAGCAACAACTCCAGCGCTTCGATGTTGGATTTCAGATTAGGCGCAAAGCCGCCTTCATCGCCCACCGCGGTCGAGTAGCCGCGCTTCTTCAGCACCTTCTTCAGCGTGTGAAAAACTTCCACGCCCATGCGGATCGCTTCGGAAAACTTCGTAGCGCCGAAGGGCGCGATCATGAACTCCTGCACGTCCACGGAATTGTCCGCGTGCGCGCCGCCGTTGAGCACGTTCATCATGGGCACGGGCAGCACGCGCGCGCCGGCGCCGCCCAGATAGCGGTACAGCGGCGTGTGCTGGGAGGCAGCCGCGGCGCGCGCCGCGGCCATGGAAACGGCCAGAATGGCGTTGGCGCCCAAGCGGCCCTTGTTCGGCGTGCCGTCCAGTTCGATCATCAGGCGATCGATTTCCACCTGCTGCGTGGCGTCCTTGCCTTGCAGCGTTTGGGCGATCTCGCCGTTCACATGGCTGACCGCTGATTGCGTACCTTTTCCCGAATAGCGCGTTTGATCGCCGTCGCGCAGTTCCACGGCTTCGTGTTCTCCCGTGGAGGCGCCGGAGGGCACAGCCGCCCTACCCATGCTGCCGTTCGCCAGGTGAACATCCGCTTCCACCGTGGGGTTGCCACGCGAATCCAGGATTTCCCGGCCCGTTATTCGAACAATGGTGGTCATAAAGGTATAGAGTAGCAGAAGAAGAAGTCAGAAGACAGAAGACAGAAGTCAGAAGACAGAAGTCAGAATGGGAGTACATTGGAGAAATGTCCAATTCCGGATGGCGCGCGATCGCCACTTCAGCCGTTTTCACGTGCGCGCTGTTTGCAGAGCAGCCAACGAAAACCCCGAGGGTAACCTTCTCGAAGGACGTCGCGCCGGTTTTGCAAAGGCATTGCCAGACCTGCCATCGCCCGGGAGAAGCCGCGCCTTTTTCTCTGCTCACGTACCAGCAGGCGCGACCCTGGGCCAAAGCCATTAAGGAAGCGGTGCTGCTCAAGAAGATGCCCCCGTGGTTCGCCGATCCGCACTACGGTAGGTTTTCGAACGATCGGTCGCTAACCCTGAGCGACGTGAACACGCTGGTTGCCTGGGCCGATGGCGGCGCGCCGGAAGGCGATGCCAGGGATCTGCCGTCGAAGCTCGACTATGTGGTCGGGTGGTCCATCCCGAAGCCGGATGTGGTGTTCGAGTTTCCGCGGGCGTTTCAGATTCCGGCAACCGGCACGATCGAATATCAGAAGGTGATCGTGCCTTCCGGATTCACCGAAGACAAATGGGTGCAGTTCGCCGAAGCGCGGCCGGACGATCGCGCCCACGTGCACCATATGATCCTGTATGTGCGCGAGCCCGGCTCCCATTGGCTTCGAGGTGAGCCGGCCGGTGTGTTTTTCGTTGCGCCAAAAGTAACGGCTGACAGCACCGATACAAGCGCGCTCCCGAGCGATTTCCTGGTGGGTTATGCGCCGGGGCAGCCGCCGGAGATCCTGCAGCCCGGTCAAGGCAAGCTGGTCAAGGCCGGCTCGGATTTCGTGATGGAGATCCATTACACCACCAATGGCACGGCCAGTACCGACCGCAGCAAGTTCGGCCTGGTATTTGCCAAGGAACGGCCGAAAGAGCGCGTGCTGACACTTTCCGCCACCAACGGCAAATTCAAGATTCCGCCGGGGGACCCGAACTACCGCGTGGACGCCGCATTCGAGGTTGGCGCCGCCGTCAAGCTGGCCAGTCTGCATCCGCACATGCACGGGCGCGGCAAGGATTTCGAATACCGCATCGTGTATCCGGCCGGCGGGACGCAGACCATTCTCCGCGTGCCGCGCTACAACTGGCATTGGCAACTCTGGTACAACCTCGCGGAACCCCTGGTGCTGCCGAAAGGCGCGCGCATCGAATGTACGGCGCACTTCGACAACTCGCCAAACAATCCGGACAACCTGGACTCCAGTAAAGAAGTGACTTGGGGCGACCAGAGTTGGGACGAGATGATGGTAGGCTTCTTCAATCTGGAGTTCCCCGCCGATACGCCGGTGGAAGAAATCCTGCAACGCACGGTGGCGAAGAAGAAGCTGCTGGCCATCGGCGAGGAGAAGGGCTACCGGCACGAAGCCGTCTCGCACGCGCTGGCCACCATCGAGCGTCTGGGCCGGGAGAGCGGGCTTTGGGATACCACCATCCGCACCGACACCGAGGCGCTCACCAAGAAAAAGCTGGAGTACAACGCTCCCAACCTGAACAATTTCGATGCCGTGTTGTTCTACACGGGCGGCACTTTGGAAATGGACGACCAGCAGAAGGCGGATTTTCTTTCGTTCATTCATGACGATGGCAAAGGCTTCATCGGAGTCCATAGCGCCACCATTACGTTCACCAACTGGCCGGAATACGGAGAGATGATCGGCGGCTATTACGACGAGCACCCCTGGGGCACCTTCAATGCGCCCATCGCCGTCGAAGACCCGGCCTTTCCCGGCATGAGCCAGTGGCCGGGCGCGTTCGTGCTGCGCGATGAGATCTACCAGTTGCGGAACTATTCGCGCGACAAGCTGCGCGTGCTGCTGCGCCTGGATGCGGACAAACTCGATCTGGCCAACAAGAACGTCCACCGCACCGACCGCGATTTCGCCGTGGCGTGGGCCAAAATGTACGGTAAGGGTAGAGTGTTCTATTCCACACTGGGGCATCCCGTCGAGAATTGGGACCGCAACGACCTGCAGAAAATGTACGTCGAGGCGATCAAGTGGGCTATGAAACTGCAAGATGCCGACGTGACACCGCGTCCGCTGGGAGGGCAGCCGTGACGCGCCGGACTTTTGCGTTCATGGCAGCCGCGGCGGGATTGCGGGGGAGGCTGAACATTGGCATCGGAACGTATAGCTACCACGGCCTTTCCATGGAGGCAATGATCGTCCAGTTGCAGGCGCTGCGCATCCAGGAGATCGAAATGTCGCGCGGCGAGTTCATGCTCCTTGCGCATCCCGGCGAGGAGCGTTTCCGCGCCGCGCGCGCGTTGTTCGACAAGGCCGGGATACGCTGCGTGTCATACTATGCGGCGACCATCCATGACGAACACGAACTCGATTTGGCGATCCGGTTTGCCAAGTTGCTGGGAGCCGGCAACATCACGGGAGATGCCACCGGCGGGCCGCTGCTGAAGCGCATCGACGCAAGCTGCACACAGGCCGGGCTGAGCTTTGGCATCCACAACCACTATTTCAAAACGAAGTTTGCTTACGAGAGCCCTGACGACGTGCTGCGGGCGCTGGCCGGCTTATCGCAGACTGTCGGCGCGACGGTGGACGTGGGCCAGTTCGCTTCCTGCGGATATGACACGGTGGACGCCGTACGGAAACTTGGACCCTATCTGAAGCTCGTGCATCTCAAAGACATCGCGGCGGCGGGCGCGGAAGACAATGTGCTGCTGGGACAAGGGATCGCGAAGATTCCCGAAGTCATGCGGGAGTTGCACATGCTTCACTTCGGGGGATTGGTGGCGATCGAGTACGAGAAGGAAGGGCCGGTAGAAGAGGACTTGCGTAAGGAGGTTTCGTTTGCACGGAAATTGGCGTAAGGGAAGCCGGCGTGGACGCCGGCAGCAGGACTGGAGTCCTGCCCCACTAACTCTTTTACTCGCCGTAGCGTCCTTGGCGTACGGCGCGCAGGAGCATCCGATCCTTCCCCTCGGCTCCCCGGCGCCCGACTTCGCGCTACCGGGCGTCGACGGTCAGATCCACCGCCTCGCCGATTATGCGGCCAGCCCAATCCTGGCGATTGTCTTCACCTGTAACCACTGCCCAATTTCCCAACTATACGAACAGCGCATCCAGCGGCTCTACGAAGACTATCGCGACAAAGGGGTGGCCGTCGTGGCCATCCAACCGAACGCGCCCGAAGCCCTCCGGATCGACGAGCTGGATTCCTCGGATATGAGCGACACCCTCGCGGAGATGAAGATCCGCGCGGCCTACAAGCATCTCACTTATCCGTACCTCTACGACGGCGAAACCCAGGCCGTCGCGCGGGCGTACGGTCCGCAGGCCACGCCGCACGTGTTCGTCTTCGATCGCGAGCGCCGCTTGCGCTACGAGGGCCGCGTCGATAACAGCTACCGCGTGGAAATGGTGAAGACGCACGATGCGCGCAATGCCATTGACGCGCTGCTGGCGGGCAAGCCGGTCGAGGTCGCGCACACCGGCGTCTTCGGCTGCTCGACCAAGTGGAAAGAAAAAGAGGCCGAGAGGCTGGAGGCGCTCCGCCAGCTGGAAGAAAAGCCGGTGAGTCTGGAACTGGCTTCGGCGGAAGACCTGCGGAAGCTCCGCGCGAACCCGGCGAAGAAACTGACGCTGGTCAGCTTCTGGGACACGCGCTGCGAGCTGTGCGCCAACCAGTTCGGCGGCATTGAAGCAACCTACCGGATGTACAGCGTGCGGGGCTTCCAACTGGTCACCGTAGCAGCGGACCCACCCGACGCGCACGGCGCCGTCCAGCAAGTCCTCGAGAAGCAGCACGCCACCAGCCGCAACCTGCTCTGCGCATCCGCGCGCGCATTCGATCCGGAGTGGGACGCATCCCTGCCGTTCACCGCCTTGATCGCTCCCGATGGAAAAATGGTGTACCGCAAGCTCGGCGCAGTGGATATGTTGGAGTTGCGGCGGACGATCCTGGCAAACATCGATTGGGAGTACGAGGGCTTCAGCCAATACTGGAGGCGGTGACGCCTCTGGTCTGTGACTCCCCTTCAACCTGCTGATTCCACAGGACGCTGGTTGTGGGGCGGCCAAGCCGGCTAAAAAGCCGGCTGCGGGCAAGATTGCCCGCCCCACAATCAATCCGGCGCCGCCGGTGGCTGGGCTGACTCCTGTATCCTGTCCTCCGGCTGCCCGCCCGACACCACCACGATTCCGGAATCCGTAATGGTATAGCCGCGGGCGCGGTCCTCCTCTTCGTCATAGCCGATGACGGTCGATTCCGGAATCTCGACCCCGGTGTCGACGATGGCGCGCCGGATACGGCTGTTGCGCCCGATCTTGACGTTGGGCATTAGAATCGAATACTCGACTTCGCAATAACTGTTCACCCGCACGCCGGTAGAAAGCACACTGCGAACCACCCTGCCCCCGGAAACAATGCACCCGGCCGCCACGATGGAATCCACCGCCACTCCCATGCGGCGGCCCTCCTGCGCGAAAACGAACTTGGCCGGCGGCGCCTGCACCATGCGCGTGCGAATGGGCCAGTGGCGATCGTAGAGATTGAACTCGGGCGTCACGGCCACCAGGTCCATATTGGCCTCGTAAAACGCATCGATGGTCCCGACGTCCCGCCAGTAGCGCGCCTGCTTATCGTTGATGTCCTGGAAATCGTAGGCGATCACGCGGGCCTTTTCGAGCGCGCCGGGAATCACGTCCTTGCCGAAATCGTGCGAGGAGGCCGGATTCTGCGAGTCTTCCTGCAACAGTTGCAACAGGACCTCGGTATTGAAGACGTAGATCCCCATGGAAGCGCTGACCGTCTCCGGATTGAAAACCGAGCGCACTGGGTTGCCATGCCGCGGCTTTTCCTCGAAGCCCACGATGCGGTGGTCTCGATCGATCTCGGCGATGCCGAAATGTTCGGCTTCCTGGGGCGCTACCTGGATGGTGGCAATGGTGATGTCGGCGTGGTGCAGGTTGTGCCAGTCCACCATCTCGCGATAGTTCATTTTGTAGATATGGTCGGCGTAGATGATCAGGGTCAGTGCGGGCTGTTCCACGGCGATACTCTGGCTGTTCTGGAAAACCGCGTCGGCCGTCCCCAGATACCAGTCATCGCGCAGGCGCTTCATGGGCGGGATGGTTTCGATGAACTCGCCCAGTTCGGGCGACAGGATGTTCCAGCCGTCGCGGATGTGCCGGATCAGGTCCAGCGATTTGTATTGTGTTAGGATAAATATGCGTCGCAGGTCCGAATTAATACAGTTTGACAGCGCGAAGTCGATGATGCGGTAAACGCCGCCGAAGCACACGGCCGGCTTTGCGGTATCCCGGGTGAGGGGCGCTAAGCGCTCCCCGGCGCCACCCGCCAAAAGAATTGCTAGAACGGTTTCCATATTATTTAACTTACTGAAAAAAAGATGGTTGCGCGCCAGGTTGTCCGCTTGGCACAACGTTTCCCGCCAAATTGGGCTTGACTTTCTCCGCCAACCACTTAATGATATCAATACCTTCTCTGCGCAAGGCAGAAAATCTTGGTCTGGTTGGGAGGTGTAGTTTTATTTGGCTGAAGTAAAGTTGCAAGATGGCGAAACGCTCGAAAACGCTCTACGGCGCTTCAAGCGAAAGGTCCAGCAAGAGGACATTATCAAGGAGGTCAAGCGACACTCCTTCTATTTGAAGCCGGGAGAGAAAGCGCGGGTCAAGAGTGCGCTGGCCCGCAAGCGCAACCGCAAAAAGTCGCGCCGGGAAGTCGAATAACACGGGCGGACAGGTCTCCACCTGTCCGTTCCACAACCCGTTTGAGGAAACCAGGTTGGTTATGGCGGAGTTCCAGGATCGGAATCTCAAGTGCTCGGAGTGCGGAGCCGAATTTGTTTTCACCGCGGGAGAACAACACTTCTTCCACGACAAGAATTTCAAGAACGAGCCCAAACGCTGCAAAGCGTGCAAGAGCAAGCGGCAGGCGGGGCCAGGGGGCGCCGGCAAGACGGAAACCATGACCGTTTGTTCGCAGTGCGGCCGCGAAACCACCGTGCCCTTCAAACCCACGCAGGGGCGGCCGGTATTCTGCCGGGAGTGCTTCCTGGGCCGCAAGACGCAGGCGGCCGGCGCCGGGTGAGTAGCTATCAGCCGTCAGCTTTCAGCTAAAGGCGCGCTCTTGTGTGGCTGAGAGCTGAAAGCTGATAGCTGAAAGCTGAAAGCTAATGCCTGGCCGCGCGGACTCCCTTCACCTCACCGTTAAAGTCGTCGTCTACGTTTCCCTCTACTTCGCCACGGCCTTTGTGCTGGGTCCCGCGCTGTATTGGCTCGGCGGATTGCTGTTCGGTGTCACCGCTACCGGGTTCCTGGCCGCGGCTTTCGGCAATTTCCTCTGCCTGCGGATTTACGTGCACCGCGGCATCGCCGCCATCGGCCTGCAAGGTGATAAAGCGGCTTTGCTGAACCTCGCGTTCGGATGCTTCGGCGGAATCGGCGCAGCCGCGTTGGTGCTGGCCGGTCCGCTACTGATCCACGCGGCGCGCTTTGAACGCGATCCCGGCAGCCCTGCCAGCCTGTCTTCATTCTTCTTCGTATCCGTGCTGCTGCTGTTCGGATCGGCGGGCGAAGAACTGTTGTTCCGCGGATTTGGCTTCCAGGTCTTGCTGCGCGCGTTGGGTCCTTGGACCACCATCGTGCCGGTAGGCGTGGTCTTCGCCACGCTGCACGCCGGCAATCCCAACGCCACCTGGCTCGGCTTGGCGAACACCGCGGGATTCGGCATCCTCTTCGGCTATGCCTTCCTCCGCAGCCACGACATATGGCTGCCCATCGGCCTGCATTTCGGGTGGAACTTTACACTTCCGCTTTTCGGAGTCAACGTCAGCGGGCTTACAATGAGATTGACGGGATTCACCATGCGGTGGTCC
>Ga0182016_10004036_pt1 | contig 16459 bp, 13 predicted proteins | sample 712S2MmetaG_FD_120491 | JGI IMG/M metagenome (GOLD analysis project Ga0182016, IMG submission 120491) | Permafrost microbial communities from Stordalen Mire, Sweden - 712S2M metaG | ecosystem: Environmental > Terrestrial > Soil > Wetlands > Permafrost | place: Sweden: Stordalen | collected...
GAGAACGATTGCGCCAAACCACAACGACGTCTCGAGACGCCACCCCCAGATGACCGAAGCCATCCGGGGGAAGCGATTCGCTGAAGTTGACGTGGCCCTAACCACGGCGATCGGACCTTAGGAAGTACCACGCGCACAGAGCGGTGGCCATGAGGAGCACGATGCCGTAATGCGCAAGTGCCCAGCGGACAGCCCAGAGAGCCACAGTCACGAGCACCAGGATGATTAGGAGCCAGATCATTAGTTGACCGTCACCTTCGCGAGCTCAATCTTGTCGGCTTTGAACGAGACACCGTGGTTGCCCCCGATATCCCAGGTCGACGCAATCAGGTTCGTCACCTTCACCGGTGTGAAGTTGCCGATGCCCTTGGGTTCGCTGGCCACCTTGACCGTCAGGGTGTCGTAACTGTCCGGAGAGATCGCGAACAGGTGCACGCTGAAGAGCGGCTGGCCGTTGCCGTCCACTCTCGGTGCCTTCGTCTCGAAATCCAGCACTGGTTCAGCGGGGCCGGCCGACATGAACTGGACAGCCACTGTGTCAATTGGTAAACGCATATTTGCTCCTTGTCGGAGGGCGAAACATTCGTCCTCTACCTAAGAAGCCACTTTCAGATGCCGTTTGGGGACAACAACTTTGTGTCGTATCGAAAAAATGTGATGTATGGACGTGTAGAGACGTTGGCGGATTTTGAGATCGAACCCTTGAAACCTTCGGGCTGCCGGGCGCTGGGCGCCCGGCGCCCAGTCAGGGCGAGTAACAGAGATTCTGTAACACCCCTCTTACGTAACTCTTCTATACGTTCTCAAGACACCCATCTCAATCACTGGCACCATTGGCACGTCTGATCACTTCGACGGCTAGGTCGAGCCGTCCTGTCAGATCGATCAGATTCGAGAATGTCACCGTTGAATTGCCATTGGCCATTTCGAATAGATCATCGGACACCAGCTCCACAATCCGACTGACTTGGTAAAAGCGTTCTTGCAATGTTGGCATGGCTCCCAACGGTCTCATTGAAAAAGGTGAGCACGACTTGAAATTCCAAAGTGTGTCAAAGTCTTTCTTGGCTGCCCCTATCATTTGCGGTTCAACTACTGATCCTTTTCGAGTTCTTATTGTCTGTAAAGCCACCTTCATCAGGATAAACAAAGAGAACTTTTTGGCTTGCATTACAGGACTTTGCTAAGTTCACGAATCGTTCGCACTAACTCAGCATCCCCGAATTAGGGACAACATGTCCTCTACAATTCCCCATTGAAGGTAGGTAAAAATGGATCGGATCACAACTCAACGGCTTCTTTCACGAGTGCGAATGGGGAAAACGCAGAAAGAAGTCGCCGAGACACTCGGCGTGAGTCCGAAAACGATCAGCAGATGGGAAAAAGGACTCACTTCGTTCCCGCCATATTTGGGCGATGCCTTGAAGAGTCAATTAGTACTTGAAAAGACGATGGCAGATTTTACTTTCGTTGATTTGTTTGCCGGGATCGGTGGCACTCGGCTGGCATTTGAATCTGTCGGCGGACAGTGCATTTTTACTGCGGAGTGGGACAAATTCGCACGCAAAACTTACATTGAGAATTTTGGAATCAGCCAAGACCACCAGTTTGTTGGCGATGTGACCACGATTGACGAAAAGAATGTGCCGGACCACGATGTGCTTTTGGCGGGTTTTCCCTGCCAACCTTTCAGCATCGCTGGTGTTTCGAAGAAGAATAGTCTTGGTAGACCACACGGGTTCGATGACGAGACACAAGGAACGCTCTTCTTTGACGTCGCGAGGATCATTGACGCGAAGCGCCCTCGCTCCTTCATGTTGGAAAATGTTCGAAACTTAATGTCGCACGATAAGGGAAGAACTTTCGAGATCATCAGTCGGACTCTCAGCGAGAAACTCGGATATCACTTCTACTTCAAAGTGCTCGACGCAAGTCCCTACGTGCCTCAGGGCCGAAGAAGAATCATCATGGTCGGTTTCAATCGCGACTACTTCGCAAAGGCTCCTCACTTTGAGTTCCAAAGGCAAATCGCAATTGGTGTGAAGCCGACGATGAGTGCAATTCTCCATCCAGAGGACGGAAGTGAAATCGCAGAGTCGCCATACACCATAGGAAAACGTGGCAAGGTCGCGGAGAACTACACGCTAACGCCGAGACTCTGGAACTACCTTCAGAACTATGCCATCAAGCACCGTCAAGCCGGAAATGGATTCGGATTCGGTCTGGTTGGGTCAAATGACGTGGCTCGCACACTGTCTGCACGGTATTACAAGGACGGTTCCGAAATTCTTGTCAGTCGTGGCCGGAAGAGTATTCCAAGAAGGCTTACGCCACGAGAGTGCGCAAGATTAATGGGTTTTCCCGATTCCTTCCGGATTCCGGTAAGCGACACACAGGCTTATCGACAATTCGGAAATAGTGTTGTAGTGCCGCTCATCTCTTCAGTGGCTGAGTCGATGTTGCCATTCCTCGATGACTCTCATAAACATCAACCCAGCGGAATGTTGGAGGCCCATGGATTGCGACCTGGAATTACTCTTCCTACTGCCATCGGAGCCTGAGACAACGTTGGTTGACATTGTCAATTCTGTGACGCGAAGCCGAATGATGGCAGGCATACGCGGCGTCGACACTAAACCCGAGTTGGTTATCCGACACGGACTTCACGCATTGGGATTTAGATATCGACTCCACGTCCGCACTCTTCCCGGTCGACCCGACATGGTGCTACCCAAATTCGGCGTTGTCCTCTTTATTAATGGATGTTTTTGGCATGCCCATGAAGGGTGCAGCAAATTCAAGATTCCGTCAACAAGGACAGAATTTTGGACTGAAAAACTGCTTGGAAACCGACGACGTGATGAAAGAAACATTCTGCATCTGAAGGAAAAGGGATGGAGAGTCGCAGTTATCTGGGAATGCGCGATTAATGAAGATGAATTGACAATACAGAAGCTCGCTTACTGGATGTCGACCGCTGAAATGCAGATCCAGTTACCAAAGCAAAATTGCCTCGTCTCATCGTCAGGGATTCGATGAAAAGGGGTTACCTCTCTGACTATTTCGAAGGTGTCGCGGCCAAGCGTCTCAGTTCAGTCGAGGTCGATGCTTTGAAGTCTCACCAACACGAATTCAATGGAGTTGAAGGATTACGACGAATATTGGGAGAACCGGAAGGCAATGTACATTTCCGGGCAAGATTAATTTACCTGACCGATGACACCGAAGAGCCTGTGGTAGACGATAGTGAATTGACTTGGTATGACGCTCGGCAAAGGGGCCGGATTGAACGTGGCGTCATGCGTTGGGAATACAGACTTTATTTCAAGGCAAATAATGTGTCAATCAATGCAGTTGCGGGCGACCTACTTGTAATTGCAAAGTCTCGAGATGAAAGTCTCTTGGTGATTGTTGCCGCGGACGGTTCGAGCATTGCTAGGCAATTGCAGTGGCTTTTCGGATTTGACGTTCTTGAGGACAGGGGCTTCACCGCTAAATCGGATCTCGGAACCGAACGCGATCATATCGAATTTACCTCGAGACTCATACTGGAAAGCATCGGCGTCGAAGTCGAAGTTGAGTTGACCGCAGAAGACTACCTGGACCAGATGCTCGAGACATTTGGCGGAGTCTTTCCCAATACTCGTGCCTTTTCGGCATTTTCACGTTCGACTCTCGACGTAATCGATGCACGTGCGGAGCCGGATCTTGCGATTATGACTTGGATGGAAAGAGAAGAAATCTTGTTTCGAACATTGGAACGTCACCTCATTGCCGATCGACTTTCCAAGGGCTTTGCTCGGGACGAAGATGGAGACGTTGACGTCGAAGGGTTCATGTCATTTTCTCTATCCGTTCAAAACCGCCGGAAGAGTCGCGTCGGTTATGCCCTCGAAAACCATCTCGAATTTCTCTTCACGCAAAATGAATTGAGCTTTAAGCGGAACGCCACGACTGAAAATAGGGCAACGCCAGACTTTATGTTCCCGGGACAGTTGGAGTATGACAACAAGGCGTTCGACTCCCTGAGATTAACCATGCTCGGAGTCAAATCCACATGTAAAGATCGATGGAGGCAAGTTCTCGCGGAGGCTGACAGGGTCCAAAGAAAACACTTGCTGACCTTAGAAACATCAATATCTCCAAATCAAACCGATGAAATGGAGAGCAAGGACTTGCAGCTTGTCCTGCCAATCGGGCTTCATATGACTTATACGCCGACTCAACAAGACTGGCTAATGGACGTGCGAACCTTCACGGAATTGGTGCGCTCCCGACAAGAACGCTGACTGAGAACGTCTATCATTTTGCGACTTTTCTCAATTTTCGCTTTCGCGGCCAAGAGCCTACAGTCTGCGATGGGTACGCAATCGCAGACTGTACGGCGACTCCCATGGTCGCTCAATGGGCAATGCAACGGGTGAGTACCATGGTTCCGCGACGATGACGCAGTTCGCAATTGACGTAAACCTCAACGTCCAACGAAGCCAATTGCCTCAATTCGGTCTCTGAATTCAAGTAAGACCTTGCTCTGCAGTTCGCTCGGAATCTTTTGAGACGTAGTCGACGTAACAAGGCCAATTATCGAATTCTCTTTTTCGGACAACGTAGTCATCCTCAATGCAAAGTCACGGGCGTTTAACCAATATGTGGGGCCAAGATCCAAAACGATGACCTGACTTGAGATACCCGAATCCAATTTCTGGCTTTTTGCGGATTGTCTCTTCATTTCGCGAACTTCGGACCTCGACATCAAGTACTCGTCAATTTCAGATGGAAAATCGTATTCGCACTCTCTGACTCTTACCCAGCAAGGCTCTCTCTTCGCCCACTCCGTCACATTTACGACTGGTCTTTTCTCATCCGTCAGAACATCAAAGACGTCCTCGGAGATCTCGTCCAAAATTGCGGCTAACTCATTTGGTACAGCTTGGAGATTCCAAATAATCTGGAAATTCAATTCAGATCCTCCGCGATATTGCGTCAGAGTGTGTGCAAACTTCGCAATCGTATAGGTGACAATATTCGCCAAGTAACCAGTCGAATACCAAGGAGCTTTAGCTACAGACCTTCTGATTGAGTTGAAAAGTATGGACTTGCCGACAAGTTCTTTGAAATAGTCGTCGCCGAAAAGGACGTCGTTGGTGGTCCATTCTTTAGAAACAAGATCCGCAAAGGCAACGAAATTTTTCTGCGCGCCAGAACTCACTATTTGAGGCCGCTGAAGCCACGAGACGAGGTACTTTGCGGCATCGGTTTTCGTTATGACCTGTGATTTAGGATATTCAGTTTCAAATTTTCTGGCTTCAGCAGCCGTACCGCGTGCACGTTCATTTAAATATTGACCTCGCGTGCGTTCATAGAACCATTTTGTCTGAAAGTGCTGCCCGGATTGAGACGGCACAAGAATTTGTCTTGACTTCTCCTCCATTCGTTGATGGAATGGATGATTCGAAAAGAAATCTGCCTCACTTACTCTGTTTTGCGTATTGGCGAACCGACTGATCTTTGGAACAAGTTCTTCAACATTGGTTTCGTCAACGACGATGAGTTTGAGCTGAACATCGACGCCGCGTAGATTGGCCTTATCGTTTTTCTTGGCATAGAAAAGAGATGCAGTCGTCTGCCCACCATTGACAATCTGCAGATTGCGTATGCCGCGTATATATGTCCCCCCACCGAAGTCATTCGAGTCAATACTCGTGGCGGTTGCTGTAATGCCATTATTAAATGACAAGAACATTTCAGGCTCTTGAAGAACCGTGCCGCGAATACTCTTGTTCACCTTCCCCCGAGCAGTGAGAAACGAACGAACGTTGGATTCGAGTACCCTGCTCCCATAGGTGGCGTAAATGTCTGCCAAAGTTTCGCCTGGGATAACTCCCAGAAATGTTCTGACCGATGAATTGGTGACCGACGCGGGTAAAACTGCCAAACCCTTTGGAAGCCACCGCGTGATGTCAATATCAATTTCTTCTCGTCCGGTCTTCGACGTTTCCACTCGAAAGAGACGCTCAATATCCCATAGGTGATATTCAATTCTTAGATTGCCAATTTCGGACGGTGCAAAGGTTTTAATCGACTCACTCAATTGAAGGTTGGTTAGGAGATACAGACGAATGACGGAGATTGATTCAAGGCGTTCCTTGAACTCAGAAACCATCTGAAATATGTCACTGCTTTCCTCGAGCAGATCCTTTAACCCACCTGAGAGAAACATCTGAACGAACGCCTCGGCATTAGAGAAAAGTTTTCTTGCCTCCGTTGTTATTAGCCTTCCAATTGCATCATCGGATGAATAGTCAACGATGGCCAGAACAAGCTGTCCTTCCTCATCATCAAAGTCATACCCGTCAATCGCTAACTTCTTCTTTCGTACACCGAAGCCTTCATACTCGCAGGTGATCAGCGCATCGATTTCTTCCGCGATAGCAAGTCGATTCGACATCTCTTCAACAAATGCGGTTTTGGTAAAGATTCCCTCCGCAGATGCCGAAGCACGTACCGAATTCTGAAAGTCGATAAAAAACGAGTCGAGCGTCAACATTTCAAACCGGCCTTCCGTGCGAACACCTCATTCAGGAGATACTTGATTTAAATCGACCATGAAATTTTCGATCGAGAAGAGACTCAATTCGTAAGAAACACCACTGATTCCAATTGGGACATTCGAGCGCTCGATACGCGGAAACCCATCGCTAACCAGGTAGTTACGGGTATCGCTGAAACTGAAATATATGTCTTGGTATCGCTCAAATTCGGGATCAAAGCTAAGAGCCTCGAATCGACTGTCAAGAAGTTCTAGAGCGACATCGTCTTCAAAGAATTGACTCTTGAATTCCGTTGCCAACATTGGGAGTGTCCACGCAGATGTCCCCTTCTCTGAGAGCGTATCTAAGGTCACCACCGTCAAGAACAATGCTTCAAATTCGTCCGGCTCAAGCTGCTGCACAGATGAAATATGAACAGTTCCCATCCCAACTTGAACAGATTTGACTTCGTACGCTTCTCCATTTTGAAAGTGGAAATCCTGGGGAGTTCCAAACGGACCGACCCAGGCGTCGAGAACCTCACGTGGGGAATATTTCAGTGTCAAACGATGTAGCGCGAACCACATTTCAGCGGCCAAGCCTCGCATCTGATCAATGGAGAGTTGGGAGTCGCGATACATCTTGAACAACGAACGCCATTGCCGAAGCGCGTCATAGAAGTGACGAAGGCTTTCTTTCGGTTCCGAAGATTCGCTCGATCGCAAAGTCAACTCATTGCAGACAGCGAGGAAGGGATCGAGATGTGTTGAATCCTCTAACGTAAAAACCAAGGTCCACTGACCATCTTGCTCTCGAATCCTTTGTTCAACGTTGACCACACTAGAAAACTCTGGAATTCTTGGCTGATCTTCGCTCTTCAAGAAGTAAACGGCCTTACCAGACTCATTGACGCCGAAATACAAATGCAACGCATGGTGTTCGACGAGTCGAAATTGAGGTCCACCCTGGGAAATTAACTCTCTCCAAACCTCGAGCATCGAATTAGTAGGCATCTTCGCCCCATTCGTCTTCATCGAGACTTGCAACAACTTCGGGGAACCAATATCGCTGCGCCACGGTGTTCAACTGGTAAATCACGTTGTCGTCTCCAGCTTTTTCCTGAGTACCCGGTATGGCTATCACCACGGCCACCATCATGGATTCGGGGCCAGTCCCGTGCCAATCATGTTCTGGCTTAGTGGCTTCTAGGGGATAGAGAAGCAAAAGCGGACGGTCCAGCATTTCAATGTAATTGCCGTCCGGAACATTTTTTTTACCGTTGCTAGATGCCAGGAATTCCTCTCGAATTGCTTTCAAAACTTCAGCGTCGAGTGAGGTGCCAACATCCCCCGAACCAGCAACCCGCATTCTCTTGCCAGAAACAAGCCATACGGGCAGAATCGAGCCTTCACCAAATTGACGAGTTGGCTGTCGATATTCAGAGTGCAGCCCGGGTAATTTGCAAATCGATCCGCGTCCTGCCATGACGACTACGTCCCAAGTCTGAAGATCTGTTGCGACGGCATTTCTAACGAATCCAGAAAGTGCGCCGACCTGAAACACCGCACTCAGAGCAGAAGGATCCGCTCGGAAGTCATCCAAGAAGGTTGCGATACGATTTTTGTCAACTTCTCGCCAAATACCGCCGGAACCATGAGGTAAAGCGGGCCCCTTGTCGTCCACCAGCGATTGGACGAGATTTCTTAACGCATCCACATTTCCTTGCAGAATTGCGCGGTCCTTTGGCAATGTATGTGATTCTATTGCCCGGCCCCTTAATGAGACCTGTTTCGTTCCCGGCGACGCTGACCTCATCTTGTTTCGAGCTGTAATCAAAAGAGAATCTGGGTGATTGCGCACTGCGAGACCATATTGTTCGGGTGTCAACTGCTGATTGCGCATTCTGACAAGTTCAAGCTTCAATTCGTCCAACGCCAATGCCACATGCGCGTATGAGCCGGCCATCTCAGGTGTCATCCAAACCTTGAATAGGTCGGCATATGCGTCTCTATAACCAAACCACCGCCCCATTTGCATGAGAGTGTCAGATGCCATCGTCTGGCGGTAGAAGTAGCTGACCGCTAATCCATCCAGGGTCAAGCCGCGGCTGAGAAGATCACCACCAACAACGATGTAACGAGGAGGCACCTCGCGACTCAGTTCATCTTGCTCCAGCTTCTTATCCGCTTTTGAGTTTGCAACAATGGTCTTAACCTCTCGAGACGCACGCGGGAGGGCCTCCAAGACTTGATCCCACGAGAACTCGCACCATCCATAATGCTCATCGAAGGTCTCCCTCATCGATCGCAAAACTTCATTGTCAATACCTCTCGCAAATGCGGCCGAGTGCAGAAGGATTGAATCCTTGTAATTCACAACCAATTCTCGCACCAGCCGAAATACCTGTTCTTGGACGTGTACGAAGCGTGAAACATTCACCAACATTGACCGAGGCGTATCACCCTCACCGCGTAGATCTCTAAGTGTGTTTGACAGGAGAAAGGTTCGGATCGAAGTCTCCAAACTTTGAGGCAAGATTCGAACCTCTAAGTGCGAGCGATGACCAAGCGGAAAACTGGTTTCTCCATCTTCTATGTCGACAATTGAGTGTGGATAGTTACCATCGATACTGAACAGCGATTGTGGCCCAACGTAGTTAGTCGGCGAGTCAAGGCCATAAATGAAATCTCGCGGAAAAAGATCTTGATCCTCTTCATCGTCAATAAAGATGTTCGCAAATGGGGTAGCGGTGAAACCCACGTATGTGTTCCGTCGAAACAATTGAAGTAATCCTCTAATCGCGGCGTTTGTGGCAGTGGGATCTTCCCCCTCACGGTTCGTATTAATTGATGCGTAATCCGCTTCGTCATCGATCAAGAGCAAAGGAAGAGACAGCTTCTCAGAATTGCCTCGTTGAATATTGAACCATGCATAGATACTTTGAAGAACACGCGTGTTTTTCTTGGTCACAAAAATGACGACCTTCTCAGGCCCCAGCACCATGTTCGTAGCTTGGAGGCTTGACTTGCGGAAGTCGGATGTCATCGTTGTCAAACTTACGAGCGTGGACGTAGACGCGAGAAATTCACCTACACCAACTGTGAGAGAGCTCTTTAGTATCTGCTTTTCATTGTGGACGGCCAATAGAGAGTCTCGCCCTACAACCCCTTGGTCGATTCGTGATTGAGTTTGTTGTCGCAATGACTCAGTGCTACCTGTCAACAAGACGATGACTTTGTAGCCCGCGTCAATCGCCTTGTCGATGAGACCAACATACGTACCGGTTTTGCCAGATTGCACTTCGCCGATCACTAAGCCCCGACGTTCCCAAGACCCGAGGTCTTCAGGATCTCCCATATGATCCAAAATCGTGTCGAGAGTTTGGTCGAGAGTATCGAGAACAATGGGAGAACGTCCCTCATTTGCCAACCATTGACGATAGGCGGCCCAATGAACCCATTCGAGATCACGATCCTTTAACCAAGGTCTATGAGTTGCCGACTCAACAAGTGTTCCGAGTTCCATTCGCACACTCAAGACCTGGGACAACCGATCGAAGAGGTCATCAAAGTCCTCGTCAACGAGATCGGGCCCGATTACCGCGGAGATTTCTCGCATCGCAGCTATCTGGCTTCGAAGTTCATCCTCTGTTGGTATCTGCGCTGCAAACCCGCCTTGGAGCATCGCCAAAACGTGTTCAAATTGGCGCTTTCGTCCATCACCATCGCTAGTCACTCAACGCTCCTTCGGGATCACTTAGGTAATCGATGATGCTTTCAATCGGTAGATTGATCTGGTCAAACGGCTCTGATTTCACAATTCGATCTACAAAGTGAGTTACATCTTCCCCAAAAGTTCGGTACGTTTCCCACAAGCGGCTGAGGGCCACTAACCATTGTCCTTCCGAACCATCCTGCTTCATTGGAACATGATCTATCGAGATACGGTTCACAGCATCTTGAAGAGGGAATGATCCTTCGATTCCCGTTAGCAAATTATCCAGAAAAAATTCTGCTCTCTCATCGATTTGTGCGCCGAGACCTTGGACCATCGGATGGTCTCTATTCAATTCATATCTGAAGGCATCACGATCTTCTACAAGTTCCCAAATGCGTGCCACCGGGTCCTCACCTTTAGGCTTCCTTCCTCTGAAGGTATGTGCCCTTTCACTCGGAGATACAAGAGTCCCCACCAAGTTTCGAAGGCGATTTTTAATAATGTCGGGCGGCGTAGCCTGCGATTTCTTGATGTCAATTTCCCAAAGCGAATCCAACGAATTTGGTACATCGACCTTGACTCTCGCTAATTTACCGAGTTCAGTCTTTGGCGCGAGACGGAACCAAGTTCCCCATATTACTAAGCGACCCCCACGATAAATATAGAAACCTTGTGAATCGCGAAGCGATCCGGCAATTTGTGCCTTCGCACGCTGGGCGGACGTTAACTTCGAGACAATGGGCAAAGTAAAGGCTTGGAGAAGAATCGTCCCTCCATCCAATACCAGTTCCTCCACAGGGGAAGGGAATGTCCTTGGATCATTTCGCAGAAACGGATCGGCCGGTTCGATCGGTACATAATTGACTCGTATTTCAACCTGCCCGCCGCCGACATGCCCGGACAAGAACTGATGAAAAACAAGAGCCAAGTGATCTCGGACTTCCACCATTCGGGAATCCAGTGCACGCGCTAACGACGTACCTTGACCCGCCAACCCATCTAGCTTCTCCCAAACCACTAGCGTGCCGGTTTCCAAGTTGAGAAGTTCTAGCGCTCTTGGGACATTTTGACACTCGTCAAATGAGAGCACTTGGAGCGACCACTTCTTTGTCATTGATATGTGGTCTAAATCCCAACAGAGGCCGACGAGTGACCCACCTTGCTTGCTAAGAATCGTTAGACGGCGACACTGCGAAAGTGAAGCCGTCTTGAGGCCGAGCCCAAAACGACCAAGGTCACGACCTGCGCGAGGTTGTTGAACTGAATTACCTGCGAGGCGCATCGCGTCCAACGCAACTTCAAGATTCATTCCAAGTCCATCATCGAGAATCGCCACATGCGGCGTTGGCCCCTCACCATGAAACAAAATCTCGATTCTCCGCGCATCCGCTGCAAGAGAGTTGTCAATAATGTCAGCAAGCGCTGTCTTGAGTGAATAGCCAACGGCTCGCATGGACTCGAGCAATTGTGGCCCCGGAATTAAGACCTGTTCTTCCACAATCCCCTCTTCTGGGCCCCATCAGCCTCTACCAATCGCGTGGCGCGTAATTTCGTGAATTTCAGAATACGGACTCCTGAACAGGCCATTTGAAGGAGTGTAGGGCATGAGTGTCACATCGAAAGGAGGTCTCGTCCGAATCGGCATTGTGCTTGACCTCGGACCGAACGGACAATTTCGACTCTTTGCGGAGGAGCCAAGTGACTTTTAAACAGTAACCCTCAATCGTGAGGTTTAGCGTTTTCTCAGACCTCGATTCGATGAAAGGCCCTGGCGAATCAAGGTAATCCACCGTGAGTTGTCGCACGTTGTTACTCGCGATTCAGCATAAGCGACATATTGAAAGGCCTGAGAATTCCACCTCAATGCCTTTGGGATTCCCAGGCATATTTAGGTCGTAGGGTTAGCTCATGTTTTGGACGTACGAGAACTGGGTGCACAAGTACGCGCGATTGCACTTTGCCAAATGCCCATACTGCAACGACGGAATTGGTAATCACGACGCTGTTCAAAGTCAAGCTGGGCAGTCGCTCGGGCCATTCGAACGCTTCGGTGATGCAGTGACCGCTTCGAAATACGGACCGACACCGTGCGGACACTGCGCGCCGAACGCATGACCACGCAGGGCAATCACCAGTGCTAAACATTGTTGACCCGACCTCAACCATCAGCCGCGAGACAGCGCCATTTACGTTGGTCGGCAACCGTGGCGAACTCCATGAGGACAACCGAATTGTTCGCCACGCCAACGGGAACGATTGGCTGTACTGCGTCACTTCTGCGTTGGCCGATCCAAAGGATTTTATGGCTCCCGGGAAATTCACTGATTTATTCTTCCTCGACGAAGCCACGGCCCTCGCCGCGGGGCACCGTCCCTGTGGTCTCTGCAATCGGGCTCGGTTCGTCGAATTCGTTAATATCTGGAAGAAGGTCTACGGCGTGAGCGAGGTATCGGCACATCAAATCGACGCCGAATTGGAAGCCAACCGCGTTCAGGGAACGAAGCAGGTTACCTATCGTCGCGACGCAGCTGAGCTGCCCTCCGGGGTGATCGTTCGCGAATTCGGCCGCCCGCAGCCTCTACTCCTATTTCGGTATGAACAACCACAGCAGAGTGAGCACTGGTGCGTCTATCCATGGTCGAGCCACGGTTACGGCGTGAAAGAGCCCCGTCCGAATGGACACGTCGAAGTCCTAACTCCTCAGCCGATCGTTGAAGTGATTCGCATGGGATTCACGCCCGACCCTGTGCATCCTCTCCTCGCTTGGTAGCTGGCGCGAGAACGACATACTTTTCGCTCTTGAAACGTCGATGCGAGCCGGCGTCGGGCTGAAAGTTGGATAGGGCGATACGTCAACGGAATCAGCTGATTGATGAAGACCTTTCTGTACACTTCGGCCGATGAACAACTCCCACATCGAAGTCCCCGGTCCCGACGCCAACTGGTGGACTGAAGTGAACGAATTCGCTCTTACTACAACGCCTATTCCCGAGGCGGTGACGTCGACTCCGTGGCGCGAATTGGTCAAGAGGTCCGCCAAAATTGGGATCGGGACGCGACGCTCCCCATTAAAGTTGAAATTTGCCGAACGGCCCTCTTCTTCGAGCAGAGACGCTTTCGACACCTTGACGCGGAGCCTGTTGGTAACGACGATCGCTACGTCCGATCAATCGTCATGCAAATACGTGACCTGAGTGGAGGGCGAGTGCCTGGTCCGGCGGACCCGCCACCGTAGAGCAGTAGTTCGACGTCGAGTTGACCAACGCCAAGACCTACAAACGTTCCTAACCCTTCTTGGGGCCCATTACTCTCGGTATTGCTTCCAATGGCCGCTGAGCCATTCTCGTGTATCGGTCGAGGGCTCAATTTTTAGATCCTGGCCGTCGAGCCGCCTGTACTCAGCAAACGACATTAGTTCTGGAGCTGCGCTAATAAGCATGGGATTCGGATCAATGGCGAGAAGTCCAAGATCGAAGAGACGGTGAACATCTCGTCGAAGCAATAAGCCCCCACTTGAATGATGCGTGCCAATTTCTGCATAGCTATACAAATGAGCAGCCTCAAGGGTAGCGAGATGAGTTGGGCCAGTGAAGGCGCAATTGGGTCCAAAGTGTTGCAGAAGCTTCCTTCTGAACGCGTCCTGGCCCACCCGCACTCGTACTGTGCGCAATAGATGACCGCCATGAAGAACTTCGTCTCGCGCCTTCAGCGGAATAACAAGAGATTTCGGTATCTCCCCCAGCAACTCGTCTAGTTTCATCATATTGATCGGTCTAAGACTCAACTGCGAGCTCGGACTCTTGGCCAAGCTCCGACATCGATCGGCACTGACCTCGATCCCTACAGGTACCCAGCCCGCTTCATAGTCTGCTCGGTACCAATCAACCTGAACTTGAAGCATTCTTGGAACATCGAATTCTTCGAGGCAGTTCTGATTTGAACACCGAAACAAAGGCACTAAGTTTCGTCGCTTCTTGATCCGAGCAAGTCCGCATTCAGGGCATTTGTAAATCCACTTAGAACCAGCCTTCGCTTCAATATGTTCAATGTACGAAACACCGAGCAATGACTCGCCATTCCATATTGCGATGAGGTGTCCAAGTTGCATCGACGCATGATTCTGGACCGTCGAATCCCACGAGTAGTAGCTGCCCAAGAGATCGTCGTAACCTTCGTTGCCACCGTGCTGAAGATCTGACCAACGCTTGCTCAAGCAGAGCCAACCAATACGTTCATCTTGAACAACTGTTGTGTTCTCCACTTCACACCTCACTTGAAGCTGATGCTAGATCCTGAGCTGTGAGAATGGATTGGTGATGGACTCAATTCGCAATTATGACAAACTTCGACCAGCTTGGTTCGTTTAACGAAGTTGCACCAAGCGGACAAACCTATCGATGAGGAGTACACCACGGGAAAGGCCACTCGGATAAAGAATGTTGAGGGAATCTCCTTAGTTTGAACTCACTTTGAAGAAGCCGGGAGGGCCGATTGGGCATCACCTGTGGTCATTGCAAACGGACTCACGAATCCGTCTATGAGGTTAGACAATGCTCGAACGGATCTTTTTCGACCACTTTGCGACTTGAGACTATAAATGTGTCGAGATCAGCACAACCCGATTTGCAGATCAGCGTGACCGAGTCAGCCACCTTCCAAAAAGGGAGGGAACTTCCCTACCGAACTTCACTTGGGCATGATCTTTTCGTCTTCGATGGTCCTAACGTCGAGGAGTCTGTATACGAATCAGCGACAGCAGGGGGGACCTGTTCATGCGGATGGACCAAGTACGCGGCGAATAGAACTGCACTCGTACTCGCATGGAATCGACATGTAGAGGAGTCTTGACTTAGAGAATTTTCTCAAATCCCGTTCCAGAGGGCTTCGTCCATGGCGTCGGCAGCAGCTTCACGGTCCGGCGCCAAGATGTGTCCGTAGACATCAGCCGTCATTCGAATCGATGCGTGTCCCAGGACCTCGCTAACCACCTGCAATTTGACGCCACTTGCGAGCATTAGGCTTGCCGCAGAATGACGCAATTCATGTGGATGCCAGTGGTCAAGTCCGGCTCGCTGGCAGATGATTGCGAAGTCTCGATTGAGGTTTCTAGGGTCGACTGGCGTACCAAAGTTCGTCGTAAAGATGAAGCCAGTTTCAGTCCAGAGTTCGTCCATCACGATTCGCTCCTCGTCCTGCCGCTTCCGGTGCTCCACGAGAAGATTCACCAAGCCTCGAGGTAGGTTCACTGACCGCCGACTCCTCGCCGTCTTCGTATCGGCGGTCAAGAGAGTTCCGCCTTCGCGCTTGAGCTGTCGACGCACCGAAACCACTCTCGCCGTCTCGTCGAAGTCTTGCCACTTCAGACCCAAGGCTTCGCCTCGCCGTAGTCCCGTGGACAGCATTAGGGAGTACAACGCCTCATGGCGATGACCCTCGAGTTCCTTCAGAAGACTCCGCGCCTGCTCGTAGGTGAGCGTCCGGCCCTCCCGTCGTTGTTGCTTGGGCGACCTTGAGAGTCGTGCCACGTTCCTGTTGACGCACCCCCAACGAATGCCTTGATCGATGGCCTGTCCCAAGACACCACGAATTCGTTGGACCGTCGAAACTGATAGACCGCTGTCCAACTTCGATGACAGCAGTCGGTCGACGTCGACTGTCGTAAGGTTCACAATCCTCTTGCTGCCCAAGATCGGAATGATGTGATGTTTCGCGATCGTCCAATAGCTCAGCGCGGCGCTCGGAGCCACTTGGTGTCTCAGGACGTCGTCGTGCCACTGATTGAGCAACTGGGCCACCGTCATCTTCATGTCGGGAACCGGCAGTCCGTCATCGAGTTGTCGCTGCAGCTTCTTCAGTTTGCCAACCACCTCGGACCGAGTCTTTGCCGACACGGTCTTGCGAACGACGCGTCCACTACTGTCGCGCCCAATCGTCACTACGCCGAGCCAGCGTCTATCGGACGACCGCTGATAGATTGAGCCCTCGCCATTGCCTCTAGAACCTGCCACATTGCCCCGTTTTCTCGTTGCTGACACAACTGCTGACAACGGTCGCTCGGGGCGGGTTTTTGACTAAAAGTGGTCTGAGGCCACTGGCTCTCACCAGGGATTTTGTTAGTGGGCCGTGCAGGACTTGAACCTGCGACCCCTTGCGTGTCATGCAAGTGCGCTACCAGACTGCGCCAACGGCCCCTCAGGGTGACAACCCTACCA
>Ga0182016_10004037_pt1 | contig 16458 bp, 14 predicted proteins | sample 712S2MmetaG_FD_120491 | JGI IMG/M metagenome (GOLD analysis project Ga0182016, IMG submission 120491) | Permafrost microbial communities from Stordalen Mire, Sweden - 712S2M metaG | ecosystem: Environmental > Terrestrial > Soil > Wetlands > Permafrost | place: Sweden: Stordalen | collected...
GGCCAAATTCGACGCTGCACCGCAGCTTGTCGGTATACGGCCCGGCAGCCTGGATGACCCAGGTTGGTTCCAGCCCCAGCTTGACATGTGGACATCAGACGCCCAGCCGTGGGATGTTATGAATCCAGCCTTACCCAAGTTTGAAAAGTATCCGCCATTCGGTCAGCAGGAAGCGACTAAATGATCGGGGCAATGTTTTCCAACACCGCGCTGGCGCCAATGGCCATTGCTCCTTCCGCCTTCGCCAGGGCTGCGGCGCGACGAGTGAGTTTGGGATGCGTTCGAAGCTTGACTTCCCGTCGGCGTGGCTCATGTTTTGTATCGTTAGAACACGATGACAATCCGCCGCCAATCAGATGATTTTTTTGAGGCGGCTCCCCCTGCCGTTGCCACTGCCGTGAGGACAGTTCTCTCAAAGCGTCCGCCCTACGTAAAAACCAGCGAGACGGAAAAAGACACCGTCTTTAAGACGAACATCAGGCCGAGTTGGTGGCTGGTCGGCACGGACATGACGATTCGCTTGCAGCCGTCCGCCGGCGGCACCCAGGTTGTGGCCACCACGAAATCGCAGTGGTTGATTATGGGCGACGTTTTTAACTACTACAGCCGATACATCCAGGATTTCTTGAAAGATTTACGGATTGAACTGCAGAAACCGAAGGGCGGATGACCTGGTCCAATGAACCGCCGCAGGTGACGCGGATGGCCGTGACTGCCGGATTTATGGACAAGAAATGAATGAGCACAACCAAGGAAGACATGCTTAGCAAAGTGCCGGAGGTAACCCTGATCTTCTGGATCATAAAAATTCTGGCGACCACACTCGGCGAGACCGGCGGTGACGCCGTCACCATGTCAATGAATCTGGGCTATCTCGTAGGCACCGGGATATTTTCCGTGATATTCATGGCGTCGGTCGTCGCCCAGATTTCCGCCAAAGCATTTCATCCGCTGCTGTATTGGACCACCATCATCGCCACGACCACGGTGGGAACGACGCTGGCCGATTTCGCAGATCGTTCGCTCGGCATTGGCTATGCGGGTGGAACTGCGGTCCTGTTCACGTTGCTGATGGCGTCCCTGTTCATCTGGTATCGCACACTGGGTTCGGTGGCCGTGGACACGGTCAGCTCGCCGAAATCGGAATTGTTCTACTGGGTCACCATCATGTTTTCTCAAACGCTCGGCACGGCGCTCGGTGATTGGACGGCCGATTCCGCCGGCCTGGGCTACGGCGGCAGCGCCGTCGTTTTTGGCGCCATGCTGGCGGTCATTGCGGCGGCGTATTACCGGACAAAGCTTTCACACACGGTGCTGTTTTGGGCGGCGTTCATCCTCACGCGGCCGCTGGGGGCGGTGGTCGGCGACTTCCTGGACAAGCCAATCCGCCAGGGCGGTCTGTCGTTGAGTCGTTATTCCGCGTCGGCGACGTTACTGGTATTGATCGTGTTTTTCATCTTTGCCTTTTCCCACAAACCAGCCCAACGAACACATTGAGTGCAACGCGGACCCGCCGTGCGTCGTTTGTTTCTCGACAGGAAGGCCTGGCGGCGCAAGCATGCGCTGGCTGAACCATGAACGCGCTGAAAGCCAAAATCCTGAATGTGACCGCCGACCTTTTATTCGGCCGGGAAGCCCGTCCCAGCAGCGGCAATCTTTCCAACCTCAAAGGTCTGGAGCAATGCGTGGCTTTCGTGCTGGAAGCCCGGGAAGGTCTGAAACCCATCCATGTGATCACCTGCCGTTTGAAGAGCGAGGAGCGGGAAATTTTTCCGGAAGTGGTTTGGGATTTGATCTGCGCCCGCGTCATCACGCCGACCAGCGAGAGTGGCGGATTAAACGAAATTCGCCTGCACTCGGATGCCGGGGCCAATTGGGAGAAATTCAAGGCAGCGGAAGTCATCCCGGGCTAAAATCCGCCGGGGCAGTCTCCCGGGCAATGCCGGGCAAATCAGGGTGTCGCGAACATCCGACCTACAGCGCAAACTGGCGCAGGTACTTCAGGGCCACTTTCAAATCCTTCGGCCAGGGAGCGGTGATGGTCAGGGTCAGGCCGGTGACGGGATGCGGCAGCGACAATTCTTCCGCGTGCAGCGCGACGCGTGAAATCAGCGGGCGTTCCTCGCGTCCGGGTTTGAGCCGGTAATCCGGTTTAAGCCGCGAAAGCCAGAGTCGTTTGCCGCCGTAAAGCAGGTCGCCGACGACCGGCAAACCGGCATGGCGCAGGTGCACGCGGATCTGGTGCATACGGCCCTGCAATGGTTCGCATTTCAGCAGGGCGTAGCCGGAAAACCGTTCCAACACCTCGAATCGGGTCCTGGATTTCCTGCCGTTCTGGAGGTCCACGTGTTGCATGCTGATTTTCAGCGGATGCGACGCAAGCGCGGCGTTGATTTCAAACTTGTCCTCCTGGGGCGAGCCCTGGGCCAGCGCCAGATGTTTTTGGAGCGGTTTTTCGGAACCGAACAGATTGGCGAGGGCGACGAGCGCCGGTTTGGTTTTGGCGAGCAGCAGCACGCCGCTGGTCTCAGGATCGGGCCGGTGGGCGTTCATCAGGTAATTCAACCCGCGTTCGCGCGCCCACGGTTTGGCGGCGGCGATGGCGGCGTGGAGCAATTGAATCAAATTCGGCCGCGCGGGATCGTCACGGTCGGGCGAGACGGGCAACCCGGCGGGTTTATCGAGGGCGAGCAGATGGTCGTCCTCGAATAAAACCGGAATTTCCCAAAATTCACGTTCGACGGGCGAGGAAAGTTTGATGGCGCTCGCGGTTTTCAATCACGTGACTGGTCCCCACCGCAACCGCAACCGCGGAACGGATTGCGATCAGGTTGAAGATTATGGTGAATTGTCCCCCGATTGTCCCGGAGCAATGGGCGTATTGCGCAAATCCCGGCTGCCGGTGTGCTCAATCCAGTTGTAAAACGCCGCAGTCTCGCGTTGCTCACGAAGCGCGGCGGCAAATCGGGGCAAATTGGCATTCATGGCGGTGATATCCAGCGGCAATTGCGACCCGACATAAACAACAAAGCCACCGTCGTCCGTCTTCTCAAAATCACTCGCGTGGCCAATCGACGTGGCGAACGCGGCCGACTTCAACTGGTTCATGGTGACGCGATCGCCCAATTCCGGCAAATCGGACGTGCTCAGGGAGAATGGCGGCAGGGCTTCGGAATGCAAACCGGCGGCGGTGCAAATGACTGAAAAGACCCTGGCACTGGCCAGGCCGCCCTGCTGCTGGAGGTTCTGAACAAAATTGGTTCCGGCTGCCTGCGCGTACAGCGTGGCTTCATGGAGCTGGTAGTCCGCCGTGACGCGGTCGCGGATGCGGCCAAGCGGAGGAATTTCACTGGGCAATTGTTTGGCGAGCGCGATGACATAAACGGCATCGCGACCGATGATGGGGCCGGCCAGGGGTTCGTCGGGCGTCAGTGCCAGGGCGGCCTTCATGAAAGCCTCCGGCGCGGTGATTTCCGCCGGACCGTATTCACTGCTGAACGGCGCGGTGAGATGCACCGTCAGCCCCTTTGGTTTGGCCGCCGCGGCAAGGTTTTCCGGCCGGACGGGATCCAGGTTGAAGACCTCGTTGGCGAATTCATCGGCCTGCTGGCGCGCATCGGCCAGCGCCTGTTGCCGGATCAAAAAGTCGCGGATTTTCGCCCGGGATTCCTCCGGGGTTTTCGCGTCCGGAAAGGCGTTGGTGCCGTATTGGCGGTAATCGGCCTCCACCTGCGCGTCGAGATTGGTCTGGGACAATTTTTTCTCCGCCCCGGCCATGAAATTCGTCACTGAAAACGCGACGTAGCTGACTTGCACGCGGTCCGGCAGCCGGTAGGCTGCGAGATAGTTGGTGTAAAATTGACCGACGGCTTCGGGGGTCACCGGCACGGAGGCCAGATAATTGGACGCGGAAAAGAAAACGATCTGGGCGGAGAGTTCCTGATACTGGCGCCGATAGACGGAGGCAGCCTCCTGCGGGGTGATGAGCTGACCGGTCAATCCCATGGCCTGGCGCAATTGTTCCATGACCATTTCGTGCCGGACGAAATTTTCAAAATCTCCGGCATCCAGGCCCTTGGGCTGCAGGACTGCCTTGACAAAGCCGTCCAGCGGCACACTCTGGCCATTGACCCCCAGCGCCTGCACCAATCCGGGCTGGCTTAAAATCTCATTGGCCGCCGTCGCCACCACCTCGTCTCCGATTTGAATGCCCAGGTCCTGTCCCCTTTGGATGAGCATCAGGCGCATGTAAATGTCACGGCGCAAATCCGCCGCGGAAATATTTGGGTCCCGGTCGGGCCATTGGTGAAAGCGAAGCCAGTCAAAAATATAAACCTCGTGCTGGGCGACCAGATACTGGTCCAAGGTGATTTTTCGGTCGCCGATGGAACCCAGGTTGCTGACGCTGCCCCCGCCACCGGATCGCGAGGGACCCGAGCCCATGAAGGTGACAAAGGTAACCGCGGTGATACCCATGACGACGATCAAAAGCCAGCGGTGCTTTCTAAAAAATCTAAACATAACTTTGAGGGCGGAAAGCCTAACCGGCCCGACCACCGGCGGTCAAACGAAAAGCGCGCGGATTCAGCCCGCTTTCAGCCACCGCGCCGCGTCTGCCGCCGCGTAAGTAATGATCACATCCGCACCCGCCCGCCGCATGGCCAGCAGGCTTTCCAGCGTCACCGCCCGTTCATCGATCCAGCCCCGGGCCGCCGCCGCCTTGATCATTGCGTGCTCGGCGCTCACGGAATAGGCGGCGGTCGGATAACCGAATTCGGTTTTCACGCGATGCACCACATCGAGATACGCCAGCGCCGGTTTGACCATGACCATGTCCGCGCCTTCCTGAATGTCCAAAGCCACTTCCCGCAATGCCTCGTTCGCGTTCGCCGCGTCCATCTGGTAACTGCGCCGGTCGCCGAATTTCGGCGCGGACCCGGCGGCTTCGCGGAACGGCCCGTAAAAGGCGGACGCAAACTTGGCCGCGTACGACAGGATGGGCGTGTCGATAAAACCGCCTTTGTCCAGCCCGGCGCGAATGGCACGGACGCGGCCGTCCATCATGTCGCTCGGCGCGACCAGGTCCGCACCGGCCTCGGCGTGGCTGGCGGCGGTACGCGCCAGCAGCTTCAACGACGGGTCGTTCAAAATTTTTCCGCCCGAGACAATGCCGCAATGGCCGTGCTCCATGTATTCACACAGGCAGACGTCGGTGATGACCAGCAGCGACGGCAATTCCCGTTTCAGCAGCCGCACGGTTTGTTGCACGATGCCGTTCCGCGCGTAAGCGCCCGAAGCCCGGTCGTCCTTTTGGCCGGGAATGCCAAAGAGTAAAACGGCCGGAACGCCGAGCACGTGGGCGCGCGCCGCTTCGCGGATGATTTCGTCCGGCGAAAGCTGGAACACGCCGGGCATCGCCGCGATGGGCCGGCGCAGTCTTTTGCCGCGGCGAACGAAGAGCGGCAGCACCAGTTGCGACGCACTCAAATGAGTTTCGGCCACGAGCCGCCGCAGGGCCGGCGACTGCCGCAACCGGCGCGGGCGATACGCGGGAAATTGTCCAAAGACGGTCAAGCTCATGAGCACATTCTAGGTTGGGCGCGCGGCGTGCAAAGCGCAATTTTTAAGGAAATGCGGGACGGGCAACTGGCCCGGCGCGAGCCACCCCACTTGCGCCTTGCTTCCGGCTGCCTGCCCCTTACTTTTCCCCGATGCGACGGGTCAAACAGGTTTGCTTGGTCCTGGCGGTGGCGTTTGTGTTCGTCGCGGGCGCCTGGTTCGGTTTGAAGGTGACCCATTGGATGGCCGCCGGTTCCGGTTTGCACGAGGAGGACACCACCACGGTCGTGCAGCAGGTCCAGACGCTTTCGGATTTGGTCACCGTCAAATACGTCATGGAAAAGGTGGTCATTCTCAATTCGCCGCCGACGAGCACGCTGGGACAGTTTGTGCAGGGTGAAAACCGGGTGTTGCTGCTGGCGCATGGGATCGTGAAGGCGGGCATTGATTTGAACCGTATTGCGCCGGAGGACGTGGCGATTGCGGGCCGGAAAATAATCCTCCACCTGCCGCCGCCGCAAATCACCGATGCCTATCTTGACGAACATCAAACCAAGGTGATTGACTGGCAAAAGGGTTTTTTGCGCGATTTCGACCAGGGCCTGGAAACGGCTGCCCGCCAGGATGCCGTGGACGACATTCGCCGGGCCGCCCGGCTGGGTGGAATTTTGAACGATGCGAACGAACGGGCGCACCTGGAACTGTCCTTGTTTCTGCGCCAGGCGGGATTTGAAGAGGTTGAGTTTGTGGACCAAAAACCGAACAGCCTGGAGCGTGAAATCGTGCCTAAATTTTAGTCAGCGTGCTTGATTTTGACCGACTGGGGAAGCTCCCCTTCGGCCTGATTTTCGATGGCAATCTGCAACCGGCGTTTCGACATGGAAATACGCATCACGTGCGAGCGAAGCTGCATCAGGCATAACGCCGCCGGCTGGGACACGCGCTGCTGGGTTGCCGCTTCGCCATGGGAGCGAGTTTGTAGCGAGGTTTTCGGCAAACTGGTTTTCTTGGCCATGCGGAGGATACCGCAAGTCATGTGCCAGAAACCCTTCAAACCAGCCCGCTGGCAGCCCTGGCCCGCTGCAACACATTCTGCGCCAGCGGACGGGCCTTCGCCGCGCCGTCAGCCAGAATCTGGCGGACCTCGCCCAGGCTGGCGGCCAGTTCCGCGCGTTTCCGGCGCGCGTCCGCAAAGTAATTCCAATAATGCTCGTATAATGCCTTCTTCAAATCGCCATAGCCCAGGCCGCCGGCGCGCAGGCGGTTTTCAAAATCCTTCGCCACCGCCGCCGGCGCCACGAGCTTGAGCAGTTGGATCGCGGAATTTTTGTCCGCGTCGGGTTTGGGTTCCTGCGGCGTCCGGCTGTCCATGACCATGCCCATGATTTTTTTGCGGATGGCTTTTTCGTCGCCGAATATTTCAATCGTGTTGCCGTAGCTCTTGCTCATTTTCTGGCCGTCGGTGCCGGGCACCACGGCGACCTCGTCGCGGATTTGCGGTTCGGGAATCACGAACGTCGGGCCGTATTGCTCGTTGAATTTGACGGCGATATCGCGCGTCATTTCGACGTGCTGTTTCTGGTCGCGTCCGACCGGCACCACGTTCGAGTCGTAAATCAAAATGTCCGCCGCCATGAGCACAGGATAGGCAAACAGACCATGGCTCGGCGCGATGCCCCTGGCGATTTTGTCCTTGTAGCTGTGCGCGCGTTCCAGCAGGCCCATGGGCGTGATGGTGGAAAGGATCCACGCCAGCTCGGTCACTTCGGGCACGTCGGATTGGCGGAAGAAAACGGTCCGTTTCGGGTCGAGGCCGCACGCCAGAAAATCCAGCGCCACGTCCAGGGTGTTCCGGCGGCGTTGCGCGGCGTCGAACAACGAGGTCATGGAATGATAATCCGCGATGAAATAGAACGCCTCGCCCTGTTCCTGCAACTCGAGGGCGGGCCGCATCATCCCGAAATAATTTCCCAGGTGCAGCGCGCCGCTGGGCTGGATGCCTGACAAGATTCGCATGACGGGAGTTTAATGGGAAAACATCGAACATCCAACATCCAACATCCAACATCCATGGGGCCGCCGAATCCGATTCATTGGATGTTGTTTGTTGGATGTTCGATGTTGGGTGTTGAAATTCTTTTCAACGTTCCGGCATTGACTTCCCACCGTTGCAGAACCCCGCCGGGTTCGTCCGGCCAGTTTTCCTCGGTGGCGGTCATGAACACCTGGCCGCTGGCTTTCCGCGCCTGTTCGAGCAACGGCAGGAAACCGCTGCGCCGTTTCACGTCCAGCTCACCCATCACGTCGTCAATCAGCAGGATGGGCGGCGAACCGTGGATGCCCGCGAGCAATTCCGCCTGCGCCATTTTCAACGCGATGGCCAGCGTGCGTTTCTGGCCTTCGCTGCCAAATTGCGCGGCGGATTTACCGTTGAGCAGCAATTGCAAATCATCACGGTGCGGCCCAATGAGCGTGGAACGATACGTCCGTTCGCGGGAACGCGATTGCGCCAGTTCCACGGCAAAATCCCGCTTTACGCTCGGCTGATATTCAATGCGCAATTCCTCGGCGTCATTGGAAATGCGGCGATAAGCCAGCCGCGCCAGCGGGGAAAACTTCGGCGCCAGTTCATGACGGGCGTGGATGATGTCGTCGCCGAGCCTGACAAGTTCCTGGGAAAAGCTGTCGAGCGCGGCTTCGTCCGGCGCGCGTTGCTTGAGCAGCGCATTGCGGGCGCGGACGGCGCGCAGGTAGCGCTGGAGCAGCGGAAGGTAGCCCGGCCGGGTCTGGGCCAGCAGCAGGTCGAGAAAGCGCCGGCGCGCGCGCGCGGCGCCCTTGACCAGCTGCAAATCTTCGATGCAAAAGACCACGGTGCGCAACACGCCAAGATAATCCGCAAGTTTTTTCACCGGCCGTCCGTCCAGCGCCAGCTTGCGCTCGCTGGCCGACCAGAACATTTTGATTTCGCGCGCGCCCTGGGCCACCACGGTGCCGCCGACGAAGTAGCCGCGCTGACCGTGCCGGATCATCTGCGCGCCGCCGACGCCCCGGAACGAGCGCAGCGTGGCCATGAGATAAACCGCTTCGAGGATGTTCGTCTTGCCCTGGGCGTTGTCGCCCAGCAGCAGGTGAAAGCCGGGCGCGAATTCCGCGTCCAACCGCGCGTAATTGCGAAAATCCCGCAGCCGCAAATGAGCCAGATGCACTAGGAGAAAATAGGAGCGCGGGCAGCCTGTCCGCGAGTTTTTTCAGCACGCGGGAAAGCGCCCCGGTTTGGTTCAACTTCACCGCGCCGCCGGTGTCCACGGTGATTTCCCTGGCTCCCGCCGGGGGGTTGCTGGTGTTGGTTTTGCCACCGGGTCAGCGGACCCAGATCTGCGTCGAGGTTTCCGGGCGGCCGGTTGAGCCGCACGCGCAAACCAGGTTTGCCCGGCACATTTTGGTACAGCTTGATCTCCGCTCCATTCTGGTTGACCGCCAAATCCACCCGTCCGTCCCCGTCAAAATCGCACAACACCGCCCCGCGCTGTTCGCCATACACCGGGCTGCCCGATCTACAATCGCCAGCGGTGCCGTCACCAGGAACTTCTGGCGTACCAAACCTCCGAATTCGAATCCGCTGGCGCCCGGAAACAGCCTTCCCGGAAACACCGGGGTTATGGCCCGTGCACCTTCGCCAACAGTTGCAGGGCGTCCTGGTTACCGGGGTCCATTTTCAACACATAGCGCAGGTGGGGGATGGCTTCGGATCCGTGCCCGGTGACGCTCAACAGCAAGGCGAGATGGAGCCGGGCCGGAATATAAGCGGGTTGAAGATCGATGGCGCGTTTCATCCACTGGGCAGCTTCGTCCATGCGCCCTTCATGGGCCAGGCAGAACCCCCACATGTCCACCGCCTTCGGGCTGTTTGAGACCAGGGCGGCTTTGTGCCAATCCTCCAGTGCTTCCGTGTGGCGCCCGGTCCTTTCCAACAGCACCGCAAGGTTGTTGAGCGTGTTCTCGGACCGGGGGTCGTCGCGAAGCGCGCGCCGGAGATAATCATCCGCTTCAGTCACGTTGCCGTAAACGATGTCCTCTGAAGCCAGGTAATTCAGCGCGGCAACGTTGTCGGGATCAAGTTTCATCGCCCGTTTGGCAATCAACTCAAGATCCGCCGGATCGGGGGGGCCGGCGGCCATGGAACCCATCAGGGAAACCAAGGCGTTGGGATCGTTCCAGTACAGTTTCAGCAGCGCCTGCCGGTAACGCGGTCCCTGTTCATCGTAAAGACGGCGCATTTCCCGGTAGCGCACGTCCTGTGGCAGCACAGCATTGGCTTCCTGCCAGCGGCCAAGCAGGGACAGACGATTGGCCTTGGCCCGCAGCTCCAGTTCCGTGTGCAATTGTTCCGCGGACGGTTCCGATCCCAGGTTGGTCAGACAAGGCCATATGTCCTCCATCGGCTCGATAAATTCCGCCGGCTGGTTTTTTTCACCCTTGGAGTAACGTGTTTCGTATTGGGTATAAGGAAGATTGTCGGTGTTGATCGGTCCTTCCCCGACCCAATGCCGGAGTGTGGTTTCCGAGCAGAGAAACGAATCGAGGAAGCCCGCCGGGGTGTCGAGTCCGTACGGCTCCAAATCCCGCCGCACGGGTTCCTCCCGGAGCTGTGCTCCAAGTTTGGCAACATCGATGCTCAACGGCTGGGAGGTCCCGACCAGCAGGGTATAGGGCACACAGCTCCCTTGCGCGTCCATGCCTTGGGTAACCCATAGGCTGGTGTGGGGAAACACCGCCAGGAAGGTGCGCACGATGATCTTGTATTCAGCCGTGGTCAACCCGTGCCGGGGCAGCCATTCGACAAAGACTCCGTTCGTGGTCAGGTGATCATGCACCAACTGGTAGAATTCCCGCGTATAAAGCACCCAACTGTCCGCGCTCTTGGGATGCGTGGAATCGGAAACGATCACCGGCCATTTGCGCGGCGCGGTCAGGATGTAATTGCGGCCGTCGTCAATCACCACGTGAGCTTTGGGGTTTTGCAGCACGCCGTTGTTTTCCTTCGAGAACAGTTCTGCGGCCCGCACCATGCAGCTTTCCATATCCACGATCGTGAGGGACTTTACCTCAGGCATCAGAGTGGTTGTTCCGGCGGCAATGCCGCCTCCGAAACAGATCATCAAGACGTCGTCCGGTCTGGCTTGAAGCATGGGGCCCAAATCTCCAAGCATTTTGAAGCATATCACGTCGCTATATCCCAAAGGCACCTCGGAATTTCCGTTCAACCAGAGTGTCTTGCAATCGTTCCCCCGGTCGCGCACCAGGGTGGCTGTGCCAGTGCGGCCTTCCTGGCAATAAAGAATGTCAGTGTTCATGGCGAGCCCAAAGTCCTTGGCCAGAAACACGCGTTGACACAAGTTCGAAGGCACCGCAGCAAGAAAAACCAGCAACGTCACGCCATACACCGCGGCGGCAATTGGGATCAACCGGTTCGTTCGCGGCCGTTCGCAAACCAACAGTGCCAGCCCCATGCCGCCGTACAGCAGGGAAGCCAGCAACAGGCTCCGTTGGATTCCGATCCACGGCACCAACACGAATATCGGCAGGAGCGATCCCATGACCGCGCCCGCGGTATTGAGCGCATAGAGCAGCCCCACACGCCGGCCAAGATTCCCCACATGCCGCCCGTAAACGCTGCACAACAGCGGAAAGGCCGCGCCCATGAGTACCGTTGGCAGGAACACCGTCAGGAGGGCCATGCCCTTGACCGACAACGGTTCCGGCGGCCCGGTGGCAAATATCAGCGCGCTGCCCACGAACATCGCCGGCACCGAAACAGCCAGGGACAATTCTATGATCCCGAGCGCGCGGGTTGAAAGCCCGATTCGGCGCTGCAAGATGGTGTAAACCAAGCCACCCAGCCCCAAGCCGAGCAGGTAAACGCACAAAATCGTTGGAAACACATAAGCCTTGGTGCTCAGGAATAACAGGTAGCGGACCCATAAAACCTCGCACGTGAGGCTGACCACCCCATTGAGAAATCCCACGACCAACAGCACCAACGCGGTTGTCTGTTTTAATTCGACCGGCTCCGGCGGTTTCGGCTGGCCGGTCGCTCCGGATGGAGTCGCATCTGCCGGTTCAAGCTCTGCCGCGCGGCCAATCGGCCCCGACAATGCAAACGCCGCAACGGCGACGGCCACGTTGACCCCCACCGCCGTCAGGTTGGTCAGGCGCAGACCGAGCGTGTCAATCATCCAAAAGCCCGCCGCCAGGCAACCGAACGCGGCACCCAGCGTATTCCAGCAATACAACGCTCCGATGCGCCGGCCAATCGACTGGTCCGACCTCGTCAGCTCCCGTGCCAGCAGCGGGAACGTTGCGCCCATCAGAAAACACGGCACCAACAGGATCGCAAAGGACAAGGTAAACCGAATCAGCGTGCTGACCAACAACGAGTCCGAAAACAACGTGGACAAGTCAGGCGTTACGTCTCGAAGCTGAGCCAACAAGAAGGGAACCGCCAGCGCCCAAACCGCAATCGCCGCCTGAAACAAGCCGAAAAACATCGTCCGGCGTTCCATCCGATCCGCGAGCCGGCCGCCCGCCAATCCCCCCAGGCCAAGCCCGGCCATATAGGCGCAAAGGACGATGCTGATGGCATACGAGCTGTTGCCAAAAACAGTGACAAACTGGCGGCTCCACAGCACTTCGAAAATCAATGAAGTGGCGCCGGACAGGAAAAAACAGGCGTAGATGCACCAATTCAACCACGCCGTCCGCCGGGTTGGTGCAAAAGCTTCGTGTAAAGGCACGTTCATTGGGCAGCACTCTAATAAAAGGAGACGGCCCGCCATTCAATCACAAAACGAGGAAATCACCCGGTGCGCCAGGAAAAAGCGACGGGATGGTTTGGCCGGGGCGCGGAGCATCGCTCCGCCCAAACCAGGTTTTGCAGCTTGCGGAGCAATGCTCCGTGCTCCAAAAAACACAAAATGAGAAGCGTCTTGAACCAGCCGTATAAACAAAAAAACCGGAGGGAAACTCCCTCCGGTTGTGTTTTAAATCTCTGATGAATCACTCAGGCGCGACGGCGGCGCAACCCCAACACGGCACCGAGGGTGCCAAAGCCCAGCAGGGCGAGTGTGGTCGGCTCCGGCACGGATGACAGCTCGAACACGTAGTCGTAGCCGAGCGTACTCACAGTATTGCCGTACGTTCCGGAAACGGCACCGTTGTTGAATGCACCCCCGGCCCCAATTTGGGGTGTAAGGCTTTCGGTAAGCCCATACCATGCTCCACCACTCGGGAAGTTGGCGAGAGAGCTACTATCAAACGTCAAACTAAACTCATAATTCCCCGGTCCCAACGAAAGGGCACTGGCGAGGTTGAACGTAAGAAAGTCCGAACTGCTGGTTGGGGCGTAACCTGTCACTGATTCAGTGGCAATCGGGGTGATGGTGCTTCCACTAACACTGCCGATTTGGATATCCCACTGCAGTAAAGGTTGTAATCCAAGAGTTGGATCAACGAGGGTAGGCTGGAAATGCCACGGAGCCAACCCACCAGCAACTGAACTGTGCGTAGAACCCGTCCAATAGCCATCGTCACCGTTTCCTTTAACGGTTACCGAAGCCAGAGTCTGGGCGCTCCCCAACGTAAAGAGTTCACCAGGATTAACGGCGTTTAGATAGTCATGGGAACCAGAACCAAGAGAACTGCTGGTAGAGCCACCAACCAACTGCGAAAGCCAGACCCCGGCAACAGGGGCAGTAGCGCTTTCAGAGATGGTCTGAGCCAAGGCACTGGAACCATAGCCGGCCATGACAGCGGCCACTGTCAACCAGATGGCACCATTGTTTCTTAAAGAGGATTGATGATAGTTTTTCATATTTTTGAGTTTGCTTCCTATGTTACTTTACACTGTTTTTACACTGTTTTCGTTTGCACTGTTTTCCTGCCGCGATGAGGTAATTTAAAAGATTCCATCTGCGATGTCAATATATTTGCTTAAAATATTGTTAGTATAAAGCATGTAATCTTATATTGCCTTTGTTGCAACAATATATGGTTTGTCTTGGGACGCCAAACTACTCAGGCAGGCGTTGCAAGTGGTTTATTTTCAGTTTTTTAAAAAACTGAGTATTCTGACGGGGCTTTTTATGCGAGAAATGCGATGGCAACCCGATTTACCAACTGATTTTAAATCAGCAACTTAAGTGTCAAAGAGAGAGATTTGCCAAGAATTCAGGGCCAAAGCCAGTTGACTGCAGGTCGAATGCCTGCCGCATTCCCCATTATTCATACCCGAACGCCTTGACTAATGGCTCGAGTTTGTCCAGATGAGGTTCGAGATATTTCTGGTAATTCCGCCAGCGCCCGACGGCGCGCTTATAAATAGGCTGGGCCACGTCCGAGTAGGTCGGTGAGCGCACCATTTTTTTTCGGGCATGTTCATTAAAGGCGAGCACGCGCGCATCCCAGGTGACGCCCAGAAAATCCAGCGTCCGGCGCGCCACGGATTCCAGGTCGTTCACTGTGTCCTCGTAGCGCACTTCGAGAAAGGGATTTTTTATCAGCGGTTTTACCGTCAGCCACATTCCCATCTTCCGAGCGTAGCTTCCCACGGTGTCCTCAAGGTTCAGAGAGGTCAAACCGATGGTGGTGAGGGGCCAAATCGGTCTCATGAAAACGCTCATGACGACATCGCGGGGATCCCGCAATGCCACTATCAGTTTTATTTCCGGAAAGAAGCGGACAAAGCCAATTATAAACTCCTGAAAACCGGGATTTTTGTCAATCAGCAGACGATGACCAACCGGCTGGCCGAGGTGCATGGTCATCGAACGAAAATAGTTCTTGCGAGCCTGACGCAGAGTTTCGGTTTGCGCCGCTTCAAGTTGCGCCAGGATGGATGATTCTTGCGGCAAACTGCGCTTGAGTAAACCGTAGGCCTGATGATAAAAAATAAACGTTTCTTCCGCCGAGACAATGTCGGGGTGCGAATCAAGCACCTGTTCCAACAAGGTTGTCCCGGAACGGGCATGTCCGCCCAGGAATGCCAGGCGATGGGCCGGTTGAAGTTCCCGGCCCAAATCGAACCAACGCTGTAACATTTCAGCCGAAACGTTGTTTCGCATCTCCTTCATCTTGCTGAGCATTGATTGCAATTGTGGGACCAGGGGCGGCGCGTCCACGCTCAACAGCGCCTTCGCCTCCAAAAATGCGGTCATGGCGTCGTCATAACGGCCCTGACGGTCATAAATCCCCCCCAGTTCATAGAAGCTCAGAACCCGCATTTCCCGATCGGCTGCCCCCAGGAAGGGGCGCAATATCTGTTCGGCTTCGACCAGCCGGCCCGCCTGCCGGTGCAATTTTGCCTGGGTCAGGCGGGCCAAAGGGCAGGCGTTGTCCAAATGAAGGGCGCGCTCGACCATGGCGGTGGCATCTTCCGTGCGGTGAAGGTGCTCATACAGTTCCGCCAGTCTCGCGATGGTATCCGCCGTGGTGTCTTTCTGTTCGACCGCGCGCCGGAAGTAATCTTCGGCCATTTGGGATTTGCCGAAATCAAAGTATAGCCGCCCGGCGAGTAACATAGCCTCCGCTTTCTGTGGTGAAATGAGCACAGCCTGTTTAAAACAGAGCCCGGCCGCCGCGTAGTCGCAATTTAAACAGTGAATGCGGCCCAACAGGAACCGGAGCCGCCAATTGGCCGGATCGAGTTTGCAGGCGCGCCCGAGAATTCCGATACCTTGTTGAAAATCATAGCGATTACAGGCCTCATTTGCCGCCTGAACCAGTTGATTCAAGGAAACAGGGGAAACCAACTGTGGTTGTTTCATTAGTGGCCAAATTTAGATGCCCATACTCTTTGCGCAAGCAATCTCTGCAAAGAACATGGCAGGACCCACGGCGTTGCAGGAACGTGTTGACGGGCATCGGAGTTGGACGGTCTAAATAACAGGTGATTGGCTGGTTTGCCGGAAAACACCCTAAAATCCACCATCTTGAGCACAAAACGGGGCAAAGCCGGGACAACCGGACCAATTGGAAAATTAGAAGAAAGAGAATAAATCAACAGCTGCGAAGCATGGCTTGGCCGGGATTGCATAATAATTTTATACACCTAAGTCGTTGATTACAAATTTAATAAAATCAACCCACTCTCTTAAATTCGCATTAGACAAGTTAACTAGAACTATCTTGTTGTTCAAGATGCAATAGATGTAAAATTATTCTTGACTCATTTAAAGGCGGGTGCTAGCATTTGAATGATCACGATGAGCAAAGCTTAGTCGTAGAAACACTGTAAAAACACAAACCCAAACTATGAAAACACATTTAGATTCACACTCCTGCTTAAGGAACAACCGTGCCATTTGGCTGGCAGTGGCTGCCGTCATGGCCGGCTATGGTTCCAGCGCCTTGGCTCAAACCATTTCTGAAAGCGCTACCGCCCCTGTGGCCGGCGTCTGGCTTTCACAGTTGGTTGGTGGCTCTACCAGCGGTTCTCCTGGTGCCTCATCCCACGACTATTTGAACGCCGTTAATCCTGGTGAACTCTTTACGTTGGGGAGCGCCCAGACTCTGGCTTCGGTAACCGTTAAAGGAAACGGTGATGCCGGCTATTGGACGGGTTCTTCGTCTAGTCCTAATACGGCAGGTGGACTAGTTGGATACGGTTATTACCAGGGTTCCCTCGTTCAGGCAAGCTTGCAACCGTTGCTAAAGTGGGATATCCAAATCGGCAGTGTCAGCGGAAGCACCGTCACCCCGATTGCCTCTGAATCAGTGACCGGTTTCGCCCCAACCAGCAACACGGACTTTCTTACGTTCAATCTCGCCAGTGGCCTTTCGCTGGGACCGGGGAATTATGAGTTTAGTTTGACGTTTGATAGCAGCACTCTGGGCAACTTCCCA
>Ga0182016_10004038_pt1 | contig 16448 bp, 11 predicted proteins | sample 712S2MmetaG_FD_120491 | JGI IMG/M metagenome (GOLD analysis project Ga0182016, IMG submission 120491) | Permafrost microbial communities from Stordalen Mire, Sweden - 712S2M metaG | ecosystem: Environmental > Terrestrial > Soil > Wetlands > Permafrost | place: Sweden: Stordalen | collected...
CGGGTGGTCGCGCACGGAGAGGCGCGAAAGCGCCGACATCGGCTCGCCCTGCGAGCCGGTCGTCATGATCACGACCTCCTCGGGCGGGTACTCGTCGATCGCCTCGAGCCGGATGACGTTTTCCGGCGGGATGCGCAGGTAGCCGAGTTCCGATGCGAAGTGCACCACGTTGGTCAGCGAACGGCCCAGGAACGCCACCCGCCGGTTGAAGCGCACCGCGTGGTCGACGACCTGCTGGATGCGCGGTACGTTCGAGGCGAACGACGTCACGATGATGCGGCCGCGGGCCTTGGCGAAGACGTTCGTGAACGCCTCGCCGACCACGCGCTCGGACGGCGTGTGGCCGGGGCGCTCGGCGTTCGTGCTATCCGAGAGCATGCACAGCACACCCTCGTCGCCGATCTCGGCGATCGAGCCGAAGTCGGCCGGGCTGCCGTCGATCGGCGTCTGATCGAACTTGAAGTCGCCGGTGTGGAAGACGATGCCGACCGGGGTCCGGATCGCAAGCGCGCAGGCGCCGGCGACGCTATGATTGATGTGCACGAACTGCGCGACGATCCCGCCGCACTCGACCCGGTCGCCCGGCTGCACCGACGAGAACGCCGACGCGTTCGAACGCCCGTCGCGCATCTTGGCCTTGATCAGTGCGAGCGTCAGCGGCGTGCCGTAGACCGGCACGTCGAACTCGCGCAGGAAGTAGGGGATGCCGCCGATGTGGTCTTCGTGGCCGTGCGTGACGAGCAGCGCGCGCAACTTCGCGATCCGCTCGCGCACGTACGAGAAGTCGTTGATGACGATGTCGACGCCGAACATCTCGTCGTCGGGGAACATCAGGCCGCAGTCGACGACGACCATGTCGTCGTTGGTCTCGATGACGGTCATGTTGCGGCCGATTTCGCCGCAACCGCCCAGTGGAACGACCCGGACGTAGGGCTCGGACGGCGGATCTGGGACGACGAGCGCGTCGATCACAGGCGGGTTGCCGGCGGCGCGGCGGCGCGTGAACGGGGGAGTGGAGGATGTACCATGGTTATCGCCGCTGTTGCGACGCTCGCATCACTGACTCTTCTGCCTGCACCGTCGCCCTCGCCGGCGCCGCACCCCAAGCCGAGTCCGCCGGCCGTGCGACGGCCGGCCGTGGCGATCGCCGCCGGCGACCTGTATGCCGCCCGTGCCAAGCGGCGGCTGGCCTCGTACCTGCGCCTGAAGCTGCTGGAACTGCGCGAGGAGGGGCTCGAGCGGGCCGCCGGGGTGATCGAGGGCAGGCTGGGGATCGACGCCCTCCTGACGCCGCCCTAGCCCGCCGCCGCAGGTGGCCCGCGGCGGGCTGGGCCAATTCCCGAGCCGATGGAAGAACCTGCGCCCGGGGCGGCGCCGCCCCCGAGCGGGGGGCTCCGCCTGCCGTTCGACGTGCTCGTCGCGCCGCAGCGGGCCTTCGCGACGATCGCCGCGACCCGGCAGTGGGCGCCGGCCTACTGCGTCCTCGTCGTCCTCGGCTTGCTCGAACTGTGGCTGCTGGCCCCCGGGCTGGCCCACGTCCTCGCCGTCCAGACCCACGGCGGAGCGCCCGCCGAAACGGCCGGTGTCGTCCGGAGTGATCTGCTGCAGGAAGGGGCCATGCGGCTGCTCGGGCCGTTCGCCGCCTGGGGGTTCGTGGCGGTCCTGCTGGCCGTAGCCACGATCGGCAGCCGCAACCCGCCGCCGCCGTTCGCGACCTTCTTCTCCCTCTGCATGAACTGCGCGATCCCGGCGGCGATCGGCGGGGTCGTCTCGGCGGCCGCGATCCGGCTGCACGATCCGGCCTCGTTCCGCACCGTCAACGACCTGCTGCTCGCGGCGCCGATCAGCCTCGGCTCCCTGCGCCCGGGCGGCCAGCCGCGCGAGGTCGCCTTCCTCGCCTATTGGGACGTCTTTACGCTCTGGACGTACGCCCTGATCGGGTTCGGGTACGCCGCGCTGGCGAAGATCAGCCCCGCCCCCGCGCTGCTGCTCGCCCTGACGATCGGACTCTCGTTCGCGCTCATGTTCGCGGTCGCGTCCTGAAGTTGAAACACGCGACGCGGCGGCGGGTAGATATGCGTGCCGAGCGGCGCGGAGGTGGGGTGCCGCACCGCTCGGCTTTATGACGGGGGGCACATGAACGCGGAGGCCACCACCAAGGGCGACGAGAGCGCGCTTTCGACGCTCGTCAACATCGTCGTTTCGCCGCAGGCTGCATTCGATTCCATCCGCGAACGGCCGCGTTGGCTCGTCGCGTTCGTCGTCGTCTCGGTCCTCTATGCGATCGGCAGCCTGCTCACCGTCCCGGCCGTCGTTCACGCAACGACCGTGTGGTATCCCGCGTTGCTCGCGAAGGATCCCAATACCGCGTCGATGCCGCCCGACCGCGTCGCGCAGGGCCTGGCCTTCGCGCTCGCATTCGTGCGCTGGCAGTGGGTCGCGGCACCGTTCATCGTGCTGCTCGCGGCGCTGTTCGCCGCGCTCGTGCTGCTGGCGGTGACGGCGATCGCCAAGGGCGACGCCGGCTTCGGCCGGCTCTTCGCGCTCTACATGAACGTCGCGGTGGTGTCGATCGGCCTCGGCGGGCTGCTCACGGGCATCATCGCGTTCGGCCGGGGCGCCGCGTCGTTCTCGTCGCCGACCGAAGTGCAGGCGGCCATCCCCAGCCTCGCGTGGCTCGTGCCGGGCGCAGGTCCGAAGCTGCTGACGCTACTGGCCGCCGTCAATCCGTTTACGATCTGGGCGTTCGTGCTGCTCGCGCTCGGAACCGCGTCGGTCGCGCGCGTCTCGCGAACCGCCGGCTACATCGCGGCGGCGATCGCGTCGTTCGGCGGCATCCTGGCCGCCGCCGCCTTCGCGAAGTAGTGCGCCTGCGCTTCCGTACGCTCGCACCGGCCATCGGCCTCGCGACGGCGCTCTGCGGAGCGGCCGCAGCGCCGGCCGCTGCCGCGCAGACGCTCGATCTGACCGAGACGGTCAAATACGCGCTCGCGCACGACACGACGCTGCTCTCCAAGCGCGCGACGCTAGCCAACCTCGAGGAAAACTTCGTGCAGCAGCACGGAGCCGAGTTTCCGCAGATCGCGGGTAACCTGCAGAACCAGTCGGAGAAATCGGCGAATTACCAAGGCACCTCGGCGCAGTTCGGCGTCACGCCGCTCAGCCAGTTCTCGCAGAACACGGCGCAGATCACCGGTCAGTGGACGCTCTACAACGGCTCGCTGAACCAAGTACTCGCGCAGGAAGACCGCCGCCAGGTAGAGAGCGCGCGTAGCGACCTGCTGCGCAACGAAGACCAGGTCGCAGCCGACGTGGCGGCCGCCTTCTACGACCTCGCCGTCAAGCGGCAGACCGTCACGCTCGACGTCGCCAACCTCGCGTATCAGCGAGACCTCGTCGAAGCGGCGCGCGCGAACGAGCGCGTCGGCAAGGAAGCCGGCGTCGACGTGCTGCGCGCCGAGGTCGCCGCGACCCGGGCGGAGGCGTCGCTCGTGACCGCGCAAGCCGACGACGCCAACTCGAGTGAGGCGCTCGCATCGCGGATCGGCGCGCCGCTCGACGTCGGCTTCGCCGTACCGTCGCCGATCCCGGAGCCGCCCGTGCCGCAAGCACCGGCCGACCGCCTGATCGGCATCGCGCTCACCGCCCGCCCCGACGTCGCGGCCGCACAGGCCACGCTGCGAGCCGCAATCCTCTCGAACGCGGCCATCGACACCGACCTGCTTCCGCAAGTGGCCGTGAACGGCGGCTTCGGCAACCAGTTCTCCGCGTCGCTGCAGGCCAGCGAACAGCAGAGCGTCGACGCCGAGAACGCGGCCGCCATCACGCAGTACCTGCTGCTCAAGCACATCGCGCCGCCGGGCGTCCTCATCCCCCCGCCCACGCTGTTGCCGCCGGTCCCGCGCGGCAATCCCGGCTTCTGGCAGATCGGCGCGACGGCGTCGTGGACGGTCCCGATCATCGACTACGGGAAGCGGCACGCGCAGCACCGCGCTGCGGCGGCGCAGATCGCGTCGGCGTCGGGCGACCTGGCCAACGTGCGCAGCGCCGTCGAACTCGACGTCCGGCAGTCGCTGCGCAACGTGGACGCGAACTCGACGAACTTGCGCCTCGCCAAACAGAGCGCCCAACTCGCCTCGGAGTCGGCGCGTATCTCGCGCCTGCAGTACCAGCACGGCCTGATCTCGTTCACCGACGCGGAGGCGACGTCGCAGACGGCGCTGTCGGCAGAGACCGATCTCGCCGGCGCGCAGGTCACGTACCTCGTCTCGCTGATCCGATTGCGCGTCGCCGTCGGCGCGACGGACCCGGTCGCAGCCGTCCAAGTGGGAGCGAAATGAACCGACGCCGCAACCTGATCCTGGTCGCCTGCGGGCTCGCCGTCGTGGTGCTGCTCGGCATCTACGGCGCCGTCAGGCCGCGCGGCCCGACGGTCGACGCCAAGGTCGACACCGTGAAGGTCGGCGACTTCATGACGACGCTGCCGGAAACCGGCGTCGTGCAGCGGCCGCGCTCCGTCGTGCTGCCGACGCTCGTCGGCGGCAACATCGGCACGATCGCCGTACACGCGGGCCAGCGCATCGCCAAGGGCGACGTCATCGCGACCATCGTCAACCCGCAGGTGAACTCGGCGCTACAGACGGCGCAAGCCGCTTACGACGCGGCCCAGGGGCGCGCGCAGAGCGCGGTGGAGACCAACGCCGCGCTGCCCGCGCAGAACCGCTCGTCCGTCGTGCAGGCGCAGGCGAACCTGCAGCAGGCGATCGTCGGACTGCAGCAGGCCCAGCAGGATTACGCATCGGGCCAGCAGTCGGGGCTCGGCTACGGCGGTTCGACCGCGGACGACCAGCGCGTCGCCGCCGACACGGCCGTCGCGAAGGCCGACACCGACCTGCGCGAGGCGCAGCGCGAATACGACGCCGACCTCGACCTATTCACGCAGAAGGCGATCTCGCGCGACGCGCTCGATCAGAGTAAGGCGCGCCTCGACGAGGCGCGCGCGAGCGATCAGCAGGCGCACCGCCAGCGCGGCAACCTCATCGGGCAACTGGGCCGCGAGCAGCCACTGCTGCGCAACCGCGTCGCAGCCGCCGAGGAGGCGGTGACGCAGGCGCGTTCGGCGCTCGCCGCCGCACAGGCCGCGGCCGCCGAGTCGCACGCCGGCGACGTCGGCGCGGCGCAAGGCGACGCCGCGCGGGCCGCCGAGGAACTGCGCTACGCGCGCGACCAGGTGGCGCGCTTGACGATCCGCGCCCCGTTCGACGGCATCGTCGAGACGATCTCGACGGAGGCGACCGACTCGCTGCGGCCGCTCCAGCCCGGCGACGCCGTCCAGCCCGGCGAGGCCGTCGCGACGATCGCCGGTGACAGCGCCTTCGTCGTGCGCACCAAGGTGGACGAACAGGACATCTCCGCAATCGAGATCGGGCAGACCGCGCACGTCAGCGGCGAGGACCTCGGCTCGAAGACCCTGCGCGGCCACGTCTCGCAGATTTCCGCGGTCGCGCAGCGCAGCGACGACCCGTCGAACACCTCGCGCCAGGTCATCACGACGGTCGCGCTCGACGAGACGCTGCCGTTTCTGCGCGACGGCATGACCGTCGACGTGGACATCGCGACCAAGCAGGTCCGCAACGTCATCGTCGTCTCCAACGACGCGATCCACAAGGGCGACGACGGTAAGCCGTACGTCTACGTCGTGCGCGACGGGCGCGCGCGCAAGACGCCGGTCGTGACCGGCTCGTCGAACGACGCCTCGACCATCGTGCGCCACGGGCTTGCGGCCGGCGATCAAGTCGTGGCCGACAGGAATCCGGCGGTCGTCGACGGCGCCTACGTGAAGCCGCTGCCCGCACCGACGCCGTCGCCGTGACCTGGGCGCGGCTGGCCGCCTACGCGGGCGAGGCGCTCGAGGCGATCTGGCGCAACCGCGTGCGGTCGGTGCTGACGATGCTCGGCATGATCATCGGCACGGCATCCATCATCGGCGTGCTCGGCATCAGCAAAGCCGCGTCGGGCGGCATCGCCGGCACGCTGAACTCGTTCGGCGATCCCGGTATCATCGTAGCCCCCGACCCGAACCAAGACGACCCCAACGCCGCGCAGATCCAGTATCGCGACATGGCCGCGTTGCAGGCGGCCACGGCGGCGGACGTGCGGCGCATGGTGCCCAACTTCAGCGGCACCTACACGCTGCGCGCGCGCGGCATCTCCTACGACACCGGCGTGACGTCGCAGGACGGCGAGCCGGCCGACTCGCTGACGCTCAAGGAAGGCCGCCGCATCAACGACGACGACGTCGATCAGGCCGCGCACGTCGCGCTGCTCTCCGAGCCCCTCTACCGGCGCTTCTTCGGCAGCGAACCGGCCGTCGGGCAGACGATCCGTATCGGCGGATCGCGTTTTCGCATCATCGGCGTGTACGACGAGTTCAAGTCGTCGCTGCTCAGCACGGTCGCAGGCGAAGACTACATCGAGATCCCGTACTCGACGTTCTACGACCTCTACCCGGGACCGGTCGCGTTCCTCCAGGTGTGGCCGCGCGACAAGAACAACCAGCGCGCAGCGACCGACGCCGTGCAGGCGGAACTGCGCAAGCTGCACGGGACGCACGCGACCTACATCACGCAGGACGCGGCCGCCCAGCTGGCGGGCTTCAACTCCGTCCTGAGCGTCGTGGCCGGCGGCCTGACGGCGATCGGCGGGGTCGCGCTCGTCGTCGCCGGCATCGGCATCATGAACATCATGCTCGTCTCGGTCACCGAGCGCACCCGCGAGATCGGCCTGCGCAAATCCATCGGCGCGAGCAGGCAAGACATCGTGCTGCAGTTCCTGCTCGAGGCGATCCTACTCTCGCTGATCGGCGGCGGCGTCGGCGCGCTGCTCGGCCTCGGCGTGACGCTCGCCGCCTACATCCCGATCGAGAAGTTCGTCGGCCCCGCGCCGATCCCGTACCTGCTGATCGTATCGGTCGCCGTCGGCTTCTCGATGGTCGTCGGCTGCGTCTTCGGCACCTATCCCGCGCTGCGCGCCGGCCGGATGGATCCGATCGAGGCGCTGCGTAGTTGAGCCAGTACTTCGTCGAGGCGTTCAACGTGCTGGCGGCCAATCGCGTGCGCTCGCTGCTGACCGCGCTCGGCCTCATCATCGGCGTTTGCGCCGTCATCGCGATCCAGATCCTCGGCAACGGCATGTCGGGCGCGGTGGGCGGCGTGCTCAACAGCATCAGCGACCGGTCGTTCACGCTGATCCCGAACACGCGCCAAGTCGACTTCACGCGCGCCATGATCAAGCCCGAGGACGTCTACCGCGCTAAGCGCGTGATCCCCGGCATCGCGGAGGCGATCCCGGCGGGGGGCATCCAGCGGCTGGTCAGCAGCGGCCACGACCACGCCCGGCTCTCGATCGCGGGCGAGTCCGACAACCGCTTCATCACGACGCCGCTCCACTACGGCCGCGCGTTCACCGTCGACGACGTCGACACGTCGGCCCACGTCGCGATGCTGACGAACGACGGCTACACGCACCTCTTCCCGGACGGCGGCGACCCGACGGGCGAGAGCATCCGCATCGGCGACCGCCGCTACGTCGTCGTCGGCGTGCTCGAGAAGCCGCGCTCGGGGATCATTCCCAACGTCGTGCGCGCCGACGTGCTGATCCCGCACACGGCCTACGAGCAGGACTTTCTGCAAGGCAAGACCGTCTTCGGCGCGCGCTTCATGGTGCAGGACGGCTACGCGCTGCCGGACGTCGAGCGCGACACCGTCGCGTACTTCACCGCGCTCAAGAAGGGCCGCGCAGAGTATCAGACCTTCGACCGCAAGTCGTTCTCGACGGCGGTCGACGGCATCTTCGGCGCGCTCACCCTGGTGGTCGCGCTGATCGGGGCCGTCTCGCTCGTCGTGGCCGGCATCGGCATCCTCAACATCATGCTCGTCTCCGTTGCCGAACGCACCCGCGAGATCGGCGTGCGCAAGGCCATCGGAGCGACCCGCATGCAGATTCTCGCCCAGTTCTTCATCGAGGCGCTGCTGCTGTCGGCGATCGGCTGCGGCATCGGGCTCGTGCTCGGCCTCGGCATCGGCTGGGCCGTCAACCGGTTCGCGCTGGTCGCCATCTCGGGCGTCGTCGCGCCGATCCCGTGGCTGCGCTCGGTCCTGATCGCGACGGGTTTCGCGACCGTCGTCGCGCTCGGGTTCGGCACCTATCCGGCCTGGCGGGCGGCCTCGCTCGACCCGATCGAGGCGCTGCGCTATGAGTGACGGCGCCGTCATCGACGTTCGCGACGTGACGAAGGTTTACAAGATGGGCGACGTCGAGGTGCGGGCGCTGCGCGGCGTGACGTTCTCGGTGGCGCGCGGCGAGTACGTCGCGATCATGGGCCCGTCGGGCTCCGGCAAGTCGACGCTGATGAACCTGCTGGGCTGCCTCGACCGCCCGACGACGGGCACCTACCGGCTCGACGGGACCGACGTCGGCACGCTCGACGACAACCAGTTGGCCGCGATCCGCTTGAGCAAGCTCGGCTTCGTCTTCCAAGGCTTCAACTTGCTGCCGCGCACGTCGGCGCTGCGCAACGTCGCGCTGCCGCTCTTCTACGCAGGCGTGCCGACCGGGCAGCGCATGGACGCGGCGATGCGCAGGCTGCGCGAGGTCGGCATCGGCGACCGCGCCGAGCACCGCCCGAACGAACTCTCCGGCGGCCAGCAGCAGCGCGTCGCGATCGCGCGCGCCCTCGTGAACGACCCGGCCGTCCTGCTCGCGGACGAACCCACCGGCAACCTCGACTCGCAGACCAGCGCGGAACTGATGGAACTGTTCGACAACCTCAACCGCGACGGCCGCACGATCATCATGGTCACGCACGACGCCGAGGTCGCGCGCAACGCCAAGCGCATCGTCCGCGTCCGCGACGGCCTCATCGTCGCCGACGAGGCCACGGCCTCGGCGTGATGTCGCTTGCGGCGGTCGTCCTCGCGGCAGCCGTCAACGCCGTTGCCGTCGCCGGGCACTGGGAGGGCACGCTACAGCGCGGAGCCGCGCACGTCGCCGCGAGCGTCGACTTCCCGCCGGGCGAGCCGCTGCACGCGACGTTCTCGGCGCCCGACCTGGGCGCGGTCGACGTCCCGCTATCGGCCGTCCGCGAAGACGGCGCCGTGCACTTCGAGCTAATCGGCGACGCGTCGACGACGTCGTTCGACGGCACCGCGACCGGCGATGCGATGAGCGGCACGTTCCGCGACGGGACGAGCGCCGGGACGTTTGCATTCACGCGCTCTTCGTTGTCGACGGACAAGCCGTACGCAACGAGCGACGTTACGTTTGCCGGCGGCGGCGGCGTGACGCTCGCCGGCACGGTCTACGCCCCGCGCTCCCCAGGCAAGCACGCCGCCCTCGTGTTCGTACACGGCTCGGGGCCGGAGGGCCGGTGGGCGTCGAAGCCGCTCGCCGACTACGTCGCCCGGCACGGCATCGTCGCGCTCGTTTACGACAAGCGCGGCGTCGGCGCGTCCACCGGCGACTGGAAGACCGCGACCACGGACGACCTCATCGCAGACGCGCGCGGCGGCGTGGCGCTGCTGGCCAAACGTGCCGACGTCGACGCGCTGCGCGTGGGAGTGTACGGACACAGCCAAGGCGCAATGCTCGCACCGGGCATCGCGCAGGGCAACTCAGGCGTCAACTGGATCGTCGCGGCGGACGGCCCGGTCGGCCCGGAATATCGTCAGGACCTCTGGCGCGTCGACACCATGCTGGCGAGCCGCTACTCCGGCGACGCGCTGCGCGACGCGGAGGCGCTGTACGCGGAGTTCGTCGACACCGCGCGCACCGGCGCGTCGCACGCGCAGTTGCGTGCCGACGTCGCTAAGGCGGCCGGCGCGCCGTGGCTCGACGATCTCGACATCCCCGCCGACGACAGTTGGATTTGGCCGTTCTATCGCGCAACCGCGAACTACGACGACTCAGCGGCTTGGGCGGCCGTCCGAGTGCCGGTGCTCGTGCTGTTCGGCGGGAACGACCGCACGGTACCGGAGGCCGACAGCGTCGCGCAGACGACCGCCATCCTCCGCAAACACGATCCAGCCCACGTCGAGGTCCGCGTGTTCCCCGGCGCCGATCACACGCTACGCGTCCCGCCGGCCACGGCGGACGCATGGCCGCTTTACGCGGACGGCTTCCCCGGCATCATCGTCGAGTTCGCGCGGCGCGCGTTCTAGCGAGCTTCGGAGCGCACTCGCGCGAGATCGTCGCGCATTTGCGCGACGTCGCCGTGGCCCGGGACGAACTCGCGTTCGCAGATCGCTATCGCGCGTTCGAGCAGGGGGACCGCTTCGGCTTCGCGGCCGAGTCGCATATACGCGCCGGCCAGCCGGCCGAGGCTCACCGCGACGAGCGGATGGTCGCCGCCGAGCGCGGCCTCGCGTAGCTCGAGCGAGCGCCGGTAGGCCGACTCGGCCTCTGCCTGTTCCCCTAATTCGAGCTGCACGTCGGCGAGCGCTTCGAGGCTGTACGCGAGGTTCGGGTGGCCGCTCCCGAGTGCGTCCTGCCGAATCCGCAGCGAGCGCTCGGCGAGCGTCCGGGCCTCCGCGTAGCGGCCCCGCTCGCGAGCGATCGCGGCGAGCCCGTCGAGGCTGTATGACAAGAGCTGGTGGCCTGGACCCAGCGCGCGTTCCCGAATGCGCAAGGCGCGCTCGTTCAGCGGCTGCGCCTCGTCGTGACGCCCCCGCTTTCGCCGAACCTCTGCGATGCCGTCGAGGCTGTGCGCGATCAGCGGATGGTCGCGCCCGTGGGAGTGCTCCCTGATGGCGAGCGCTCGTTCGTGCAGCGCCTCCGCCTCCGCGAAGCGGCCGCGGGCAAAGTAGACGTGCGCCAAGTTCGTTAGACTGTTGGCCACGCGTGGATGGTCGCCGCCGAGCGCGCGCTCGCGGATCGCCAAGCCGCGCTCCAGCAACGGCTCCGCGTCCGCAAGCCGTCCGCGGTCCGCGTAGAGGTACGCGAGATTGTTGAGCGACGCGGCCACGTCCGCGTGATCCGGGCCGAGCGAGCGCTCGCGGATGCTCAGCACGCGTTCGAACAGCCGCTCAGCCTCCTCGTAGCGGCCCTGCTCGGAGTATACGGTAGCGAGCGTATTGAGACTGATCGCCAGCTGCAGGTGATCCGGCCCGAGCGCTCGCTCTTCGATCTCCACCGCGCGTTTCAACAACGGTTCGGCGAGGACGTGCTCGCCCTGATCCACCTGCACGATCGCCAGGCGCGTGAGGCTGCTCGCGACGTCGAGGTGATCCTTACCGAGCACGCGCTCGCGGAGCGCCAGGGAGCGCTCGTGCAACGCGCGCGCCTCCGCATAGCGGCCCCGCTCGCGGAGATAGGAGCCGCTCCGCTGGAAGATGCCTCCGGCGGCCTCGGTCGCGACGTCGTAGGCTTCGACCCACCCTGCGACGGCCATGACGTGCGGGACCAGCCGGTCGCACGCGGGCCAGGTCGCATACTCCGCGCTCGGAAACGCCGCCTCGAGCGCGGCCGCAGCGCGTTCGACGTAGCCGCGACGCTCGTCGTCGTCGAGCGCGTCTCTGACGATCTCCGCAACGAGCCGGTGGACGCCGAAAGCGTGCGACGCGGCGTCGGTGCGGACGAGCGAGTAGCGCGCGAGCGGCCGCAGCAACTCGGCCATCGACAGGGCGTCCGCGTCGGCGAGCGCCGACGCCACGGCGCCCCCCGCCGCCTGCGCTCCCTTCGCGAACAGATCGTACGTGATGGCGTCGGGAGCGACGAACGCGCTGAGGCGAAAAAGGTCGGCAGCCTGCGGCGACGCCCGTTCGACGGCCTCGAAATTCGCCGCCCAGGTGACGGCCACGGTGTCGCGGGCGACGAGCGCGCTGGACCGCTCAAGCAGCGTCAAGCGACGCTTGCGGAACGCCTCGAGGTAGTCGCCGAACGCGGCGTCCGTTTCGGCGATATACGCGGCGGCCTGCTCCAACGCGAGCGGCAGATATCCCAGCTCGGCCGCCAACGCGCTCGCGGCTGCCCGCTCGGGGCGCTGCGGGTCTCGGCGTCCGGTTCGCGCGAGCAAGAAAGCGACGGCCTCGTCCTCGTTCAGGTCGCCGACGTCCAGCGCACGCGGCATTCCCGCCTCCGCGAACACGCGCTCGCGCGAGGTGACGAGCACGTCGCCGGCGGCGCGATCCGGCGCAAACCTGTCGATCAGCCGCCGATCGGACACGTTGTCGAGAATCAGGAGCCAGCGGTCGTTCGCGGTCAGCCAGTCGAGGGTGGCGCGGACGATGCGCTCGTGATCGCTTTCGTCGCGCACGGGCAGGCGCAGCGCCGCCGCGATGTCGACGAAGCCGCTCGTCAATCCGCCGGCGGTCTCGGCGTTGCACCAGAAGACGCCGTCGCGATAGTCCGTGCGATGCCGCAGCGCGTAGGCGAGCGCGGTCTGCGTCTTTCCGGCGCCCCCCAGCCCGGAGAGTGCGGCGCGACGCCGCTCCTGCAACTGCCGGCGCAGGTCCGCCAGCAACCCCTCGCGGCCCGTGAAGTAGCGCGTGTGCATCGCGGCGGGGACGAGCCACGGCCGCTCGACCGGTGCGCGCAGGGCGGGAAAGTCGCGCTGCAGGCCGGCCGCGACGAGTTGGTACACGTGCTCAGGGCGTTCCAAATCCTTGAGCGTGTGGGCACCGAGGTCGTCGAGCACCGACTCCGGCGGCGGGTTCTCTCGCACCAAATCGGCCGCGATGCCCGACAGCAATACCTGACCGCCGTAGGCGAGCGACAGCAATCGCGCGACGCGATTCAGCGTCGGCCCGAAGTAGTCGCCGTCGCGTTCGTCGGCCGTCCCGGTGTTGATCGCCATCCGGACGCGCACGCCGTCGACCGCCGAGAAGTCGAACCCGCCGAGGGCGCGCTGCGCATCGAGCGCGGCGCCGGCGGCCGACTCCGGCGTCGCAAAGGCCGCGCAGAAAGCGTCGCCGACGGTCTTGAACACGCGGCCCGCGCGCGCCGCGATCGCTTCGCGCATGAGCCGGTCGTGAGCGCGCACGGCTTCCTGCATGGCGACGCGATCGCGGTCCCACCGCTGCGTGCTGCCTTCGATGTCGCTGAAGAGAAAGGTTACCGTGCCGGATGGCGCCGGTACCTCCGCTTCGCCGTCGCGCGCCGCCATGCCCAACGCAAGTCAGGCGTCCTACGCGCCCTTTCCTCCGCCCCGGTCCGCTGCGCCGAGCGCGCCGCTCCGCGGCAGGGGGCGTTCGGTCTGGGTGCTAATGCGTTTGCTCGATAGACCTGCCGCGTGACCACGGCCTCTGGATGTAGGAGCCGCCGATGTGCCGAGCGTGCGTGACGTCCCAGATCACCGATCACCTGACCGCGGGGCTTTGGCAAGCCGCGCCGAGCCGGGGCCGGTTCCTCGCCTACACCGCGGCGGGCGCCGCGGCCGCCGCGATCGCGGCCGGGCGCGAAGCCCGCGCCGCCGACGGCGAGGCGACGATCTTTCGCAACGGGACGATTTATCCGATGACGGCCGGCGGACTCCCCGTCGAGGCGCTGGCGATCGGCGGCGGAAACATTCTCGTCGCCGGATCGGACGCCGACGTGTCCGCGCTTCGGCGTGGCGGCACTCGGATCGTCGACCTGCAGGGCCGCGTCCTGTTCCCGGGGTTCGTCGACCCGCACCATCACACGGTCCTGTCCGCGCTGTTCGCAAACCTGCTGCTCGATATTGGCTATCCGACATACGCAGCGCGCGCGGATGCCCTCGCCGCGGTGAAAGCGGCCGTCGCGAAAACGCCGTCGGGCCAATGGATCTCTGCCGGCTCCTACGACAATCTCTTACAGGGCGGCGATCTGTCGATGGCCGAGTTGGATGCGATCTCGACGCAGCATCCGATTTTCGTGCTCTACGTGAACGGACACGTCGGCGCGGGGAATACCCTCGCGTTTACGCTCGCCAAGATCCCGCAAGATGTCGGCGAACTGCCCGGCGGCGGACACTTCGGCCGGACGCCCGACGGCAAGCTGAACGGCTTGATCTACGAAGAACCCGCGCTGCTGAAATTCCTCTCCGTCGCGGCTCCCCCCGTCACGCCCGCTCTGATTGCCACGGTGCTCGCGTCGTATGCGAAACAGGTCGCGGCTACCGGCAATACGACGCTGCACGAGCCCGGCACCGTCAAGCCTGAGTGGGTCGCACCGCTTGCGAAACTCTCCACCACGCTCGACGTGCGGATGAGCGCGAGCCTGAGCACCGATTCCGTCGCGGCCGGCAAGGCCTTCGTGTCGCTTGGGCCCGGCGCAAAGGCGAGGAAGATTCCGAACAGCCGGTTCTCGCTCTATGGAATGAAATTCTGGGCCGACGGCTCGAACCAGACCGAGAGCGCGGCGCAGACCAAGCCCTACCTGCACACGACCGAACGAGGCAAGCCCAACTACTCCGCATCGCAGATGGCGGGCCTGTGCCGGGCGGCGAAGGATGCCGGCTGGCCGATCCTGATCCACTGTCAGGGCGACGCGGCGATCGACGATGCGCTCGATGCGATCGAACAGGCCTATGGCCCGAATCCGTCCACCGGCCTGAATCTCGTGGAGCACGCGACGATGGCGCGTGCGGACCAACTCGACCGCATGAAGCGGCTCGGCGTGCAGCCCAGCTTTCTTCCGGACCTGCTGTCCTTGTATGGCGCGGCCTTTCGCGACCAGATCTTTGGGCCCGAGCGAACCGAATTCATGGAGCCCATGGCCGCTTGCGTGAAGGCCGGCATCCCGTTCTCGCTGCACACCGACTCGCCGGTCTCTCCGGCCGGCCCTTTACGCCTGGTGCAGATTGCCGTTACCCGCCGCTGCATCACCGACAATTCCATCATCGGCGGCGGCCAGGCGATCTCCGTCGGTGAAGCGTTGAAGGCGATCACGATCAACGCAGCACGGCAAATCGGTCTCGAAGATTCGATCGGCACGCTCGAGCCGGGCAAACAGGCCGACCTCACGATTCTCGAGGGCGATCCCTACAAGGCGAGCCCGGACGCGATCTCGGCCATCAAAGTCAGCGAGACCTGGGTGGCCGGCCAGCGCAAATTCGGCTGAGCGCGGCCCTAACTCTGCTGCCAGCCGCCGCCGAGGGCGAGGTATAGTTGCACGAGCGCGAGCCGCTCCGACAATCGGGCTTTGGTCGACGTGACCTCGGCCTGATAGGCGCGGGTCTCGGCGTTGAGCACCTCGAGATACGCCGTCTGGCCTTCCTGGTAGCGTAACTGCGCGAGCCGCGCCGATTCGACGGATGCGGCCGTGTACTTGTCGGTCTCGATGCGGTAGAGCCGCTGCTGGTTGTAGGCCGTGATGTTGTTCGAGACTTCCTGGAACGCTTGCTGGACGGTCTGCAGATAGCCGAAGACGAGCTGCTGCTGCTGCGCTTTGGCCAACTGGACGTTGGCCTGCAGTTTGCCGCCGCTGAAGATCGTCTGCGTGAGTTGCGGCACGATCGAGAACAGCCCGCTCGGGCCGAACCACACGCCGTTGACGCCGCTCGACAGGTTGTACGGCAGGTTCGGGTCGATGCCGTTGACGATCCCGCCGGAGGCCGTCGCGCCGACGCCGAGGCTGAGCGACGGATACAGCAGTTTGCGCGCGACGTCGATCTGCGCGTCGGCCGCGATGAGTTGGTACTCCGACTGCTGGACGTCGGGCCTGCGCGTCAGGAGCCGGCTCGGGATTCCGGTCGACGGCAGGACGGGCATCTTGATCTGCTGCTCCAGCGTCAGGCCGCGTTTGATGTCGTGCGGATAGTCGCCGGTGAGAACCGACAGCGCGTTCTCGGTCTGGATCGTGTCCTGGCGGATCAAGGGGATTTGTTCTGTGACTTCGAGCAGCGCCTGCTGTGCCTGCAAGAGATCCTGCTCCCCCGACTCGCCGTAGTCGACGCGCAGTTTCATCAGGCGCACGTTCTCCTCGCGGAGTTTGGCGCTCTGTTGCGAGATCTCCATGAGTTCGTCGAGTTCGAGCAACTGGAAGTACGCGCTGGCCACCTGGCTGACGAGCGAGGCGAAGAGCGTCGCCTGGCCCCACTCCGTCGCCAGCAACTGCGCCTGCGACGCCGCGGTAGCCGACGCCAACTTGCCGAACAGATCGATCTCGTAACTGGCCGAGACCCCGAGCGACTGCGCGAACGCGTTACTCGGCGTGATGGGCGTCTTATCTCCGGCGTTGATCGTGTACGGCGTCTGGAACGTCGCCTGGCCTTGCGGCTGCTGGTTGCCCTTGGTGATTGCGAGGTTCGCCTGCGATGCGAGCACGGCCGCGTACGCCTGCTGGACCGTGTAGTTCTTCTTCAGCGCCTGCTCGATCAGCGACTGCAGCACCGGGTCGTCGTACAGCTGCCGCCACGGGACGTCGCCGAGCGAGGCCGTCGCGTCGGCGGCGAGGCCGCGGTAGACCTGCGGCACGTGCGCGTCGGGCGGCGC
>Ga0182016_10004040_pt1 | contig 16445 bp, 12 predicted proteins | sample 712S2MmetaG_FD_120491 | JGI IMG/M metagenome (GOLD analysis project Ga0182016, IMG submission 120491) | Permafrost microbial communities from Stordalen Mire, Sweden - 712S2M metaG | ecosystem: Environmental > Terrestrial > Soil > Wetlands > Permafrost | place: Sweden: Stordalen | collected...
CATCCGCCTGCGTAGGTTGGTCACAAGAATCTCCTTCCTTGTGAATCAACCTATCGCAGCCACCGCCGCTCGCGGCTGCACATCGAGGCAGTGTCCGCCGCGCCAGCGGCTTCGTTCAAGTCGGCTTTTCTGACAAGTGGCCTTTGGCTCAGTTGTTGACTTCGGCCCAAAGCTCGTTTCCAAAGGAGGCGAGGAAAAATCCCACTCGACAAAGGAGCAGGTGACGGAAGGAAAGGATCAGGGAGCAATTCGAACGCCGTCATCGTAAACCTTGATTGTTCGCTAGCCAGCCCACCTGGGCATAAGCGCCCGACCCGCGGCGGAACTTGAAGGTTGTTCTGCGCGACAGGGCAGATTCTTCTTGCCTCTTGCAGGTATTTATCAGAATTATGGTTTATGCATTCAGAAATGGAGTCGGATTTAGTAATCCATATAATATTGAAATTACAGGTACTTACATTCCGGTTCGAATCCATCCCACTCCGCCAAGGGCCTTTCCGGCCCTTGCCAGCCGACCGCTGATTATCGGTGTTTCACGCAGAACTTGCGGAGGTGGATGGATGGCCGATAGATGTAACCCCGGTGCGTATCTATAGATACGCGCATATGCTTGGAAAACGGTTTTCCCCGGGCACTGGCAACCGCTAAACCCTTGTCTTCCCGTTAGCAGCAATTCGCCCGAATTACGGATGCAAATGAAGCCATCACCTCAGTGAATAGTCGATGGCCCAAACAGCGCCGGGGCGGAGATACATTGACGCTCTGAAATCACCTTGTTGATCCCAAGCCTCTGGAGTACGGAACCAATAGCCCTTATCCCGATAGACAACGTTATAAACGCCTCGTGCGGTTTTGAGGGCTTCATCTTTCATGCCGGCGCCAGCTAACTCCGAGGCCAGCGCCAGGGTAATTCCACTCCAGACCTCCTGGGTCTGCGGGCCTTCGAGCGCGGTGCCGTCAGACTTTCGTCCATTCACCGCACCCATCTTTCCGTTCTCAAATCCCAACACGTTGTTTGAAAACACCGTATGCAAAGCGGCCTGGTGCATCTCGACGGGAACGATGTTTCCGAGACCTGTTAGAGAGGCATACCATTGTCCGGCAAGCTGCGAGGCCTGTATGTCGTCGATGCCGCGAGCATACCGGAAGTACTTTCCTGTCCAGAGTTCATCGATGAATGACTTTTGCGCTGTCAAGAATTGATCCTGATACCGGCCGCTGGAAACTGAATCGCCAGCGACTTTTGCGATTTCGGAAGCAGCGCGCAGTGCGGCCAGGTAGAGACCGCCGCAGTAGGTGCTGGGACCAGTTGCGGTCCACTCATCGAAGGTCTGGTCGGGAAAGCCTCCGTTTTCAATCAGGCCGGTCCGCGGGTTGCGAAACTGCTCCAGGTGCTTCATCGCGCTCTGCACTGCTGGATAGGTATCTACCAGCAATTGCTTGTCCTGCCTGCCGGTGAGCGCATAATCGCGCCAGACCATCAGGACAAAATTGCTGTTGAGATCGCGCCAGTAATTGCTGTCCTGCCACGAATACTCGTTGACCAGAAACAGCGGGTCTTCATTGGGCGATCCAAGATCGTGAGGGAGCGCCCCTTGCATCTTGCGCTCGCGCAGCGCTGGTGAGCCCTGTTGGCGGCCCTTCCAAATGTCCAGGTACTTGGTTGAATCGTTGAGTGGAACTGTTGCGGCAAATTCGCGGATGAGAGTCTTTTCGAGGTCAGGGAAAAACCGCAACAGGCCAAACGTGCCGTAAAAGGCAACGTCAAGCGAAGTGTAATCGAGGTAGTCGTAGCACTCGAGCAGCGCAAAACGGTCTTCAGCATTTGGCGTATCGAGAGGACGCGCCCACAGCGTTCCACCATCAGCCAGATAGTAAAGCTCGTTGAGCATCATGGATGTGAGCCAGGCTGGGCGCGAGACATTCTCAATAAATGGTTTCTGCCATCGATCGATTTTTTCGCTCCAGGCCTGCTGGTTCTCGAGACCTTCCTCGGCAATCTTCAAAGCGTTGTGGCCGGATGCGCCTGTGAATCGGGTGTAATGGCGCAGCCATTTTCTACCGCCGCCAAACTGGACCACGGGAAAGTCCCAGGACAGGACGATGGGGACGGTCTTCTTTTCTCCCGGTTGAAGCACGAAAGAGATGCAGATGGCTGCGGCCTGTGGATCTCCCGTCGAAACCCACGAAGTGCGGTCATTTGCGAGCCGGCCCTGCTGCGAGAACGGCTTCCAAATCACGTCTCCCGTGGCATCGCTGGGGTCGTAGGTCGTCTGGTAGCTGACTTCAACCCCGTGGCCCTCTTCGGCCGCGATGGCGAACTCGCCCTGCCACTCTTCGCGCGCATCTCCTGAGCGGCGCTGGCCGAGGACGATGCCCGCCATCTTGCCGCCTTCGGGCAAGGTCACTTCTTCAAACCGATTGGTATCGCCTTCGGTGAGCTTCTCGTTCAATGGCGCACTGAATTGCCGGAACCACCCCGCCATGTTTTGCCATGAGAGTAGGATGGAGACCTTCACCGGCTTTTTGCCGGGGTTTTCAGCGTGCCAGCGATAGATGGCGACCGGCAGGCCGGATGTTTTGTAATCGCCTGGCAGAATGGGTGAGAACTGTTCGAGGACCAGATGCGCGGGAAACTTCTCCCATTTGTAATCCCACCAGGCCTTGGGATAAAGCGCGGCGTATCGGCCTGCGCCGGCGGGATAGTCCCACTTCCATCGAGAGAGGCGTCCTTCAGGATGGCCCGCCATGAGCGCCTGTGCGACTGGAGCGTCTCCTTCTTGTTGCTCGAATACCAGAAACTGGTCAGCGTAGACCGGCTGCGCTGTGTGCGAGCCGGCTTTGAGGTGCCAGCGATTGAAATCGCCGCGGTCCGAGCGCGAAAACGTGCCCGCCCCAATTCCACCTACCGGAGCTCCCTGATGATAACCATCGTCGAATCCCGTTGCCGCGCGCTGCATGATGTGCCCGGGAGAGTCCAGATGAACGCCAATCTCCGTCGACCACGCTGCATCGGGAATTGCCTGGCCATAGAGGGCACCGGCAGTGAGGACTGACAAGAGGATGGCGAAAGGCAGCTTTGCGATATTGGTCACGGGATCTCCGGTAGCCGGGATGGTTGATGAAATTGACAGCCGGCCGGCAGGCTGCTATGTTCAAAATGCCAGCGTGGCTTAGCCACGCTCCGACGGTAGCGGACTGGGCTGTTGCTGTCAAGTGACTTCATATCCCTGCGGAGGAATTATGAGCGCTCCTGACTACAGCTACGAAGATATCTCAAAGATGATTGACCACTCGCTGTTGAACCCGGCGCTGACAGTGCGGGAACTGGAAGAAGGGTGCGCCCTTGCCGCCCGATACAACACGGCGAGCGTTTGCATTCTTCCCTACTACGCCGCGCGCTGTAAGGAACTGCTGGCCGGTTCGACCGTGTTTACCAGCACTACGATTGGTTTTCCGCATGGTGGCCATCTGAGCCGGGTGAAACTTTTTGAAGCCGAGCAGGCACTCAAGGATGGCGCGGTGGAACTGGATACCGTGATCAACATCAGCAAGGCGAAGAGCGGCGACTGGCAGTATGTGCAGCAGGAGTTGCGCGAGGTGACTGCGTTGACTCACGCCGGCGGCGCCCGCATCAAGGTTATCTTCGAGAACTTCTACCTGACGGATGAAGAGAAGATCAGGCTCTGCGAGATATGTGGTGAGATTGGAGTGGATTGGGTGAAGACCTCCACAGGTTATGCCGGGGGAGGCGCCACAATTGAGGATCTGATGCTGATGCGCAAGCACTCTCCTGGGCATGTTCAAGTGAAAGCGGCCGGCGGCGTGCGCGATCTGGATACCCTGCTGAAGGTGCGCAGCCTGGGCGTCACCAGGATCGGATCGACGCGTACGGCAACGCAACTGAATGACTGCAAGACCCGCCTGGGTCTTCCCATAGAGTCGGATGCGCCGGCGCTCATTCAAGGGTACTGATTTGACCAATCAGAAAGCCGGGAAAACTCCGTTGCCGGGGCCGGTCTACCAGCAATTGAACGACCAGCTGCGCATTCTTTTACGAGGTAAGGAGTACGCGCCGGGCGATCGATTTCTGACCGAACGCCAGATTGCCGAACAGTACGGCGTGAGCCGGCCCACGGCCAACAAAGCTCTCGCCGGCATGGTGGCCGAAGGTCTGGTTGAGTTTCGCAAAGGCATAGGCACGTTTGTGGCGCGGCCACGCCTCGACTATGACCTCGATTCGCTGGTCAGCTTTACTGAGAAGGCAAAGGCAGTTGGGAAACGAGCGAGCACGCGTTTGATCGAGTTCGATCAGGTCGCCGCTTCTGTTGCGGGCAAAGAGGTGATGGAGCATCTGCAGGTGAGCGCGGGCGAGGTGCTCTTCTTCATGTGCCGCCTGCGCCTGGCGAACGATCTGCCGGTGATCCTTGAGCGGCGTTGGGTTCCACGGGGTCTCTGCCCTACTTTGTCGCGCGGAGAATTAAGAGGCTCTCTCTACAAACTCTGGAGTGAAAAATATCATTGGCGCGTGGCTGAAGCTAATCAGACGATTCGTGCCATCAATCTGGTTGGAGCCGATGCCCGGTTGCTTGAAGTGGTCTCGGGCACGGCATGCTTTTTGGTCTCTGCCGTTGGCTTTTCAGGCGATCAGCCGGTGTGGTGGGAAAAGACGATCTATCGCGGCGACGCCTTCGAATTTCATCGTTCCCGCGCATCGGGTGGCAGGCTGATTGCATAAGAAAGCCGATAGAAACGGTTCTCCGATCAGAGCGGATGAAACGCAAGAGCGAGTGCACCCAAAGCGCCGACTTTTTCACCGAGCGTGGAGCAACTCACTCGCACATGCGAAGCCGGGAACATGCGTACGCGCTTTTGAATCTCTTCGCGGACAGGCTTGAGCAGAAGCTCACCCATCAGGGCTACGCCTCCGCAAAGAACAACTTCAGGCACTGCGGTAATTGAGACCGCATTCGCGATGCCAATACCCAGGTAACGCGCAGCTGTTTCAATTGCATTACCAACTTGGGTATCGCCCTTTTCAGCGGCCTGAGCCATCTCTTTCGGACTTATCGCTTCCAGGTCGCCAGCCACTAATTCCACCAATCGGGGCGCCTTGCCTTGCCGAGCCAGTTCAACGCCCACGGCGTTAAGCTGCCTGCCATTGATCAGGGTCTCAAGGCAGCCGTTGCTTCCGCAACTGCAAGCTATACCGTCAGGAAGAATCGTGTGATGGCCAATTTCGCCGGCCGCTGCGCACTCGCCGAGGCGCAGCTTTCCGTCGAGAATCAATCCACCGCCGATGCCAGTACCGAGGGTGACTACCAATAAATTCGGCCTGGGAGTCTTGGAGCCGAAATAGAACTCTCCCATTGCTGCCAGTCGCGCATCGTTCATCACGTGCACAGCTTTTCCGGTCAACTCACCCAGATACCTGCCGGCAGGAAAACCGCTCCAGATCTTCGGCAAATTAGGCAGGAATTCGATCGTTCCACTTGTTGGGTCAGCCAAGCCAGGGACGCCAAGACCGATAGCGTCAAAATCTAAACCTGACTGCCCGGAGAGTTTTTTGAGCGAGGAGACAACGCGCTGAAAACCCTGCTCCGGCCCGTCCTCTGAACGCGTCTCAATCTTTTCGTATCCAACTATCTCTCCGTCGGGTTTTCCCAGCAGAACAGCGATCTTTGTACCACCCAGATCGATACCGGCACATACGTTGCCTTCTGTCATCACAAAGACACCTGTAGTGAAAATCTGCCACGCGCTGAACAACAATCATCAGCTTTGTGTGGCTTAGCCACTACTATATAACAGAATGAAAGTAGTTCAGCACTGCCACGACCTGGGAAAAGCTCTAGGTCGTTTTTGTTGGGGAGATCGTTGGGGCTCTTGGTGCCTTGACGGTAACCGTTTCGACCCGAGCGGAATCTGCCGCGGCTTTATGCGGTAGAGATGCTTGACTGCTGAACAGCCTCGCCTATTGTGTACAGAGCGACTTAGAAACGGCCCAGCGAGGATCGCTTGCACTTCACTTTGCGGCCTTGGGTTTATTGTGCCGGACTACATACCGTAGCTCGCCTTGTCGTAAAGGTGGCCGTATTGCTGGTCAAGAGCGGCTACGAGAGATGCTTCCGAAGCCGGCAACTCGTCCATTGCCGCCTCGATGCGCGTGAGCCACTGCTGCTCTTTGCGCGAGAAGTGCAGCTTTCCAGCAGCGACGCCATCATTCAGGATCGCGATGGCTGCACGTCCAGCGGCGATCGTCTGCCGATAGGGCGTCTCTTCGCTCACAATCGCGCTCGCAATGCGAATGGTTGCCGCGGGAGATAGCACGGATGCCTGCGGGCTCAGCCATTCGTCAGAGGCCGTCATCCAGGACCTCATGGTAAGCGCGCCGCCCTGGCTCGCCGCCGCATTCATGAGCCGGCAATCGTAAGCCAGCAGCTCGGTAAACGCCTCGGGCGCGCTGCCTGAAAGCAGCCGGACATTCTGCACCGACTCGTTGCTCCATAGATCGCACATGGCTGCGGCAATATTGCCCAGGGGGCTGAAGTGCGCGCAACTGGCTGACTTTCCCTCCATGGAAATGGGCCTGCCGGTAATGGCCTTAAGCACCGGCCCTTCATACGCGCAATCTTTCGAGGGCCCTTCTGCGCCCTGCTCGAAGGCGGCCAGGCTGCGGACCGCACTCATGGCGCGCACCACGGCGGCCAGCACTTCAGGCAGCATTTTTTGATGCGCAAGCTGCATTGCGGTATTGGCGAATCCGCAAGCCGAGTCGCCCCCGGAGACCACCCCCGGATGCGCCGCGCAGATGGCGCCGATCTCGCCCCACAGCCACGCAGTATCGCGAGGCGCAAGCACTCCGAGCGCCAGCACAATGCCCGGAAAATCTCCGTACATCAGAGCCTGGTCGTGCACTTCTTTGCCGCCCACCGACTCGATCGACAAGATGTCAGCGCCCGCTTCAGCGCACACAATCAGCGAACGCCTCAGCCGTTCCCATGGTTCTCCCGTGCGCAGCAGCGGCGGCTTCAATTGGTCGCGGATGTCGGTTGGCGTCACCCGCAGCGCACACGGCAGATGGTGCTTCTCGTGGCAGGCCAGCATGCGCCGCTTCAGGAGCGCGGTAATCTCCGCGCCCCACTCCGGCCGATCGGTCATCGCCGGCAATAGCTCAAACTCCAGCACGATGCCCGGCGTCGCGAGTGAAACGGCGCGCCGTAGAATGTGCTCCGCCATCTCTTCGTAGTGCGCCTTGATTTCGGCCCAGTTTGCGTCGCAGATGGTGATTGCAGGCAGCGTGAAGTTGACTTCAGGAAAGACCGTTCCCGCGCCGATGGTCAGCCCCAGACCGCATTGCAGTGGATAGGGGCTCACACCGTAAAGCAGTTCGTCCTGGTTTGGAATCTCGAGTGCCGTATACTTCCGGGCCGTTTCCGTAATCATGGTCAGGCCCCTGCGAGCAGGCTTTTCACCAGGCCCACCGCTCCGTTGGCGTTCTCGCTGTAGCCGTCCGCGCCAATCTCTTTGGCATACTGCATTGTGACCGGAGCGCCGCCTATGAGCACTTTGACCTGCGTGCGCAGGCCCGCGGTATTGAGCGCATCCATGGTTAGTTTCATGGCCGGCATGGTGACTGTGAGCAGCGCCGACATGCACACCACGTGCGGTTTGCGATCTTCGACCGCGGCTACGAATTTGGCAGGCGAGACGTCGGTGCCGAGGTCAATCACCTCGAATCCGCTGCCTTCGAGCATCGAGGCTACGATGTTTTTGCCGATGTCGTGCAGGTCGCCCATTACAGTGCCGATGACCACGCGTACTGCCATTTTCTGTCCTGAAGCAGAGAGCAGCGGCTTGAGCAACTCCAGCGCGCTTTTCATGGCGCGCCCTGAGAGCAGCAGTTCGGGCACAAAATATTCTTCAGCCTCGAACAGCCGGCCCACTTCATCCATCGCGGGAACCATGCATTGTTGAATCAGGTCCATGGGAACTGCGCCTGCCGCGAGTTCGGCCTCGGTGGCCGCACGCGCTTTCTTTGCATTGCCGCTCAGAATTGCTTCATAAAGCTCATTTGATTGCGTCATATCTCATACCCCGTTCAGTTATTTTGTTCTTCTCAGTGAGCGACACAGTGAGGCTCACTCATGCTGGTGTGCGACCGCGCAAAATTCACGAGGGCGCGCACGTTCTCGTGCCGGGTGTCGCGGACGATCTCGCATCCGGCGGCAACAATCCATCGCGGCCCGGCTTGTTGGAGTAAGGCTTCAAGGGCACGCAAAATCGTCTCCGGCGTACCGTTGCGCACCTCGCCTACCGGATTCAGGTTTCCTGCCAATGTTTGCTGCTGGCCTGTCCGGGGCCTGGCCTGATCCATGGGAACCGGGTAGTCGATATCTACAATTTCGCAACCCAGTGCGCCCATGCCATCGAGAATTCGTTTCGTGTTTCCGCAGATGTGCAAGCGCACCCTCCCGCCGCACGCGTGAATATGGTCCACGAGTTCTTTTTCCCGCGGCCACACAAACTCGTTGTAAATGCGCGGACCCACCAGCGAAGCCGCCGCATCCCCGATGCCGATAATGTCAGCGCCCGCCTTGATTTGCACCGCGGCAAATTCCTTCGCCACGCCAACCGTGTACTCGAATAATTCGTTGACGAATTCCGGGTCATCGGTAAAGTCGGTCATCAATCGATTGAGCCCGCGCAGGTCGGCTCCCTCTGCGCATGGCCCCTCTACCCATCCCTCAACAAACAAATCCTTACCGGCACGCTCCCGGAGCAGTTCGATGCCGCTAAGGCGGTCTTGCATGCGGCCCCCGAAGATCGAACCCGGGGCTTTGGCCGCGCTGAGTGTGGACTTGTCGGCGAAAAGCGCATTCTCTTCGATGATTGCCGGAGGCTGGTCGTCGAACCATTGAATTGCCGCTCCCAAATCGCTCGCCTCGCGAGCGGGATCGGAGATTGTAGAAACATAATCGAAGCCGAACATCTCCGCCGTCTTTATCTGCGCGTCCGCCATGACTCGATGGTCGCTGACATATTGCCTGTAGCTGGCCCCCAATATGTCCGCGGCGAACATCATGGTGATGGGCATGCAGGCAAGATGGTCGGGTTCGCGTCCTTCAAGAACGGCGAGAATTCGATCGCGGCCTGTCATTGCGCACATCCCTTCTCACAACGGATCGGCGTCCGCGCACCTGGTTCGAAATGCGCCGGACGGAGGGCCCGCTCGGATTCCCGCCTATCCTGAAAGCTGCCTGATCTAATCATGTTTCCAAATGTCCAATAGTGATTTAGCTCACGTCTGAAGGATGCACCTTCATCTCCGCCCATTGAATTCGTGCACGGCATCGATCATGGCAACGATGTTCTCAACTGGAGTTGCCGCCTGCACATTATGAATCGTGTTGAAAACGAATCCGCCGCCCGGCGCGAAAATCTCGCATCTACGTAATACCTGTTCGCGGACTTCATCAGGCTTTCCGAACGGAAGCACTCTTTGCGTATCAACTCCGCCGCCCCAGAAAACCAGCTGCTCTCCATAGTTCGCCTTCAGCTGCTCCGGGTCCATTCCAGTTGCGGAGCACTGCACCGGGTTGAGTATGTCGATTCCGGCGTCGATGAACGACGGCACGAATTTGGACACCGCGCCGCAGGAATGCTTGAAGGTCTTCCATTGCGTGTGCGAATGAATCCAGGCGGTCACCTGTTTGTAGTAAGGGATGTACAGGTTATTGAGAGTCTTTACGGAACAGAATGAAGAAGTCTGCGTTCCGAAATCGGTGCCGCAGATAAACACCGCCTGCACAATGTCGCCGATCGCGTTGTGAATTTTTTCAAGATTGCCAATGGCGATCTCACACTGGCGTTCAAATATCTTGTGAACATAGTCCTGCCGGCTGCTGGTGGAAACGTACCACTCCGTAATGTCGCGAATGCCCCTGGGATGCTTGAGGAATGGAGCGGGGACCAGCGCGATATCGCCTAACGCGGTTCCGCCAAAGGATGCGATGACACCGCGTCCCGATGCGGCTGCCGCCTGCGAGGAAGAGACAATGTGGTCGAGATCGGCTTGCGAGATGGGACTGAACTCCTCCAGATTGTCTTCGGGATTCAGCTTCTCATCGTCGATCGGACCCTGGCGCACAAGGCAGTCGAAAAAGTAGCCGCCTTTCGGCATGCGTCCGCTCGGCGCAACGGTCATATCTCCTTCGGGATAGATCAACGTGTTCCCTTCGGCGTCGACCGATGTATTGAAATCTCCGGGGACCCGAATTTCAAGCCCGTTCAACCGCCAGGCCTTCCATTTCTCCGCCGGAAATCCAAACATCGTAGTTCGCGCAAAGGTGCCAATCACGTCGAGCCCCATCGCATCCATCAGGTCTTCGTCAAGGACACCCAGCATCTGAAACGGCTCGTGAACGCACACTGGCCGTTTTTCGAGACCATAATAGTCGCGCAGCGCCGCCACGCAACTCACATGCACGCCGGTCACTGCAGTCCCGCCAAAGTCGATCGGGATACGGTCCGGTTGCTTGTGGTTGAGCGTGGCGATGAGCCGCTCACGGCTTGCCGTTGTACTCGCTAAAGTCGCCATATCGTTCACTCCCTTGCCTTCAATCCCTTGTCTACATCTCACATCCGCGGGCTGTTCTCTCGCTGCTCGCAGCGGCGCGCCTTGCTTTTGTCAAACCGCAGCTCCCACTTCTGGAAATGTCATGCAGTTTGCGTATTCATCCTCGAAGTCCGGACTGGCGGCAAGGCTCACATGCCTGATGTTGGGCAATGCCGGTTCCTCGGCCGAAAGCAGCAGAAGCTTTGCGCCTCGCAGCGCCGTATTGCCCGACGACTGAATAATCGTTCTGGGCGCTTCGATCAAGCCAATGCCAATGGCGCTGTCAATCCCGACATAGTTGCCGAACGCACCGGCGAGATAAATGTTTTCAAGATCGCAGGCCTGAGCGCCGAGATCGCTCAGCAGCAGCCTGCAACCTGAGGCGATGGCTCCCTTGGCCAACTGCAATTCGCGAATATCGGACTGAGCAAGAACCACCGAATCCTTTACGGGAAAGAGCTTTGTCCCGTTGCCGATGCGCCCCGAAGGCAGGATCGCACCGCATTCCAGACCCACTGCGACCGCGTCAACAAGCCCGCTGCCGCAGATGCCCCGAGCTTCGACGTCTCCGATCACGGTTGCCTCGATGCCGCCATTCGAAAGCGAAACGCGCGAAACAGCGCCTGTGACCGCGCGCATTCCCATGCGGATGGAGCCGGCTTCGAAAGCAGGCCCCGCCGCGGTAGATGCACAGACAATTCCGTTGCGGTTGCCGATAGCGATCTCGCCGTTCGTGCCCAGGTCGACGAGTGCAAGCAGATTTTCGGCGCGGCCCATGCCCACGGCAAGAATTCCGGCAAGAATGTCCGATCCCACAAAGCCGCCCAGGCAACGCTCAAAGCGGATGCGGCAGGCTGATGGCAACGCCCAGCCCAGATCGGCCGGCGTGAAATGCTGCACGCCCAGGTGCGGCGACTGGAACGGCACATGGGAAAGCGGTTCAACATCGAGCCCTGAAAACAGGTGATGCATCACCGTGTTGCCTACCAGGACGACCTCGACAATCTCCCGCTCGCGGCCGCGGGCGAGCCTCGCGATCATATGCCCCAGGGCAATCCGCACTAACCGGGTCAGATCGTCCCCGGACAAGGCAGCCTGGATTCTGTGCATCACGTCCGAGCCGAATGGAGCTTGAGGATTGAGCCCGGTCTCGACCGCAAGAACGCTGCCCGCGGCCATGTCGACCAGTTGCGCGGCGATGGTAGTGGTGCCCAGATCGATGGCAATCCCCAGGCCCGACTTCCCTGTCGCTTCGAAGCCGCTGCTATCGGTGAGAACATCCATCTCCCACTGGCCGCACTCGAGCACCAGCGGCATTTCCGCCCGCGCCTGGCAGGCGAGCCGCCATCCGTCGGCAAGTTCCCGCGATGAAAAAAACGACTGATCAGAATCGGTAACCGGCAGCGATCCAGCCAGCACGCGAACACGGCAGCCGCCGCATTGCGTCATCCCTCCGCATGGAAACTCGAGGCCGTACCGCGACAAACAGGAAGACAATGACGCGCCGCGCTCCACTTCAAACTCTGCCGATAATGGCTCCAGCCGAATTCGAATGCTCTCGCTCATACGGCTTCCATAATGGCTTCGTTCTGCGTGCCCCGTACCGTCGCCCCCGGCGGCACAATCAGAAAGTCGGCCTCGTCCCAATCTCCGTTAACGAGGCGCTCCAGCAAAGTGAGTGAGCCTTCCATTTCCTCAAAGACCCATCCCTCTTTCTCCGCTTCGGCGCGCGCCTGGCCGCGAAAGTCTTCTTCGGACGGATCGAGGGTCGAGATATACGTCAGCCCCGAGTAGTGACGCCGAAACGCATTGAACTGTTCGAAGAGATAGTTGCCGTTCTCCTCGCCGTATTGGGCGATGAGCTCGTCACGGCTGCGCCGTTCCCCAATTTTGTTTCTTGCGGAAGAGTTGGCCGGTTGCAGAGTCTGGTCCAGGTTCTGATTTTCAACCCATCCCGGAGAACGATAATAGACGCCCGAATGGGTTTCGAAGTAGGCCTGATACCGTTGCCGGCTGCCCATCAGCAGGCCGATGCAATCGTGCGCGCGGGGAAGCACAAGTTGCGTCTTGCCCGCCCGCATTCCCTCGGTTCCTCTGCCGCAAAACGCGTATCCCAGTAGGATGGCGTCATACCCTGCCTCGTCCGCCGCATCGATTCGCTCCTGCAGATATGGGCGCATCGATGCACCCAGGTCGTGCAACCCCATGGTCAGCAACTCCGCCTCAACTGGGTTGGCGCACAGGGAGAGGACATGGTTTACTTCGCGGGTGAGGACCTGGCAATGGATCAGTTTAAGGCGCATGCGCTTCACCCCCGGCCTCGCAAGTGCACATGGCTCGCGAAGTCGAGAAAATGGCCTCAGTTTCCGAGTGACTTTTTTTGAGATTACTGACAGGCCCCTGAAATGTCTTCTCAGTGCGTGCCAAAGAGTAATCGAATATTGTCCGGATCACCGCCTAGTCATCTTCAGCGGCCATCGTCCGCTACGACCAGGGCGTCTCTCCGCACAGCGACACATCGATCCCCATCTCGGCCATCATGGCGGCCTTGGCCGCAAGCGCCTTTTCGGCGGTCTCGGTGTCGGGCGCGTAAGCAACGTTCACGTGATTGGCGTGGTGGCGCGCCATAAACTGGTTCTGCGTAACGCCGCGCAGCTTAACGTGCATGATGGGCCATTGCGGAGTGACCGAATTCCAGCGCCGCTCGGTTTCTGCCGCCGGCAGGGTAATGGCATCGGCAAGTCCCATATCGGCGTGAACCTTGCCATCCTCCACAAACACACGGCTCCAGACGATCGGGCCCGGTTTGCAGATCCCCTTCAGCGTGCCCCCGCCGAGCCTGAAGTACATGGCCGGCTGGCGCTCGCTGATGGCTCCGTGATAACCGCCGGTGAAATGCGAAGCGGGCGACGCGCCTGAAATCTGGAAGAGCCAGATGAAATCGTCAACGCCGTCGCCCGTGTAATGTTCGCCCCAACGCACATCGTGCAGTGTAGTCGCGGGATCGAGGTGCATCGCGCTCCAAACGCGGTTGGTCACCAGCGCGTCGAGGCCGGCGCATTCGTCTACCTCGTTGAAATGCGGCAGCGGACGGCCAGCGTAAAGCTCCTTGCCGCTGGCGCTGAACGCCGCAGGCCGCTCCACGTTATTCAGCAGTCCTTCCACCAGGTCTGACGCCGGCGCCATGTCCTTCAACCCCTGTTGATACTGGATGCCGATGGCGTCGCAGCCAAACTCATCGGCGATGCGCAGGGCAGCGATGTACATCCTGCACTGGCCCAGTATCTGCGCTTCGGTAAGGTCGCTCTCTTCATTGGGACCAGTCTGGAAATCAATGCCGCTCGCATCGAGCCAGTTCCGAACCTGGCCTGCCTCAGCATCGGTCACTTGATTCATTGCCGCTACCAGCGCCGACTGGCTGAGCCGCTCTTTGTATACGCCCATGGGATTCAGCAGATAGTCCTCGATGATGGCGTTGTACATGCCCATGCATCCCTCGTCGAACACGCCCAGGATGGCTTTGCGTGCGCGAAGAGCGCGCGCCAGCGTTGTGCCGAGTTCAGTCTCAGGCTTGGGCAAAGCGGCCACATCGAGCTTATGCACGTGGCTGGCATCGTGCGTGACACGATGATCGCGCAGCCACTGGCGCAACCCTGAAAGAAAGAACTCGTCGGTAAAGTCGACGCTCCACAACGTCGAAAACTTTACCCCGGCCTTATAGAGACAGCCGTTGAGATTCAGCATTCCAACCAGGCCCGGCCACTGGCCCGACCAGTTTGCGACGGTCAAAATCGGCCCACGGTGGTGCTCGAGCCCGGGAAGAAGATGATTGCTGTACTGCCACACTGATTCGGCCACCACCAGCGGCGCATCGGGATCAATGCCCGCAAACACATCCATGCCCATACGCTGGTTCGAAATAAAACCATGTTCGACAGCGGGATTGTAAGCATGCGCGCGGCGCAGCGATATTCCTTCGGCGGCGAAAGCTGCCGTCAGATTGGCCTCCATGGCGGCCTGCGCGGCCCAGCACACCTTGTTGGCAGACAGGCGAAGGTCGCCGTTGGCTACCAGCAGAACTTCATTCGCCGCAACCGGCGTCGCTATCTTGACTTCAGGAACTGTATACGTTGTCATCGAATGCTCTCTTTCTATATCGAACGTGGATCGCTTTCACTGCAAGAATGATGTGAAGCGCTATTCGCGCAATATCATACGACTGCGCGGCGCATCAACGCTAACCGGCATAAGCGCCGCGCCAGGGCTCAGTCTCCTGAATCCAGCTGGTTGAGTAACTCCGCTGTGACCAGACGCACCAATTCCTCAAGTTCATCCCCGGCCACCGGCCGTTTGAGAGCCGCGGGAGCCGCGGTTGCCGCATACGAAGCGCCGGACGAATCGCGAACCAGGTTGCCTTTCGCCTGCGGCAATTCCCTTTCCTCGGCGAGCCGCGCATCCGGAAATCCGAGGTGCCGTTTGATGGCCAGAATCTCGTCAATCTTGTCCGGCGGAATCTCTTGAAGTGGCGATCTCAGCTGCGACGCAATCATCGATGTCTTGCAGTAGGTATCGATGATCTCGGCGTTCCACTCGGCGTGAGTTACGGTGTCAGACCAGCAAACGATGCCGTGATTTCTAAGCAGAATTGTGTTGTGATTCCTGGCCATGGGCAGCACCGAGCGGGCAAATTCAAGGGTTCCCGGCGTTTCATACGGCGCCAGCGCCACCGGACCAATAAAAACTTCCTGCTCGGGAATGAGGTTTCCCTGGGGAATAACCCCCGCCATCGCATGAGCCGTCGCATACGGCGGATGGCAGTGAACCACGGCTTGAGCCTGGGGCACGGCTTTGTAAATCTCCAGATGCAACGAAACTTCGCTGGTCTGAGGGCGGTCGCCGACTATTCTGTTGTTCTCAAGGTCAACCAGCGCCAGATCCTCGGTCCGCAGATCGCCTTTGCTCAGCAATGTGGGCGTGCAGATTACATATTTCGGAGAGATTCGCGCGGAGATATTGCCGCCGTTCCCATCCACATACTGCCGCTGCCACAACTTCTTGCCTACGTCTACAATCTCTTCCTTCAGAGCCTTGGCTCGCCGGCAGTGGAACAACTTGTAGGGGTCGGTTTCATCTTCAGAATCTGAATGTCGCGCTTCAAGGTGCGTTTTGAGGGCGCGGCGAACAATTGCGGAGATTGAAGCTTCATCAAGGGTGGAAATCTGGTTGGCCATTGCACTCACAATGATAGTTCATGGACGACTGGCGGCCTCGCCGGCGGGTCAGGAGACCCACCATACGGCCGGTCTGGAGCAGAAAGATAGTATTCGTTACCGCAGAGCGGAATTGATCAGCATCAGGGTTCCCTCCATCGTTATGGTGGAGAAAGTAAACGGAACGACTTCCAAGAGCGAGCAGAACGGATCAGGCATGTGTCCCACTTGGAAACTGTCCTGGCAATAGAGCCAATCTCAGGCCAGGGAACCAGACCTGAGCAATAGATAGAGTCTCAGCACGATACCGAGTCTTACAGAAACACCAGTCACCCGAGGCGCCACTATGCAAAACGCATTGAAACCCATAAATCTTAGCTTGTGTCTTGCCCTGCTTTCGGCGGGGCCGGCTTTTACCCAGACGGTATCCGGTCAGGCAACCGCGGCGGCGACCACCGAGACACCGGTAGCCTATGTGTACGTTCAAACAAACGCGGGCGTGAACGTATACGACGCCAACTCATCCGGGCAACTGACGCTGGTGAAGGGTTCTCCCTTCGCAGAGACCGGGCAGATGGTGTGCATCAACGGCAGTTACCTGATCAGCGTGGGGACGG
>Ga0182016_10004046_pt1 | contig 16424 bp, 14 predicted proteins | sample 712S2MmetaG_FD_120491 | JGI IMG/M metagenome (GOLD analysis project Ga0182016, IMG submission 120491) | Permafrost microbial communities from Stordalen Mire, Sweden - 712S2M metaG | ecosystem: Environmental > Terrestrial > Soil > Wetlands > Permafrost | place: Sweden: Stordalen | collected...
GCCAGGTTATGCCAACACGGCATTCCGGTCGCCGCACGCGATACCGGCGGACCGTCCGGGATGGTGATCCGGATGTTGACCGAGAGCGGCGCCGTGATGGTGCGCCGCATCGTTTCCGGTGCCGCCGAGCCGGCATGGCACGGCGACCCGGCTGCGCCGGCACGGTGCTGGTAACGGCTTGCCGCAGACCGCAAGCCTGGCCGTCACGGGCCGTTGATTCTGCAGGCTGACCGGTGGACAGATGCCACGGTCGGCGGCCGCCGCAGCGTCAGAACAGCATGTCGGTGAGATCTCCCTCGGCCGTCGCCGATGCGGGCGAAGCCGCATCGCCGGGATGCCCGCCCTCCAGCGGCGCGAGCCGCGCGTGCACCGTGCGCTCCCGCGCCATGGTGTAGCTCGCGGCAATCCGCGCCAGCATCGCCTCCGGCACGGCCTGATCGGCGGCTTGTTCAGCCTGCCGGTTGCAGTCCGCGGCTGCCTCGCGCAGCACGGCGCCGATTTCGTGCTGCACCGCGAAGCCTTCGACGGCGTCGTGCAGCAGCCGCACGACCGCCTCGCCATCGCCGGCGAGCCCGGCCAACGCCAGGCGCATGCGCTGCCCGGTATCGCCGAGCAAGTGCACCGCTTCCGTCATGCGCTGTGCCACGGTCCCGATGGCATCCGCGCCCGACGCTGCGTTCGCCGCAGCCAGCGTGCCGGCATCCGTCAACAGCCGCTGCAACGCGTCGAGCACGGCGGCCGCGTGCTGCGCGGTCAGCCGGCCGCAGTCGCGCACCGCCTGGGCGATGACGCTCAGCGGCCGGCCGACCAGGCCGAGCCGGTTGCACCTCAGGCTGGTGTTGATGCCCATGATGTGGATGTCGGCTTCCACCGAGCGGATCATGGCAACGTGCCCGACCAGCGCGTCTGCCGCTTGCAGCACCGCCGCGACGCGCGGATTCACCGCCGCATGCGCGACGCCGAGATGGCCGAACAGCGTCTGCGCCTGCTGCGCATCCGCTTCCAGCTCGTCCAGGAAAGAGCCGGCTTCGCCGCCCGACGCTCCATAGGCCTGGTTGCCCTCACGGGCGATGTCGCCGGCATCGGCCGCCAGCGTGTGCAGTTGGGCGACAATGCAGGCAGCGCCGCGCTCCAGTTCCTCGGCCGCATCGAGCAATTGCGCGGCCACCAGGCGGCAGCCCAGCGCCGGCGGCGCGCCCTGCTGGCCCCGCCGCCGGTCGGCCCAATGGTCGGCTCCCTTGCCTGCCCCCCGGTCAGCCCAATGGTCTGCCCCCTGGTCGGCCGGATGGTCTGCTCCCTTGTCGGCCCCCTGGCAGGCCCCTTGCTGCGACAGGATCTCGCAGGCGCCCTGCATGTGCTCGATGCGCTGGCGGGTGATATCGCCGAGTTGCAGTGCCATGATGGCCGCGGCGACCTGGCTGCGGATTTGCTCCGACCGTGTCCCCACCACGGCAGCGGCATCGCCGGATCGCGTGACGCGGGCCTCGATCGATGCGACGCTGGCGGCAAGGCGGCCGGTGATCTCCCTCATTGTGCCGGCATGCTGGCCGACGAACGTCTCGGACGCCTGGCCTGCCGCCTGCAAATGCTGCCGCGCGCCAACCAGTTCCCGATACAGCAGATCGAGGCCGCCGCGCGCGGTAGCGGCGGAACGGCGGATTTCGGCGGCGAATGGCAGGAATCCGGTGCCGGCGTCCCCCATGGTGGCCGCCAGCAGCCGGGCATTCATCGCCAGGATATCGACTTCCTCCAGCACGGCATGCATGCGGGCGATGCGTCCATCGATTGTCGTGACGATGTCGGCGAGTTGCCGGAGCGTGGCCACATCCGCGCGGGCGATATCGGAGAGCTCGCCAACGCGGGTTGCGACGGCGGCGAGATCGCGTTCGGACTCGGCCAGCTCGGCACCGCGCAGGTCGCCGAGCAACGCCTGGAATGTCGCCGTCAGCGCCCCGAGAACGCCGACAGCCTGCTCCAGGCTGTGGCCGATCGCGGCGAAATGGCGCTCGGCCACGCCGCCCAGTGAACCGAGCCGATCCGCCACCTGCCCGAGCTGTCCGGTCGCCGGCATGCGTCATCGCACTCCCGCCAGTTGCAATTGCGGCGGCCGGGCCACCCGGCCGCTTGGGCCGAGGCCGCATCGTGTTATGGCGCAGCGGCTGTTAAGGCGGGATGAACGGAACGGACGCTGCGCGGCCGTTTGCCCGGGCGGACGGGCAACCGGAGTTGGGTGGGGAAGGAACCCGGGGGTGCGACACCTGCCCTGGTGCGCCGGGTTCGTCCCGCCGGAATGATCCGGGCCGACTGAAAATGCCGTGCCAAGCAAGGTCAGGTCCCCGATTGACCCCCACGCTATGGGTGACAAAGCACCCTGGAGCTTTTTCACCGTGAGTGGAAACGCCCAGCCAAACCTGTCATTGCGAGGCGCTCGCGCCGAAGCAATCTCCTGCCTGACGAGCCGAGGTACGCTCGTCAGGCAGGGGATTGCTGCGGCGCTGCGCGCCTCGCAATGACAGGGTCGGGACGATTACGGTCCGGGGGGAAATGCTCTAATTGCGCGGCAGGCGCGCGACCTCTGGCGCATCGGGGTTCTGCGCGCGATGCCGCAGCAGGTGGTCCGCCAGCACGCAGGCCAGCATCGCCTCGCCCACCGGTACGGCGCGGATGCCGACGCAGGGATCGTGGCGGCCTTTCGTGCTGATCTCGATCTCTGTCCCGTTGCGATCGACGGTGTGCCGCGGCGTCAGGATCGAGCTGGTCGGCTTCACCGCGAAACGGGCGACGATCGGCTGACCGGTGGCGATCCCGCCCAGGATGCCGCCAGCGTGGTTCGACGCGAACTGTACGATACCGTCCGCCATGTGCATCTCGTCGGCGTTCGCCTCGCCGGACAGCGCCGCTGCGGCGAAGCCCTCGCCGATCTCGACGCCCTTCACCGCGTTGATCGACATCAGCGCGGCGGCGATGTCGGCGTCGAGTTTGCCGTAGATCGGGGCGCCGAGGCCGGGTGGGGCGCCCTCCGCGATCACCTCGATCACCGCACCGGCGGAGGAACCCGCCTTGCGCACCGTGCCCAGGTAGTCCTCCCACTGCGCGGCCATCACCGGATCGGGGCAGAAGAACGGGTTTTCGTTCACCGCGTCCCAATCCCAGCGGGCGCGGTCGATCCGGTGCGGACCGATCTGCACCAGAGCGCCACGGATACGCACACCCGGCCCAAGCACCGCGCGCGCCACGCCGCCGGCGGCCACCCGCATCGCCGTCTCGCGTGCCGACGACCGTCCGCCGCCGCGATAGTCGCGAATGCCGTATTTCAGTTCGTAGGTCAGGTCGGCGTGGCCGGGCCGGAACTGTGCGGCAATGGCAGAGTAGTCGCGCGAGCGCTGGTCCACGTTGTCGATCAACAGAGCGATCGGCGTGCCGGTGGTCAGCCCGTCGAACACGCCGGACAGGATGCGCACTGTGTCCGGCTCCTGCCGCTGGGTGGTGAAGCGCGACTGGCCGGGGCGGCGGCGGTCCAGCCAGGGCTGGATGTCGGCCTCGGATAACGCCAGGCGGGGCGGACAGCCATCGACGACACAGCCGATCGCCGGGCCGTGGCTTTCGCCCCAGGTGGTGACGCGGAACAGGTGGCCGAAGCTGTTGTGGGACATGCGGCGCAGTCTATCAGCACAAGCGCCGCCTGCCATCATGCGGCCGGCCAGTCATCCGGCACCGGGATATGCAGGAAGCATTGCTCGCCCGGATCGAAGCGGGTGATGTGGCCGCGGCCGGTGACGTCCTCGACCAGCACGACGGCGCCGGGCGGAAAGTGACGGATTTCGCCGTCGCTGGTCTCGTATTCCACCGCGCCGTCCAATGCGATGGCGAGCTGACGTTCCGGTGCCGTATGCCAATCGGCCACCTGCAACTCGGCTGGCACGGCAAAGAACTTTACGCCCCGCGGCGTGCCGAACCGGTTGAGGCGAAACGGCGGCATCTGTGCAAACATCGGCACGGTTTGCGTGGGCACCTCCACATCCGCGAAGTGCGACTCGCCATGGACGTCCGCGTAGATGCGGACGATCCTCATGGCTCAGCGCTCGCGGTCAGCGAATTTGCCGACCCCACACACACTGCCTTCGCCCGCCAGCAATTCGTCCAGCGTTACCGGACAATCACCGCGCAAGGGCTGCGACGCCTGGCCATCCATCTGCCGGGGAAGCGCGTTCAGCGCGTCGGTGTAAATGCCTGGAAGATCGATATTCTGCCGCATGGAAGGCGCGAAACGCCGCCGCGCCTGGGCGAGAAAGCCTCGCGCATCGGCCCGCCAATTGTCCGTGTCGCGAGACACGGGCCAGCCGTCGGCCTTGAGCATATGCACCAGCGCCTGGAGCAGCAGCGACTCGACGGCGTGCAATTGCTCGCGGCCCACGCTCTCGACCTCCTCGATGATATTCGGCCAGTCGGGGTGTTCGTTGACCGGTTCGCCCGAAGCAATGCGGCGCAACAGAGCGCTTTGGCGCTCGCTCCAAAGCAGGATGTCCTCGTCGTAGAGTTCGCTCATGGCACCGAGCCTTCCATATCAGCTCTCCACGATCGCGATGTCGGGGGCGGCGGGGTTCTTCATGCCGACGATGTGGTAGCCGCAATCGACGTGGTGCACCTCGCCGGTCACGCCGGCGGAGAGGTCGGACAGCAGATAAACGCCGGCACCACCCACCTCCTCGATCGTCACGTTGCGCTGCATCGGAGCATTGAGTTGGTTCCAGCGCAGAATGTAGTGGAAGTCGCTGATACCGAACGCCGCCAGCGTCTTGATCGGCCCGGCGCTGATCGCATTCACCCTGATGTTCTGGCCGCCGAGATCGGCTGCCAGATAGCGCACCGACGCCTCCAGCGCGGCTTTGGCGACGCCCATGACGTTGTAGTGCGGCGTCCAATGCTCGGCGCCGATATAGGTGAGGCTGAGCAATGAGCCGCCGGGGCGCATCATCGGCACCGCACGCTGCGCCACCGCGACGAATGAGTAGCAGGAGATGTCCAGCGCCTGCAGGAACGCGGCGCGCGGCGTGTCCAAATAGCGGCCGCGCAGATAGGCCTTGTCGGCATAGGCGATGGCATGCACCAGGAAGTCCACCCCGTCCCAGCGCTGCTGCAAGGCGGCGAAGGCCGCGTCGATGCTGGCCTCGTCGGCGACGTCGCAGGGGAACAGGAGGTCGGATCCGACCGAGGCGGCGAGCGGCTTCACCCGGCGTTCCAGCGCCTCACCCTGAAAGGTGAAGGCCAATTCTGCGCCCTGCGCAGCGCAGGCGGCGGCGATGCCCCAGCCGAGCGAGCGCTCGTTTGCCACCCCCATGATCAGGCCACGCTTGCCTTGCAACAGGGAGCCTTTGATCGGGTGCCGTGCGGGGGCGCTGTCGGGCATCTGGGTCCTCGGTTTCGCTCGGGTCCCCGGCGACGGTTTCCGGGGTCGGGCCGCTTTGGCGGGCTGGGCTTCGTACCGTGGTGGCACAGGGGCGGCGCGGCGGGCAAGGGGGGGTGCGATTGGAGGGCGTGCGGTCGTTACACTTCCAGGACACCAGGCGGCAAATCGGTGGCGTCAGGCGGTGGTTGTGACGGGGCACAGCGGGCTACGGTACGGGATCAGAACGGGCAGGCGGGAGTGGTGTGCCGGTGAGGCCGGCGCAGTAGTCGAGCAATCCGTCCTGGAGGTCGGCCCGGCGCGCAGCCGGCAGCACGCGGTGGTGCTTCTGGTGGCGAAAATACTGGCCGGTCACGATGGCGGCCGGGTCGTCGCTGACCGCGAGCCATGCCTGGGTGACGGCGCCGAGCGCCAGGTCGTCCGGCGCGCCCGGCCCGCCCATTTTCGTCGGCACCCAGCCGGGCTCCAGCGCGTTCGACAGCACACCCGGCCAGCGTCGGGCGACTGCGAAGGCTAGCACCACGTCGAGTAATTTGCTGTCGGAGTAAGCCTGCGACCCGTTCCAGCGGCGCACCGTCCATTGCAGATCGTCCAGCCGGGGATCGCCGCCGCGATGCATGCCGGAGCTGAGAAACACCAGCCGGCGCGGCGGCACGACCAAGGCAGTCAGCATGTAGGGCGCGAGGACGTTGACCGCGAAAACATGCGCCAGACCGTCGGCGGTTGCGATGCGCGGCTCGCGATAGCCGACGCCGACATTATGGATCACCGCGTCGTAGCGGCCCAGCGCGTTGACCTGCGCCGCAACCTGCCGCATGGCGTCGATGCGCGACAGGTCGCCGATAACGACCGCCTCGGCTTGCGGCAGGGCGCGGCGCGCGTCTGCGGCGCGGGTATCGTTGCGGGCGTGCAGGGTCACACGGTGGCCCTGGCTGGCCAGCAGCTGCGCGGCCAACATGCCAAGCCCGTCAGAAGAGCCGGTGATGAATACGCGGGACATCGGGGATCCTCCCACCAGCGGCCAGGATAGATGACTGTCGTCAAAGCGTCTGCATGAACGTGATCAGGCTCCAGCGGTCGCCGTCGCCGAGCGTTGTATCGTTGGGATCAAAGCCGGCGTTCGAATTGCTCGAGAGTGCGGCATCGGACTGACAATCGGCTGCGAAACCCAATGGCAACGGCGGGTCAAACGGGCACGTCACATCGGAACCCTGCCATCCGAGGACCGGCGAAGCCGGCGCCATGCTACCCCTCTCGCCAAAACTGCGCCATCGGCTAGGGTGCGCGCGCACGACCAGGACACCAGCCCATGCCAGACGCCCCCAGCCCGTTCGCCGCCGATCCCTTTGCCCGGTTCCGCGAATGGATGGCGGAGGCTGAGGCCAGCGAGCCGGTCGATGCCAACGCCATGACCGTCGCCACGGCGACGCCGGACGGACGGCCCTCGGCGCGGGCCATCCTGCTGAAGGGCGTCGATGCCAGGGGGTTCGTCTTCTACACCAACAAACAAAGCCGTAAGTCGGCAGACCTCGCGGCCAACCAGCATGTCGCGCTGCTGTTCCACTGGAAGTCGCTGGCGCGGCAGATCCGCATCGAGGGCGTGGTCGAACCGGTCACCGATGCCGAGGCCGACGCCTACTATGCGTCGCGGCCACGGATTTCCCGGCTGGGCGCCTGGGCGTCGGACCAGTCGCGCCCGCTGGATGCGCGGTTGACCCTGGAGCAGCGACTGGCAGAGTACGAGGCGAAATACCCGGGAGAGGACATTCCTCGCCCGCCGCACTGGTCGGGCTACCGCGTGCTGCCGGACAGTTTCGAGTTCTGGCAAAACATGCCGTTCCGGCTGCACGATCGCACCGTCTATACGCGTTCGGCGGATGGCAGTTGGGCAGTCGGTAAGCTGTTTCCCTGACGCCGGCGCCGGCGTTGTTGCCTCGTAACGTGGTGCGAGCATGCCGGGATGACCGGTCGGCGCGGTCGTGGAGTCACGTCGGAATGAGGCAACGGGCGCACGTCATTCCGCAAGCGGATGCGATTCCAACACGGCGAAAGCGCGCAGAGCCAGGCAAGGCCAACCTGTCATTGCGAGGCGCGCAGCGCCGAAGCAATCCCCTGCCTGACGAGCCGAGGTACGCTCGTCAGGCAGGGGATTGCTTCGTCGCTGCGCGCCTCGCAATGACAGGGGTGGCTGGGTTTTCCACTCACGGTGAAAACGCTCTAACAGCTTGCCTGCTTGCGGCGCGCGTGGCTGCCCCCGGCCAGGCGCGGCACCGATCCCGCGGCCGGGTCCGGCACCGATGACCATTCCGCAAGAACAGCAGGCCACCGCCGCGATGCTGGAACGTCTCGCCGGCGCACCGCCGATCGAGACGCATATCTCGCTGGTGTTCGTCGGCGCCGACACCGTCTGGAAACTGAAAAAGGCGGTGAAGCTGCCGTTCCTCGACTTCACCCGCATCGAGGACCGCCACCGCTTCATCCAGCGCGAACTGGCATTGAACGCGCCGGCCGCGCCCGGGATATATCGCGACGTGGTGCCGGTGGTGCGGCAAGCGGACGGCAGCCTGGCGCTGGGCGAGGCGGCCGACGCGCCGGCCGAGGACTGGGTGCTGCGCATGGCGCGCGTTCCGACTGAGGATTTCCTCAACGCCATTGTGGCCCGGGGCGAACTGACCCCGAGCCTGCTGGATGCGCTGGCGGATGCGGTTGCCGCCTATCACCAAACGCTGCCGCCGATGCCGGCGCTGCGACCGCCGATACGGCAGATCGCGCTTGGGAACGTTCCTTCGGCGCTCGGCGCCGGCCTGCCGGCGGCCGAGGTCGAGGCGTGGCGGGATGGCGTGCTGGCGGTGCTCGACAGGCTCGAACCGCTGCTGGCCGAGCGCGCCGGCGCGGGCTTTGTACGCCGTGCGCATGGCGACCTGCATCTGGGCAATCTGTGCCTGTGGCAGGGCCGGCCGGTGCCGTTCGATGCGCTGGAATTCGACGAGACCCTCGCCACGACCGATCTTGCCTACGACCTGGCCTTCCTGCTGATGGACCTGGACCGGCGGGTGGATCGCGCCGCCGCCAACCGGGTGCTGAACCGCTACGTGGCACGCACCGGCGATGCGGCGCTGGTAGCGACGCTGCCTGCCTTCCTGTCGATCCGTGCCATGGTGCGGGCGCATGTCGAGGCGCGCAGCCTCCATGCCACCGCCTGGCAGCCGTATCTCCAGGCGGCACTGGATTACCTGCGCCCGGCGCCCTGCGTGGTGCTGGCGATCGGCGGGCTGCCGGGCAGCGGCAAATCGACGCTCGCGCGGGCGCTGGCACCGGGGCTCGGCCGTGCGCCGGGCGCGCTGATCCTGCGCAGCGACGAGATCCGCAAGCGGCAGAACGGTGTGCCGCCCGAGCAACGCCTGCCGCAGGCGGCCTATAGCGATGCCGCCAGCGAGCGGGTGTTCGCCACTCTGGCCGACGGCGTCCGGCTTGCCGCCGCTTGCGGGCATTGCGTGGTGGGGGACGCCACCTTCATCGATCCTGCCCATCGCCGCGCCGTGGAAGCCGCTGCCCATGCGGCCGGCGTCCCGTTTGTCGGCTTCTGGCTCGAGGCGCCTCTGGACGAGTTGGAGCGACGCATCATCGCCCGCAGCGGCGACGCGTCGGATGCCACGATCGCGGTGTTGCACGCCGTGGCTCGCAACAGTCCGGGAGCAGCGGGTTGGCATGCTCTGGCTGCGGGCGAACCGGAGGATGTGCTTGCGGCCGCGCTGCGGATTGCCAATCTGCCGCCAGGGTCAGCGACCACAGGCGGCGCGTGAGCGTCTCAGGCGACGCAGGAGACTAATCGGATCGCATCGCGCGAAGAGCGCGGTTCCTTGTCATCGCGCGATAGCTGTGCGCACGCGCCATTGGGCCTCGCTTCCGCGGTGACGACGGATCTGTCGAACAGGTTCGGTTAGGCGACGCCCAAAAATAAGCGAACCGGTCCTGAACTTCGTCATCCCCAAACTCTGTCATCCCCGCGAATGCGGGGACCTAAGCCACCTGGGTCCCCGCTTTCGCGTCGCTTTCGCGGGGATGACGGAGTTCAGAACCGGTTCGCTTATTTTTGGACGTCGCCTTAGTTGATCGACGCTGCCTTACATGCGCCCGCGCGGCCCGGATCATCTGCTCACGTGTCGCGCGCCGGCAGCGGTCATTCCAAGACCGCGGGACCGCCGCTCGCGTTGCGGCCCACCACGCGTCCCCGTGCGGGCCATTGATCCAACGTGGCCTCGTCGCAGCCCTCGCCAAGCAGGCATGCTTCGAGCCAGCGGCTGAACAGGGTCGCACCGGCCGGCGTCATGTGCTGATAGACGTCGGCGAAATATCTGTCCGGCCAGCGTGGCAATGTCGCTCCGACGAGGCGAACGCCGGGATAGCGCGCTGCAAACGACCGGAGATAGCGGTCGAATTGCTGCCGCACGGCAGGAGATATGCGATCGAAAGTCGATCGGTTGATCGGGGCCGCAACGAGGTCCACCTGGATGCCGTGCGAAACCAGCAGCGCGATGAGGCTGTCGAAGTAGTGGTCCAACAACGGGCTGGGCGTAAAGTACTCGAACAGCGCTTCCACACCGATCCGGTCGGGTGTTATGGGCGGCGGAAACGTGCTGTAGCCGCGCGTGCGCAAAACCGCGGCCTCGATGCGGCGATTGTCGCGATAACGGTATTGCGGGCAGCCGCACATCAGGCTGTTGAAGTAGAGCGGCGGGAAGCGTGCCAGATACAGCCAGCCCAGCGCCGCCGCGGGCACGTGGTTGAGGTTGGCCGCCAGGCGCAAGGCGGGATCCCGCAATGCATCTGCTTCCGCCTCAACCGCGTGCAGCTCGGCGGCAGAGAGGAAGCCGAAGCGCATGGTGCGTTCCCAGATAATGTCTTCTTCCACGAACTTGAACATGCTGATCGAGACGATCGCGCGCGCCGGCTTGTCGGGGCACCGCAGTGCGTGCCTGGCCGCGTAGTAAGTCTCCACAGGCGTGCCGCCGCCGAAGGCCAGGTTGGTCGTCCGCATCGGCAGCAGCGCCGGGATGATCCCTGCCACGGCGCGGGAATCCCCAAGGACGATCGTCGATCCAAGGTCGCAGGCCTTGATCATGTCCTGCTTGGCGGACCAGACGGGGTATTCCTCGTCGAGCACCGCGGTCGGCAGCAGGGCGATGAACGCCCATAGCAGCAGGAAGATCGTTCCGGCGACCGCGGCGAAACAGCGCAGATACCGCCCGACACTGGGCGTCGCCAGCCCGGCAGCGCTGGAAATGGCCGGCGCAATGGCGCTGGAATTGGCCCGCGCGGTAGCGCCGGAACTGGCCCACGCGGTAGCGCCGGAACTGGCCGCCGCGGCGGCGCTAGAACTGGAAGTAGAGGAACTCACCGGTGCCTCCAATGGCGATGGCCGCCAGCATCGAGGCGCAGCCCATGGCAATGCCCCACCGCCGATCCGGTTGCCAGCGTAGCCAGGCAAGCGGCGATCGGGTCACCTCGCCGAGCGCCGGCGCGTAATCGGCGAAGATTTGCTGGGTGTTCGGCATCGCCCAGACGATCACGTACAGCCCGCCGATCCACAGCACCTGCACAGCGGCATCCGCGATCGGCTGCCAAGCGCCGGGCGGCAGCAACAAGTTGGCTTGCAAGGCCGCCACCACGCCGCCGGCATGCGGCGCCAGGCCGGCGGCGAGGGTTGCGGCGCCGGTCAGCCCATGCAGGCCGATCATGCCGCCGAGCATGGCAACAGCGGCGGCGACCGACGGGGCGCGAAAGAACACCGATGCCACCAGCACGCTGAGATAGGTCAGGGCGATGCGCCACAGCATGCCCAGGCGGGTCGGTGCCGGCGGAGTTGGGCGGAAAATGCGACAGGCTCGGTTCACCGTCAGATAGCAGGCATGCAGCAATCCGAAGACCAGGAATTGCGCGCCGCTGCCGTGCCAGATACCGGCCAACAGAATGGTTACAAAAATCGGCACCGCCGCCATCGTGGTAAAGCCGCGCAAGGTCATCTGCGCCTTGCGATTGATCGGCAGCCGCCGCGCCGTGCGCCGGCGCATTGCGGCAATGGCCAGCGGATTATAGACGTACTGAGTGAAATAGCGGGTCAGCGTCATATGCCAGCGCTGCCAGTAATCCACCACGCTCTGCGCCTTGTAGGGCGAATTGAAATTCAGCGGGAAGCGCAGGTTGAACATCAGTGCCAGACCGATCGCCATGTCGGAATAGCCGGAAAAGTCGAAATAGAGCTGGAGCGAATAGGACAGCACGGTCTGCCAGGCGGCCAGCAGCGGCAATGCCTCCGGGTGCGCATAACCGGCCGGGACGATTGCCCCGATCGGGTCGGCGAGCAAACATTTCTTCAGCATGCCGAAGACGAACATGCCGAGACCGACGGCGAAGCTGGTGGCAGAGAAGCGGTAGGTCGCTGGATCGGCGAACTGCGGCATCATCTCGCCGTTGTGCAGGATCGGGCCGGCGATCAGATGCGGAAAGAACGTGACGAACACCACGTAATCCAGCAGATCGCGGTCCTTGGCGATGCCGTGCCGGCAGTCCAGCAGATAGCCGAGTTGGGTGAAGGTGAAGAACGAGATGCCGAGCGGCAGGACGATGTCGTGCAACCGGGCATCGATCAGCCCGGTCGCGTCCACCAAGCCAACCAGCCACACCGCGTATTTATAGTACACCAGGGCGCCGAGATTCGCCGCGACCGCGGCCTTGAGTATCCAACCCTGCAGCGCCGGACGCTCTGCGGTCGCGCCGATCGCCCGCGACGCCGCGTAGTTGAACAGGATGGAGATCGCCAGCAGGGGAACGAAGGCGGGGTTCCACCAGCCGTAGAAGATGAAGGAGGCGAAGATCAGCCACAGGATTGCCGGCCGGCGGCCGAACCGGGCGCTGATGTAATAGCCGGCCAGCGCCAGCGGCAGGAATCCGTAAACGAACACAATTGAGTTGAACAGCAAGGCTGGGGACCCCTCGGCTTCCTGTCGCGGCGCCGCAGTATGGGGGGCGAAAGGTTACCACTTGGCATGCGCTCCCGGGCGCCGAAGGCAAAAAAATCGTCCTGGCGCCGGCCCGATCGGAGGTTCTGGCGGGAAGCGGCCTGCCCCCCTATATCGTGCCGTGCTAGAAACGCAGACCTGATCTGCACCACAGCGGGTGACTAAAGCCCGGAGAGGAGGCTCGCCCATGGCTATACGCAAAGTGCTGCTGCCCCTGACCGGCACTGCCGCCGGCGAGGCTGCGCTGACCACCGCCCTGATGATTGCGCGCAACTGGAACGCTCATGTGCTGGCGTTGCACGTCCGCGTCGATAGCCGCGACGTTGCGCCGCTGGCCGGCGAGGGCCTGTCGGGCGCGATGATCGAGGAGATGATGTCGGCGACGGAGAAGGAAAGCGGCGACCGCGCCCACGCCGTGCGCGGCATGTTCGACCGGTTCGTCACCCGGCATGAGGTGGTGATCGGCGACGCCCGTCCGGGGGCCGACCACGCCACGGCCAGCTTCGCCGCGGTGACCGGCCGGGAGGAGGACCTCGTCGCGCAGCAGGCGCGGCTGGCCGACCTGACCGTGGTGCCGCACCCGGATGCGGGGGAGGACGTGTCATCCTCCGATGCACTGCATGCGGTGCTGTTCGATTCCGGACGTCCGGTGCTGATTTCGCCGCAGGTGGCACCGCCCTCGATCGGCACCAGGATCTGCCTGGCCTGGAACGGCACGGCGGAGTCGGCAGCCTCGGCGCTGGCTGCGCTGCCCTGGATGCAGCGGGCCGAGGCGGTGCGCATCCTGTCGGCTGACGGTTACCAGCGCCGCGGACCGGGCGCGCCGGAACTGGCTGCCTACCTGGCGCTGCACGGGGTGCATGCCGACATCGAGATGTTCCATTCGGTGAACAACTCGGTCGGCGCCGGCTTGCTTGCCGCGGCCAGGCGGTTCGGCTGCGACATGCTGTCTATGGGCGCCTATTCGCATTCGCGGCTGCGTCAGCTCATCCTGGGCGGCGTGACGCGGCACGTACTGGAGAACTCCAACCTGCCGGTCATGATGACCCGCTGAACCTGCGGGCGCTGATGGTGGATGACGACGGCATACGCGAGGCGCTGCGGGCGTATGTGAAGCTGTTGCGCGCAGGTCGGGCGGTGCTGGCGCGCGTCGAGCCTCGGCTGGCGGCCGCCGGGCTGACGCCGACCCAACTCGGCGTGCTGGAGGCGATCCTGCACAAGGGACCGCTGACCCAGCGCGAGGTGGGCCGCAAGGTGCTGACCAGCGCCGGCAATATGACCGACGTGGTGGACAAGCTGGAGGCGCGCGGGCTGGTGTGCCGGACGCGTTCCTCGCAGGACCGGCGAATCGTGTCGGTAACGCTGACGCAGCCCGGCCGCGCGCTGATCGAGGCGTTGTTCCCGCGCCACGCGCAGGACATCGCAGCGGCGATGGGGGGCCTGTCGCGGGCAGAGCAAGAAACGCTGGGGGGATTGCTGCGGAAGCTTGGGCTGGCGGCGGCCGGGGAGGCTGGGCCCCTTGTGGAGACGCGAGGGGCGCACCACTTCCGGCGCTAATCGTTCGATATCGAACGTTTTCGCCAACAGGAGGAGGCTCGGCGATGATCGACGTGCGTCCATTTGCGCGCCTTGGCGCGTTTCGCAATGAATGGCTGGATACACGGCATCACTTCAGTTTTGCGTCTTACCACGACCCGGCGCGGATGGGTTTCGGCCGGCTGAGGGTGTGGAACGACGATGAGATTGCCGCGGGCACCGGTTTCGAACCGCACCCGCATCGGGAGATGGAGATCGTCACCTATGTCCGGGAGGGCGCGATCACCCATCGCGACAGTCTGGGGAACGAGGGGCGGACCGAGGCAGGCGACGTGCAGGTCATGCATGCCGGCACCGGGATTGTGCACGCCGAATACAACCGGGAGCCCGGGCCGACGCGGCTGTTCCAGATCTGGATCCTGCCCGATCGGCATGGCGTGGCGCCGGGCTGGGGCGCCCGCGCGTTTCCCAAGATCGGCGGCGGCCTGGCGGTGCTGGCAAGCGGGCGGCAGGCCGATGCCGGCAGCGGCGCGTTGCCGCTGTATGCCGACGCGGCGTTGCGCGCGGGCACCCTGGCCAAGGGCGAGACCGTCCGCGTGCCGTTGGAGGCCGGGCGGGGGGCGTACTTGGTGCCGGCCAGCGGGGCGGTCTCCGTGAATGGCGTGGCCGTCGGCACGCGGGATGGTGCGGCGATAACCGGTGAGACGGAGTTGGCCATCACGGCGACGGAGGATGCCGAACTGGTGCTGGTTGACGTGGCAGTTGGGTAGGCGGCGGTAAGGCCAGGGGCTTTGCCCCTGGACCCCACCAGAGGGCTCTGCCCTCTGGACTCCCGCCAAGGGCACAGCCCTTGGAACCCTTCACTTGGAAAGGTTGGACGGGAGGGGGGCCTGGACGCGACTGTCTGCCATACCGGCGTTTCTCGCCGGTATGGCAGACAATCGCGTCCAGGCCCCCCTCCCGTCCAACCTCTCTAAACGGATGGATTGCAAAGGCTGCGCCGGCGCCTGCCACCGGGCTCTTGACCCGGTGGCTGGGGGTCCCGGGGGCAAAGCCCCCGGGCGGGTCCAGGGCAGAGCCCTGGCCTTCCTTCGCTCACCCAATTGCCCCACGATCGGCCCCGCAACCAAATAGGGACTTCGCCGCAGGTGCAAGGAGCAGATGCCGTCTTCGACCAGGGCCTGGCACTGCACGAGCAAGGCAGGCTGGCCGAAGCAGAGCGCCTCTATCTCGAAGCTCTGCGCCTGCAACCAAAGCATGTGGACGCGTGGCATTTGCTCGGCGTGATCGCCTTGCAAAACGGACAATGCCAAACCGCCGTCGATCTGATCGGAAAAGCGGTACTGCTGGATGTCACGCTCGCCTCCGCCCATAACAACCGCGCCGTCGCGCTACACAAACTCGGGCGCCTGCATGAAGCGCTTGCCGGCTTCAACAAGGCGATCGCGCTGCAACCGGACTATGCGGAGGCCCACAACAACCGCGGCAATGCACTGCGGGAAGCCGGCCGTCTCGATGAAGCGCTGGCCGCCTGCGACACAGCAATCGCCCTCAACCCAAACTATGCGGTAGCGCACAACAATCGCGGCATCATCCTGCGCCAGACCGGGCGCCTCGAAGCGGCATTGGCCAGCTACGACACAGCCATCGTATTGCTGCCCGATAATGCCGAGGCACACGGCAATCGGGGCAACGCATTGCTGGAATTGAAGCGCCCCGACGAAGCGTTGGCGAGCTACGACACGGCAATCGCGTTGCAGCCGAACTATGCGGAGGCGCACAAAGGCCGCGGCAACGCGCTGGTGGACCTGGAACGTCTGGAAGACGCCCTATCGAGCTATGACCAGGCCATTGCGCTGCAACCCGATTACGCCGAGGCATACAGCGATCGCGGCCGGCTGCTAAGAACCTTGCAGCGTCCGCTCGAAGCACTGGCGAGCTTTAATCGGGCGATCGCGTTGAAGCCCGAGGATCCGGCGACCTATCTCAGCCGCGGCGAACTGCTGCGCTTCGAAGGCCGCACCGACGAGGCGGTGGCCAGCCTGGAGGCCGGGCTCGCGGTGGACAAGCTGCACGGTGGCTGCCGGCTTGGCACCTGCCTGGCGCAACTTCCCATCATCTATGGCTCGGAGGCAGAGGTTCCGCTGCGGCGGCAGCGCTATATCGCGTCGCTGGAGCGTCTGGCAGCCGCCGTTGCGGAACCCGTCGTCATGCGATCGGTGGCTGGGGTGCTTGGCATCCCGCCATTCTATCTGCCGTACCAGGGCGAGAACGATGTGGCGCCGCAAGCGCTGTACGGGCAGATGGCTTGCCGGATCCTGGCAGAAACCCTGCCCCCGGCTGTGCTGGCACCGCGTCCGTCACCCGGCGAACGCATCCGACTGGGCATCGTCAGCGGCTATTTCAACTCGCACACGGTGTTCAAGCTGTTCCTGGAAGGCTGGCTGACGGAACTCGACCGCGAC
>Ga0182016_10004047_pt1 | contig 16423 bp, 11 predicted proteins | sample 712S2MmetaG_FD_120491 | JGI IMG/M metagenome (GOLD analysis project Ga0182016, IMG submission 120491) | Permafrost microbial communities from Stordalen Mire, Sweden - 712S2M metaG | ecosystem: Environmental > Terrestrial > Soil > Wetlands > Permafrost | place: Sweden: Stordalen | collected...
CGGGACATGATGCCCTTCGTCACCGCCGGCAAGCAGAAGATCCAGGACATCTCCGGGGGCTGAACCCCACCCCGCTCACCCCGGCCGTTCCGGCCGGGGTGACTCAGGCGGCGATGGCCCCGACCACGTAGTTGATGCAGGCACACAGCGAGGCCACGTCGTCGGGGTCGATGGCCGGGAACATGGCGATGCGGAGCTGGTTGCGGCCCAGCTTCCGGTAGGGCTCGGTGTCGACGATTCCGTTGGCCCGGAGCACCTTGGCCACCGCGGCGGCATCCACCGCGACCACTCCGATGGAGAGCTTGGCAGAGAGCGCGGAAGAGAGTTCGACCCCGGCGGCCACGGACTCGAGCGAAGCGCGCGAGAGGACGCCGGACTCATCCACATGTGTCAATACAAGAATATTTTCCATCGTTCTACTCCGCCATCCACTGCACGATCTCGCGTGCGATTTCATCCGGGGCAAGGTCGCGCACCAGGCGCGTCTCGCGCTGCTGTTTGGGCAGGCTGACTGAAGCGTAGGTGAGGCCGTTGGCATCGAGCTTGACGCTCTTCGCCTTCTGCAGCGCGGGCATGATGGCCCTCATATTGGCCATGCCGACCTGCGGAGAGTTGCGCGGCTCCGGAAGGCTCCCGGTGGCCCAGCCGAGCACGGCCGGCGCACCCACGCACTGGCTCTGCTGATGGCGTCCGCCTTCGATGCGCTCCAGCACCTGGAAGCTGCCATCTTCGGCGACCGTGATCTCATCCACGCCCTGGAACTGGTCGCCGATGCCAAGCAGTTCGCCCACGAGCTGCAAGGTCACACCGGCGCCGCGCGAGGCCGACTCCCAGCCGCCAAAGAGCAGGAGCTTGGTTCGGTCGAGTCCCGGGATGGCAGCAACGGCCTCGGCGAGAGCGTTGGCCGTGGAAGTTGCGTCGGTGAATCCGCCGAGCGGACCGTCCACGGCGACCAGCTCAAAGGGAACTTTCTGGCCCACGGTCATCATCACCTGCTGAAGTTTGGCCTTGGGGCCAAGACTGACCAGCCAGAGTTTGCTGCCGGGATGCTTGGCCACCAGCGCCGCGCCCTCATACAGGGCCGAGGCCGCCCATGGATCGAGCACCGCAGGCAGCATCATCTCGTTCTTGAGGGTTGGGCCGGGTGCGGGCTCCAGGGTCTGCAAGGGGTCCGGCACAATGCCGGAGCAGACCACGATGTGAAAGACGTTTGCCATATTCACGTACAACTTCCTTTCCTGAATGTTGGCTCCTGCATGTTGGCTAATGATGCTGGGCTAATTCTCGGCCGAGTGCAAGCCGCCGGAGCCGGCACGGAAATCAACGTTGGCGTACGGGCCGTCGCCCTTGTGAGGACAGTTCCACAGGCAGGCACCGCAGTGAATGCACTTTTCGCGGTCGAAATCCGGCGTGGTGCCTTCGGCTTGCGTTATCGCCTGGCCGCTGCACATGCTGATGCAGGTGCGCTCGTCGCAAAGGGCGCAGAGCTCGGGCGAGCGGAAGTGGACGTGATCGGCAAAGCCAGGCGTGGCCTGCACTTTTCCGCCCATCAAAAGTGCGTCCTGCTGGCTGACCAGAATACGTCCGTCGAAGGGAATGGCGGGCCAGCCGCGCAGGTCCAGCAGCGTGTCGTGCAGCGAGCGCGAACCGTTGCGTGCGGCGTGGCGCGCCTCGGCAATCGTCTCCGGATGCCGATGGGTGAGGCGAGTGAAGAAGCCGGAGAAGGGAGATATCTGCTCGTGCGCGGGCGGGGCATCCGCTCGTATGGCTAGCAGGCCGCGGGTCAGCCCGGCCAGGCCCATGCCAACCAATCCACTGACGACGCCGGTGTGGAAGCCATTGCGGGCGTTCTTTGCGGTCTGCGCTCCGCGCTCTACCCAGCTCTGGCGGCGGCGGGTGATGTAGGCGGCCTCCAGGTTCTCTCGCGTAAAGGGCTTGCCGGCCTTCAGCAATTCGACGACGCCTTCGGCGAGCTGCGTGCCCGTGGCCCAAGCCTCGTCCACTCCGCTGCCGGTCAGCATGTTCGTGCTGCCGCTGCCCTCGCCGATGCGGGCAAAGCCGTCTCCACAGAGGAATGGCTCGCCGTGCGCGCCGCTTTCGGCCAGAGACTTCGCGCCCCAACTGCGCATGGTCGCCTTCTCCAGATGCTGCCACAGCAAGGGGTGCTGGATGTAGTGCTGCAGATGGCGGTAGGCGGTGCGAGCAGGATTGCCCAGCCACGAGGGTACGAAGATGCCGACGGAGGCGAGGCGATCGGGATGCACGTAGAGGAAGCCAAAAATCTCCGGCTCAGGATACCCGAAGCTGTGCCACACGGTGCCGGGTTCAAGTTGAGTGTCCTCGGGCAGTTCGACCACAAACTTCATGCCCAACGCCCACTCGCTTGGGGCGTTGCCCGCGGGCATTCCCAGAGTACGGTCCAGGCTCTGGCCCACGGCACCCACGGGCCCGTCGCCCACCACGGTCAGCGCGGCGCGAACGTCCATGCCGGGCATGTAGCCGGCCTCGGGCGCGCCGGACTTGTCCACGCCCTGATCGACAAGGCGGATGCCTTTGACGGCCTTGCCCTCGAAGATGGCCTCAGAGACCGGAGTGCCCGGCCATATCTGCGCCAGGCCGCTGGACATCAGCTCCGAGCCGACCCACTGGTTGAACTGGCCGATGGAGAGAACGAGGCCGCCGTGTTTTTCCAGGAACTCTGGCGTGTAGGGAAGTTCGAATGCTGCGTTGCGCACAAATGGTTTCAGCAGCTTATCGGCCGCGCGCAGGGCCAGCGAGCGGCGACTGGCGCCTATGGGATCGAGCAGGTAGAAGACCCTCTCGCTTTTTACCGGCGTCAGCATCGGCACGCCGGCCGTGGCGATCTGCGGGAAGCTCTCGCGGATCGCCCGCGCGCTGGTGACAACGCCGCTGACGCCTGCGGTAAGGTCATCGGCGCGCTCATAGCACAGAACCTGCAAAGGCATGCCGGGCATGGATTTGCTTTCGAGCGCGGGGTCGCCCGCCGCCTCGGCCAAGGCGCGCGTCAAGGTGGTGAGGAAGCCTCCCATGGCCGGACCAAAGCCGACGCAGGCAATGTCCACCTCCATCTGCTGGCGTTCGACTTCGGGCTGGCTATTCGTTACTTCAGATCCATTTGCGTTGTTCGTTTTGTTGCCTCGTTTGTTGCGGTTACCTCATTTATTTTAAGTGACACTTGAACAGTTATGCCGGGTAGTCCAAAGCCTCGGGGATCATCACTTTGGAGACGGTTTCGGCGGCGCGATCCCGGGCCAGCCGCGAGCCGGTGAGGCAGGTGGCGAGCTTGTTCTGCAGCCGCAGGAAGTCAGCCGAGCCGGCACATCCGGCGCAGGGGCCAGCCTTGGAAGGATGCTCGCCGTGTTCGCCAATTACATCCAGCGCCACCGAGCCGAGCCCCGGGATGAAGCCTTCGTACTCTTCAATCTCATCGGCCAGGAAGCAGGCCTTGTGGCCTTCGGCATCCCACGCGGGGTGGCGGTTGTAGCCGTAGACCAGCTCGGCGCAGATGCGCGAGCATTCACCGCTGGCGCGCGCCGCCTGGGTGTGGCACAGGTCGCGGAAGAACTGTAGCGTGGCGGGCAGATCCTCGGCGACGACGGCGTCCTGTGGGCCGCGAGCCTCCAACTCCTGCACATCCAGAATCTGGCAGCGTGAGGCCAGCAGCCAGCAGAGGGCATCGGCCAGGGCGAAGGTCACCGCCTGGCGCGGGCCAGTGTAGAGCTTGTTGCCGTCGGCGTCCTTGCCCTCCTGGGTGTAATGCAGAGTCCACATCCACATGGTCATGGCCGTGGCCAGCGTGCAGGCTCCGGTGCCGGGGCGCTCGCTGGCAATGGTGCGCATCTCGCGAATCCAGTTGCGGAGCTGCGCCAAAAAGAGCGGCGTCGTCATGGTGATGGTGAGCTGGCGGCGCTGCACGGCCTCCGGACCTTCGTAGGTGGTCTCCAGCTGCGAGTCCATCCACTTGTTGGCCAAATAGCCGGGGCAGTCCTCGGTGATTCCATAGCCGCCCATCAGGCTGACGGCCTCGCGCATCTGGCGGGAGCCTTCGCCGGTATTCCAAAGTTTTGTAGCGGGGCACAGGACGTTGGCGGCCGCATCCGCGATGACATATTGCACCAGCGGGTCGGCTTCGAGTTCGGCGCGGAGTTCCGGCGCTGGATTGCCGGTGAGCAATTCCATGGCGCGGAGCTCGCTCTCCTTCATGGCCTTCAACTCGGCGCGCCCGCCGCTGATGCCGCGCTCGGCCATCAGCAAGGTCTTCTGCTTTTCGAGCGGATCCAGCTCGTCGAAGAGGCGTGCGGCGGCAAAGCCCAGGCTTGCTCCTGCCTCGCCACTGGCCCAGATGTCCACCAGGCGCTGCAGGGCGTCCTCGCGCTGCTGGATGCCGAGTTCGTAGCGCAGGCTGCCTTCCTTGATGCTCTCCGCGCCGCGGAAGCGTCCACGCTGGTAGCGGATGACGGGCTCGACGGCCGAGAGCAGCTTGGCCGAGGTCATCACGCCGACGGTCACGCGGGTGCGCCGGAAGACCGCCTCGATGATTTCGCCGTGCGAGTAGTTTGGTACGATCCTGCCGTCCTTGATGGTGTAGCCGCCGACGATGCGGCTGGCCGGAACCCGCAGGCTGAAGATGGGGTCGCCCGTGGAACTGAGCTGGTGTACCAGCTTCTTGGTGGGCGTGCCGCGGTCAAAACTGCCCGGGTCGCCTTCTTCCAGGATGACAACGCAACTGCCCTTGATGCGCTCGTCGCCGCTATCCACGGCGGCCGTGACGAAGTCGGCGCAGGCGATGTTGGTGATGAAGCGTCCGCGCTTTTCCACCTGCAGGATGGGCTCTTCGCCGTCGTTCCATTCGGCCACGCGCACCCGGCCGCTGAGCAGTCCCGTGTCCACGCCGACGTAGGGGATGGGCTCGGTGAGTGCGAAGGCGCCGCGCTTGATCTTGCGGTCTTCTCCCGGCTGCGGCGGGGCAGCCATCTTCATGTAGTGCGCGCTCTGTTCGGCGGTTCCACGCTCGTGGATGGGTGCCAGGGCGAGGAACCCTGCCAGGCTTGCCGTGGCCGCGCCGCCATCCACCCAGGCCAACTCAAAGGCCGCCAGGCTCAGGGCGAGGTTCTTGGGGCCGCTGATGAAGCCGCCCTCCTCGGGCTCCATGAAGGCCGCCGTGATGCCGGCGGCGTCGAAGGCCTCCATCATGGACTGCTTGGCCGGCGTCCACTCATGGGTATTGCGCTCGCCCGCGGCGACCATGCGGGCCACCGGGCCGCGAGCCACTCCGCGGGCCGACTGCACCAGCATCTGCAGATCAAAACGGTCGCTGAAGCGCCATAGAATCTGGCGGATGGCATCGCCGGGTAGGGTGAGCATGGCGCCCACCTTCGGAGCAGCGGTTGAGCTCATGAGTAGGAATCCTTTCGTGCTGAGGTATTTTCTTTAGAATCCAACCCCGGGGGCTGTGACCCAGGTCATTCGGCAAGGTGACGCGGACCGCCGAAGTCATGGATTTTCATGGCGCGGGTGTATTCTGGCAGGAATGTTGGAGGAATAATCCCATGCAGCGAATCATGTCGCGAATGACGCAACGAATCCTGATTAGCATTTTTCTTCTGCTGGCCTTGGCGGCCACGGCAATGGCGGTTTCCCCGGCTCTTTCCACCGCGGATACAAAAGCGGCTCAGGAGGTCGCGCTGCCGAAGCCTGTGCTGACCGGTGGCATCCCGCTGAATGAGGCGCTGGCCACGCGGCGCTCGGTGCGCCTGTTTACCGCCGAGAAAGTCACCCTGGCCGAGATCGGTCAGCTGCTGTGGAGCGCGCAGGGCGTGACCAGTGCGAATGGTCAGCGCACGGCTCCTTCGGCGCACGCGCAGTATTATCTGCACGTATATGTGGCGCAAGCCGACGGCTTCTACGAGTATCTGCCCGCGAAGCATGCGCTGGTGCTGCTGACGGCAAAGGACCTGCGCGGTGTTTTGAGCACGCAGGAGACGGTGAAGAAGGCTCCCGTGGTCTTCCTGGTTGCGGGCGAGTACGAGCGCGCGGCCAAAAACACCGATCACGCCACGGCCGAGCGGCTGGTGAACCTTGAAGCCGGCCACGCCACACAAAACATTCTGCTGGCAGCCACCGGACTGAAGCTCGGCGCGGTGCCAGTGGGCGGCATCGTTCCGGCTGATACGGCGAAAGCGGCGGGCCTGCCTGCGGGGATTACGCCCATTTACCTGGTGCCGGTGGGGCATCCGCAGCCGTAAGGGTTGAAGGGAATGGGCCTCCGCAGGAGACGGGAGAGTTCTGCGCGCGCGGCCAGCGCCGCGGCCGATGTGATAGAAAAAAGCCTGAGCATCGGCAAAGTGGAGGAGCCCCGCGTGAGCGCTGAGCGCTGGAACTGGAAGTGGAAGAAGAGTCACTTTGTTTTCGCCCTCTGCCTGCTGGGGGGCTGCATTCTTCTGCACGTGGCCGCCGCCGGCTTCGGATTCTGCCTCTACGACGACCAGCACCAGATTGTGCACAACCAGACGCTCGAATGGAGCCTGGCGCCCGGCTACTTTGTGCACGACGTGTGGCGCTTTGCCCAGCCCCTGTACCGCAACTTCTACCGCCCGGTATTTCTGCTGTGGCTGCTCATCAACTGGAAGCTGTTCGCCATGAACGCCGTGGCCTGGCACCTGGTGCAACTGCTGCTGCACGCTTGCGTAGCGCTGCTGGTGTGGCGGTTGGCCCGGCATCTGCTGCGGGATGAGTTCGCGGCCGGCGTGGCGGGAGTCGTCTTTGCCGTGCATCCGGCGCACGTGGAGAGCGCGGTGTGGCTGAGCGGCTCGACCGAGCCGCTGGTGGCATTCTTCTTCCTCGCGTCATTCCTGGCCTATCTGCGCAGCCGCGGGGAGTGCACGCCAGATGATTTCACAAAAAGCGGCGCGCGCGTGTGGTGGCTGCTGAGCGGACTGCTGGCCCTGCCCGCTCTGTTTTCCAAGGAGACGGCGCTGGCTCTGCCGGGGCTCATCCTTCTGCACGCCTGGTGGTTTAGCGGCGATATTAAAGGCGAGAGTGAAGTTCCTGCGCCTGCTGGCTCGAAGGTTCTGCACGCTCTGAGCTCAGCGGCGCCGGTGCTGGTGGCATCCGCCATTTACTTTGGGATGCGTATTGCGGTGATGCAGCATCTGGCGGTGGCATCGAATTCCCTGGGGCAAGTGCTGCTGACCGCGCCACTCGATCTTGTCGAGTGCCTGCGCCTGAGCCTGTGGCCGTATCCGCTGGCGCTGTTTTACGATCTGCATCTTCTGTCGGCTCCGACGCCGGGCTTCTGGCTGGCCTTGGTGGTGGTCGTGGCCGTGGCGGCCGTTACGGTGTGGGCCTCGCGGCGTCAGCCTGTACTGCGGCTGGTGGCCGCCTGGTGGCTGCTGCCTCTGCTGCCCGTGCTGGCGGGATTGATGTCGTTCCCCGCGGGTGACCTGCTGCACGACCGCTATGTGTACCTTTCCACCGTCGCCGTGGCGCTGCTGGCGGGGTGGGCGATCGCGCGTCTGCCGGAGAGTCCGCAGCGGCTGCTGGGCGTGGCCGTGAACCGCATGGTGCCCCTGCTGGTGGTGACTCTGGCGGGTGCGCTGCTGACCATCGCGCAGACCCAGGTCTGGCACGATCCTCTCAGTCTGTTCGGCCACGCCGTCGAGGTCGCACCGGAGAGCGTGAAGGCGCGCAATCTGTATGCGAACCAACTCCTGAAGGCTGGCGCTATGCAGCCGGCACTGGAACTCTACGCGGGCACCTTGCGGCTGGACCCTGATGGCTGGGATACGAACTTCGCCTACGGTGTCACCCTGCTGAGCACCAATCACCTGCCGGAGGCCGAAGAGCGCCTGCGCCACGCCTGCGAGGTGGACACCACGAACGCCCTTGGCTACGCGCTGCTGGCCGAGACTCTGCGCGCCGAGGGCCGCACCGCGGAGGCCAGAAACGCCCTGCGCTATGGGCTGGCCCACGCCGACAGTCAGCAGGATATGCTGAAGGCGAAGCTGGCCGAGATGGAAAGCCAGCCGTAAGCGGCGAGCTCAATACCGGCAGAAAAAGCAAAGCCCCGAAGTTCTCTCCGGGGCTTTTGTCTTGTGCGATGCAGCAATCTAAAACGCGACGACCGTGGCGCGGCCGGCCTGCTCAGTAAAGCGTAGCTTCCATGTCGGGCCGCTAAGTTTTTCCGCCAATGCCACGGCAGTGTGCAGCGGCTGGACGCCCTGGTCGCGGCAGCGTCCCAGCCCCTGTACGCAGGCCGGGCAGTTGGTCAGCACCGTGGCCTTTTTGCCTTCGGGGATAGCCTCGGCGAAGGCCTCGCGCTTGCGGTGCAACATGCTGTCCGTGATGTCCGGGCGGGAGAGCGCCAGGGTTCCGGCCTCGCTGCAGCAGTGCGGAACAGGCTGCACATGCCCGAAGCCTCCCAGTTGCGCGAGAACCTTTTCGGCGCGGCCATCGAGCGAGTCGTGGCAGGGCGCGTGGTAAAGGTAGTCGGGGCGTGCGCCGGAGGCGGCAACCAGCGGCGGTTTGCCCTTGATGCGTACGCCGCGCTCGTTCAGGTAGGCGGCCACGTCCACCACGCGGCCAAAGAGTTTGGCGGTGTCCATCTGGGAGAGGCCGTCGCGGCAGGTGCCGCAACTGATGACGCAGCCGTCGAAATCGAGATAGCCGAACATGGTGCGTATCTGGTTGAAGACGATGGTGTCGCGCAGAACGGTCTGAGAGTGCAGATCGGCCTTGCCGTTCACCTGTGCGGGAAAGCCGCAACAGAGAAACGGCGGCGGCAGCACGACGCGCGTTCCGGCCTCGAGCAGCACGTGGATGGTGGCCATGGAAATCTCTGAGTGCAGACGCTCAGAGCCGCAACCGGGGAAGTAGAAGACGGTGCGTCGATCATCGGTGCTGGATGCCTGACTTTCCGGTTCACGATCTTCCGGCTCAAACACCAGCGCCTCGCCCTCTTCGCAGTCGGGCAGAAGATCGCGCAGAGTATCGCTGGGCACCGGCGCAACGCTCGAGCGCAACAAACGCAGGGGATAAAACGCGCTGCTGCCCTCTGAAGGTTGCAGCGGGGCCACCACTTTACTGAGCACGCGCTGTGCGGCGCCGCCAAACTGCACCACTCCGGCGCGGAAGACCGAGTTGAAGGCCGGCGACTGGCTGTTCAGGTAGCGCAAGGTCAGCCGCGTCGCCAGCGGAGTGTGCTTGTAGCCCCACTCGTGCAGAATCTGGCGCTCAAGAATGCTGACCTCGCCGGTGTCAATGTCCACCGGGCAGGGAGCCAGGCACTTGTGGCAGACGGTGCAGTGGTCGGCCACTTCCTCCAGCCATTGCAGCAGCTCGAAGTGCGTGCTGCGCTCGCGCTGCGCGTCGTAGAGCAGGGCTTCGATCAGCGATCCGATGGCCAGGTTCTTGTTGCGCGGGTGGTAGAACATTCCGCGCCCCGGATGATAGACACAGCAATCCACCTTGCACTTGCCGCAGCGCACGCAATGGGCAATCTTGCGGGAGAGCTCTTCCAGCCGGCCCACCTGCAATATGCGCGCTTCCAGCTCCAGCAGGTTGAACGACGGCGTGTAGATGTGGCCGAGGGCGGCGAAGTCTTCCAGCTTGCCGGGATTCATCAGCCCTTCGGGATCCACCTGGCGGCGATAGGCGGTGAGCTCGGCAATGCGCTCCGGCTCCAGGTACTTGAGCTTGGTCAGGCCGATGCCGTGCTCTCCGCTGACGACGCCGTCGAGCGCGATGACCACGGCCATCACCTTGTCAATCACGTGGTCGGTGCGTTCGAGCATCGGGCGGTCATTCGACAGCACCGGCACGTTGACGTGCACGTTGCCGTCGCCGGCGTGCATGTGCGTGGCCAGCACGATGCGGCGGTCGCGGACCTCTTTAAATGCTTTTTCCAGCAGCGCAATGGCCGCCGGGTAGCCATGCAGAAGGCGTAGCAGTCCGTCGCGAAAGTCGTGCAGCGCGGTGAGGCCCCGCAGCGCATGAGCCTCCAGCGTGGGCAACTGCTGGCGGAAGCGCGCACAGAGTTCAACGGCCGCGGGAGTCTTGGCGGCCAGCGCGGCGGAATCATCCTTCCATGGCGCGTCGGTAAAGAGTTCGTGGGCGCGCTCGGCAAAGCGCAACTGCGCGTAGCGCTCCTCCTCCACGTTCATGCCGTCAATAAAGCGTGCGAACTCGGCCAGCGCCTCCAAGGGCAGCACGATGTCCTCGTTCATCTTGAAGGCATTGGTGCGACGGGCGATTGCGCCCAGCTTCTTGCGGTCCTGCCAGTAGAGCTTGGCCTGCGCCGCATCGGCCGCCACGAAGATCTCAGTGTTGGGATAGCGCTCAAGCAGGGTGCGCACGCGCTCCACGCCACGGCTGGCCAGCTCCGGACTGTTGCCGGCGATGTCAATCAGCAGCGCGGCCTTGGGAGTCTCGGCCCTGGGGGCCTTCACCTTGTAATCAATGGCGCGGATGTACTCGTCGTCGAAATGTTCCAGCGCCAGCAGTGCCTCTTCGCCATCGGTGGGGAAGGGAAATGCCCGCGCAAGCTCCAGGATGACGCGGCTGGCTTCGTCAAAGTCAGGACCGAAGAACTCCAGGCAGAGCGTGCGCGTCACCGCATACTCGGGATACAGCACGAAGACCGCCGAGGTGATGACGCCGTCGGTGCCTTCCTTCTGCAATCCCGGCACGCCGCCCAGAGCCTTGTTGGTGATGTCCTTCCAGAGGCCTTTCCTGCGAATCTCCGTACCCTTCAACTCAATGCGGCGCAGGCGCTCGCCACTTCCGTCGAGCACATCGAACGCGACCGTGTCCTCGGGCAGAATCTTGCGCAACTGGTGATTGGCCCGGCGCACGCGCCACAGCTTTCCGCCGGGCATGGCAATGCGCCACTCCAAAAGATTGTCAATGCAGGTGCCCCAGCGTACGGCCATCTTGCCGCCGGCGTTCTCCGCAATGTTGCCACCCAGGGTGCAGGCCCAGGCGCTGGTGGGATCGGTGGCAAAGACCAGGCCGTGCTCGTGCGCGTGCTCCATGGCCTTTTCCGTGATGACGCCGGCCTCGGCCTCCATGACCGGAGCGGTGACCTTCTGGCCGTTGTCGAGCAGAAACTCCTCGTCGCGGATGGCGCGGATGCGGTTGAGCCTTTCGGTGTTGATTACCACGCAGCCCGCGCGCAAGGGAACTGCTCCTCCGGTAAGGCCCGTGCCTGCGCCGCGCGGAACCACCTTCAGTCCCAGCTTGGCAATGGCCACCAGCAACGGCCCCACCTGCGCCTCGTCATCCGGAGTGACCACCGCGAGCGGCACAAACAGGCGCCAGTCGGTGGCGTCGGTGGTGTGGGCAACCAGCGTGAAGGGATCGAACAATACGTTGCGGGTGCCGACAATGGGAGCGAGCGCGTGGCGCACGCGATTGCGCTCGCCAGGCGTCTTCTCCACTTCCTCGCGGAAGTCGGCGAAGAGCTTGCGGCACTGGGCCAGGATGTCGAGCACCCGCGGGTCGCCTTCGGCCTTCGCGGCGATGATCTCCAGGTCCTTGGCCGCGTTGCCGAAGAAGCGGCGGCGGCGCTGTGCGCTGGTCACCAGCTCCTCGTACAGATAAGGGTTGCGGCGGTGGATCAGCACCTCTCCGAAGAGGCGCATGAGGATGCGGGCGCTGCGTCCGGTGACGCGCGCGCTGCGCAGCTCGTCCAGGGTGCGCACCGTGGCCTCGCCCAGAAGGAAGCCGACGGCCTGCGCGTCGGAGGCCGAAGTGTAGTTGTAGGGAATCTCGCGCGGGCGTGTGGACGCCATGCCAGATGCCTCACCAGGGTTGTAGCTGGATGCCATATGTCAGGGTAGCAAATTCAGGGGCGGGGAAGAAGAGCCGGCGCGAATAGCAAGAGAAAGGCCCGGAACCGAAGTTCCGGGCCTTTGCGATGCCTGGTGCTTAGACAGCCTGAACGTTCTCGGCCTGGAAGCCCTTGGGCCCCTTGACCACGTTGAACGAAACTGCCTGGCCTTCCTGAAGGCTGCGGAAGCCGTTGGTCTGAATCGCGGAGAAGTGGACGAAAACGTCCTCTCCGTTCTGGCGGCTGATGAATCCGAAACCCTTGGCGTCGTTAAACCACTTCACTGTTCCCTGTTCCACTTGTGTTTCCTCTTTTGTGTTTTGTTATTTTCAATTTCTGCTGAGTAGATCGGAGGCAACTACGAGTGGAGCGCGGAAGTGTTTCGGCGTTACCAGCTCAAAATCGCTACGCTCAACCTAAGCGAGACTTTGATAGACCGAGTATACCCCGGATTTGGAATAAAAGGGAAATTATCTTCCAGAAGGGCGAATTCGTACCTTTACACCCCAATTGTATACCGCGGCGATAAGCTCCGTACTTGCCGGGGTTTGCGCAGGCTGCACGCACCGCCTCCGGCGTTGTAGGATAGTGGCACTTTGTTGAAACGGAGAGTGTTATGTCGAACGCATTGGCGGGACTGGAACCCCGCGAGGTTTGGAAGCACTTTGAGGCGCTGGCGGCGATTCCCCGTCCCTCCGCCAAAGAGGCAGCGGCGCGCGCGCACGTGCTGAAGCTGGCTGCCGCACAGGGATTAGAAAGCTTCGTGGATCCGGCGGGCAACGTTGTCGTCCGCAAGCCGGCGCACGCTGGACGCGAAAAAGCTCCTGTCACCGCTCTGCAGGGCCACCTCGACATGGTGTGTGAGAAGAACGAGGGCACCGACTTTAACTTCGACACCGACGGCATCCGCATGGTGCGCAAGGAAGACTGGCTTTACGCCGACGGCACCACCCTGGGCAGCGATAACGGCATCGGCGTGGCCTCCGCCCTGGCCGTCATGGAAAGCAAGACCATTAAGCACGGGCCCATGGAATTCATCTTCACCGTCGAAGAAGAGACCACTCTTGGCGGCGCTTCGGCCTTCCAGCCCGGAGTGTTGAAGGCGCACTACCTGCTCAACCTGGACAACGAAGAGAAGGGTACGCTCTGCATCGGCTGCGCCGGTGGATTGAACACCCGGGCGCGCCGCAAGGTCAACTTTGTTCCCGCCAAGGGCAACGCCGCCTATCGCATCAAGGTCAGCGGCCTCAAGGGTGGACACTCCGGCGTGGATATTCACCTGGGCCGTGGCAACGCGGTGCGGATCCTGGGCGGCACCTTGCAGCTCATCAATGAGGCGGTTGCCGTGCAGTTGGCCGACCTCAAGGGCGGCAGCGCGCACAACGCCATCCCGCGTGAGGCCTGGGCCATCATCGTGACCGATGCCGTCAACGAGACCAAGCTGCGCGAGACCGTGGCCTCCTACGCCGACGACGTGAAGGTGGACTTGGGTGGCTTCGACGCCGGCCTTGAGATTTCCGTCGAGAAGGCCGCGCTTCCCGCACAGGTCTTCGCCCATGCCGATGCCGCAGCCACCGTGGACCTGATCGCCAGCCTGCATCACGGCGTGCTGGCCATGAGCCCCGATGTTCCGGGACTGGTGCAGGATTCCACCAACGTCGCCACCGTCAGCCTGAAGGATGGCGTGGTGGAGATTGTCACCAGTCAGCGTTCGGCCATTGAAGGCAGCAAGAACCTGGCCAAGCGCCTGGTGGCCACCAGTTGCCGCCTGGCCGGCTTTGAGACCGAACACGCTGCCAGCTATCCCGGCTGGAAGCCCGAGCCGGAGAGCGACATCGTGCGCAAGTCGAAAGAGGTCTTTGAAAAGATGTATGGCTCCACGCCGAAGTTGATCGCCATGCACGCTGGCCTTGAGACCGGGGTCCTCGGCGTTCACTATCCGCAGATGCAGATGATCAGCTTTGGACCGCAGATCGAGTTCCCGCACAGCCCCGGCGAGCGCGTGCAGATCTCCTCGGTGGCAGAATTCTGGAAGTACCTGACGGCGGTGCTGGAAACTTTGTAAGCCTTTCGGCAGCGGTTGGGATCAATTGCAAAAGGGAAGCGGCGTCCATGGCGGGCGCCGCTTTTTTGTTTGTGCCAGTAGTAGCTAGTCGGCGGCAGCCCCGGCGCGTTCGCGCTCAGCGGCCCACATCTGCATTCGTTCGGCGGACGCAGTAAGCGCCTGCTGCAATCCGGCCAGGTGCTCTTCGGTGCTCAGGTAGCTGATGATCATCATGCGCAGCACGCTCTCGCCGCCGGCGTGGGTGCGGCTGATCCAGTAATGGCCGTCGCGGTTGAACTCGTCGAGGAACTCCTGGTGCAATCGGTCGGCCTCGGCCATGCTCATACCTTCCAACCCCTTCAGCCGGAAGTTGAGGATGGGCAAGGTCTGCGGAGCGGCCAGAGAGAAGTGCTCGTTGCGCTCCAGCCAGTGGCGCATGGTGGCGGCCAACTGCATCTGGTGCTCGATCATCTCGGAGTATGCGCGGCGGCCGTGCACGCGCAGGGTCAGCCACAGTTTCAAGGAGTTCATGCGCCGCGACCACTGCGTGCTGATCTTGTAGTTGTCCACCAGTGCGCCTTCGGCCGCCTTCGGCATGTAGGGCGAGGCCACGCTGAAGACCCTCTCCAGCAGCTCGGGGTGGCGCGTCAGTACCACGCCGGCGGCAAACGGCATACTCAGCCACTTGTGCGGATCCATCGTGATCGAGTCGGCGCGCTCAATGCCGTGCAGCATGGCGCGGTGGCGGTCGCTGAAGGCCAGCGCCGCGCCGTAGGCCCCATCCACGTGCAGCCAAAGGCCGTAACGCTCGGCGATGGCAGCCAGCGCCTGCAGGTCATCTATGGCTCCGGAACTGGTGGTGCCCGCGGTGGCCACAATACAGAAGGGCACAAAGCCCGCGTCGTAGTCGGCCTCAATCTGCAATATCAGCCGCGCGGTGTCCAGCTGCAGCTTGCGGTTCACCGGAATGCGGCGCAGGGCCTTGCGTCCCAGCCCGAGCAGTCCGGCGCTTTTGACCAGCGAGTGATGTGACTCCGAGCTGGCGTAGAGCACGGGGCGCGCGCCAATCGAGGCCACGCCGTCATCAATCGCATTCGGGAAGTGATTGGCCAGGGCCAGCGCCAGCGCGGTGAAGTTCGCCTCGTTGCCGCCGCTGGTGAAGGTGCCTTCGCAGGGAATGGCGTGGCGGCCATGCGCGGGGGCCGCTCCGGAGTTCTTGTGCCAGCCAAAGCGTGAGGCGATCCAGCCCAGCGTCTCGGCCTCCAGGGCCGAGGCGAACTGCGAGCGCGCCAGCGAGGCGAGTTGCGGATTCAGTGCGGCCACCAGAGCCTCGGCCAATACGGCCATGTAGGTGGGCGTCGGATTCATCAGTCCGAAGTAGTTGGCCGCGGGGATGTGGAATCCCTTGTCAATCATCTGGCGGCACAGGTCGTCCAGCACGACGGCCGCGTCGGAGCCAACTTCCGGGATGGTTTGAGGCTGGTGCGGGGTGGCGCGCTCGTCGGTGGGGGGCTGCACCGCGCGCTGGTCCAGCGAGGAGAAATACTCGTCAATGCGGCGCATCAGGCGCAGTCCCAGCGCCCGCCGCTCCTTGCTCGTGAAGTCAAATCCCATAATTCGGGTACTCGCTTCTTGCCCTGGAAGTCCGTGTATTTGCGTTACAGTTTGACTCCGCCCGCGGGCGGTAGCCGACCAGCGACAATATAGCAGATCTCCCAGGGGGCTTGCTGGCTACAAAATCTCTATGGCGAAGAAAAACCAACCTTCGCGAAGAATCCTGCAAACGCCAAAGAGTCAGCTAAAATAAGCGCATGGCACCCAAGAAGACTACGAAGAAAAACGCAACCACCCGCCTTGGCTACACCCCAGACCACGCCGCCAGCGGCCTGGACCACAAGTTCCCGGCCATCGAGTGCTGGCCCAACCAGTTTCCCGGCTATGAGGTGGAGATTGATATTCCGGAGTTCACCAGCGTTTGCCCCAAGACCGGGCTGCCGGACTTCGGCACCATCTGGATCCGCTATGAGCCGAAGAATGATTGCTTTGAACTGAAATCATTAAAGGAATACATCAATGAGTACCGCAACCTGGGAATCTTCCAGGAGAACGTCGTCAACCGCATTCTGGAGGATGTGGTGAAGGCCACCCGCCCCGTCTGGTGCGAGGTCCGTGGCGAGTTCCGTCCGCGTGGCGGCCTTGGCACAACGGTTGTGGCGCACTGGCCGCGCAGCAAGTAAGCTTTCCGCGGGGATAATCTCTGTGCCATGCAGGCGGTGCCGTTGAGTCAACCACACACGGAGAACCGGAGAGCCGCCGTTCTGGCGCTGGTCGTGCTGACCGCGCTGAACTTCGTCAACTACATTGACCGCTCGGTGCTGTTTGCCGTGCAGCCGCTGGTGCAGCGCGAGTTTCCCGGCTCCGACGCGCGCTTTGGACTGCTGACCACCGCCTTCTTCTTCTGTTACATGGTCACCGCGCCCTTCATGGGCCGCCTTGCCGACCGCTACTCGCGCAAGTGGATCATGTTCGGC